>WNGD01000294.1_pt1 | contig 51487 bp, 45 predicted proteins | sample 5400671 | NCBI WGS metagenome assembly WNGD01 (sample SAMN13153369, study PRJNA577476) | soil metagenome | isolation source: 40 cm soil or saprolite under grassland replicate 2 | place: USA:California | collected 2016-06-15 | reverse complement strand
AGATCGTGGAGCATCCCTGGAGTGGCCTGCGCGGGGTCTGGGCACCCAAGGATGCCGTGATCGATTGGGAGAAAATCCGCCCAAGAGGCTTCCATGTCCTCAAGTGGCGCTCTCTCGTGGAGCGCACGTTCGCCTGGCTTTCCACGTGGCGCAGGCTGGCCAAAGACTACGAAGTGCTTCCTAGCAGTGAAGAAGCCTGGATCTACCTTGCCATGATGCGCATCATGCTCAGACGCTTGGCTCAAAATAGCTCCTGAGGCCTTTGCACACAGCCTCTGACTGGCACGGAGGAACCGGGATCCTCCCTACGTTTGCCACCCAGGCGGCAAGGCGCAACTGCTGCGCCCCTATCTCCTGCCCAGAGCCAGTCTGGGAGTCGGAGAATGCGTTGGGAAATTCCTTGCGCAAAATGTTGTAAGAGCCATGTATATCCGCCTGGATACGTCTCCCATCTTTGGCTCGATACAGTCCGCGATGTTCTCGCGTGCCTGAAAAGATGAGCTTCTCCGTGCGGACCGGGTCATACGTCGGGATTTCGTCTCGGTCCAAGAACGAGGCTTGGGATGTGTAGCTCTCTTCTCGCACAATGACACGAATTCCGACCAGGTGCGCTTTGTACGTCAGCATGTCAATGAAGCGGCTGTGGGGGATTTGGACAAATCCCTGGTTATTCCGCCGCCCTAAATTCACCTCTTGCTTCCAGAGCCGATTGAGGCCGATCACCAGCGTTCCGATTCCTTCCAGAACGAGCAGATCAATGATCCTGCGGCTTGCCGTGTGCAAATAATGATTGATCCGGCGCGTGCGCTTCGCGGTGATCCGATCCAACTGGTGCGAGGTTGTGTGGTGTTGCCTGGCGAGTCTCTGTTGGTGGCGGGCGCGCTGCTGGTTGTAATAGTGATTGAAGTCCTTGAGCGGGCGGCCATTGACGAGTCTGGGGGCAAAGCCAGGCTTATTGCTGGTAAGCGCGGCAAGATGCTCCACGCCCAGGTCAAGAGCGGCAATCAGGTGAGGATCGACGGCGGCTTGCTGCTCTTTGATGGTGTAAATCACTTCGATCATGTAGCAGGAGCCACGCAGGACAATTCTGACCTGATCAATCTGCTCCCAGGCCAGCTTGGTCTCGATCTTGATGGGTAATCCTGATGGAATCAGCTTGCTCGTTTTCTTGAAGGCCCGTTTGCCGAGGGCCTGCTTGTCGTAAATCAGGATGCTGCGCCCTTTTTCCTTGTCTTTGTAGCCAGGAATGCGCGGGCGGCCCAGAAATTTCGAGGGATCCGCTCGGTAGGCGTCCAACTCCTTGAAAAAAGCCACCCAGTTCTTGTGAAGCTGAATCAAGATCGAGTTGGAAACTTTGGCTGGCAGCCCACGGTACGCCTCGTGGTGCTTCAGCCGATGAAAGATTTCTGCATACGGCAGGTACTTGCCCTCGTGAATGAACGACTGGCGGATCTGATAGAGCGCCTGGTTGTAGAGGTTCTTTGCGGCGAATGCAGCCTGGTCAATGGCCGCATAGCGTGGATCAGTCTTGCGAATCAGATGATGCTCGACCAGTTTCACCGGTTCCCTCCTGTTTGAGTTGTGCGACAATCGCTTCGGTTTGCCGCTTGGCCCGGCGCTGCCCGTAAAGCCGGGCGGCAAAGGAATAAATGACGGAGACCAGATCGTGCAACAGGTCTTCTCGATCATTGTCTGCGAGATTGACCACTTCTAAGGTCCGTCCCTGGCCGCGCAGGAGCACTTCGACATAGCGAAAGCCAAAGCGTGTGGCCCGATCTTTGTGTTCCACGACGATCGTGGTAATACGCTGATCTTCGAGCAGAGCCAGGAACTTGGCCCGATTGTCATTCACCCCAGAACCAATTTCTTTGACCACCTTATGAATCCGGTAGCCTTTTGCCGCGCAGTAATCTTCCAGGCGTCTGGCTTGCCGTTCCAGATTGGCCCGATGCTCATGGGAAGAAACCCGCGTATAGATGGCAACCAGCCTGTCTGGCTTTGAGGCTTTTTGCTCTTCTCCCTCTGTGATCACAATGGTTCCTGAAGGGAGTTGATAGCTTTTGATCTGGTCGTTTTGCCACCAACGAAAGGCCGTTCGATAGGTCACGCCCACAGATCGGGCATACTGGCTTAATTTCATAGCTCAAGGATGACATATTTATCGTTATTTATCAATAAATATCATCATTTTCAAAGACTAGTTCCAACACCTCTGGCCGCGCAAGCCATAGCAGGAGACGATGCAGCGTGTTCAAGCTGTTCTCCGTTCCGCTTTCATGGGTTCTTATGTTCATGAAGAATAAAGTCGCGGACTCAGGGCTATCATTTTACGGGATAAAAAGACTTTTTGGGCGAAATAAAGTTGTGGACTCCAGAAAAGTCTAACGCTTGATGTTTGGAATATTTGTGCTGAAATCAAGAAGGAAAAATACAGGCTATCAACAGATGCTCTTCATTTTCACACAGGCTACGGACTGCTTCAGAAGAGCGCTTGTGGTATTTGGCGAGTGCTCGCTGACATGGCGGGATTGCCGCCGTGCCACTCAACCAGTACAGCAAGACCCCGTTTGCTCGTTTACCTGACGGCACCCCTCGCTGTCCCATCGGCTTAGCCATCCATCCCACCAAACAGTTCAACCACACCTACGGCTACCGCGCACAGAGGTTCCAATGTCCGCTGCTCTTTCCCCAGCAGACTGGGCAGACCTGCGAGCATGTGCAATTTGCCAAAGACAAGGGCTGTGTCAAGAATGACAACTGGGAACGTGGAGGCATTCAACGCGTCACCCTGGACCGCACCTACCACGCGCTCTACTGCCAGCGGACTGCCTGTGAGCGTATCAATAGCCAGGCCAAAGAACTTGGTATTGCGCATCCTAAAGTCCCAAATACTCGCTCGGCTGCCAATCTCAATACCCTCACCTATCTGATTATCAATATGCGCGCCTTGCAACGGGCAAAAGCCATCAATGCTGTATTGCTTTCCACTTCCAATGGAGCTCTACAAATGAATTAGTTACACCCCTCTACAATGCGATGAAATACTGAGATACAGGGGAAGCATATGCTATGCTGCTGGTAATAGTCCCTAGCCGGATTCAGAGGAATGCAGCATGCACTACAGGAAATACAAGTTATATAATCGGAGCAGTATCGTTTCATAATTATGCCGTTCACTATTCATCAACCCAATGCTACCTATGATTGTTTGTAAAAACTGTTGCTGGATATGCATATATGAACTTCTGTTCTAATGTAATATTTTGGGGTTGAAAATCCAATATATAGGTGAACGGCAAAAACTTGTCGCTACTTTGATGAAGAGGTGCATATGGAGGAGAGAACCTCAATACAGCAACAGCAAGCTGAGGACCGCATAGACACAAAACCGCCCGATATTGCCAGATTGCTGTTGCAATATATTGAGCAAGATGCAAATGCCATCATTGGCATTTTTCGGAGTCGTGTGCGTAAAGCGGGACTGGCTTCAAAGCCTGAAGAGGTGCAGGAGGCGGCGCTAGAGCTACTCAACGAAGTCTATATTGAGGCTACGAAGACAGCACATTCCTTCGATCCTGCTCGCCCGCCACGCGCGTGGTTGCTCGGTATTGCAACGCATATCATTAGCAAGAAGAGAGCCGAGCAGGCAAAGCATAAGCCAGAAATTCCCCTCAGTGCTCTACAACATGACCAGCAGGAAGCAGAGGTTGTACTCGCTTCACTCACCCTAACCAGCACGCTGATAAGTGATGGGATGGAGCAGCAGATTGAGGCAAGAGCGCAAGCGGAATATCTGCTTTCCCTTGTTTCAGCAAGTGACCGGGAGGTTTTGCACCTCTCCATCATCGAGGGGTTAGGTGGTGAAGAGTTGGCTCAGCGGTTGGGATGTGCTTATACGGCAGCCCAGGTACGGCTATGCAGAGCCAGAGCACGGCTACGTGTAGTATTGGAGAGAGAGGGAGGTGTGCGCAATGAATGAGCAGAACGCACGGGAGCAGCGTTTTGCACGCGAGAAGGCATTGCACCGCTATATGGATGCTTTTGAGCTGAATGATTTCGAGGTAATGTCTCAAATCCTCGCCCAAGCCGAGCAGGACGCGGACCTGGAAACGCTGATCTGGGAGGTACACGCCGCTTATGCTGCCGATGAGGAATACGAGCAACGAGAGCATGAAGTCGAACAGGTGCGGCAGCTTTTGCGCCAGCATTTGCTCTCTGGCCTGGAAACGCCTCTCACACTTGAAGAGATGCCACCTTTGACGGTGAGCGATGTGATCGCACGAATGCAAGCTGATGAGGCGGTCCGTGGCTCCGTCAAGCAGGAACTGCTGAGTGTTGCGCAACGGCTCCGCCAATCGAATCAGGCGCTACCAGAGCAGTTGGGCCTACACGGAGTACGTACGCTCTTCGCGCAGCTTGGCGTGCAGGCGAGCAAGCACCTACAAAAGCTCTTTAGCCAGACCGCGCTCTTTCTCACCTCAGGCAGACAGCAGGGCATGGCGCAGCTTGCAGCAACGCGTCGCCAGCATGAACAGCTCTACCAGAAGAAAGCACTAGCCAAGGAAGAGACAGCAGGAGCAGAACAACAGTCGCTGAAGGAAGAATGGGAGGAATAAGTTATGTCGCAGACGATTACAGATGCAATCGTGGAACTCTATCGCATCTGTGCGATGACACCGCCAACGCAAAAGGAGCGCGTGGTAGTCCTCAATGAGCTGCTCGGAGGCTATAACCTGACCTGCATAGAGCTAGGAGGCTTAACGAGTGAGGCCGCGTCACACTTTCTCATGCGACGTGGTGCCATTTTTGAGCCGATACGCAGCGCGAGCCAGGAGCCGCTGGCGGGGTATATCTATGTCGATAGCAGCAATGGATATATTTTCGTCGAGCGCAACGATCTCCTTGTGCGCCGTCGCTTCTCGGTTGCGCATGAGTTTGGCCACTACGTGCTCCATTTTTATCCGCTGCTTCGCGAGGAGCAACTGAGCGACCCATACGAACCGCTTGAGATTACAGAGGGGCTGGCCCGATCTTCCCCCGAGGAGGATGCAGATGACCTGCCTGAGGGGCGGGGTATCCATGCTCCGCGTCTTCATCTTCCGCCTTATCAGCAAATGGAAAATGAGGCCAATCAGTTTGCCGCCGAGCTGCTCATGCCTGCCGAGGCTGTACAGTATCTTTTCACGCGTTACGCACCCAATTGCCGCGGTGATGATTTGATCTGGCGGCTTGCGACAGAAATGCTAGTGAGCGGGGCAGCGATGCGCCGACGATTACGCGATCTGCACTTGTTACCGTTGGTGGCGGCACATTTGAATTGAGAGCAGTGAGGAGAAGTGTTTGCATGGGGCTTGAGTTTTTACGAAGTAATGGCGCGCACAGAATGCGCGATGATGCGATACGTCCACTGTTGCTTGATGACAGTGTAGAAAGCGGAGAGGTGCCAAAGAAGGAACAACCCCAGATGGACTATGAAAAGAAAATAGGGGAATGGGAACCGATTGATACCTGTGATGTTGCCCTCTCTGCTACGGAGGCACATAGCCCAAAGCTCTTCATAGATGGCAAGGATGTTGGACGCACAGTGGCCTGGCTTCAGACAGCGGAGGGCTTTCCCATACCGGTACGGCTCTCCGAAATCGGTGCGGTACTGATGGGCAACGCAAATCGCCGTTTACAGCGCGAGTGGTACATCGTTGAACGTGTGGTAACGATGGTCGTAGAGCCGTTTCCCTGGGATGAGGTAGAGAGCTTTGCGGCTGCTCTGCAAACTGAGGGTTTTCGCCTGCTGCCCTGTCAAAAGCCAAAAGAGGGCCTGACCTACGACTTTCAGGAGATGCGCAAAGCAACACAGAACCGCTCGATGGATGAGATGATTCGGCTGGAGAAACAAGCCCTGGTGCGAGCGGGGCAGGTGCCCGTCCTGGTCGATGGGCGTCTGGACCCGCGCAGGGGCGGTTTTGACGAAGCGAACACGCCAGTTGTAGGCATGATTAAGGGACACCACCGCAACTACCTGCATGATGAAGGGTGGCGCATCTACTACAATCTGCAATTTGGCCAGCGTACACCCGCATTTCTGCTCCCACAGGAACATATCACAGTAGTTTCCTGGTACTTACGTCTGGATGGCACAGCCGGTGCTATGCCGGGTTGGGGCATCGTCAGGTTAGAGATACCAGAGAAATTCTTTCTCCTACACCTACAGCAAGATTCGACCTATATTGACGCTCTGTCCCGCATGATTTGCGAGTATCGCTGCAAAGACAAAAGCTATGAGCGGGCCTCAGTCTCGCTCTATCCAATTCAGCGAGCCGAGGAGATTTTGGGGGCAACCATGACTGGCGGCGACCAGATCGTTTCTCGTTTCTACAATCTCACCCAGTTGTGAGCAAGGAGATTTTTCCAATGGATGACTCTTATCAGGATGCTACCTCTGTCCCTGTAGATGATGCATCTGTATCTATGAACGGCAATGGAGGCGCGACCTCTTCAACGGCCGGGGGCCCGCTGTGCATTGGGCGTGTCGGTGCTCCGCCACAGAAGGAGGCCACCAGCACAAACTTCTTCTTCTGGCTTCCGCCTGATACCCTGGTTGAGACGACGCAGCTTATTATCTGCCTGAGCACACTCGCGGGCGTTCCATATACCTACCATGCCATTGTGAGTGAGGTGTATCGACAGAGCCGCAAGCGTTCGATGGGTGCTGAAATAGATGAAGCTGACGGCGACCTCAATTATCAGCCGCCCTTCGAGAATGACGGCTTTACCTATGCCGCGGTCAGCATTCTGCGCTCAGAGGTCTTCACGCCGCCGCAGGAGCGCAGCCCTGTCTTCCTGGCCTCTTCTCAAGATGTGCGTACAGCTTACGGAGCAGACGACATCACGAATGGCCTGGACATAGGACTCATCAAGAATGGAGCCAACCAGATTGCCGGTCCGGGCTGCATCGACCTGGATTACCTGCTCGGAACCAATGGCGGTCATATGAACGTCAATGGCTCAGCGGGGCGCGGCACCAAATCGAGCTTTCTGCTCTTCGTCATCTGGCTCCTGCTCTACAAAGCCAGACTAGAGGCAAGGAATCGCCCGTCCGATAAGGACCGCTTGCGCATTGTGCCGATTATTCTGAACGTTAAGGGATTCGACCTGTTTTACATTGACCGCAAGAGCAATCAGTACAGTGACCAGAAGCATTTGGCAGACTGGCAAGCATTGGGCATTACAGACCCCAAGCCGTTTGAGAAGGTCGAATTTTATGCGCCACAAGCGCCCGGAAGTGACATCGCAGTTTCGACCGGGCGGACAGGTGGGGTGAAGCCGTATAGCTGGAGCTTGAGTGACATTATCGCCCAGGGTCTCTTCTCCTACTTGTTTGCCGAGGTTGACGCCAACGATAGTAACTTTAGCGCGCTCGTGATGGATATAGAAAGCTGGCTTACGACCGAGAACACCGCTAAAGATGGTACCATCACGCGCTCACTACGCGAGGGGAAAGATATACCGAAAACGTTCAGCGAACTCTTAGCGTGGGTTGATCAGCAGGGACAAGAGGATAAAGGCAAGTGGCGCAGCCATCATCCTTCCACCTGGAAGAAGCTCTATCGCCGCTTATTGAAGCTTGTCTATGAGTGCAAGGATGTGCTGCGTATTGACGACCAGGCGGGCAATCCGCTGCAGGTGACACGCAGTGATACTATCGACCCGCTTGTGATCGACCTGTCAACGTTGGCCGGAAAGCCGGAGATACAGCGCTTCGTCGTGGCCACTATTCTGCGCCAGCTCGTGGAGGCGCGTACGGGCGCCAAAGCGCAGCCGGGCTTAGTCTACCTCGTCGCGCTTGATGAGCTGAATCGCTTTGCACCGCGCGGAGCCACAGATGCGATCACCAAGCTGATCGAGAACGTTGCTGCCGAGATGCGCTCACAGGGTATTATCCTGCTTGGGGCACAACAGCAAGCTTCGAAGGTCTCGGAAAAAGTGATTGAAAATGCGGCATTGCGGGTGCTCGGTCGCACCGGCACGCTTGAACTGGATGCAACCGCGTGGCGATTTTTGAGCGCGAGCGCCAAGAGCAAGGCCACGGTGTTGCCTCTGGATGAGAAGCTGGTCATTCAGGATAACTTCCGTGAGCCAATGCATATCCGCGTACCCTTCCCCGTGTGGGCCATGAATCCAAAGGAGGCGGCTTCACCTGAGGAGAGAGAAGCGTCTACAACATCGACAACACCGGACGACGAGATATTGACGTATTAGAGATCGGGCGAAAGAGAGCGAACATGATGCGAATTCTGCATACTGCCGACTGGCATTTACACGAGCGGCTCAAGCGCGTCACACGCCGCCCCCATCTGGTGAAGCGGCTGGAAGAGATCGCGGGCTACCTGGATGAAAAGCGCGTTGATGTGATGGTCGTTGCGGGCGACCTGTTCAGCCAAGGGCAACGGATGGAAGAATTGAACGGGGCGGTGAGCGATATACAACGCATCTTCAAACCGTTTCTGCTCAAGGGCGGCACCATTGTAGCGATCAGCGGCAATCACGACAATGAGTACGTCTTCAACTTCATGCGTAATATGCTCGACCTAGCCGTGCCCATTGATGCCAGCACCACTGGTCCACGCCCGCCTGGCCGTCTCTATCTGGCTGCGCGGCCAATGGTGCTAGAACTGGCCGATCCAGCGGGGCAAAGCGTGCAGTTTGTGTTACTGCCCTATCCCACGCCAGCCCGCTACCTCAGTGACGATAACACGCCCTATGAGAGCCTGGCAAAGCGCAATGAATTACTGCATCACAAATTTGAAGAGACGAGGGACCGGATGCTGAATACCGTCATTAAAAAGCACGTACGCAGCGTGCTGATCAGCCATATTCATGTGCGCGGCACACAGGTCTATACGCGTCATCACGTCTCGGAAAGTGACGATGTGGTCATCGACCAGGGGGAGATACCGGCGTACCTGGATTATGTTGCTTACGGGCATATTCACAAGTCGGGCGAAGTTTTGAGCAACACTTCGCATGTGCGCTATGCAGGCAGCATCGAGCGCATGAATTATAGTGAATGCAATGACGACAAGAGCGTTGTCCTGGTTGACATTGGTCCCAATGGAAGGCGCGGCGACCCCGTCTGCTTACCCCTGCACGCAACTCCCATCTACCGCGTCGAGATTCTTGATCCCGAGACTGATATGCAGGGTTTACGCGAACGTTATCCCAACCATGCAGAGGCGCTTGTCTCGTATCGGCTGGTCTATAGGCCAGGCGAGCACGATCTTGACCGCCTGACCAACGAACTAGAAAGCATTTTCCCCAATTATTACGAAGCGCAGATTGAGGCCGAGGGAGCAAGCATTACCGCCAGTGCCTTTGACGTCACTGCTCCTGATGATATGGCCTCGACCGTTGAGCGCTACCTTCAGGAAAACCTGGCCGATGACCCGCAACGGGATGAGATACTCAAGCTGGCGCGCGCGCTGCTGGCAACGGTAGAGTAAGGTAAGGAGGAGAGGAACATGATTCCGCTACAGGTAACGCTTGAAGGCTTCTTGAGCTATGAGAAGAAGCAGGTCATCAATTTTGTCGGCGCGTCGATATGGGCGCTTTCTGGTCCAAATAGCGTAGGGAAATCTGCTGTTTTTGATGCCATGACATTTGCTCTCTACCATCGTGCCCGTTGTGGCCCAAAGGATTTGCTTCATCACCGGGCTGATAAGCTCATTGTCACATTCGACTTCATGGTGGATGACACCATCTATCGTATCAAACGGATTCATCCTCGCAAAGGCCGCTCGACGCGTGAAGCCTTTATAGTAGACAGTTCAGATGGTAGCAACCTCGATAACGCGCCAACAAAACGCATCGCCAATATGGATAGTGAGGATGAACTTCATGGGTGGGTGAAGCAAAAGATAGATATGGACTATGCGGCCTTCACCACCTCCTGCCTGCTTTTACAGGGGAAAAGTGAGCAACTACTCGATGTCGATCCTAGAATTCGCTATGCCATTCTTGCGGAACTGATGGACCTGTCGCGCTATGAGGAACTTTACGCGGCGGCAGAGGAGAAACGTAAAGCATTCAAGAACACAGTAGAGACCTTCGAGACACAACTGCTCGATCCCAATGTGCGCGTCGTGTGGAATGAAGAACTAGAGGAGGCACGAAAGCTGCTCCACGATGCGGAAGAAGCATGGAAGGATGAGCAGGCGAGCGTTGAGCGCTTCAGCGGCTACCTCGTACAAGCACGGCATTGGGAAGCAGATGAGGCGGAGCAGCAAAAGCAGTGCGAGGAGCTTCAGAGTGCACAGGAACTCTTGCAAAGAGAGGCGGAAATCACGAGCGTTTTCTCTGAGTTGCAAGAGTTGGACGCTGTGTTGCCTCCGCTCAAACAGATTGTCGAGGGGCGCATAGCTCTGCTCACCTTGCGTGCTCGTCTCGATGAGTTGCAATGCCGGGCGCACCATATTGAGGAGGACATATGTATTGCTGAGAGCAAAAAGATGGCCAAGCGACAAGCCGTTACGGACCTAGAGAATGCAGTCAACGACATTGAGCAAGAGTCTACTCAACACCTGCGCCGCCTTGCTACGCTGATTCCATTGATTGGCAGATTAGAAGCCATAGAGCAATTGCAGACCAAGAAAGCCCTAGTGGATGAGCACATAGCAGCGCTGCCAGTAGATATTGCACAACAGATGACGCAGGCGGAACAGCGGTTGCGTGAGCTCGAAGACATGGAGCGTATGCTGCCCTGGCTCAGCGAGTTTGCCGAAGCACGAGGGGTGTTAGCTGTCACGTTGGAGCGTGAGCAAGCGGCAAGCGAGCAGATGGTGACATTGCGCGTGCGCTATGATGAATTGCAAAAGAGCCGAACGGTGCTGGAAGCGGCATGTACCATTGCGCGCGATGACGAGCGACGTCTGGATGACGAAAAGCGAGATAGCAATAGACGATTGCGAGATGCTCAAAACCGTCTGCAAAAATTTGTGGGTGTCGCAACGAAACCTGTGTGTGATCTCTGTGGACAGGAGATTACCGGCGAACACGTCAGGCAAGAGCAGATGCGCCTCCAACAGCTAGTGGAGGAGTGCCGACGTGAGGTGGCGACGGTAACACAGCAACACCAGCATGCGGTTGACTTAGAGCATGCCAAAGAGCGTGAGCTTCAAGAGCTAGATGACCAGATAGGAGCGGTCAGAGATAGCCACGGGCAAGCTAAGCGTGAGCGACAAACAGCGTGTGAGCAGGCTGAAGACCATGAGAAGCGATTGCGTAGAGCTTTCGGGGCAATGAGCGAGTCCTACCGGGAGCGGATCAGCAGTGCTATGCCTGCAGAGAGGGCGGCATGGCTGGCAACTGTCTATCCATCGCAGAGCGACTTAGAGACAATATTGCAGAAGGTGAAGGGAAAGGCATATCAGGCACATGAAGTGAAGGGGCTCCACGATGATTACCAAACGTGGCAGGGGCTGTATCAACAGAGGGCAGTGTTTGCGCAGCAGATCAGCGAACAGGAGCAGGATGTAGACCTCGACGCTGCCAGAAATGCCCGCACCGAAAAGAATGGCATCGAAAAGCGGCAAATCACACTTGCGGCTTTGAGTGAGGAGCAGCACCACAAGCTTGAGCAGGCAAAGAAGGCCGCCCAGGAAACCAAAATTGAGCTTGAAAAACTGGCAACGCGGGCACAGCAATGTCAGAGCGAGATAGGTGATGCAACCGCACGCAAAGAGGAAAGGGAGCGCATACAGCGAGAACGAGAGGCCAGCTTACCGATGCAATGGCGAAGCCAGGCCAACACGCTTGATGAGACAGGTGTGACGGTTTTAGAGCAGAGACGTACTCGTCTCGTGGGCTATCGCTCGCTACATGAGCAATTAACGAGCGCACGCGAGCGTATTGAGAGATGTCAGAAGAGAATTGATGAATTAGATGTACAAATTTCGGCCTATCCAGCCGAGGCGAAGCAACCAGCACAGGTGGTAGAGGGTGAGCTTTCGAAGAGAAAAGAGGCACACAAGCAGGCAAGTGCTGAGCGAGACAAGGCGAAGGACAGGCTTGGAGATTTGGAAGGGAAGCGAGAGCGGCGTCAAGCGTTAGAGCAGCAGAAGCGTGAGAGTGAGAGGATGCAGCATCTCTACGCCATACTGGCGAAGCACCTGGGGAAAAGCGGCCTGCAGTTACACCTGCTCAGGGGGGCTGAACATGCCATTGTAGAGTTTGCGAATCAGACGCTAAGCGGCCTCTCACACGGACGCATGCGCCTCGAATGGCCTCATGAAAGTGACGCTCAGGTGCAGACGGACAAGGCGCTAGATGTAGTGGTGCGTGATCGAGAGATCGGAAATTGCGCTGTCGCTATTGGTTCAGTGAGTGGTAGTCAGAAGTTTCGCATTGCCATCAGCCTGGCAATGGCTATAGGGCGTTACATGAGTCGAGACGGCCGTCATCCTGAATCGGTCATCATTGATGAGGGCTTTGGCGGCCTGGACAAAGCTGGACGTGATGACATGATACAGGAGCTGCGCGCGCTAGGGGAGCATGTGGCGCGCATCATTCTCGTCTCGCACCAGGAAGAGTTTGCCAATGCCTTTCCCAATCGTTATCGCTTCAAGCTGGTCGATGGCTCATCGCGTGTGACGCTCATGGACGAGGAGTAGTCTATGAACGAGCTAGACGATCCAACACCCAATACATTCGATGCTGAGTTCATGAGCGAGCCTGCCCTTGTGCTCTGGGACCCGCTCTTAACACGCCAATTGCGCGTCTTGCTCCATGCAGACCGCTTACTCAGCTTGCAATCTCGCGATGACCATCGCCCGCCCGAATTTCAACACTATGCCTCGCTCTCCCTCGCGCTCAAGCTATTTGATCTCATCATTACGCACACAGGACTTGGGCAGGACATCGAGCATAGCCAGGCGATAGAGGAGCTACTGCCACTGCTTGAGGCCATGGATCGAGGGGCAGGCATAGAGCCGGAGCGAGCGCGAGCGGTGCGCATGGCGGAACGGGTACTGGCGACATTGTACAACGAGGAGGAGCGACGAGGGCCTTTCAAGCTTGACTACACCACATTCGAGCAGGGCGAGGCCGTCAAGCGCACGCTTTCAGTTCGGCTGCTTGAAGAGCGACATCATGTCGATGGACGCACCGTGTTACGCCTCTCCAATGAATGCGCTAATCTCTTGCTCAACGCCTTAACCGTCGATCTGGAGGATGCCCAGGTGGCAGCGGAAGCTATTATCGAGTGGCAGCTCAAGCGGGGGCGTATTCAGGAGGCACGAGGTTCGGCTCAATGGGCCTTGCAGCATTCCATGCGCTTACGCGAGCACATTGAGCGCCGCTTACTCGACACCCGCCGCGACCTGCACAGTGTGGATTGGAGGGAGGAGATGCGCCACACGCTCGATGATGCGCTGTTGCATGTGAGAACCCGCTGCACAGTGGAGCATAGCATTGTGGCGACAGCCCGCGAGCTGCGTGAGCAACTTGAGGCTGGAAGTCGGCAAGCCTATCAATTAGCAGAGATTATCGAGCTTATTGAAACCTGTCGTCAACAACATCTGATTCTTGAGCGGCGGCTGATGGAGGCCCCGCGCATCTTCTTCGAGGAGCAAGAGCGACAGATTTTTACCTTGCGCCCTCCGCTGCTCTTTCCCCACCCGCAAAACGATCTCTTAGCCCCTCTTCTCAGCCTGCCACGTGCGCATGTCGTACAGACATTGGATACCATCGTCAGCGCTTGCTTCCCCGCCAGCGCTCCGGGCGTGTTCTCACTCGCGCGTTATCTTCACTACCTGCTGCAACCTCGCCGTGAGGTACTGGTAGACTCCGTACCAATTCAGCCACGAGAGCTGATTGACACGGACTACGATCAGACTCGCTTTACAGCAGAGATGGTTGAGCGTGCAGAGCACTATCTCGCCGCTATGGAGCAGCCGAAACGGCTCTCCGAAGTGGTGCTGGCCGCACAGGACGCGGGCGAGTCTGCTGCTGTCCTTGAGGTCCTGGTGTTTTTGGTGATGGATTACTTTGATGAGCAAGACTCGCCAGAGCCGGAGAAACTTCCTGTCTCCGTGCTGAAAACGGATACACAGCAATTCTGGCTGGGCACTGTGGCTGGCGATGATGTCGTGCTCTTCCCGAAGCAGAACAGAAAGGAGCATCAACATGCTTCCTGACACACAAACCTTGATTGATGCGGGCCGCCTGATTCAATGGGCACTCCGGCCACATGCGCGCCCTGCGACGGAAGAGGAGTATCAACACTTGATAGACCGCTATCGCGACCAGGTACCGTTTCGTGAGTGTGTGCAGGCGATTTGTCGCGGGTTAGGCGTCGCGGTGACAGCGGCAGGGCAAAGAGGAGTCGTGCTCACACCTGACGACGATTCGGTCTTTGCCATGACCGCCGAGGACTACCGTCGCTCTGGCAGTGCTGAGGACCGCCTCATTGACGGCTTCATCCTGGTCGCCATTCTTGCCACATTCTATCCGCGGGCGCAGGACCTGGAGGAAGACCCACTGCTCGTGCGCCCACCTGTGACCGTTGAGGAGGTAGAGCGAACGTTACGCATGCTGTGTGAGCGTCTGGAAGAGGCAGCACGCACACAGCCGGACCCAACAGTGCAAGAGGTGACTGCCGGGCTAGATGAAGCCTGGCGAGCCTATCAGAATCGTGTTGCGACGAAGACCACCAGCGATGGGCGGGCGAGTGCTAGCACAACGCTGCAGATGATTCGCCGTGCTTTCGGCACGCTACAGCAGCATGGATGTGTGAGCATTGTTTCGCGCAATGGCAACGAGGCATATCAACCGACCTGGAAATACCAGGTCATGACTCAAGAAGAAAGTGTTGCACGTTTGGCCAGCGCCGTACGTACGCTCATCGCAGCAAGGGAGGTATGAGATGCCACAACTGCTTCGCCTGCGTTTCTGTAATGTAGGTCCACGTCGAGCCAGAGTGGAAGACCTCACTCTGTCTATGGAGCACGTTGCGACTGGACAAGCAACACACAGCGCCATCTGGTTACGCAATGGTGGTGGCAAAACAACACTGATTCGCCTCATATTCTGGCTGCTTTGTCCAGATAAGCCAATGTCGGAAACACATAAGATTGAGGAGTATGTGCAACCGGATGATCGTAGTGTTCTCGTGGCGGAGTGGCAAATGGATGGGCGGGGGCAGCAAGCATCATTATGGTCTGGAAAACCAGAACGTTATCTGACGGGCGCATTTTGCGAGTGGCGTACCAGCGGTTCTGCTCAGGAAGGCAGAAGACTCCATCGCATGTTCTTTGCGACGCGTGTCATCGAGGATGAGCCTCGCCTCACGTTGGAAGGTCTGCCGATCTATATCACCAAACAGGGGCAGCTTGAGCAGCGGGTGATGGGACCTTTTCGGCAGGAGTTGCGCGAGTTAGATCATACCTATCCTCAGGCGAGCGTCGAGTATACAGAGACGCTGAGCCAATGGCGCGAGATGCTTGAGCATATCGGAGTAGACCCCGAATTGTTCAGATACCAAATCCGCATGAATAGCCGCGAAGGTGGAGCGGCAGAGCCATTCCTTTTTAAGAATGATGACAGCTTTGTCGATTTCTTTCTGGAGTTGATGGGAGAGGCGGCAACCGGCCACGAAATCGCTAAAAATATCGCCATGTTTCGCCAATCGCTCTTTGATCTTCGTCACAAGCTAGAACCCGAATATGCCCTGTTGCAAACGCTCACGCGTCAACTCGCACTGCTATGCGAGGTGGCAGACGAACGAGCGCGCCTCTACAGTCAGATACACGCAGTTCGAGAGGGCATTGATGATGCAACGGGAGCAGTCAACAGGTGGGTGGAGAACTTGCACCAGGAGCGGAGCACGTGGGAGGAGATAGAAAAAGAGGCTCATGCGGAGCTGCTTCATGTACAAGAAGCGGCGAGACAGCAGAGGCGACGCGCCCTCCTTCTCCGTTTTGCCGCGTCCCAGAAGCGCGTTCAGGAGCTCACAACAGATGTAGCGACTCTAAGCGATCTCGTGGAATATGCAAAGCGGCAGGTCATCGTGTGGCAAGCGGCAATTCCGCTGCGTACAATGATAAGGGCCAGAGCCAGAGCCGAGTCCATTCAGGAGCAAATGAAGGCGCAGCAACAAGAGCACGAGCCGCTGTTACTCGTGCTTCAAGAGAGTGCATGCCGCTATGCCGCCGCCTTATCTGCCAAAGCGGAGAAATTGCGTGCGGAAGAGCTGCATGCCGAGGACCTGGCCCGGCAACAACGCGCAGAAGCAGGTAAGTTACGTGATGGCGCAACAAAACAAGATGTCGAGGCTGCGGGCTATGAGACGCAGGCAAAGCAGACGGCTAAAGAACTCTCAGCATTGTGCCAACTTCATAAACAGTTAGAAGATCAAGGAATTCTGCAAGCGGGCGAGCGCGGAGCCGATGCACGCTATCGTTGGCAACAGCAGCAAGTCGGGCAGCAGAAAGGACTGCAGACGCTTCAAGGAGTTCTTGAGGCTCTGGAGTTGGAGCAGCAAGAGCTTCAGGAGCGACAGCGCACATTGAAAAGCACGCTTGATAAGCTTGGCACGCAGATTACGTACGAACAAAGACTCCTGCAACCCGCGCAGGAAGCGCGCCAGCAGATCGCCGCTGATACGATACTACAGCAGCATTTAGAGGTGCCAGAACTCGACGTTGATCAACTCACGCCACGGGCGACAGAGCTATTACAGGAAAAGCTGCGCGCATCGGAGGAACAGCTTGCCCGGCTGCGGCTCACAGTAGCGGAGCAGGATGCAATGATTCACTACCTCTCTGATTACGGTTTTCTTCCTCCTCTCCAGGCTGTTGCACATGTACAGGAGCGCCTGAGGAAGGAGCGTATTACCGCCTGGTCTGGCTGGCGCTACTTGGCTGAAAGTGTGGGTGAAGCTGAGCGGCGTAGCTGGCTGCGACGTGTGCCTGAACTGGCCTTTTGTGTCGTCGTCCCTGATGAGCAGTGGTCGCAGGCACAGTATACGCTCCAAACAACGCCGCCATACCTGGAAACACCTGTGGTCGTGTTCGCCAGGCGAGAGATACAGAATGGCATAGCTGCGCGCGGCTGGTCACTTGGGCCTACCAGTGACGCCTACTTTCAGAAGGAGGCAGGCAACCGCGAACTCCTTGACCGCCAGGAGCGGCGGCAACGCCTCGAAGATCAGATAAACGAATTGCACCGTGGAACGGAGCAGTTGAGAACCTCCCTTCAGCGGCTCGAGCACACGCTCGCACACTATTCGACGACCTGGTGGAATCAGCATCACGCGCTCTTGAGAGAGGCACAGGAGCAACAACAATCCTCCCAGGCTCAGCAATGGCCACTGGAGCAAGAACTTGAGTATTGCAAGAAGCAGATTGCCGCAAAGCAGCAAGAGCTGCGGGAGCTTCAGAAGAAGATACAGGCCGTAGATGGCTACCTGATACGGCTGCAAGCATCTGAGGCCCAATTGAACGTCGATGCCGATATGTTGCAGCAGAAAGAATATGAGCAGCGTGCCCAGGCAGAGGAATGCAGGACGCAAGCGCAACACTTGCGAGATCAAGCTCGGGAAAAAGAGGATGAAGCCAATGCGACAGTGAACGCGGAGAAGCGCTTTGCAGAAGAAGCAGGCATTATCGAACGCGAACGGAGCGAGGTTCGTTACCTGGAAGGGAATCCGCCTGCTCCTGCCTCTGGTGATCTTCAGGTGCTTCGTGATGAGTATGAGCGGCTCAAAGAGCAGTATGAGCAAAAGATCGGCGTCAATGAGCTTACAGTCCTCCACAAAGAGGCACTGAAAGAGGCAGAGCAGGCACAGCGGCAGCTTCGACGCAAGCTGGAAAAGCCGGTGACGGAAAGTGAGGTGCATGACGCCTTGTCTACACTGTCAGACCCAGAGGATGCGGATCAGCGTGCCGATGAGGCACTCGTCACGAAAGTCAACGCTGAAAACGAGCGGGATCGCGAACAGGACAAGTTAGCGAAGGCTGAGCAAGAGATGCAAGGCTTCAAAAAGCGACTGAGCGGGCAGGGCATTGATGAAAACGAATTAGAGGATGTGCCGAAGAGCGAAGCGTTATGCATCAAGGAGGCAGAAGAAGAAGAACGGTTGGCAACCAATAATGAGCAGGCGGCTCAGAAGCAAAGCATGACAGAGCTGGAAGCTCAGCAGAGCGCGCAAAACTGTGCCACGCATATTGAAAGCCTGGTCCGCGTACAGCGTCAGATTGAGATGATGCAGGAAAACCATGCTGCTTTGCTCGCTCTAGGAGCACATGATGAAGGTCTTCCCGATCTAGCAGGGCTGGACGAAGCTCCCTCATCTCAGAAAAGACAGGCTGCGCTGAAAGAAGAGGAGATTGACAATGTTTTACAAGCATTGCAGAGGCAACTCAAACAGATACAGGAGGGAAAAGAGGATTTAGACCGCCGGGCAGAAACAAGCTCACAGCACATTATGCGTGCGCTCAATGAAGTGGACAAAGAGTTTAAGGAGGTTTCTCTGGCGAAACGGCTGTTGGCATATAGCGACGGGGTGAATGGAGGCTATGAACAGCACTGCCGCACCTTGCTGCCTGAGATGCTTTTGCGGCAAACCTTAATTCGGGAAGAGCGCGAGAAAAGTATGGCTCATCGAAATACTCTCGTTGAGCACTTAGTGGAACTAGCAGAGTCAGGCGCGGACTTTCTCAAGAGCGCGAGCCACTACTCAAGGCTACCTGCCTCGCTTCCGGCGTTTGAGCGCCGTCCCTTTTTACGCATTCACCTCTCACTACCTGTGACGAAAGATGAACGCGTCGGCAAAATTGCGGACCTGTTGAATGCTCTCGTAGAGGGCGAGGGCGAGATTCCTACCGGGGTAAAGCTCCTTCAGCAAGCGGTGCACCGGCTCGGCGAGCCGATGAAGGTGGAGCTTCTTTTTCCAGACCCCGGTGATCTGCATTATATTACCCCCAGTCAAATAGCGAAAGAAGAAAGTGGCGGCGAACGCCTCACCAGCATGGTCCTGCTGTACTGTACCTTGTTGCGGATGCGGGTAGCACGTCGCACGAAGCCCGCGGGACGGTCGAGTTGTCTGATTCTCGATAACCCCATCGGCGTTGCTTCCCGCTCACTCTTCTTGCAGTTGCAGCGTGAAGTGGCGCAGGCGATGGACATCCAACTCATCTACACCACCGCTCTCAAAGATTTTGATGCGCTGGAGATATTCCCCAAGATCATACGCCTACGCAACGCTCAACGCAATCGCCGTACTGGTGAGGCGTTCCTCATGCACGAGACGCCGCCGATTGGCCTTGATGCGATCCATATGATGCATGATGAGTCGCGGAACTTTGCTCGTGAGCATCAGGAGCACCGAGAGGACCAGGAGGATCAGCCATGACATCCAACGCATCCTTTGAAGAACCAAAGCTGCCACCTGGACCAATGCAGACGTTTCTGCATCGTCTAGCACACGCTTCTGGTAAGCGCCTGGAAAGTGCCGTGCTCTGGAAATACTTTGCTGAGGCATTTCCATATCGGCCAGGTGGAGTGGAGAATCGCAAGTGGCTACAGCGAGCCCTTCAGGAGGCCGCAGATCAGGGCATCATCCGCTTGCCCTCCGCACAGGGGCGCTCCTGGGACCGTGCGCTTGAGCCGCCTCTGCCTACCGTCGTCTGGAAAACGCCCCCAAATGAGGTACACGACGATGAGAGTTGGCGTGACTATCCCTGGTTGCCACAACTGTGCTGGATAGCGGATATGCCCATGCTCTCCCAAGAGCAGGTGATCTTTCTCAAGCGGGTACAGGCGGCGTTGCGAGAGGGCGTGCTGCAACGCTCTGCCCCTCTCACCTATCGTTCCCTTCAGTTGACCGGCAACGAGAAGCGCCTGGGCGAACTGCTGCATAGCGCCCTGTTCAGACCTGGCAGACTCAGCCTGGCATTGCTTGGCTGTATACCCGACATTCCTCCCTTAGTCATAGAGGAGATTGGAGCATCCCCTGTCGCCCTCATTTTTGAGAATGCTGCCGCGTTCAGAACAGCCGCCATGGTTCTCAAGCAGTACGCGCACCCACTCTATGGCTGGCTTGGCTTCGGCAGCGGAGCGAGCTTTGAGCGCTCTGTCCTCCATTTTACGCTTGTGGAACACCAGATAGAGCGCATCGAGTACGTGGGTGATCTGGATAGACATGGCCTACGGATTGCGCGGCGGGCTGCTGAACTGGCACAAAGCGAGCACCTTCCCTCGGTTGTTCCGGCCCGGGGATTGCATCGGGCCATGCTACAGTCAGTCCAGCAGTTCGGGTATCCTGAGGGCTTAGAGTATCAGCCAAAGGAACGGAGAAGCGACGCCAGTGATGAAGCCTTAGCTGCATGGTTGCCAGAGGATGTGCGCGTAGATGTCTTGAAAATTATCCAGGCGGGTGGGCGCGTGCCAGAAGAAGTGTTGGGGCCTGATGAGCTACAGCACGTATGGCAGGCGTAGTTGGAAGCGGCCCGCGTGTTCCGTGTCATGGACAATCTCAATACGCACACCCCTGCTTCGTTCTACGAGGTCTTTCCGCCAGAGCAGGCCAAAACCCTCATCGACCGCCTGGAAATCCACTACACCTCCAGCATGCCAGCTGGCTCGATATTGCCGAGATCGAACTGAGTGTCTGAGCAAGGCAAGGTCTGGCCCACAACATTGCTACCATTGAGGAATTATGTCAGCAGATTCAGAGTTGGCAAACTCATCGCAACCAGCAGGTCGGTACAGTCAACTGGCAGTTCCACACCGCTTATGCATGCATCAAACTCAAGCGGCTCTATCCTGTGACAAGTTGAGCTAGACAGAGCAGTCACTTGGGGGGTCTTGTGACAATAGTTTATACGCTGTGCAGCAACAAGGCTCTGCTACACCCATAACGCTCTGTAAAGAAATGGGAATAATCACACTGTGAGGTTCGAAGAGATTGATGTGGAAAACTGGTCGAGAATGTGGAAAAAACTCGGGCAGCTTTATCTCTAACAGCAAGTTGCTTTTCCTCACTCTAACTTTTCAGAGCCAAGTTCCAATACGGTCTGGTATTACAGGAAAATCATGCGTTGTCCTCCGAATAATTTATTCAGAGGACGACATGATTGTAGTCCGCAACTTTATTCTGCGAGTCCACAACTTTATTCTTCGTGGACATCTTAAAAGATCAAGAGGTGCATCACTATGACGGTGGAGCAGGTGATCGCGCTGTTGCAACAGCATGCCAACCCACAAGCCGTCCAGGGCATGGCTCGCGTCGGCATCAGTTCTGATCAGACGCTGGGCGTCTCGATCCCGACATTGCGAAGCATCGCCAAAAACATCGGCAGGAACCATCTCCTGGCCCAAGAGCTGTGGCGTTCTGGCATCCATGAGGCACGTATCCTGGCCTCCATGATCGCTGACCCGCGCCTGGTTTCCCCTGAGCACATGGAAGCGTGGGTCAACGATTTCGATTCGTGGGACGTCTGCGATCAGGTCTGTGGAAACTTGTTCGATAAAACTCCCTATGCGTATCACAAGGCCGTGGAATGGTCTCACCGGGGGCAAGCGTTTGTTCGGCGGGCAGGTTTTGTGCTGATGGCTGAACTGGCGGTTCATGACAAACGAGCCCCTGACGAAGCGTTCTTGCCCTTTTTCCCACTGATCAAGCAGTATGCCGTCGATGAGCGTAATGTTGTGAAAAAAGCCGTGAACTGGGCCTTGCGGCAGATCGGGAAACGCAATAGCCATCTTCGCGCTGTGGCAGTGGACTGGGCGCAGGAGATCAAACAGGTGGATTCTCGCGCAGCCAGGTGGATTGCCAACGATGCGCTCAAAGAGTTGCAGAAGCAGACCCCTTAGCTCTCATACGCTGCCAACAAAGCGAAATCCCACCGCCTGAATAGCTTCATGGTCGATCAGATACTGCTCCATGCGCTTAAGAAAGGTGAGCAGCTCTCGCTCCTGCTAGGGTGCCGTCTGGCGAATGCCGTTGCCAATATAAACGAAGAGGTAGGGAACCCAGGCGAAAAAGTGCTCGTGACACGTCCCATGCAGCGCTGACATCATCTCTTCGTACCGATTGAGGTGGTGCTCGGAGGCGCGTGTGAGCCAGACAGTTCTCAAGACCTCAATGGAGGCCGCCTCTTCGGGCAGCGTGGCCGGATCGGCATCATAGTGCCCGCTCAAGAAGAGCAGGCGCTGCATCTGATAGAGCCAGCAGGCCGTCTGCTCATCGAAACGATCATAGGCGTAATCCTGGCAGATGATCCTGCCGCCCTGCTTCAAGAGGCGTTGCACCTTCGCCATCGTCTGCTGGAGCGCCGCGAGATGATGAAGGGAACGATTGAAGATGACACAGTCAAAATCAGCATCTGCGGCCTGCCAAGTGTTCACGTCTGTACAGAGATAGCGCAGGCTGCCAAAGCCGGGAGGATGAGGATGAGCGGCACTGCTTCGCTCGGCTACCTCGATGCTGTCTGGCGACACATCGATACCAATCACCAAGTGACCATCTCTGGCCAGCTCAAGGGAGAGGTAGCCGTTGCCACAGCCGACCTCCACGATCGTCTGCGGTGATTGGGGGAGCATACTTTGCACGAACTGGTAGGTGTCGAGGGCGCTCAACTCAATCAAAGGTACACTGCGCCATTGGAACCACCGACCCGCATCGAGGTCTGGGTATCCGATAGGATGTCGCAGATCAGCAATGAAGTGCGCAGGAAGATTACTCATGCCTTCTCTTCTCTCGAGGGATAAGGTCTACTCACCACCTCAAGAAAGGTTTCTTCGTCCTCATCATCGGCTTCTGTGGAATCCATCTCATACTGCTCCCCGTATTTCTGGGCTAAGAGAGCATTGGCATACGCATGCTGAGCCACCAGGAGTTCATACGCGTACGCTTCGATCTGTGGCCCAAGCGCGTTGCCCATTAGATCGCAGGGAGCCACGAGGACACGACTGGTCATGCGAATGCGCTTGAGCTTGCCGGTTGTGCGACCGGTGACCAGGTAGAGCTTCTCGTGCTCGTGGGCGAACCACATGGCGGTAGGAACACCCACGCCACTTGCGCGAAAAGTTGTGAGAAGCACAAACTCGTAGGGAGATAGGGAGGCAAAGGGATCGTCGATCTCTCCCTGTTGCTGCTGGCTTTCGGTACTCATGCGCTCTTCCTTTCCTCATGACGTTGCTGCATAGCCAGCTGGTGAAGTAGTGTGCGTTCTCGGCTCTTGACCGCCGGACTGTTGGTAGTCGTGGCCTGTTCCAGGATGATCTGCCGCAGAAGTGCAGACCCTACAGTGAGAGAGGTGCGAGCGTTTGCAGCGCACATGCCTTGACCATGTGGTTCGTGTCAGTTGATTCATAAACTCCTCACAACTATATTACGCTATTTTTCCATACCTTGGAGAAGTTGAAAAAAACGATCTGTTGTGCTTCAAGGTACGACCCGACTTGTTCCCAGGTGCGATCCACCTTCTCCCGTTATCTCCAGACGCCGATTCGCTAGACTGGTGATGAAGCATGCGGTGTGCTTGCAAATGCACGGATGCAAGCAGCGCCAGCGCTATCAGCTCCGGCTCATGTGAGCGAGCTCGCTTCTATCAAACGATCGCAAGATCCCGTACAAGCTAAAGGAAGGATACATTGCATTATGGATCAGACACAACTCCCATCTGAAGGCAACCAGCCGAGTGGTTCCCAGGAGTCGCAAGGCCCAGATGCCCAGCCTGTGGCTTCCCCAATGCACCCACAGACAGCACATGAACACGATGACTTCCCGGAGGACGTCCTGCTGGAGGATGAAGCAGCGGGATGGAATGCGCAGTTCGTCGTCCCGTTCCAGCAATCCGGGCCGATGCCTGCGGTGAATCCGCAAACAGCACGAGCAAGTACCAATCAGACGAGCACACTTGCACAAGGACGCACAAACCCGCGGCGGTTTCCCGTCCTCAAGGTCGCTCTGATCAGCTCACTCATTGCGCTAGCCATGGGGTTCCTGGCGCTCTCGGTCTTCGCACAGCCAGCGTCACACCTGACTCCTCTCGCAAAGCATCCCACGCAGGGTTCCCAGGTGCCACATACCGCGCCAACGGCTAAGCCGACGCGCACTGTACCGAGGACCCCTACTCCGACGATGACCACGGTCACCGCACAGGCAACACCTCCGAGCGACTGGGTTCCTTCGGTGCTCACGCTGCAGCAACTCGGGTGGACAGGGGCTGGTCTCTCGATGGGTGATGCGCTTGAAGCCGAGCGCACCGCCTGGACCTTCACCGACCGCGAGATGAGTCTAGACTGGCGAAACACGGGGACGCGGGCGCAGCATGGCGGCACGTTTACGGCCGCGGTGTTTCTCCTGACGCCACATGCCAGGGCGCGGTTTTTTACCAACGATGTCCGTGCGTTTAACAATGTGCTGTTCGACAGGGTCCAGCAGCAGCAACTGATTCAGGAGGTGGTCAATGCTCAGCCGCGCTTGGTCCGGTTCCAGGTCCAGGGCGCGCAGCAGTTTGCCTGGGTCGATGTTGCCTTCCAACTCTGGCAGTCCCAGCTCGGCCAGCAGACCGGGAGCCGAGTCGAGGGCCTGGAACTGGACCCGGCTACTAACGGACCTCGCGTCCACCATATGCTCGTCCTATTGCTGCGTGTGACCCCCGGCACACAGGGGACCAACGCTCCTATGGGAGGCACGGGCTGGCTGGTCAGCACCTATGCGCTGGATCCTGTAGGGGGGATCTTACCAGCTATCATCCAACCTGCTTGACCTTCTTCAAATGGTGGTTGTACCTATACATGCAAACTTGCTCCTGGTGGAATTTGCCTCATGATCCTGGTGAATCACAAACGGGACAGAACGAATGGCGTTAACTCGGACAGCTTGCGAACCCGGATCATGGTGTGATTTTCGCCAGGAGAACGATTGCATGTATACTGTACCCCCAAATTGCCTTCTAGATTCTGTTGACCGTGAAGATGCAGAGAGGTCTTTGCAACGAAACGTTTTGGGCCATTGAATGTTCGAGAGCGTATTACTGCGATTGACGAATGCCTGTCTCTTGTGCTACAGTAGCAGTCGGCCAATCGCTTGTCGCTACATATAGGCTTCATTACCGGCATTGTACATGCCTTGGTAGAGCAAAACGCCGTTTGCGCCATCGTTTTGTTTGCATGATGTGCAGACAGACACGCAGCGGCATACCCCCATTCCACGCAAATGAGAGAGCCCGGTTCAGAACACAACTTCCATGCTTTTTGCGTGTTGTGTGCTCTACGTCGAAGGGGAATGAGATACATACTCATCGCCCTCTCATCTTCTTCCTACTATCACTCCTGGAGAGCGGCCTTGTTCGCTGATTACATCTTGGAGGCTCAGCACCCGCAGGTGCTAGTGAACCATTTGGTCGATGCATGCTGTACGGGGCTGTGCAACTTCCTCATCCATGCAACGCGAAGAGCAAACTTCTCCAGAGGTATTCCAACGGTACAAGCAAAAGGAAAGGTACTATGCACAATAATTCCTCTTTCACCGATGAACAAGACGAGCGGTCGGCGGCAACCGAAGAGAACGGGCGCGAACAGCAAGCAGGGGAGCTGTGGCTCCCACACGAGACGCACCTTCCAGCAGGCCTTTCTCCCCCGCCTTCCTCCAGGCGACCACCAGGGAGAAAGCAGCTCGCGCTCATCGTCGTTGTTGTCTCGCTCCTGCTGGCAGTGAGTGCGCTCCTCTTGCCTATCTTACTGGCACAGCCTGGCAAACTCGCCACCGCATCTCACCCGGTGACGGCGGCCACCATCGTTGGGCACGTTTTCTTCACGAGTAGTGGACAACTCAATCCGATCAGTTCAGAGGGTCTCAATGATGTGGTGCATATCGATTTGGGTGGTCTCACTCCTCCTGCCTCTGAGAAGAGCGACTATGCCTGGCTGCTGCCAGATACATCGCATAATGAACAGCAGCCGGTCTTGCTGGGCACGCTTCAGATTCTCAGGGGCTCGGCGCAGCTCACCTACACTGCTCCCACTCATACAAATTTGCTGGCAACGTACAGCCGCTTCCTGGTGACCGAGCAGGCGGCAAACGAGGAGCCCATCATTCCCTCGCTTGACCCTGCCACCTGGCGCTACGCCGGGAGTATTCCTGATATCCCCACGCCAGGGGATGCGAGCCATTACAGCCTACTCTCACACTTGCGGCATCTGCTGGCGAAAGATCCCACGCTTGAGCTCATCGGTTTGTCGGGTGGGCTCGATATCTGGCTGTACCGCAATACTGGAAAGATCCTGGAGTGGTCCAGCGCAGCTCGCGACGACTGGGCCGCTGGGCAAGCCTCGCTTACGCTGATGCGCCGCCAGATCGACCGGATCCTTGATTATCTGGATGGCGCGGCTTTCGTCTGGCGCGATGTTCCCCCCGCTACGCCGTTGCTCGTCGATCCCAAAGCGGGGCGCATTGGCCTGCTGGAATTGGAGCAGGGGCAAAACCCGCCAGGGTACCTGGCCCACGTCGATTTCCACCTGGTGGGATATACTCACGCGCTCGGCGTGACACCAGATCAGAAGCGGCTCACTACCAAGATAGATGCCATGCTGACTGCGGTGACAGCGCTCCTTTGGAAGGTACACAGTGACGCAACCCTACTCGCGCAGATGAGTGATACAGGGCTCCTCGCGCCCCAGGGCCTCTCGCTGCTGAACGACATGGAGACGAATGCCACTGATGCCTTCGTCGGTCAGCCCAACCCGGCAACGGGCAGCGTGCAGGGAGGGATCACCCAGATTCACGACGAGCTGCAACTCCTGGCCACTATCCAGGTGAGCACCGTACAGGGGAATTGAAGACGGCTGGGCCACGACGGAAGCAGAAGTGGGGGCAAACCTTGTGGTTGTCGTTCTTCCCTTTCTGGCGGTGATCCTTGCCGGTCAGCCGCTACGCAGGTTCCATACGACGACCACCTTCCCCGATGCTGTCGCGAGTTGAAGACCCTTAGGCGACCAGGCAAGACTGTGTACGGCACTCCCCGGCTGGACCGTCATGGTAAGCAACGGCTCCTGGACCTGCGCAGGATTCCAGAGCGAAAAGGAGCCATCATCGATGCCACTTGCCAGGCAGCGGGCGTCAGGCGACCAGGCCAGTGAGCGAATGGGGCTGCGCGAGGACTGCAACCGCCTGGGCGTATCCAGGCAACTTGGCCCTTCGCTGACTGCCTCCGTATGCTGGCACACGAGCCCATCCCAGAGGCGGATGACGCCGTCATCGCCGCCAACCGCGAGCTGCATGCCGATGGGAGCGAAGGCAGCAGCGCGCATAGGCAAGCGAGCGTCCTGGTAGAGTGGATGGACTTCTCGCCCGCTTTCGGCGTTCCATACGCGCACAACGCCGCCATGTGAAGAGGACGCGATGGTGTGACCGTCTGCCGCCCACGAGACAGCCTCGATGGGAGCCGTGTGGCGGGTAAAGATGGTCTGAGGCTGATACGGCGTCGTTTGCCAGACAATGGCGCGCTGATCCAGGGCGCCACTCACCACCTGCTGCTGTTTGTGCATGGTCCAGGCAAGGCTGGTCACGGTCGAGAAATGGGCATTTGTTGAGCGAGCAAGGACCGTGCCCGTGAGCGCGTTAATAAATGTGACCTGGTTGGCTGCACCTGTCACCAGCCGTCCACTTTCAGGTGACCACGCAAGAGCGGTGACGGCAGTCGTATGGAGCACACGCTGCCTGACCACTCCATCAGTTCCCCAGACCAGAAGCTGGCCATCGTCTCCTCCAGAGGCAAGGTGCCGTTCATCAGGTGACCAAGCTATGACGCGCACGATCTGGTAATGGCTCGCAAAGGTCGACGCCGGTATCGCGGAGACGATGCGTGGCACAGCAGTAGAGGACGCCGAGGGTGCAACGAGAGGAGCGGCGGGAGTTCTCCTCCCGCCCAGGTACCGCTGTGCCCGCGCGACGGCCAGGCCAGTTCCGAGGCCGGTAAGTGCAAATGCGGCAAGTGTTCCTGCCGTAAGGAACGCTCGCCGACTCCAGCGGCGGCCAGGGCGCGGCACTAGTTGAGTGCCTGCAGGTAATCCGACAGCCTGTACAGGCTTCGTTGGAGCACTGATTGTTGATGACACGAGCGTGAAGCGTGTCCCCGAGGTAAGCTGGAAGTCGCGAAACCGCTGATTGTTGGGAAGATGCCTTTTCCCGGCTGTGAGGCGAAGCTGATAGATGACGCGCATGCCAGAGCTATCCGTTGTCGGATAGCCGAGTTGAGAGGCAAGCTCCGTGGCTACGGCACCAATAAGTATGGCATCATCCACATCAACCACCACCCCTTCGGGGTCAAGTATAAGTCTGAGCATTGGTATGGTCTTCTCTCGCGCATCTCGGCCTGTATTCCAATTGAACCCTGAACTGCGTGGCCATTGGCCTTCTGGAGATCACGACAATTAGTAGTATAGCCAAGGCGTTCGGACTGCACCTGGGTAAAAGATGGAAAATGAAGGGAAACACTTGGGAGAAGGGAGATCGTTTGCTGCCATTACTAACCGTTTATGCTTGGCAGTGTTATCCAATCTGTTCTCAGCATAGTCACGTCGATTACAATGAAGGATTACTTCCTGGTGAAACGCTGTTTCCGATCCTGAGGAACAAAAGAACGGTGCGAAAGACATCTATTTGGAGAATCGCTGTTAATTCGACTTGACAGACGGTTGAAGAAGGTCTCACCTTCAGCTGGTTATTCTAGCCAGTTTATCGATTTCTAAGGGCTAGTTGTACAGAAATGCTACATAAAGTATAATATACGATAATCGTTTGAGCCACGAAACCAAGCACTTGTTCCTCTGGCATCGTCTTGTAAGTTATGTGTTCCTTGAGTATACGAGACGTACTACAAAAAGATGCTAGCTTTAGCAGGACTATCGAGATTCGACTAAGCTCAGGCTCTGATCGAACAGTCTTTGAGCCATTAACAGGCCGCAGGCGTGATAGCTTTGGCACTAGAAATAATCAATTTGCCAAAAACCCAAAGTATTCACAGGAGGCAGTAGCATTGGCTACCTCTTTGCAAGAGTATCGATAAACGAAATATTCTCATACTGGATGGACCATTCCTTTGTCCATCTAGGTGTAAAGTGATACTGGCAGATACGGCAAGACAACAAAGCCGATTTACTTGGCAGCGAATTACCTTAGTGGAGGAGCAGTCAATGACCGAAACAGATATCCAGGATGTGCTAATCATCTATCTCCGCAGCGAGGGATATCAACTCTGGCAGCCACGACACAAAAATGCTCAGGGGCCTGATGTTGTCGGCTATCACTCGAATCGACACAAACTCTGGATTATCGAGGCGAAGGGCGAAATCAATGCCTCTACTGATCGGCATCTCGCCTTTGAAATGGCACTGGACCAGGTGTGTCAGCGGGGGCGTAGAGGAATGGAAGCAGAAAACTGGCTGTGGACTACTGCTGCCTGCTGATATTAACACCGATGGTCTGGCTGCCCCAGATGGGGAAAACTACCGCCGACTCTATCGTAAAATCAGACCAGGTGTGCGGCCAGGGCCGGAACTCTAGCTGTTTTTTTCAACCCGCTATCTCCATTCCTATCGATCATTGGTCCGCACGTCAATCACTTCTAGGTCCTGAGATGCAAAGAACAAATAGAGCGCTTCTTTGCGGGAGGCTCATATGGAGAACAGGGCTCATACCAAACAAGACTCGGAACGCGAAATCGTTATCAAACAAGACATAGAAGATGGGCTTCTTCAAGTTCTCTTGAAAGAATATGAACTCACGGATAATCGCGTGAATGGAATTTACAATCGTGTCATCCAGAGTTTAGCAGCCGTACTGGCTCTGCTCGGTGCCGCCTCTGGATATCTCTTAACTCAGAAAGTACAGCTTCCAATCGTCCTCTATTGGTTAATACCGCTCTTTTTCATTATGGTCTATGCGTTTATTATTTTCCTCGTTTACTTAAACGTTGCAGATGCGTGGAATGCTCGAATTTTATCAGAGCGTATCAACACCATACTTGCTGAAAAAGCGCTCTTCACCTCTGACGGAAATGGGCCTGTCACAGCATTCTTCAGTCCCAGAAGGGGAAGCTCAAAACCTCAACTCCTGTACGGAATTCTCCTCGGGGGCGGCCTCTGCTTTTTTCTTTTTATAGCGGGTGCTTCATTCGTAGCCATCTATACAGCAAGCCATCTCCTAGGAACCTTGTTCGTGTTATTTCTCAGCATCGCTATCATTGCTCTGATTGTTGCTTGTCTGGGCTTCCTTATCGACTTACCTAACTTTTATCACAGATATTTAGAGCCGTTTCGATCAAAAACCTCTCTACAAGACCAAAAAGGAACCCCAACATATGGTGAAGCAATTCCAAAAGATTATAGAATTGCTTCACGTGGCGCGGTAAAACACCGTATTCGAGCAGCTCTGGCGCCTATTATTCCGAGGGCAGAATCTGTCCTCATAAAAGGACCTTTTTTTATCTATGGGTTTATCACGGCGCTACTTCTTGTAGGGTTTCCCAGGAATCCTCTTCCATTGCTTCCCTATAATCATTTACAAATCATCAACTTCCTGTTTCGTACTTCCAACTCGGATTGGAGCTTCTCCACCATTCCAGGGTGGACCATTTTGGCGCTTGGGGCAATCTATTTTGTCGTCGAAGAAGTCCTGCTTCAACAGGCAAAACTGATGTGGGGGGATCTGAAGGATGTTCAGCGCGACAAAGTCGTCAGCTCATACCGTGAGCGTTTCATCACCGATCGCATAGCCAGTGATCCGGGGGTCATTCGCTCTGCAGTCCGGCACATGATAATGAGGTGGTTGCTAGCCCTGCTGCTCGGCTACGTTTTAGGCGGTCTCGCACTGCTCCTTGTGTTCCTCATCATAACTCTGCACCAGGGAGTGTACACATTGTGGGCCAAACCGAGGGCCGCCAAGCATAAAATCGTGAAAGGTCCGTTAGACCAATATCAGCTAATCCTTTTGTTCCTTGTATCGTTCAACTTTCCACTCAGATTTCTTGCTGGTAGTGTGGCCCTCCTTGGCTTCCAGTGGTTCCAGGCTCCATTTGTTTTACTCTTTGTGCTCTTCTACTTTAGTTCGGTTGGGGGAATGGCTGCGCTTTGGGCAGCTGAAGCTAAAGAGCGTAAGCAAAGGTTCGATAAAGGAGACGATGCATATAAGCATATCATTGATCGCTCACAGGGAGCGTATTTTTTGAAATACGGAGGACTTTGGCAGCGTCTCGGTTTAATTGCAGCAGTTTTGGTTGCTGCCCTGCTTGTCGTTCTCCAATTTCTCGCTGTTTCTTACCCCCAAACGTTGCCAATGCTACGCGACTGGTGGTATAGCCCAGTTTTTGGGGCTCGTGACTCTCTTGATTTTAGTTGGCTGAGCGGCTTGATCTTGGGGATACTTGGAGTGGTGGTAGCATGCGCGCTCATTACCATCCTTCTGCTGTCTAGAATAATAGGACGCCTAAAAGAACACATAATGCTTACAGTGAAAGCTGTTGAACAAAATCTGTGCTCGCTGCTAGCAGGTGGAAGTTTCCTTGCTGCTCTCTTTTGGCACAATATATTCCTCTTATTCAGTTTTTTCCTGCTCTTTGAGGTAGTCGGCTTGCTCACCTTTGAACGAGCGACATATCCCGAACTCTCAGGAGAAGCGATGCGGGAACAATTTCGACGATTGAAACAGGTTTTATATGACTTCCTATTCAAGCCGATCGAGTATGAAAGTTAAGCAAGAATGGAGGATAGAGTCAATCTAGAAGCCTCTTGAGTTGTCTAGCAGATTGTATTTATTTATGAAGGAATTTAGCGTACAAACGCCATATGTCGGGAGTATCCTGCTCCTCAAGCGATTACCCTGGTGGGCACTGCTTTGTGTTGGCCCTTTATGTACAACAGGTATTGTTTGGTTACTCAGAGTAATCTTTGAGAGTCGGTTGTATGATTATTCTCGCGCCAGTTTTCCAGGCGATTCTCTTCTCTTCGTCTATCTATTCTGTGTAGGCTGGCTCTGCAAAAAAGAATCGTTACCCCAGAGCTTTTTCTTCGGGAAGATGTGGCATTGGCTAATATTCTTGAGTGCCCTCGCTGTAACTGTTGGAATGTACGGATTTGCCTTATCGCAAAAAGAGGGAAGATTTACCTTGCTGCCAGCAAACTTGTATCATTTCTTCGTGCAACTAGCGCTGAGCTATCTCGTACCAAGTAGTTTTCCTGTCATTGTTGTGGCAAAAAATAGACTGCTACAATGCCTGGCCATAATATGCCTTCTTCTCTATGGGGGCTTATTAGCCTATGATGTGGCAATGGGAAACCTGAGTCAACATATGGGATAATAAACTACCGAACAAAAGCTCTCTTCCCGAATGACACGGGGTGAGCCTTTTGTACAATTGAGGGCCCTGCCAGCGGAGATCGTCCTGTTGCAATCCGCCACCATGTCGTCATTCATGGTCCAGTTCGGTAGTGCTTTCTCCAAAGAGGAAGGAGTTTGAAGCTTGCAGCACTTCACTCTCCTGGATTATCTCCCTATACCCCCACAGGACAGGTAATCGTGATCTTGCGCGTATTGCCATCGAGTGCAAAGGAACACGCTTGCCCGTTAATCATTGCCGTTCCCGTACACCCGGCCAGGGGGATCCCGTTGACCACACAGTCAAAGCTCATCCCCGTGGGAGACGGTATACCTGGTACTGAGATCGTCGCATCTATGGTCACGCCGTTCGCGTCCGTCGTCACTGTGACCGGATCGGGCTGATTCAGCCGCTTCATGCAATTCAAGCCGTTCGCCTCGTAGGTCGTGACGAAGCGCTGGGCCAGGAAGGTGAACAGCGAATTGGCCACCGCCGGATCAGCCGGGGGTGCCTGTCTCGTGAGCGGCTCATCTAGCAGCAACCGCCCCGGCGCGATATGCAAGAGATGCTGGCAGAAGGTGCGGGTACGTGAAGCCTGCGCGCCTGGCGAGAAAGGCTGATCGACGCCTGCCCGGTAAGCGTTGAGTTTGGCGAGATCGGGCTGGTTGTTCACCAGGACCATAGGGTCCGCATTGGGTACCAGGGCCACCGGCATGCCCTGCGATGTCGCCGCTTGCAGTTCGTTGAGCGGCAGCGCTGGAACCATGTGTCCCGGGTTCGCCAGGTCGGGGGCCATCCACGGCATGCAGCCGAGTGCCGCGTCCACAAGCGTGAGCAGTCGTTCGTCGCTGCCATTCTTTTGCACCTGTGAACCGAGGGCCGCTAAGTTGATCTGCGTGTCCTGGGCGGTCTGGCCCGAAGCCGTGACGAGATAGGTGGTGGTGACGTTATCGCTCGGGTCTTGATCGACAATGGAGAAATCGCGCGTGGTGGGACAGGGTTGCCCATCCAACGCCGTGCCCAGCGGTGGGGGAACAAGCTTTCCCTCTTGTATCGCCTGATCGGTGGCCTGGAAGAACGCCGGTGCATTGCAGTAGGCGACCTGCCCGAAGATGGACCCGTTGCTGCCATTGACACACTGGCCCTGCCCGAGGCTGCCATTGCTCTCCTGTAAAGTCAAGGTATTACCGTTGGATCCGAACCAGAGGGCCACGCTATCCCCTGGTGGTATCTGGCCGCCAAAAGGAGGCTGAGGCTCCACTGCGGGCTGCGTTCCCTGGTCCACGACCAGCGGATTGTAGATCGAGATCGCCCCCGAAGCAGGATCGATAATCGCCCCCTGGACAAAGGCCGCCTGAGCCTTATTGCTTTCATTGCAAGGACCGTTCGCCGGATTGGTGGCAGTCAATTGATAGGGAGTAGCCAGCCCCTGTGCGGAGAGCGGGTTGGCAGGCACGATCAACGTGCAATCCATGTTCACGGCAGGCGGCTGCTTTGTCCGCTGCTCCTGCTTGTCAAGGTGATGCTGCCCGGCCTGGTTGAGCCCAAGTGCGCCCAGGGCTCCAACCACGGTACCCTTTGTGCTTCTATTTTGCACAAGCAGTATTCCCGCCCCGAGTGCCACTGGTATCAGCAGGGCGATGACAGCGAGCAAGAGGAAAGGAAGAAGATAGCGTTTTCTTTTCATACATCGCTCCTTATTTTCTTGCGGATCAGGCACCTCGAGCTGTACAGCAAGTTCATTTTGCGACCAGCCGCGCAGTTCGTGTTCGCGCTTGAAATGTTCACGAGCAGTTGGCATATCTGCGCTCCGAGTGCCAGCCATTTGAGATGAGTCTAAAGGCTGTTTGCCATAGGGGATCACGGCCACCAGGAAGTATAACCGGGGCGGGCAGGGCACGCATGGGAGCGAAGCGAAAAAAGACGGATCGCACCTGGGAAAAGAACGGCAAACCGGGCTGGAGAGCCGAACACAACGTGGTTTGTGTTAGCCTCGAGAATCGAGGCAATGAGGATCATGCGGGGACGTCTTCGCACGATGGACTGGAGATGGTACGATAGGCGAGAAGATACCTACTGGTGAAGCTGGGAGCGGCAACGACAAAGTGACGAACAAGCACCCAGGCACATGCATCAATTCTGAGAGGTGGGCCTCTTACCGACAGGAGCACAGTACGACTCAGCTCATCTGGCACCTTGCGAGGGCAATTGCTTCTAACCAGTACGTTTGGAGAGATCAGCCTACCCACCTTTCAGGCGACGAGAAACGAGGAGATATACAAGGCTACACACCCAAATACATTGCCACGCTGTCAAGCGCCTTCAGCGAATGAGTTCGCTCATATAATGTGGGCCCGGCATTGGAAGGAACTCTTTTTCCTACTCCACTTCTCTTTTTCGTCAGATCCGGCGACTCGTTCGCCAAGATAGATGAGAGATGCGCCAAGCCATGCCTGAAAACGGTCGCATTTCTGGCACATCTCAGGTATACTTGCTACAGATCGGAGAAAGAGACACGCGATTTCAGCACGATGGAAGCGGAAGATGGTCATGAGCATGACGCCCGAAGTGAAGGATGCGTCTGGGCGCGAACCCCAGATCAGCTCCACTGGGTGCAAGATGTCTGGAAAGAGTGGCTTGCCGCTCCCTCAAACCACTGGAGAGACTCACACTGATAGCGACCAATCAAGCCAAGATTGGTGAGGGTTCGCACCGTGCTGGCGCTCCCGTAGATTACCATGTCGCGCCCAGGCACTTGTTTCATGCTGATACTTTCGTAGCTGTTCAGGAGTTTCCAAAGGGGCGTCATTCTGAGCGTAGAGAAGAAGCTCTCTCGCGCATGTGAGAACCATCTGAAACACGGTGAGAGATCCTTCACTTCGTTCGGGATGACCTTTGTTTGTGCCACATCGTGAACGATTAGGCAAACGATCCTGTTTGTACTTCTCCCGCCCGGTCGTACGAGGCGACGATGACGCCGCGCGGCGACGTTTTCGCTTCGCGCAAGGTAAAGGCTGCCGCAGTGGTGCCTTCGGCAAACAAGCGCTTGCCCATGCCCAGCGTGATCGGGAATATTTTCAACCACAGCTCGTCAACCAGGTCGTGCTTCAAAAGCGTTTGGATGAGATTGCCACTACCGTGCACCTGCAGTTCAGGTCCATCCTGCGCTTTCAGCTTTTTGACCTCATCGACAACATGGCCCTTCAAAAGCACTGAATGCTCCCACGTAAACTCCATCGGCGCATGCGAGGCAACATACTTTGTTGCTTTATTAATTCCGGCCCCTTCGTCGTTGTGGTGCGGCCAGTAGGCGGCGAAAATCTCATAGGTCTTTCTGCCAAGCAATAAGTCAAAAGGCCTGCTCATTTGCTCGGTCATGGTCTGGCCCAGGAAGTCGTCAAAGTAAGGAACAGTCCACCCGCCAGACGTGAAGCCGCCAGTCGGGTCTTCCTCTGGCCCTCCGGGAGCTTGCATGATGCCGTCAAGCGTTATGAAAGAGAGGACGATGAGTTTTCTCATAGTTTCAACACCTCCTAGATGATGTGCGTGACTTCTCGAGCCGGAAGTCAGAACTGGTGACGTGTGTGGCTGAAGTGGCCCTTGGCGAACGCGAGGATCTTGGTGGGCGTGACCGAGAACACGAGGATCGCATCTGGGAGGACCTCGTGTTCATCGTGGTGGTAAAAGCAACCGTCGCGCACCAGGAATTGCCATTGTCCGTCCCACTTTGTGGCCCATGCCTCGGCGAGGCGTTCGAGCACGTCCTCGTCGGTGAGCTGGACGGCGTCGCCCTCGACCACGACGTCTAGCCCTCCTTCCCAATGGTTGCAGCCGGTCGTCAGAATCACGTGCGGGTTCCCATGCAGGTTCATGGCCTTCTGTTCGGTGGCGCCGGTGCAGAAGTGGATGGCCCCATCGAGCCACACGGCAACCAGCGGAGTGACGTGGGGTCGACCGTCGGCCCGGACCGTCGAGATCCAGAACAGCTCGGCCCCCTCCAGCACGCGACGCGTCTGGTCCCATTGCGTGGCAACGGCGTCCGGGTCGCTGAAGCGCGGGTCGATTGTCGTGACTGGTTCGTTCATCAAAAGAACTCCTTTCGATCGTTCAGCGATGGTGGAAAGGCGGGACCGCCGGGTCTTTCCCATGGGTCTGGTGGTTCATTCGTGAGGACAAAGATCGGAAGTTCCAGGCGAGACTCGTCAGCGAAGCTGCGATAGTCGCCTTTGGCCCAACCCCGTGAAAATGCTTGCGCCTCTGCCTCGCTCAGGCTCCGTGAACTGTTTTCGTCTTCTCTAGCCCGCCCCGACAAGCGCCCGGCGTGCTTGCTTTCGCCAACTCCATCGGCAGTTCGCTTTCCGCCTTTCTCATCCTGCTTCATCTGTATGATGCTCCTCTCTCAGCATCAGGTAGATGGCTCTGGTCATCTGGTCTGTGAGAAGTCGAGCGGCGCCTCCCCAGAAGCATAGCATGCGGACCCGAAAAAATCTTCTTCTATCTTGCTCATTTTGCCACGCAGGGCTACCGCAGCGCATTGCCAAACACGCGTCTTCCAACGCGATCGAATTTTGGCAAATAGATAGATCGTCGTAATTCCAGTATGGGCTTTCTCTGAAGACGGTCCCAGACAGATCCACTTTTTATCTCATATGCGCCACTTTATACGGTAAACAATGATGCCGCTCTAGAAGCTACCCCAGGTAAATGTACGCCATGTTATGGTAGCAAAACTGGTCATTGTGTTCTTTGCGAATAGCGTCAAATGCATGAGCTATGACGACACGCCACATTTATGAGAGAAAATTTCTCAAAAGTCGTCTCGATGTGCTTCTCAAGAAGCCATAGAATTTGTCAAGCCCCCGGCAAGTCACCCGAAGGTCAACCTGAGCTCGAAGGCACACTACGCCCTCCCCAGGCCGCCTCGCGTCAGGCGGCCAATCTCAGCTGAAGCCCGCTCTGGGTGGGACAGCTGGCTAGCGGGCGTGTTCTCTAGTCGGCTGTCCCACCCAGACTTTGCTGGAATCGTAGTCCTCACCGGTTTTCATCAGATGGGTTGCCACTGCCACCATCTTACGCATGACGGCCATCACGGCGGACATCTTCTTGAGTCCTCGCTCCACCAGATGATGATAATAGGCCCCAAAGGCGGAGCCTTCCAGGTGAATACTGCGCAGAGCAGCCAAGTAGAGGATCTGGCGCAGTAAGCCACTACCCCGCTTGGAAAGCTTGGGCTTGCCCTTAAACTTCCCGCTCTCTTTGATTTCGACATCCATGCCAGCATAGGCCACCGCCTGGTCCGTGCAGGCAAAGCGATCAACTTCCCCCAGTTCAGCGCGTAAGACCGCTACCGTCTTGGGACCCAGTTCCCCACGGGATACGCAACGAGTGAGCCAAGAGAGGGAAAAAGCCCTGAAAAACGAGCAAAAACGGCAGAAATGTGGCTACCTGAGAGAAAACCCTCTCTTTGCAGATTTTGGAAGGAGTGGAAGCAAGGGGTCTCATATGCCCACGAGTTGCGCAACGAGGTGGTTAAAGAGCTAATTTCTCAACTGATGGGTGGAAGCCCCACAGAGCGGAAGGGTGTGCGGAGAAATGGGGGCAGAAGCAGAGGAGTGGAAAGCGCACAGGGCAGAACAGGAGGAGAAGCGAGGAAAAGGCGGGAAACAGGCCAGAAGGATGCACTCGGAGAAGCAAACTCGTCCGAGGAGAGGCAACACAGCGGCCGCGAAAGCGGCGTCAAGCCGTTGCCAGACCGAGCGAAGCGGCCAGGACTGCTGGAATGCCGAACAGCTTGATCTTCACGCGAGAAGCTTCTGGAGGACGGGCATTGCGAGCTAGCCGCTCGTCCCACGAGAGCCGATAATGGGCCCGCTGCGCACGCGACAGGGTCGCAGGCGAAGTCGCAGGGGCAGTCTGGTCCGCCTGTTCCACCTGCACCTCCACCCGTTGGCTGCGACAGAGCTGCATGGCTGCCCGCCGAGAGTGTCGGCGACTCCAATCCTTCCAGAGGATGGGAGCCGTTCCAATGCCGAGGGGATGCAACAACAGGCTCACCCGGCGCGGCTTCGTCGTCGTTGTCCCGTGCCATTGACATTGCTCGCGCAGGTGACAGCCGCGACAGTCTCGGATCTTGGCGCAGAAGAGGACGCGCAGCGTGCCATCCGCTTCGCGACGCTGTTCAGTCGGATGCAGCTTCTTGCCAGCAGGGCAGCGCAGCGTGCCATCGGCTTGAGGCACAAAGTCGCGCCCGGAGAACCGCCCGGCTTTCCAGGGCAAGCCAACTGTCGGGGAAGCATAGCCAGAGAGGGGCGCCTCGGCACGAGCGGGAGCGAACTCGGTAGTGCGCAGGGGAGTCGGCTCCAATTGATGCCCCAGTTCGAGACGGAGGTTCCAGACCCATTGTGAGATGATTTGCCAGGCTTGCTGACCAGTGGCAGAGTGAGAACACCAGCGGTCGGGGTCTTGTTCCTGGTCTTCGTCGGCCAGGGTGGGTTCAAAGGCCCCGCGATGCAAATAGAGGGCGACGACATCGGCCGCGGTGAAAGCGCTCTGAGGCAGAGCGGTGAAGAAGAGTTCGTAGACCAGGCCCGAGCGGGTGAGGCCGATGCGGCTCTTCTGAGCGGTGGCCGGATGGGTCGCCACCACCACGCGGCATCGTTGTCCCGTGGGGCCCACCGGCACATCCGGGCAGTCGTAGAGGGTGCGTACCAACTCACTTTCCGGGCGGCTGAACTGCTGATCGGGCGGCAGGTGCAAGCGGCTCTGGACCTCCGGAAGGTCCAGCACGGTGTAGTCTTTGCCGCGCATCACATAGCAGAAGCCCGCCAGATCGGCCAGGACGGCTCCCGTGCCATATTGCCCATCCAACCGCAGCACGACTCGCTCCTCTGGCAAGTCGTGAGCCTTGCTGTAGCGCTGAATGGCCGCCACCGCCCGGCGCAGCTCTTCGCGGTAGAGCCCATTGCCAGGATTGGCGAACGAGCCGAGCCACTGCGAGGTATGCGTTTGTGAGACAATGGTGCGAGTGCGCACGACCTCCCCGCGCTTGCGCCCGGTGTAGCCAGGCGCGCACAGCTCCCCCAACCGACGCTGAGGGGCAGGCCGCTCCGGGGTCTTTGGCAAGGCGCGCTGGCGGGCGGCCTCGCGCGTGCCATCGATGTCGAAGACCACTCGCTCGTTGCCTGCTCGATCAACTAGGCCGCCGGTCTGCCTTTCTCTGTTCAAGGGGCGTGCGAGCAGATCGTCGAGAAAGAGCGCGCGCAAGGCTTCGACCGCTGGCTGGGTGAGACTAGCCAGAAAGCGACTGAGGGTCGAGCGTGAGGGCAAGCGCTCCCGCCCGAAGAGTGCCATGAAGACAGGGGCAAAGGGTTGCAGGCGCTGGTAGAAGGCTTCCAGTGTGCGTTCTCCGCTGATGGCGTAGCCGAAGAGCACCGCCACAAAGTCGATCACATCGTAGTAGTCCGTCAAGCTTCATGTGACGGGTAGAGACGCTTGAGCTTAATGCGAGCGTCCTGGGTGGTAAAACGCCAATCAATGGCCGCTTGCTGTTGGTTGCGTACCTGTTGCCAGGCAGCGACACGCTCGTGCATCTGTTGCAACGTCGCCAGGCGTCCACTCAAGGCTTGTCGTCCCAGCACCGAGAGTTCGATCTCGGCCATATTCAACCAACTACCATGAAGGGGAGTGTAATGGATCTCCAACTTCTGCGTCAGTCGCCAGGCTTCTGCTGGTTCAAAGGCCTCATAGAAGGAGGCGGGCGAGTGCGTGTTCAAATGGTCCATGACCAGGACGATCTTGTCGGCCTGAGGATAGTGCACGTCGATCAACTCGCGCACAAACTGTGCCCAGTCGATTTTGGTCCGTCGTTGCCTGACCTGGAGAAAGCGCTTGCCAGCCAGCGGTTCGCAGGCGACAAAGACGTTACAGTAGCCATTGGGATCATACTCATAGTCGATGCGCTTGGGATGGCCTGGTTGCATGGGCAAGGCCTCCCGCAGTTCAGTGACCAACTCTTTGCTCCCTTCATCCACACAAACTTGTGGACGCTTTTCATCGTAGGGGCGCGTGTAGACCTCCAAGACATCTTCCATATGGTAGACGAAGTTGGCATTGGCCTCTGCTGGAATGCACCATTGCCGCTTCAGCCACGGTTTGAGTGCGTTTTTTTTCACACGTGTCGCACCGTCTCATGGCTCACGCTTTCCACGATTTCCAGCTCGACCAGCTTGTCGGCGACCAAGCGCAGACTCCAGTGTTCGTATCCTTGCGGTGGCTGGTTGCACAGCAGAGCGACCAGGTGCGCTTCCTGCTTGCCGTCCAGCTTGCGCTTCTCTGGTCGGGGTGGTTGTGGGCGGCGCTTGAGCGCGGCTTCTAAGCCCCCCTGCGCAAAGCTGTGGCGCACACGGCGCACCGTCGTTTCGCCTACGTCGAGGGCTTCATGGATCTGCCGCCCGGACCAGCGGGGTCCCTGTGGCCCACAGTCGGCTTTGAGCAAGATACGTGCATGCGTGATCTTGCGTGCTGGAGCTTGCCCAGCGCTGATCAGGGCTTCGAGTTCCCGACGTTGCTCTGCTGTCAAAACAATGCTATTCTTTTTCATGGAGGTCTCCTTGTCTGGTTTGAAAAGGTTTTTTGCTTATAAGGATACCTCCTTTTTTTCTTCCGATCAAATGAAGCTTGACGGACTAGTAGGGGCCGAAGCGGCGGCGGGCAAAGCGCACGCGCTCACCGAGAGCGGCAAGGATACCCTGCTTGCGCAGGTGCTGGGCAGTCAGGGCCACTTCACCGAACCAGGGCGGCGTCGAGGGGACCGACTCTGAAGAGGTCTGGATACTTACCGATCCATCGGCAATACTATTCATGTAGATCTCCTTGCTGAGAATAGGTTTGTACTTCCTCATCAAGGAGACATATTTTTACGTTCCTTTGCTACCTGCTACCACCTCGTTGCGCAACTCGTGGGAAGAGCAAACAACGCAAATTAACATCGGTAAAAGCATCGAGAAAACAGAAATTCAGATCACAGAACCCTCAGAGATATACACGACCCTTTATTCAAGTGTCGTCTTATTCGTCAATAACGAGGCTCTACTCATCTGGAACCGTTACAACACGATGTTAGCAGCAAACTCACTTATTGCAGCACTATTAGGAGTGATACTAGCCAAAGGAGCGCTAACAATCGTAGAGGCAACCCTAATCCTGTGCGGAAGCCTCTTTGGTTTGTACCTCTCATGGCAATGGAGGGGATTAACAAAACGAGGATGGGAGCTAGAACATTACTGGGTTAAATATGCTGAATCATTCAAATGGAATGGCCTTAAGAACCCGATGGACCCTTACTCAGAGTGGTGCATAAAAGCAGGACGTGGTGAAGGACTGGCTGATTGGATTTCAGTATATGCACACCGGGTTATCAATCTGTTCATGCTGGGCTATAGTATAGCAGTTGCTATTGCATTGATAATATTAGCTTATCAACTTTTCCCGCTTTTAATGCTAATCAAACTATAGCAGTAATGGTTGGAACAAGACGGTAAAAATGGCGAGACACAGCGAACAAAAAAACGTCTTTTTGAGCACACAGAGAACACCCACGAACGCCAGCGGACAACCTCGACCTAATCCGTCCCTTGGTACCGAGTGATCAATGGCAAGCCGTTAGAAAGCCGCCAACTCATTGTTGAGATGAAAGACACATGTTTGTGCCACATTGAAGTGAGGGCAAAAGTGAGGGCATAACAACCCAACATGCATCGACAGCGATAGATACAATTGGACACAATCAACATGTCTAGAGCTTGGGAAGCCAATCAAGGCACTTCCAAAGACCACTCAAAAAGCCTGTTGCAGAGTTCAACTCTCCCCCATCTCCACCACACGAGCGAGGCGGGAACAAGCTTCCCGCCTCGTTTCTTTTTGTCGTGACCAAAGCAAAAACTCTACCTTACAGCTTCACTTACAGTTTACAGCTTTCACACAGCTATACGTGCTTTGTCATAATTCCAGGCTCTTGCGCGCTTTCGCTGATCGGCAGAAGAGACCAGTTTAGCGCGAGTTGGAGCGGTCTATGCCTGGCCGCTCTCCTGCACGTGAGAGCGATTCTCCCCTGGCCCCTCCCGAGGCTTTCTGCTGCTTCACCGGGCGGATCCATAGGGTAAGAGAGGCAGGCTGCATCGTCTCCTGCACCACAACCAGCAACTGCTCGCGCAATTGGTCCAGGTCCACTTCTTGGCGCAAAGTGGTACTGAAGGCTGCCACAATCTTGGCAGCGTCATACTTGCGGCGATAGAAGCGCCGGTCAATACTCCGCTGGATGCCCTGGCGCAGGGGCGTGAAAAGAGCGGCGATGGCCAGGGTGGAGAGGACGATGGCGACACTGTTGTCCTGGCTGATGATGCCCCGCAGCAGCGCGGAGAGGCCAATGACCAAGCCAACGTAGACCCCCGTCAAGCTGAGCGTGAGCGCCCCATACACCAGTGTGCGATTGATGAGCACATCAATGTCCCACAACCGAGCGCGTAACATGGCAAACCCAAACGAGAGCGGGATGAGGAGCGGTGTGCAGGTGTTGAGGGCTGTCACGGCCAGTTGATAGGGCGCACCGTAGAGCGAACCAGGTTCGTCGAGTGCTGGGAAGATCAGAGCCAGCACAGTACCGCCAACGAAGACAGACAGCGGCACAGCGAACCCGAAGACCACCCATTTGGTCTGCTGACGTTGCATGAGACTGGATACACGCCGATAGCGGTAGAGTTGGACGATCACAAGGATCATCGCCTCACCGACAAGCATGGAATAGCCAAGCGAAGAAGCGTGGGTATTCCGCGTGAAAAGTGTATTTGGGAAGAAGATGGAAGGGACTTGCCCTACGAGAAACACGACCAGGGTCCAGCGCGTGAAGCTCGGCACAAACCGTCCACTGGGAAACAGGAGGAAGACGAGCAAGAGCGAGGAAGCTCAGACATTCGTTGGGCACCTGCCAGGGGGAGGGACTCGCCGGCACGGTGTTCGTCGCAATGATCGGGCCAAACGTCACGAGCATGAGCGCGACCAGTAGCGCCATCCGGTCGTCGGATCTGCGCCAGACGATCAGCGTGCTGACAACCAAACATACCACCACCAGGGCAAGCGTGAACGCGACCGTGTACGCTGTGTAAACGCCTGGAGACAGGCCAATTCCTTTCAGCATCCCTGCTTGTTCAAGGGTGAGTTGCTGGTAAGCGCATGCTGTGCCAGCACAGGTAGTTTGCAGTTGTGCAATGTATACTGGGAGACTGGCGAGGAAGATCGCCAGGGTGAGGACGACCAGTGCAACCCAGCCAACTCGGGCGAGCGAGAGCCAGCGTCCATGCAAGCGTGCGTAGCTGTGCCGTTCACGGCTCGCAGTCCTTGCTGTTGGCCCATGTTGAACGTTCATTTGCGCACTCCCTGTTGGCTGCCCTGGTCCTGTTGTGGATGGTTCGACTGACTCTCGTGAGACGCCAGGTGCCTTCTTCGGGATCTTGTTTGAAGCAAGGCGTGTTCATCTGCTCCTCTGTTCCCAGAGACACTGCCATATTACCATATGTGCGTCCTACAATCGTTACGAAAACCGGTATCAGGAAGTTGTTGAGAGGTCTGTGACATACTGCGATCGTCAGGACGATCCCTTCCTCAAGTATCCAACTCCACTCCTGGTGATGTGGGTCAAGCCCCTTCGGAACACAGGAAGCTCCAGTTAATGCGGCGAGGAACACTATATCTACTGTACTTGCTCGTCATCCTGGTCATTGGGCCCACCAAATTCGTCGTCCCATTTCTCCATTGCCTCTTTTTGCATCAAGGGGAATACATCGGTGTAAATGTTTGCCGTTATCGCAAAGTCACTATGCCCTAATATCTCCTGTATCACTTTCAAGGGCATTCCCATACTCAACAGTAAGGTTGCTGCACTATGCCTGTCGCTGCCACCCCTTCTCGACAAAGAGGGGCACATATTCCTCAGGAATGAAGAGACGATCCTCGACGTTCGCAATAGTATAGTAGTTCTGAGGCTGGATCAGCACATCATCATTCTTGCTCAGGTCAATGATCCATCTATCGGGGGCGCTGCGACGAGCGAGAAACCGGACCTCGAAGGGTGCCAGCCTTAATGGCTTTGTAGCATCGAAAATGCCGATCTGCTGCTGCCGAGCTGTACTGACAGCTTTCCGAGCTACGGCGAGCGCGTTGTCACCGCTAGCGAGCTGATTGGCTTTCCCCCGAGGAATCACAGCATCTGCGATCGAGCTATGCTGGCGGAAAGGATCAGTATTGGGCCAGATGAAGTAAGGCAGCACTTTTGCTCTGTAGAGCAGGCGTTCATTATAGCTGCGCGGTCGCGGCTCTGGCGTGTTTTGGTCGGGCTGGTCGCGGTTGATATAGCAGAGCAGCCGCCCATACCGGTCCATAATCTCAAAGGCGAAGGCCAGGAAGAACTTGAAGTCATCGTTGTTCGTGCCAAGCGTTTCCATGTCTTTGCTGGTCTCTTCGGCCAGCGCGTTCTTCGCCGCCACCGCAAGCTCAGCATGATTGATCGCCGTGCCAGGGCCGATATGTGCCTGGAGATAGGCGCGTAATCCCGCAGTTAGGTCCGGTTGAAACGACCCGAGGCCAGGAGCGAAGGGATCGCTGAGATAGTTTTCCCAGCGTGGATCGGAGAGCGATATAAATGTCTCCCCACCCGGAAGGGTGAAACTGATCTCCGGCGCATCAATACCCAGGAAGCGGATGTCGAAATTGCCCAGGGCTCGTACGTTGATGGTGTCACCATCGTGGACCTGCTGACGCGGGCTGCCTGGAGTATCCCCTCGTAGCCCCAGACCAACGTGTCCGACCGTTAAGAACTGTATCTGTTCGATTGCCTTACTCATGTATTCTCCTCTTGTTTAAATGACGCTGTGTCCTTTTTATCAGCGACATCAGGTTGCAGAATTAATCTATCAGAGGGTAAACGGCAGCAATGAAGAAATTTGGGGAGCGAGAACTAGTCGATAATCCTATCTTAGGGGCCGCACTCCCTCATCCATTTTGCCAAACCCAATCTGTAAGAGCGCTGTGATCTCGTCTCGTGTTTTTGTGACGTGGGTGTGAGCTAGCTGTGGCAAGCTCTCTTATTATGAAGTGGAGGAGTGAGGAAAGGGAAAAGAATAGGCAAACAAAACATAGCTACATTGGCAGTCTTCCTATCATCTCAGCTACAATATATGAGACGGGCTGATGGGGAGCATGTATGACAGGAAGACAAGCAGAGCATAGTCATCATCAATGCTTGAGTATGACGCGCTGATTCAGGTCCGACTATATAGCCGCTTCACCTGGTACACAGGGCAAACATTGCCGTGCAGTAACTCCCCTCCGTTTGACAGAACGCAGCTGGCTTTGGGCTGGAGATCATTTCGGCACATTCACCTGTTTAGAGGTAGAGAAAAGCATGAAAGTAGCTATTTCCAATCAAATTGGAACTCATAAAACGACTGGAACTGGAAAATGGCTGATTACCGGTGACCACGAATCGCTGCTTAGCACTTTACGCGAAGCGGCCAGGCGCGCTGCCCGGCAACAACGCTCTGTACTTGCCAGTTTCATGCGGCCGATTGAGCGCTACGACCCGGTGCACGTCTTTACCGCTGCCAGGCTGGCGGGGCTGGGAGAATGCTTTTTCTGGGAGCGACCGGTAGAGCAAAATGCGCTGGTTGGTGTTAGCGCTGCTGCAACCATCGAAACACGTGGGATCGCGCGCTTTACCGCTTCCGCTTCTGCCTGGCGTGCCCTATTGCATGACGCGGTTGTCACCTCTGCTCACCCAACAGCAGCCTCTGCCAGCAGTGGTCCCGTACTCTTTGGCGGATTTACCTTTGATCCACTCTCCCCGCGTACTCAACTCTGGGCTGGCTTTCCTGATGGCCTGCTCATTTTGCCGCAGATACTCTTGAGTTATAGCGCCGATCACGTCGCACTTACCATAAACAGCTTGATCCAGGCATCTGATGATATTGAGCAGTGCGCCAGGGCGATCGAAGCCGGTGTCGGACAGCTTCAAGCCGCGGTGGAGCGCATCCCATCGATACGGCAAGAAGAGACATATAGCCAGCTCTCCATAGAGGAAATACGGCCAGCATCCGAGTGGACAGCAATGGTGGCCAATACAGTAGACATGATTCAACACGGAGCATTCGAAAAGGTAGTACTTGCACGTGAGCTCCAGGTAATGCTAAAGGATGCTCCAGGAGCGTTTGATATCAGTACCACGCTCCAACGGCTGCGCAAGAGCTATCCAACTGCTTATGTATTTGCTCTACAACGCAGGGAGCGCTTCTTTGTGGGCGCAACCCCTGAGCGTCTTGTCCAGGCTCAGAATGGACAAATACAAACGATGGCATTAGCAGGCTCAGCGCGGCGCGGCGAAACCAAAGAAGAGGATATGCGAATTGGGGCGGAACTTCTGCAGAGCGGGAAGAATAACAGCGAACACGCGATTGTCGTAGCGATGATGCGGGAAGCGCTTAAAAATCACTGCACCCATGTGGATGTCTCCACTACGTCACAACTGCTCAAGCTGAAGAATCTACAGCATCTGAAGACCCCCATTGCCGGTGAACTCATCCCAGGACGATGCATCCTTGATATACTGGCAGACCTGCACCCCACCCCTGCTGTTGGCGGCTTCCCTCGCCAGGCTGCTCTCGAAGCGATACGCGACACCGAGAAACTTGATAGAGGCTGGTATGCTGCCCCGCTTGGCTGGATTGGCGCCAGCGGTCATGGTGAGTTCGCCGTAGCACTGCGTTCGGGATTGATCGACGGCAGTAAAGCGAGACTCTTTGCAGGGTGCGGTATTGTCGCCGATTCTGATCCCCAGGCCGAATTTGCCGAGTCGTGTTTGAAAATTCAAGTGATGCTGCGCGCATTGGGTGGTTAGAATCGAAGGCGAAACATGTCGAGGGCATCTATCAAGCCACAAGACCCGGTAAACCCGGCATACGCCTATGCCGGCGCTTTTGTAGATGAGCTGCGGCGAGCTGGTGTACGAAACGTGGTAATCTGTCCTGGATCTCGCTCGACTCCTCTGGCCATTGCCTTTGCAGCGCAGCCAGCTATTCGCGCCTGGATGCACGTCGATGAGCGTTCGGGAGCCTACTTTGGCCTCGGTATGGCAAAGCAATTGCACCAACCGGTTGCCTTGCTTTGCACCTCGGGAACGGCAGCAGCAAACTTTCTACCTGCGATTGTCGAGGCCAAATTAGCACAGGTGCCTTTGCTGGTACTGACGGCGGATCGTCCTCACGAACTGCGTGATAATGGTGCGCCGCAGAGTATTGATCAGAATCGACTCTATGGGACGTATGTAAAGTGGTTTGTAGAGGTAGCGCTGCCTGAAGCGACAAACGCGGCCCTTCGCTATATTCGTACTATTGCGGTCCGGGCGGCAGCGCTAACCCGGGCTATTCCTGCCGGCCCGGTCCATCTCAATTTTCCCTTCCGCGAACCACTCACGCCTGAACCAATTCCTGATCAACCCCTATCTCAAGTCACACAGCGCGATCTCGTTGCCTGGCAGGGTAGGCCCAACAATGCCCCATACGTCGAAGTTCGCGATGCTCTACCGGGCGCACCTACAGCAATAACCATTGCATACATGGCGAACCTTGTACACAGGGCGCGACGCGGACTCATTATCGTTGGTCCAAACGATGATCCACCATTGGCAGAGCCACTAGCACGAGTAGCTCAACACCTTGGCTATCCTATTCTGGCTGATCCTCTCTCGCAGCTGCGCTGTGGAGATCACGATCAAAGCATGGTAATTTCCAGCTATGACGCGTTCCTGCGTATCGACTCCTTTATCGAAAGCGCGCGGCCAGAGCTGGTGTTGCGCTTTGGCGCCATGCCGACCTCCAAACCTGTCCTGCTCTACCTGAAACGCTATGCATCTTGCCCCCTGGTCGTGATCGACGGGCATGGCGCTTGGGAGGAGCCAACGCAGCTTGCCAGTGAACTTATTCATGTCGACCCTACTGATCTCTGCCAGGGACTCCTTAACGTACTCGAGCATCCTGGTGAGAACGGAGAAAAACAACCATCCATCTCCCAGGCATGGATAACCACGTGGCGGGACGCGGACAGGGTAACGCGACAAACAATACAAGCTGCAATCCAGGATTTTGACCCGTTCTTCGAGGGGCGAGTTTTTACTGAGCTTGCCGGTCTTGTACCGGATGATATAACGCTCTACGTGGGCAACAGCATGCCAGTACGCGACGTGGATACCTTTTTCTGGTCTACCAGGCAGCGAATACGCGTTCTGGGTAACCGTGGGGCAAACGGCATTGATGGAGTCGTCTCCAGCGCCCTGGGTGCAAGCGCGGGAGCAGGACAGAACAGACCAACAATTCTGGTACTCGGCGATCTCTCGTTCTTCCACGATCTCAATGGCTTGCTTGCCGCCCGATTGCATGGGCTTAACCTCACCATCGTGTTGATCAACAATGACGGAGGGGGTATCTTCTCCTTCCTGCCGCAGGCCGCCTATCCAGAGCATTTTGAACAGCTTTTCGGCACGCCGACAGGGCTGGATTTTCGTCTCGCAGTGCAGATGTATGGCGGACAGTATCAAAAGGTGGAGAGCTGGGAGCATTTCCGCAAGGGAGTTCGCCGGGGACTAGATAGCGGTGGCCTACACGTTATTGAGGTCCCGACTGAACGTGCTAGCAATGTCAAAATGCATCGCCAACTCTGGGAGGTAGTCAGCAAGGCGCTCAACGAGCAAGACCTGGACCCGAGGAACTGAACATGGGGAGTACGCTTGTGCAAGTGAACGGCATACGACTCGGCGTTGAACAGCGCGGGGGTCCTACAATGAATTGGGGGCATTCCTCTAGCCCGACACTGGTCATGCTGCATGGCTTTACCGGAAGTGCGGCAGGCTGGGGAGATCACCTGGATACACTTGCTGCTTACGGATTGCGCGTAATTGCACTTGATTTGCCTGGTCATGGTCAATCCGATGCCCCTGCTGATCCGCGACGCTATAGCATTGAATACTGCCGGCAAGATATCCTGGCAACACTACAAGAGCTTGGAGTGAGCCAGGGTGAAGCGGTGCTCCTTGGCTATTCGATGGGTGGACGCGTAGCGCTTTACACCGCGTTTTCAGGATTCTTTCGCGCTCTCATCCTGGAGAGCGCTTCGCCTGGGTTGGAAGACCCTGCTGAGCGCGAGCAGCGGCGCACCAGTGACGAAGCGCTGGCCGCGAGTATAGAGCGCGACGGCGTGCAAGCGTTCATTAATCGTTGGGAAAAGTTGCCACTGTTTGCCAGCCAGAGTACGCTTCCACCGGAAACGCGTGAGGCATTGCGCGGGCAGCGCTTAAGTAATCGGGCTAGCGGGCTGGCACAGAGCCTGCGCGGTGTTGGTACGGGAGTCCAGCCATCCCTGCATGCTCGTCTTCCAACGTTGCACATACCCATATTGCTGATTGCCGGTGAGCTTGATACGAAATTCAGCGCGATTGCCCGCTCTATGGCCCAGGCGCTGCCACAATCACAACTGCGTATTGTGCCCGGCGCCGGGCACGCGGTTCACCTGGAACGGCCAGAGGAATTTGATTCCCTCGTAGGAGATTTTTGTCTTTTGATGATCTCCGTGGGGATACGAATGGGTGCGAACCCGGTATCCCAACATAGTCAGAAAAGGAGAGGTATATGCCAGTAGAATGGCAGAAAGTTCGTGACTACACAGACATTATTTTTGAAAAAGCCGTGGGCATGGGAAAGATTACGATCAACCGGCCCGAAGTGCGCAACGCCTTCCGGCCAGAAACGCTGGCAGAGTTGATAGATGCCTTCAATGCCTGTCGTGAGGACCCGGAGATTGGCGTAGTTATCCTTACAGGCGCGGGTGGCCAGGCGTTCTGCTCCGGAGGGGACCAGCGTGTTCGAGGTCATGGTGGATACGTCGACAGCGCTGGTGTGCCTCGCCTGAACGCGCTCGACTTGCAGAAAGTCATCAAGTATCTTCCCAAGCCGGTCATTGCTATGGTTGCAGGCTACGCCATTGGCGGGGGACACGTCCTGCACTTGCTCTGCGATCTAACGATAGCCGCCGACAACGCCAGGTTTGGACAGACCGGTCCCAGGGTCGGCAGTTTTGATGCCGGTTGGGGAGCTACCTACATGGCGCGCGTCGTTGGTCACAAAAAGGCTCGCGAGATCTGGTACCTCTGCCGCCAGTACACGGCTCAGGAGGCCCTGGACATGGGACTGGTCAACACTGTCGTGCCATTGGAGCGCCTGGAAGAGGAGACCATACAATGGGCAAGGGAGATACTTGAGAAAAGCCCGATGGCGCTGCGCTTTCTGAAATCGGCGTTCAACGCGGATACCGACGGTCTCGCGGGTATTCAAGAACTTGCCGGCAATGCAACCATGCTCTACTATATGACCGAAGAGGGTCAGGAGGGAAAGAATGCCTTCCTGGAGAAGCGTAAGCCCAATTTTTCCAGGTTTCCGCGCTTACCTTAAGAGTTCGAGCGCTATGAAAATCATGGATGTTCAGTGGTACAGCTATCGCCTGCCCTTGCTCAACAGCTTCACCACCGCTCACGGCGTCATGACTGCACCCGCTTCCAGCATTCGGCGGGGGCAGCCTTGCCGATGTTCGCTCGCTTCTTCCGGCCCTGGCTGCGCGCCTGCACGAGAAGACACTTGCTGAAGCGCTGGACCTGCTACTCACCGGGAGCAAAGCAGGCAACGTAGGGGCCGATGTATCGCGCCCAGCGCCGATGTATCGGCCCGCCTTCACCCCTACCCTCTGCGGGCTGGAAATCGCGCTGCTCGATGCGCTTGGCGAAGCCGAGGGATGTGGAGTCTCCACGTTACTCTCTCCAGTTGGTACTGTACCGCGAGCAAAAGTGCCGGTCAACGCCGTTATTAGTGCGAGAACAATGAATGCTGCAATTGCGGCTGCACGGGAGGCCATTGCTCCTGGCTTCCAGTGTGTGAAGCTAAAAGTAGGTTTGGGAGGCGGCGTCCGTGAAGAGATCGAGCGCGTTGCAGCCGTACGTGATGCAATCGGGCCGGAGATGCATCTCCGCC
>WNGD01000288.1_pt1 | contig 51502 bp, 41 predicted proteins | sample 5400671 | NCBI WGS metagenome assembly WNGD01 (sample SAMN13153369, study PRJNA577476) | soil metagenome | isolation source: 40 cm soil or saprolite under grassland replicate 2 | place: USA:California | collected 2016-06-15 | reverse complement strand
ATTGGGCCAGCATCTTCGCTCCTATTCAGCCAGTAATCTCCTGTTCTTCCGTCGCCCTTGCCTGTGCTATGAAGGACACCCGCTCTAGTGGAGTAGCTGGTATGACTTGCCACACCGTTCTCTCCGACAGGCTGCTAGGAAGAGATTTTGCGCTCTGCCATAATTTCCCGGCTCCTACGACCCTACATACAAAGTTAAGATTTCCTTTTGTCCTTCTTTTGATACATCATGCGCACGGCCTTCTCGCGAATTCTGCGTGCGGGCGGATAATCCGTGTGCAGGCGAACAGCTCGTTCGGCGACTTTAGCAGCTTCCCGGTAGCGCTCCAGTCTGTACAAAGTATCAGCCTTGATGGTCCAGAAGCGTACATTCGAGGGGTCCAATTCCAGCACACGATCAATCGCTGGTAGTGCCTCCTCGTACTGTCCCATGCCACGCAACCCACGCATGTGGTTTTCCCAGGCAAAGAGGCTATCAGGCGTCAGTTTGATCAGTTCTCTGGAGAGTTCTTTCAGGGCGTTATACTGTTCTAGCGCACGTAACGCGTGTATGCCCTGTGTGAGGATGCCCACGTTATTCGGCTGGATGAGCAGTGCCTGCCGTATGACCGGAATCGCCTCGCGCATACGTCCCAGCTTGCAGAGAATGTCGCCCTTCATCTGTAATGAGAAGAGGTATTCGGGATCAATAGCCAGGCTACGATCGAGTGCTGCCAGGGCTTCCGTGAGATGATTAAAGTTGAGCAGCGCGACGCCTTTGTTTGCCCAGGCGCGTACATCATCGGGAGCCAGTTCGGTTGCCCGTTGTGAACTACGCAGTGCCTCTGGAAATTTCTGCTGCAGGAGTTGGAGCCCGCTGCGATTGATCCATGCCAGTGGTAGATTGGTATCGAGCAGAAGCGCCTGGTCATTGGCGATTGTAGCTTCTGAGAGACGTTCTAGCTTTTGCAGCGCTCGTGCCTTGTATGCGAGTCCCTGGGCAGAGTTAGGATTGCATTCAAGTACCGTCTGAGCTGCTGAAAAGAGTGACTCATAGCGCCCGATGGCATCAAGGGCCACAGCAACACCAAGCAAAGCATCTTCATCCTTTGCATCGTGATCAAGTAGCTTTAAGAATGTTTCTCCGGCCTGAGCCCAGCGGTGAGCATCCAGGTGCTCATGCGCGCGCAGCCGGGTCTGCTGCAGTTCCTCTGCTGTTGCAGACTTTTTCTGCTCCTGTTTCACCGTTGTTTGGTCCTGCGATGTCGAGCTTCCTTGCGTCTCTTTTGACCTTGTCTTCTCGTCCAGATCCACGTCTGTTCGTCTCCTCTATTGGCATTTTCTAATTATATCATTGTTGTCTCGCGTCTCCGGGATCAGATGCCTTGTACCATACAAACTCTTTACAAATATCTCAAAGATTCCTGAAAATACTGCGATATAGTATGTATACGAACAAAAATAAACGCCTGGTATAAAAATACGTTGAGATAGAGTTCGATGGAGGTCGACACAATGCCTTATTCAGATGTAAATAATGATAGACCTGCTGTGCCTTATCAGCCGGATCCGCAATCTGCGACATACGTTGATAGTGTACCATATCATGCTGCGAATCAGCAGGTGCCCCCTGCTGGAAATCAGCCACCATATCAGCAGACCCGCCCAACTTCATCGTATAACAAACCTCCTTCCCGGGGTTTACGTACAGGAGCTATTATAGCACTTACGGTTCTGCTTGCGCTGGTCTTTGGTACTGGTCTATTCGCCGGTTGGGAATTTGGACGCAATAACTCTTCAACCGCTGTAGCAAACAGGCCCAATGTCGGCCAGTTACAACAAGGTACGAATACTCAGCAGCCAGTCCCGACACTTACAGGTAACAACATAGAGGCAGTGCGCGAGGCTGTTGTTGCTAATGTACGTCCCACGGTTGTGCAGATCAATGTATCGACCGGGCAAGGTGCTGGCATAGGTTCTGGCGTTATTATCGACAAGCGCGGCTACATTGTGACTAATAATCACGTGGTCTCTACTGCACAAAGTATTCAGGTTGTTATGTCTGATGGGACTAAGCTTGTGGGCCAGCTCGTTGGTACCGATCCTGCCGATGACCTGGCTGTGGTGAAGATCAATCCACCGGCCAATATGCCTGTTGCAAAGCTGGGTGACTCGTCTCAACTAAAAGTGGGACAGGATGTGCTGGCAATCGGTAACCCGCTGGGTATTACGCAGACCGTCACCAATGGTATTGTCAGTGCATTGAACCGTACCGTCTCTGAAGGCCAGGGACAGGCAAATCTGCCAGACGCCATCCAGACCGATGCGCCGATCAATCCTGGTAACAGTGGTGGTGCGCTCGTCGACCTGCAGGGCAACCTGATAGGTATTCCAACTTTGACGGCTATTGACCCCGAGTTTAATGCGCCCGCCTCTGGCGTTGGTTTCGCCATTCCATCGAATCGTGTTAGTTTTATCGTCCCACAGATCATTCAGAGCGGGAAAGTAACGCACACTGGCCGCGCGGCTCTTGGAATCAGCGGCGCTACCGTTGACCAGAACCTGCAAGCTCAGGATAACCTTTCCGTTGATCATGGTGTCTTGATTGCAAACCTGGTCAGTGGCGGAGCTGCCGAGAAGGCAGGACTCCAGGCGGGTGATGTGATCGTCCAGGTTGGCAATACCCAGGTAGCCGATAACTCTACCCTGGTCTCTGCCTTGATCACATATAGCCCTGGCCAGACGGTCCCGGTCAAAGTCTATCGGGGCAACCAGCAATTGACGATCAATGTCACTCTGGGAGAGTTGCAGTCCGGGTCATAATTATACAATCTCTCTTCTCTCTCGCTCTCAGGGGCATCCGCAAGGATGCCCCCTTTTTAATTATGTAAAATGTGATGTATATGGCGCTCAGGAGGAGGCAAGCTGTCTCTCCGCGTCCTCATAGTCGCGCTTTGGCTTATCGGGCGTCGTCGTACTTTTGCGCCGGCTTGTTAGCAGGACGCCTGCAAAGAATACGATCCAGCCAGCCGCCATAATCAGCCAGAAGGTGTTCTCCACGCCAAAGAAGCGTGCAAAGCTACCCGCAGCAGCGTTGAGCAGAGCGCCTGCCAGGATTAACACATTTGCCCACAAAAGATTACCCGGTCGAAATCCCGCAACATTGGAATGACGGCGTATCAACTTCCAGCCTGAGTAGATAGCAACACCGACAATAGCGAGCACACCTAGCGTGTTGAGGGTGATAATCGCGATGAGCCAGGGGCCCGTTTTCAAGATACCTGTACCAGGAGTTCCTGCTACCTGGCTCAGCATCTGTACATTGATGTCAGCGCTAAGGATGAAGATCCCTGTCAGCACGCTCAATAAACTTAATGTACCCATGCACATGCGGGTAACGCGTGGATTGGCGATCAAGGCAAGGCTGCCCAGGCCAAGCCAGACGGGCATAAGTCCTGCCCCAAAAATATAGTAGACGCGGAACAGGAACGTACCCACAGTACTGGTTGGCTGTGCCAGTAGCATGAAGACATAGGCCAATGTTGCCAGGAAAGCCATACACAGCGCGATTGACCAGTACAACTGGTAAACACGGTGACGCCGCACGTACTGGCGCAATACGACTCCTGCAAATAGCCCCGTTACAAGCACATTAATCGCTGGCGGTAGCAACAAAATAGGGCTGCTCATAATCAACTTCCTATCTATGCCAGAATAAAACGTACATAAAGTTACATATGAATACCTAGAATATACTAAAAACTACACAATGGTGCAATGTTTCTCACATAATGGCTGATATCCGTAGCGGCATGGCTTGCCTGTGCCGAATCACTCCGTAGAGACGATATATTGAGCGGGCTACCCGGCACAGGCAAGCCATGCCGCTACGGGTGAGTGGATGGTCACTGAGCCCGCTGACGGCGACGCTTAAACAGGACATAGCCCATCATTCCCAGGATAAACAGGATAATGCCAAATCCCAGGCGTCCCTCAGGCGTACTCAAATTGAATATGAGAACTGTGGGCCACTCAGCAGGAGTTGGCTGTGGCTGGTTATTTCCTGATTGATTGGAAGTGTCGCCGGGCTGTGTCGTTGCCGCTGCTGGAGTACTTCTACCAGAGATTGCAGGAGTCATACCCGTTGGCGTACTATTTTTATTCGGTTGTGTAGTCTGTGCCTGGCTAGAAGGTTCGCTTGCAAAGTGGCCTGCAGATGATGAGGTGGCACTGGTTGCTGCACCGCCGCCATGTGCAAGTGTCGGCAATATTCCCGAGAGGAAGAAGACAATACCTATCACTGCGGCAATTGCGCTCAGCGTCCTGAAAGCTATACGGAGATAGGGAGTCCGTTGCCGTGGTTGTTCCGTTGGTCTGATCGGTGTTGGAGCAGTTGCTCGTCGTGCACCCGCTAATGCTGGGAGCGCAACCGGTTCGGCAGCGTCGGCTGATAGGACAAATGAGCGCGGCAGAGCAGGTTGCGGCAGGGCATGCAGTAATGCTACTGTTTGCCGTAAGCTTGCCAGTTCTTGCTGACACTGCTCACAGGTTTTCAGGTGCGCATCCCATGGGGTCCGTTCTTCCGTAGAGACTTCCCCATCGAGAAATGCCGAAAGCTGTTCAGTTGTCAGATGCCCATTCTCTTGTGCCACGCCGATGCTCCGTTTTAGTATCACTCATTACTTTAAGTAAGACGATAGTTACGTGGTAAAAGTTCCCTGTGCTGATAGAGATAGGTGCGTAAACGCGCACGACCGCGCGAGATGCGCGAGCGTACAGTTCCGATAGTTGTCTGTGTGGCTTCGGCGACTTCTTCATAGGAGAGTCCCTGCACATCGCATAAGACGACTGCAACCCGCTGATCGAGAGGAATTTTTTCCAATCCCTGTTGAATGACGATCTGAAGTTCCTGTGTGAGTAGTGTCTCTTCGGGATTTCCTTCTACTCCTGTGCTCGCCAGCGCGTTCAATACCTCGGGTGAGTGGGCCTCGTCTTCTTCGGTTAGAAACTCCAGCGACTCGGCAGGATGACGCTGCACACGCCGCCAGTGGTCGCAGGCCATATTGGAACCAATGCGTAGTAGCCAGGCGCGAAAGGAGGCACCTCCGCGATAGGAGTGGATACCGCGGAAAGCAGCGAGGAAGGCATCCTGTGTCACGTCGGCAGCCGTATCGGGATCTCCAACCAGGCGATAGACACCACCATAGACGATCTGCTGATAGTGCAGAACAAGCTGATTAAACGCAGCCACATCGCCACGCTGGCTGCGGGCTATCAACTCCTCCTCCTCATCTCGCGCGAGCTTGCTCATAGGGGGTTCCTGACCTCATTTGCTATTTGCGCTAGTTTAGCACATCTAGTCCGATTTGGGAATCACCGGTTTATGAGAGGGTGCGCGTCATTTTCCTCCTCGTTGCAAATCGACCTGTATCGGCTTCCCTTTATGATAGCAGGTGAAGGCCAGGCGAGTCCACGTATCGGGCAGATGCGGATTCGTCGTATAGCCTGTGTCGGATAAACGGAAACCCGCGAATCCAAATACCGCCGCTTGCCATACCGCTCCTGAGCATGCTGCGTGAATTCCTTCCGGTGTATTGCCGCGCAGATTCTCTAGATCGACCAGGTTTCCCTTCTCAAAGAGTTCTTCGGCCTCATTCGCCCTGTCCAGCTCACATGCCAGGATAACATGGAACGCTGGGGTGAGCGATGAGCCGTAGTCATGATCTGTAATGGGGTAGTAGTAGTCCCAGTTCGCTCGTTTCGTGTTGAGGTCAAACTGTTCTCTCAGGACGGTAAGGAGCATCAGCACATCGGCCTGCTTAACGATCTGGTATTGCTGTACCTCTTCCATCCCCAGGAGGGCTTGATACGATTTGGTGCGTCCCTTAAACTCGCTTTGATCGAGCGGCTTCAACTTGAAAAAGCCTTCAAACTGCTCGATTAAACCAGTTTGCCTGTCCTGTAGAAAACGCATACCTTTCACCATCGCGCGCCAGCGGTCCAGGCGTTGACTGGTCAGGTCAAGTTGCTGTTCCAGGTTTCTCGCTTTATCTGGTGCAGTAGAGCGGAGCCATTCTAACGTTTCGAGGGCTGTTTTGATATTTTGCTGCGCCATGTAGTTCGTGAAGGCGTTGTTATTCACATGCTCGTGCCACTCATCGGGTCCAATCACGTCGGTGATCTCGTAATCATCATGTTCCGCATTTTTCCTGGCTCGACTGGCCCAGAACAGAGCTGTATTCAGCATAACTTCGGCTCCGTGGTCGCGCATGAACTCATCATCGCCAGAGGCGTTCCAGTACTCCCAGATAACATGGGCGATACTGGCCGTGATATGGATCTCAAGTGTAGCATTGAGTACGATGATGGTCTCTCCTGTTTCTGGATGAACATATGTGAGTGGCGTGGCTTCTGTGCCGTCCAGCGTGCTCTCCCAGGGATACTGTGCTCCTTCGTATCCGTTGGCTGCCGCCTTCTGACGAGCTGCCTGAAGAAGGTTGCAGCGGTAGATGAGCAGATTACGCGCGACATCGGGCATGACATAGGTAAAGAAGGGGAGCATGAAAATTTCTGTGTCATGGAAGATGTGTCCCCGGTAACCAAAGCCTGTCAAGCCTTTGGCGGCAATACTGTAGCGTGCATCGTGCAACGAAGCATTGATGCGCAACTGGTAGATATTGTAGCGTATGCCCAGTTGAGCTTTCTCATCTCCTTCGATAATGACATCGGCCCCTTGCCAGAACTCGTTCCACGCCTCTTGATGCCGGGCTAACAAGGTATCGTAGGGGCGTCCTCGTTCCAGGCTTTCAATGGCGGGTGCTACGGTGCTTGCTATAGCGGGTCCGTTCAAAACTTCCTGGTGATGTTGCAGGGCTATAGAGAGCAGCTCTACTTCATCGCGTGACGTGTAGATGACAACAATCTTCTCCGCCGTTACTGCCGCGCCGGGAGCGATTTTTCCACTGAGCTTGATACTGGGAGCGATGTCCGAGTCGATGATTTCCTCGCGAAAGTCCTCCGCATCCGTTTTGAAGCTCATAGTTTGTACGATGTGTACTGCCGTCTCTCTCGTCTCGGTTTCGAGCCAGGCTATAGTATCCTGGTGCCCCGCATCGTCGCCGCCCAGATGCATTAGATGATAATTGCCAACCGCCGTATTGAGGCTTGCCAGCATGACGATATCGAGATCACCCGCCCCCTCTTCGGCCTTCACACTGTAACGAATAGCCCCGACATGCTCATCGGCCAGGCTGGCAATGCGTTCAGTCGTCACCTGAATACGTACGCCATTTGAACCCTGCCAGCGTACTGAGCGGTGAAGAATACCATGCCGCATATCCAGAGAACGCCGATAGTCAAGGACTCTGCCCTTATCGAGGCGGAAGCGCTCGCCATTGACAAACAACGCGATTGGCAACCAGTCGGCTATATTAGCCAGCTCTTCCTTCGCCACAGGAATGCTATCAAAAACACCATAGAGCAAAGTTGCAGGATTCGCCCTGGGGTATCCCTCTTCGAAGGTGCCACGCGTACCCATATAACCATTGCCGATGGTGTACACGGTCTCCTGACTATGCAGCTTCTTGGGGGTAGGATCAAATGACTCTTCGCTAATGTGCCAGAGGTTCACAGAAGCATCCTTTCTAAAAATATACTAAAAAGTCTCTGCAAGGCTTCTTTATCGATAATACCACAATCTATCGTCATCTAAGCTCACTATATTTTATAATAGGCGCTGAATATCTCTCTTTAATGCTTCATAGCTCCGATAACGTATTGTATTATCCTCAACCAGCGCGCGACTGAGAATGCTTTCTAATGTGGGTGACACACCTGGGTTGAGCATGCGCACTGGCGGGTAGGAAGGATAGTGTGGAGGCGCGACGTTAGTCAATGCGTGGTGCATGCTGGCAGCCAGGGCGTAAATACAGGTGCGCTGGTCGTAGGGTCTATCCTGGATTGGCATGTACGGCGAGATGCCCAGTTTCTTTGTTGTGCGCCTTCTGTTCACTTCGGCTCGCGGTCGTGTACCTGCTGGTGCTGGTGGAGGCGTAATCTGAAAGCCTGTCAGTAATGCTCGTCCACGCTTGTCAATGATAATGTTGGCGGGCGAGATATCATAATGGCGTAGTGGAGGTTTCTGTTGCTCCAGAGCGATAAGTACATTGAGCAGGTTATTCATATAGTTAAGAACGTCACGCTCAGGAATAGGCCGCAGCAATTTCTGGATACGCTCGTCCAGGCTCTCGCCATCGATATAGTCCTGCACCATATAGTAGTAATTGCCCTCGGCGAAACGATCCAGCACAGCCGGAAGCAGCGGATGACGCGTACGTGCTAACGGACTGGTAGCCTGCTCATAGTAGGCGACATCTTTTGCGCGTTGTGCCAATGGTTCATCGCTGCATTGCCAGCGTTTGAGGATCACTTTGCGTCCATTGGTCTGCGCATCGCTGGCAATAGATGTCGTGACCCGTGTCTCTTCGGACTGGCGCAGGACATGCTTGATCGTATAACGACCCTGGCGCAGCACGACTCCTACCAGTGGACTATGATCTACCAATGTTGGTGGCATTGTGAGACGTCCGCAGTTTGTGCAACAGCGTTGTCCAAAGCGTACCGGAGTTTCGCAGTAAACGCAGCGTCGTGTATCATAGTTCGCGCCACAGTTGGTGCAGCGTTGTGCGCCCGTACGATTCTGCTGTCCACAATGCTGGCAGACATAACGCTGCAACGCCACCTGTACCGCACTGGCATAGTTATCAGCAAAATCGGTGACGCTGTGATAGCGCTGTCGATAATCTTTACTCAGAGCCCGCAGCAGCACTGCCGCAACCTCGACGGGTATGCGTGGATTCCACTTCTGCGGAGACGGTGGCGGCTCGTTTATATGCGCGTTCCACATCTCCTCCAAGCGCTTAGACACAAACGGCGTACGACTCGTCAGCAGCTCGTAGCAACAGATTGCCAGTGCATACTGATCGGAGTCGCGCCGTGGATTCCCCTGCCACTGCTCCGGTGGCATATACGCGGCTGTCCCGGTCACCTCACCTAAAGAAGCGTGCGTCTGCATGCCCAGGTAGAACGTCGTGCCAAAGTCAGAAAGCAAGATCTGCCCATTGCGCCCGATCAGTAGGTTGCCAGGCTTCACATCCTGGTGCACCAGTCCGTTGTTGTGGACATATTGCAGCGCATCGGCGGTTTGTTGTACATACGGGACCAGTTCCTCGGCAAACGCCAGTCGCCTGCTGCCATCAGACTTGCGGAAGATATCCACGATCGTCTGTGGCGCGTATTCCATCACAAAGTAAGGCTGCTCACTCTCCGCCAACTGACCAAAATTATAGATGGGCAGGATATTTGTATGCTGCATACTGGCGATGCGGCGCGCCTCCTGGAAAAAATTGCTTTGTGCCTTCGCATTAAACTGATCGAGGCGCAACACCTTCAGAGCCAGGATGCGACTGAGCGGCATTGGTTCACGGACTTTATAGACATAACCGTAGCTTCCAGCGCCAATAAACGAAACAACTTCATAGATGCCAATATGCGCTCCCTGGACCAGAAAGTCGCAGCGTTGACAACAGACGGCGGTGTCCGGGTTCTCATGTCCCCCGCCGGAGCGCGGATTGAGGCAACGGGCCAAGTATTTTATCCTCTTCCAGGTTTTCTTTGTAATGGTAAGTATAAAACATAGTTATTGATGATTTCTCAATGGTATCTACGTCCATATGAGTTGCAGGTTACGATTGTGCTCTGATTGTACCTCATCCAGTTCCATAAATGAACATTGCCTCGTCCCGTAGAGGCATGGCTTGCCTGTGCCGAGTGGCTCTGTGGGAGCGCATATACCGAGCCAGCCACTCGGCACAGGCAAGCCATGCCTCTACGGGACGATGGGGAGAGTTTTCGTGCGGCCCCACAAAATTACGCCTGCAATAGCAGCGAGTAACACGATCATAACTGCCAGCCCGCCCTCCGGCCCAAACGCTGCACCGGTCAGCCAGCCTGGTCCAACTGGACGCAAAACAAATAATTGTCCACCAGGCTCGTTAAAGCCGCTGACCAGGGTACCAAATACATTGCCCTCAGTCCAGTTCCAGGCCGCGTGAATACTGAAAACGCCCCACAGGCTACCATCGTTGAGCGCATATAAGGCCATCAAGAGTCCAAATAAGACCAGGTTAAGTAGCGCAAATAGACTAAACCCTATGTTGAACGCGTGTATGAGCCCAAATAGTATCGAAGAGATGGCAATGCCGAGACCCGGCTTATAGCGGGCTCCCAGGACTGGTAAGAGCCAGCCACGCGTCAGAAGCTCTTCGGTTGGCCCTTGCAGTGTCCAGCCAATATAGGTCAGTAATACGCCTCCCAGAGCGCCGGGTCCTACATGGCGAGGATCTCCTCCCACACCTGTCACGCCGCCTGAGACAAGCAATATGCCAATAACGGCTGCAAACAGCATGAAGCCGAGGAGTATGCCGCGCAGGTACTTGATTACGGCTCCCTGTCGCTCCAATCCAAGTGTCCAGAAAGGTCGTTTCTCTACGAACTTCAGCCAGAGCCAGAGCAGCAGTACGGAGGGTAAAAACGAAATTGCCAGGTACAGTACCAGTTCAGATGCCGACACAAGTGCATAAGGACTCTGTGCGAGCTGATTCAGCCAGCTATCCAGCGAATAAAAGCGTCCTACCAGCCAGAAAAAAAAGGGGATGATAGTAAAGGTTGGTAAAAATAAAAAAATGGGTACCATAAGAATCGCAATCAACCAGTTTGGCAGCCAGCGGCTCTTACGTGCGAGCACAAACAAACGGTTATTTGCATCGAGAAAGATGCTCATATGGTATCCTTCCAATCGTTCTATTTATATTGTTGTGGCATTATCCCTGATCGATATGTCCTAATTAAAGCACATCCTATTCAAACAGGCCAGAAGTACGGCGGATCGTCTCTATACAGACACATAAAGAGATGATGCACCGTTCTACGTATTAGAGTATGTGTATTTTGTACATTAAAGTGACATCTTTTGCCCTTGACATCCCTTTGCTTACTTGAGTATACTTAGTACTAATATAACGACCCTACCTGAAGCAAACGTTCGAGCAAGTTAAAAACAGAATACATGCAGTGTAAAGAACTGCTCTCATCAAGAGGGTGGAGGGAAACGGCCCTGTGAAGCCCGGCAACCCGCCTGCAATGTTGCATGCAGGGTGCCAATTCCGGCGGAGTATATTCCGCAAGATGAGGGGAAGTAGCAAACCCCTGAAAACAGGGGTTTTTTGTTATCCTGTATGTACCGGGGCACATTGAACATTACAAGTCAAATAAACATAAGACGTTGATAAGGAAGAGTAAGCGTGATGGGCGGCTACAGAGAGTTGACGACGATGAGATGTCAGCGCCGTTCCAGCGCCGAAAATGGCCTTTGAGTTGCAGGTTGAATGCCTTCACAGGCGAGTAGACCGGGCCGTGTGGCTTCGTTACAGCTAGAGTATGTTGTGATCTGGATAGAATGTACAGGGCAGAGCTTCGTACATCGACCAGATGCTAGCCTATAATATACTCGTAAAGGTTGCCGTCGTGAGGCGTCGACAAACCAGGGTGGTACCGCGAAGACGTTTACCCCTCGCCCCTGTATGGGTGAGGGTTTTTTGTTCCCAATTTTCAGGAAGGAGTGTGTGATGGTGATACAGATAGAGCAATCCACAGACGTGGATACCCGCTATGCTCGTCTTCCCCAACATACCCCTGTTAAGCAGATGTTTACGTATACGTTTGATGCTCTACCATTGCAACATGGTGGTCAGTTGTCCCCTGTGACGCTGGCGTATGAGACGTGGGGTACCCTCAATGCCGAGGGCGATAATGCCATCCTGATTACGCATGCCCTGACAGGAAATTCGCACGCTCATGACATTGAGCGACCCGATGATCCCAGGGCAGCCTGGTGGAACCCGTTGATTGGTCCTGGTCGACCTTTCGATACTGCGCGCTACTTTATTATTTGCTCGAATGTCCTGGGCGGTTGCTATGGTAGCACCGGTCCATCATCACCGAATCCTGCCACCGGATATCCTTACGCGATGGATTTTCCGATCATCACCATCCACGATATGGTACACGCCCAACACGCCCTGGTGAAACATCTGGGTGTACATGAACTGGCTATGGTTGCTGGCGGCTCTATTGGCGGTCAGCAGGCGCTGGAGTGGGCGGTCACCTATCCTCAGATGGTACGCAACGTCGCGGTCATTGCGGCTACGGCGGCGTTGACCGCACAGGCTGTAGCGTTCAGCGAAGTAGAGCGGCAGGCAATTATGGCCGACCCGCTCTGGCAAGGTGGCAATTATAAGCTTGGTCAGGGACCACGCACTGGCCTGGCAATAGCACGTATGCTGGCAATGATTACCTATCAGAGCGAAGAAGCAATGGAGCTGCGCTTTGCGCGTAAGCCAGCCAATAATACGAACATCCCCTCGCCCAGCCGCTTTCCTGACCTGGGCAGACGCTTTGACGTTGAAGGGTATCTCTATTATCAGGGGGAGTCACTGGCGGGCCGTTTCGACGCCAACAGCTACCTGTACGTTAGTCGTGCAATGGATTTGTATGATGTCAGCGCTGGCTATCCTTCGTTGGAGGCTGCGCTCCGTCGCTTGCGTAGTAAAGCGCTTTTTGTCGGTATCCGTTCGGATTTTCTCTTCCCGGCTGCTCATATACGCTGGTTGGCTGACAAGGTGCGTGCACTGGGCGGCGATGCTACCTATGTGGAACTGGATTCTCCACACGGTCACGATGCTTTCTTGAAGGAATGGGAGCAGATGGCCGCAGCTTTATCCCTGCTTAGTGAATGATTATCGTTCATTCGGAAGCCTCTGGTATACTGAAGGTTAAGCAATCGCAGGACCTTGTATCTACCAGAAACAGCTTTTACGAGTGTATATTGGAGGAGTAAGTATCATGGCGCTCAATAGCAATCGTAGCTATGGTTTTGAGACACTTTCGTTGCATGCAGGTCAGGAGACGGCGGATAGTGCAACAAATGCGCGCGCTGTCCCGATTTACCAGACTTCATCCTATGTTTTCGATAGCCCGGAACACGCGGCGAATCTCTTTGGGCTGAAGCAGTTCGGCAATATCTACTCACGTATTATGAATCCCACGCAGGATGCTTTCGAGCGCCGTATCGCGGCCCTGGAAGGTGGAGTTGGCGCGTTGGCGACAGCTTCCGGCCAGTCCGCGGAGACCCTGGCTATCTTGAATATAGCTGAAACTGGCGATGAGATCGTTTCGTCGGCAAGTCTCTATGGTGGTACTTACAACCTCTTCCACTACACTCTACCTAAGCTGGGTATCAACGTGCGTTTTGTGGATAGCCGCGACCCCAATAACTTTCGTGCCGCTATTAATGACCGTACTAAAGCCATCTTCGCCGAGACGGTTGGCAATCCACGCCTGGACACGTTGGATCTGCAGGCGGTTTCTGATATTGCCCATGAGTATGGTGTACCGGTTATTATCGATAATACCCTGCCTACACCGTACCTGGTCCAACCGTTTAAGCATGGGGTGGATATCGTCATCCACTCGGCCACGAAGTTTATTGGTGGTCATGGTACCTCGATTGGTGGTGTTATCGTTGATAGTGGCAAGTTTGACTGGGCGGCGAGCGGACGTTTCCCTGGCCTTATTGAGCCAGACCCATCCTATCATGGTATTCGTTATGTTGAGGCGCTCGGACCTCTCGCCTATATCATCAAGGCACGTGTTCAGTTGTTGCGTGACCTGGGTCCTGCCACAACGCCTTTCAACTCCTGGCTCTTCCTGCAAGGCTTGGAGACGCTGCCCTTGCGTATGGAGCGCCACAGCCAGAACGCACTGCGTGTTGCCGAGTTCCTTGAGGGTCATCCGTCAGTCAACTGGGTCAGCTATCCCGGTCTGCCGAGTCACCCGCAGTATGATCTGGCGAAGAAGTACTGCACGCACGGCTACGGTGCCATTCTTGGCTTCGGTATCAAGGGGGGCCTGGAAGCTGGCAAACGCCTGATCCAGCACATCGAACTCTTCTCGCACCTGGCGAACGTCGGTGATGCGAAGTCGCTGATTATCCATCCAGCCAGCACCACGCATTCGCAGTTAACGCCTGACGAGCAGTTCGAGACCGGTGTCACGCCTGACTTCATCCGCCTCTCGGTTGGTCTGGAGACCGTAGAGGATCTGATTGATGATCTAGACCAGGCTTTGAAGGCTGCTACCATCAACGTGGGTGAGCCAGCAAACGCCTGATTGTTCTGTTTTTAATCGTAATTACAGTAGGGACCCGGTTTACCACGTCCGGCGATTCATCGCCCTGCCACGTTCCCGTAGGGGCTTCCCTTGCGGGGGCTCTGGGTACCAATAGATCCCCTCCCAGGGGTCCCCGCAAGGGAGGCGGCAGGGCGATGAATCGCCGGACGGCATAAATGCGGTCCCTACGGGGTTAACACACAAAGTGAAATAGTGGTGGTTTTTATGCACTGTGATGTTAGTGTCTTAAAGTTTGGAGGAACATCTGTTGGCAGTGGCGAACGTATTCGCCAGGTGGCAACGATTATTGCAGGCACACTGCAAGAATATCAAGTATCCGCTGAACTTTTTCCTGTTGTGGTCGTCTCGGCTATGTCGGGTGTGACCGACCAGCTCTTGCGCATTGCACGTCATGCCTGCTCAGGCGAAGATGAAGCCTGTGAGCGCGAACTCAAGCTGCTGCGCCTGAAACATCTTGAAACTGCTAAGGTTGTGGCGCGTGACAGTGAGGCGTCTGCAATGCTAGAGCATGATCTTGAGCAAGGTCTGACCGCGCTAGCTGAGGATGTAAGGGTATTGCGTGAGGCAGCCAGGCAAGGACAGGAGGTATCGTTACGCACAGCGGCTGTTGCCTCCTGGGGCGAGCGTCTCTCGATATTGCTGGTGGCTGCTGCTGCCTGTGCTATTGGTATCAAAGCACAACCTGTACGCCAACAAGTCATTATTACCAGTCATCCCAAAGCTGACCCGTCGCAACCCTTTGGCGTGGTAGTTGGTGCCGAACCTCTGTCCGAAGAGACGCGTACTAATGCTGATGCCTTGATCGCTCCTCTTGTAGATCAGCGTATTGTCCCTATTGCCGCCGGTTTCATTGGTCGTACGATCACCGGTTTTGTAACCACGCTCGGTCGCAATGGTTCGGACTATTCTGCGACAGTCATCGGCGCAGCGCTGGATTGTGCTGAAGTCTCCATCTACACCGATGTAGACGGTGTTCTGACGGCTGACCCACGCCTGGTTGCCAATGCACGTTTACTGCGGCATCTCTCCTACGCCGAGGCCGCGCGTCTCTCCTGGTTTGGTGCGAAAGTGCTGCATCCACGTACACTTATCCCCATCGCTCATCGTAACATTCCTGTGCGTGTGCGCAATACGTTCCGGCCACACATTCGCGGTACCGTCGTCGGCCCTGTACAACATGGACAAACTGGAGCGCGTGCCATCACTATTCGGCGCAAATTAGCACTGATTACCGTAGAAAGCACCGACATGTTTGGTGCGCCCGAAAACGCCGGACAGGTCTTTGCCCTGGCTGCTGGCGCTGGTGCGGCTCCTGTCGCAATCTGTTCATCATCCGGGCATCATCTTTCATTTATGGTCGAGGAACAGGCCGCTGATTCGGTGATCTCGTTGCTGCATCACGATATGGAGAACTGGCAAGTGCGTTGTAGACGCGGCCTTGCAGCCTGTGCCTGCATCGGCTCCGACTTTGTCGCCGATCCCATGAGTCCTGCCCGCGCCGTCACTGCCCTGGCTCACGAACACATCCCTGTCATCACACAAGGAGCATCCGAGCAGGGTATTACGCTGATCGTGGCAGATTCTGATAGCGAAAGTGCTCTGCGCTGCCTGCATCGCGACCTGATCGCACCCGTCATTCCACTGGTGCGCCATCCTCATTCTACTCATGAGAAGAGGCGTGAGCACGCCAGGTAGGAAGGAATTATCGTTATGTCTACGCATCTGCAAAAACGCATACCAGTTGCCGTCCTGGGCGCGACCGGTATGGTTGGGCAACGCTTTATTGAGCTGTTGCAGGGACACCCCTGGTTTGAACTGGTCGCGCTGGCGGCTTCAGACAGGCACGGCGGGCGGGCGTATGGTGAGGTAACACGCTGGCGGCTCTCCGGTAGTGAAATGCCGGCCTCTGTAGCCTCACTACCTGTTGTGCCCTGTCAACCAGAAGCCTTGCCCGAGGTCAGGATCGTCTTCTCGGCTCTGCCCGCTGAGATCGCAGGTGAGATCGAGCCAACCTTCGCGCAAGCAGGTGTGGCCGTCTTTAGCAACGCAAAAAACTATCGCATGGACTCCGATGTACCGCTGCTCATTCCAGAAGTGAATGCTGATCACATTGCCGCGATTGTACAGCAGCGCAAACAACGTAACTGGTCTGGCTGCATTGTCACCAACGCCAACTGCTGTGCCACACCGTTGGTTATGGCACTCAAGCCTTTGCAGCAAGCGTTTGGCCTGCGCAAAGTCCTGGTCACCACACTCCAGGCCATTTCAGGCGCAGGCTATCCCGGCCTGCCCTCGTACGACATTCTCGACAACGTTATCCCTTATATCGGTGGCGAAGAAGAGAAACTGGAGACCGAGACGCTCAAAATGCTTGGTGCGTGGGAGGAAGGCAGTGGCTTTGTTGATGCACCTCTCGTAGTAAGTGCACATTGTAATCGCGTCGCCACCCGCGAGGGCCATCTTGAGTGTGCCAGCATCGAACTGGGACGCGATGCCACACCCGAAGAGATCATTGCGGCCTGGGAGGACCACATTCCCGAGTCGCAGCAGCTCAAGCTCCCCAGTGCACCCGAACGAGCGCTGCTCTATCGTACCGAACCCGATCGGCCCCAGACGTTGCGTGACCGTGATGCCGGGAATGGTATGACCGTCACCCTCGGTAGATTGCGCCGCTGTCCCATCCTGAACTACAAGTTCGTCATGCTGGGTCATAATACCATTCGCGGTGCCGCTGGCGGTTCTATCCTGAACGCGGAACTATGTGTGAGCAAGGGCCTAGTCTGAAGTCAATACCTGTTATGACTCATTTTGCCAATTCTTTAGTCGCTTGTCGCACTCTGTTTGTGGCAAGCGACTTCCTTTCTCGCGCATTAAATTCAGGGCTTCTGTGGCTTGCGCAAGTGAAATAATTTCTAATCGTACCATTTCATCCAAAACCCAGAGAGTGCCATGAATAGGTACTCCTTCCAGTTCTGCTGCTCTCCGTAAATTCCCGTCGCCTGTAAGCAATATTGCATTGATTGATTGTGCTGTAATCAGCGCAAATAGGTCGTTAACAGATGGGTGCTTATATTGTTCTCTGAGTTGCCATACCTTCAGGACTTGTTGGCCTGATAGTTCACTTTCTTGCAAACCAAGCTTTAGCAACATCTTATTATCTATTGTCTGCAACTCGGCGACAATAACATCTGGTGCTATAAAACTATAGGGCAATTCAAATAACTTAACAATAATCTTGCCGACGTGTAGATCTATGAGGAGACTTGTATCAACTACACATATTGATGGGTAATCCGCCATGCCTCTCCACTTCTCCTCCTAAAAAATAATCGAGAGGCACTGCTAGTAGTTCAGCGGCGCGTGCCTGTGAAATGATTCCTTCGCATAATGCATGCATTACAAGTCGTTCAAATCTTTGAGGCATCTCTGATGGTAATGCATCACCGGGCTCCTCGCAGTGCCAACCTTGTTGGCGGAAGCGCTTAAACATTTGAGTTGCCTTCTCCTCGGTGAGAATTCTCAGATCCTTTGCGCGATATATCCAGGCCTGCATACTCAACCCATATTTATGCTTGAGGAGATGGAGTTCGTAAAGTCCAATAGCCTGGCGCTTTGTTCCTAGTTCCAGCTCAACAGCAGGACGTGGCGCGAGAAATGCTCCAGCGAAGCGATGAGCAGCTTTTTCTGGATCAATGTGTTCCGCTGGCTCCAAAACGAGATGGCCTAACTCATGTGCAAGGCAAAAACGTTGGCGATCCCCTGGCATGTCACGCCGAAGAGCAATCACTGGTATTTTGTCATTAGCTCGAAGAGTAAGCGCGTCGAAAGCCACGTGCCCATCGATCAGTCCTACTTTAATGCCATGATCCTCGCAGGTTTCTGTCAACCCTTCGATTGGATCAAGACCCAGACACCACTGTTCACGTAGATCGAGGGCGGCGTTCTCAATCTCTTCCATTGTCTTGATGTGTCGCGGTTCTGGTAATGTAAAAGTTGATGTTCTATTCAGTAAACTCTCTACATCCAGGTAACGCTCAAGCCAATCCTGTATGCGTTCAAGGATACTTGCTTCCTGTGGAGCGGGAAGAGATGCGCGCTTGCGGTAGATCGGTGCTGAGAGTGTTACGGTAGTAGGGCGAAAGAAGTACTCGATCTTCACTCCTAAAGCTCCGGCCAGCCGCAGTAACACTCCTGAGCCAGGAATATCCAGATCTCTTTCATATTTAGAGATCGCCATGGCGCTGATTTCGGCGGCGTCTGCCAGATCACGCTGGCTGATCCCTGCCATAATACGAGCGCTTTTGATACGTTCTCCTATGCTCATTGTGATACCTCCTTCGGTTTACATTTTATCATATTTCTGATAAAATGTAAACCGAAGGAGGTGTAGAGGCACGATTGTGTCTCTACAGGAACCCCCTAACTTGCGCCGCTCGATCCACCACCGGCTGCACCACCACTGCCAAAACTACTTCCCCCTCCGCCAGACGAACTACTACTACTGCTCGTTGTTGTGTTGACATAAATCATCATATGGGTGAAGGAAGAGAAGTCGTTGTTATTTGCGTTGCTTAATGAGCGAAACCACGCTGGAACGGCAATCAGTCCCTGACTCTGGAAGAATTTGACCCATTTTTCCATGAGCCCGAAGCTTGTTGCGTATGGTAAGTACTGCTCAAATGTTGTAGGCGAAGGAACAGGCTCATTTTCTGAGATGATATTGCCCAGGTACTTTGAGAATGCCTGCCATTGCACTGATGCGCCCATGCCCTGGTCTGAAAGTGGAGAGTATGTCGCCCATTGTACAAGCGCAGTGATGCTGGTGCCCACGAGTCCCAGAGGCAAGAAGATGAGCGGCCATGCTCCCAATGGTATACCAATGATCAAGGCAGCGACGAAGCCCGCTAGCGAGAGCCCGAAGAGCAGGCCACTGGTGCGCCCGATCCTTGTACGGACATGCAGCCGTTCCGGGTCGACAAAGCCCCGTTCCTCCAATTCCTGTCGCACAGGTTCATTAAACAGTTTCGTGTTGCTGCTATAGGTTCGGCTGATACGTGAGACTTTGATCGCTGGTGCTCCATCACTGCTCTCTTTAAACAACAATGCGAGGAGACCTTGTTCGTGCGGCAGCAGGTCTGGTGCCTGGTATTGCAGTTCAACGAGGTATTCTTTACTGCTCTCGTACCATTTTTTCCCGCCAGCGGGTTCCACGATGCGCAGCACGCCGCGTCCGGCCAGGTCGAACAACGTAGCAAGAGCTGTATTCAGGTTCGGATCGCTCATAGTAAGCGCACCGGCGATGGCGGGTGCCAGGTCCGCTGGGGGTGCCGTGACCTGATAGGTCTCGACTGCCGGGAAAGTGGTGCGACGGCGATACCTCCTGTAGTACCAGATCAACAAGAACGTACCCAGTAGGAAGATCGCTATCCCGCCCAGGAGCATGGGGAGTAAGAGCAGACTGGCCCGCTCCTGCTGTTGCTGCCAGAGTGGTGGCTGGCTAATTATGCTGCCGGGACGGAATCGTAGTTCAATCTCCATGCTATTGGCAGGGGCAAGATTGCTGGCTATGAAAATGGTCTTGCCGGGAGCTGTTTGCACCTGCGATCCGTAGTGTGAGATGCTCGGCGTTCCCAATAGCGTTGCCTGTTCAGGATAGCTAACAGTGACCGTGGAAGAACGAATAGTATATTGATAGTCGCTGGGCAGAGCGTTCCAATCCAGTATATCAGCGTCCTGTGCCTTCTGGACGATGCCTTGCACATGGTACGTCAGCGCAAATGTATGCCTCTGATCTGATGTAGGCGCGAAGTGCCAGAGCACCTGAATCGGATCGCCTGTATTGACTTCGAGTTGCCCTTCTCCTGTTCCTTGTGGCATATTCTTATCGTCCATACTGGCTGACTGTATAGTAATACCATCTGTTTTAGTGGTTGGTATAGCGCGTGAGACGGACGTAAAGGGACCACCCACAAAATTAAAGACGACCGTCTCTGTCACCAGGAGCGAACCGTCGTGCTGGGTCGCTATTGCTACATCGAAGCGATCTGCACTATAGCTTTTGGTTGGTACCGTCTGCGCGGTTGCAACATGTGGAATCAGTAGCAATAGAATAAGCGCCGCCAATGCACCAAAGATTTTGTGGATCATCTTACACCAACTTCCTTGCCTGGTTGTGTATGTTTCTGACTGTGGCTTCGCAACCAACCGGTCTCGATTGGTTATCTCATCGCAAAAAGGTGATGCACACCTCTATAGTAATGCTACGAGCATATGCATCACGAAGTTCGTGTTATCTACATTTTAAGACGTGCTATCAAGGCAACTGTGACAATTTTGTGTGCTACATCATTTCATTGCGGCAACCAGATCCGGCACAAGATTCTGCGCTTCAGGTGAACCCAGACCGGTGATCGGGTCCCAACCTGGAACGGCAGTATAACCCTGTACCTGTGTAGCATTGTTCGTGTTGTTACCAATCGTTATGTCATTGAAATCTTGTTCATAGCTCTTAGATACGGCCAGCTTGTAGAGTGCCGGATTGATAAAACCCAGTGGATGACCTGCCATCTGATTCGCGAGCGCAACGATTCCAGCCCATAGCGGAGCGCTAGCGCTTGTGCCGCCACCAACCGTCCACTGTCCACCTATGTAGATGACCAGTCCTGTACGTGGATCTGCCGCGCCAGCTACATCAGGAACGCCACGTCGATTTTGCAACTGGCTCTGTACTGCTGCTGGCAAACTCTGCTGATATGAGGGTGTCTTATAAAAACGGCTGAAGCCCCCGCCACTACCATTCCATGCCCGTTCACTGAAGGTCGAACCGATATGCCTCAATGTTGTGCCACCAACGCTAGTGACCCACGGAGAGTCGGTCGGGAAGGCTGTCGTCTGTACTGAAGCAAGTTGCCTGCCCCGCAGATCGGTAAAGTCGGTGGCGCCATTATCTCCTGATGATGAAAGATAGGTCATACCCATTTGTGTCGTCGCTTGCTGGTAAAAGGTATCCCATCTCTGAATCTCTTGTTGTCCCGCCTGGTCCTGCAGTGTCAGCTCAGATGCCGCCCAACTCTGTGAAACAATATTGCCCAGCTTATGATCGATCACATACTGTTGCAACTCGAGAAATTCAGGGAGTCCAATCGTACCTTCGGTTTCTGCAACGGGGCTGACCAGGACGATGATTTTTGCGTCTGGCGCGATAGTATGGATGATCTCTACATCCAGCGTTGTCTCCTGCGCCCAACCGCCTCTATCGCCGTTTGGGTCGTAGATCGGCTCCTTGAGCGGTGCAATGATCTGCAAGTTGACGGGAGGTAGATTGAACTGCTTATCATAGATGTCCATATCCTGTTGCAGCGTGGGACTGCCGAACGATACAATATCAACGATTGTTTGCCCCTTGCCTGTGATGTTCTTTTGTATGAGTTTATCAACTCTATAGGCTTGGCGAAATAACTGTGGCGTATAGCAGCCCGGAACTGTTTTCAGATAAGTCGGGCATGTGGTCACAGGTATCGGTGTTGGTGAAGGCTTTGGGGTTGGTGTTAGGGTGTGGGTCGGTGCGTTGGTTGCTTCTGGGCGGGCATCTGCTGTAGCGGGACTGCATCCCATCAGCAAGATAAATAGAAGCATTACCGGGAGAATATAGCGCGAAAAACGTATCATTCTTTGCTCCATTATACTACGAAAACGTTGCTCTGTTGGTGTAATAGCAGCCTTGATTTCAATCTTAGGCATCCCTGAGAGTTCCCTTACTACTTTGAAACGATTACCAAACAATTGCCACAAACAATTACTATGTGTACATCATACTACGTTATCTGAGATCAAGATAACACATCTCTTATTATTTTGTATTGGTGCGGATTGTGGTGGAGGAAGCAAGTGCTCCATAGTCCTATAGTCCTACCGCGTGGCTCGATTTGTTGACCTATCGGGCCATACTGGGTACATTCAATAAGTAGGTGTGCGGAGTGGGCTGTGTCGGAACTGTGGCCTTGTAACACAACTCTATAGGATTGAGGGAAATTACGTATGTCGTCTATAGATCATCGACAGAATAGTAATTCTACGGAAGATCGGCAAAAGATTCATACAAATCCATTACCGGTACCGGGCCCTATGACGCAGCCCGATGAACAGTTACCTTTCTCTACTGACTCTGCGTTATCTGGCAACAGCCCTCAAGCTTCCGATTATCAAATACCTGTGGCACCGGGCATTACACGTCAACAGAATGCTTCTATTTCTACGCCCAATGTGCCATATCCTGTATCTGATCCTGGTTTATCACCTGTCACAACGCAATCACTGATCGGTCCTATCCCATCAGTAACGCGCGAAGTATCCGAAGTGCAGACAGGTGCAATTTCTGCCGTATCTCAGAAAAGCAACACGACGCGTCAACCTGTGCTCATTCGCGGTACGGGAAAAAAGAGATCGAGTCCGCGCCCTCCTGAAGGACGCAGGCCGGTTGTACACGTTGCGGTAACGGTAGTGCTTGCGCTCATCGTGTTCAGTGCTTTATTTGCAGTGTTGCCTGTTGGTGAAGGTAGCCATAACAGCTTATTTAAAATGATTACTGGCGGCTCCAGTGGAATGAATATTATCAATACGAAAAGTAACAATACCGACATGATTGCTCAGCAGGCAGCTACTGCCACAGCAGTGACACAGGACGGGTATGATCCAGGTGGTGGTCAGGCGTATGCTGGTGTCCCGACTGCTCCTCCCAATATGGGTGGCGGTGGTAGTCCTATTGGTGATGGTCTTGGTGGTCCAGGCCGCTTCTTCTATGGCCAGTGTACTGACTGGGCGAACAGGCGTTACGAAGCTCTGACAGGCCACTGGGTTCCCTGGTTGGGTAATGCCTATCAATGGACACAAGGTGCATATAACTATAACTGGATGGTGTCCAGCAAGCCAATTGTTCCTTCGATCATTGTCTTGCAAGCAGGTGTGCAGGGCGCTGGCTGGTACGGGCACGTTGCCATCGTCGAGAGTATCAACGCTGATGGTAGTGTAGTTACCAGCAACTACAACTGGGCCGGTAACTTTGCAGTCGAGACATTTCAAACCTTCTCACCCGGTCCTGGTGTAAGCTTCGTATACCATCCATAGGCGCAAATCCTGTGAGGGGAACCATCCCTCAACTGTAGGGGCGCGATTGATAAGCCCGGTGCTACCAATGTGGAGCTTTCCGAGCGGGCTTATCAATCGCGCCCCTACAAATGATTAACAGGCGATTTTTATTTTTTACGTTTCCCAGCGCTCAAGTAGCAAGAGGTAATGCTCAATCATTGCCTGGTGATAGTTAATGTTTCCCGGTGTACCTTGCGCGAGTTGTTCTTCATGATAGTTTAACAACGCTTCCGCACCAGCCAGAGCATTCGCTGTAACCTGCGCATGCTGCACACGTTCCGCCGGGATCGGCTGCCACGTTAACTGGTGACGCCAGTTAATATATGGACAATTGCGGCACTGATTTGCGCAACAATAGCCTCTGCGTATCAGAAATCCGCGCGTCGCCATATAGAGCCCCTGCGGGGTGATCTCCCAATCTGCCTCTTCCTCTTGTGAAGACATACCTGTACCCTCTCCAGCTAAAATAGTCCTTGCTTTTGCTTCTCTATTATACAATGTGCTCTTCATGATTCTATCTTTGAGCCCCATTGCTACGACATTTACGATAACTTTTACATGCAAACATTTACATGTTTTTTATTGCATTTAGCTTTTCAATCTGCTACACTACAGCCATCCTGGGTCAGATGGAAAGTGCGTTCCGTCTGTTAAGTAAAGAAGATCAACAAAAAGTAAACAATATAGTTGTAATTAACTATTGCCATTTTGTGTAATAGTTTCTGAAGAGTGTGCCGTATGTATACTAATGTAGATAAAGTTGCAATTCCTGTTTTTCGTCCAAGATTGCATCAAAGAGAGAAAGGTGGATGTATTGCACTCTTAAAGACTTTGCTTACCTGGTTTACGCCTCTTTTTATGTTACTGCGTTCGGCTCCGTCGCGACAAATGACCAACAAGCCCCTATCTGATTATACCGATGAGTACTTTCTCTATCCTATAGATAAGCAGCAGTTTAAATCATCTGTCACAAGGATTTTTCTTAGCCGTAATAAGACTACAGATGAGCGGATTTGTCTGAAAGTATGGCAGACCTCAACAGACGATTTTAATTTGTATCGTGCCAATAGTCCGGAATTGCGTAACCGTTATGTGTATGAAGGTCTGCATCGCAACCGTCGTTTCGTCAAAGATGTGTATCTAGGTATAGCTCCTATTATCGTGAACGAAAGGGACATTCGACAGAGGTATGTGCGACTGGGGCAACTTATTGAAGACCCAGCTGAAAAGGATATAAAGCCTGGGGTGGAGTACGCGCTTGTGATGAGATATCTCGAGGAAGACTGGCGCCTGGATTATCAATTACGGCAGGGGGGGTTGAATACGAGAACCGATATGAAGTTTTTAGCACAAGAAATTGTGAAAATACACAACAAACAATCAGCTCTGTCTACAAAACATAAAGGAACACCTGATGATATTTTAGCGAAACTGGACTTAAATTTGCAGATGCTTCAAAAAGTATTGTCGTATCCAGAGGCAAACCAGCTTACACATTATCAAGAGTACCATGATATGATGGAAGTGATACGAAGTGCGGGAAAAAAGTATAAAGAGCTTTTTGAGTTACGCCAGAAAGAAGGGCATGTCAGATATTGTCATGGGGATCTCAAAACAGCTAATCTCTGGGTTCAAACGTGGCTTGAAGCGCAATCCGATACTGGTTTTCGTAGGCGACGTCGTCTCTACGTGCTTGATTGTGTTGATTTTGATAGACCAGAATTCTGCTACATCGACACCTTAAGCGATATCGCTATGTTGGCCATTGATATACAAATGTACATAACCAACTGGTCCGACCTCGAAAAAGATAAAGGAAGAACTCTTGTGAGACTTTTTCTGGATACTTATCTCCGAAATGCAGAAGAGAAAACTGATGTGGCATGGCTGTTGTTGGAGTACTATCTGACCGAAAAAGCTATTGTTTTTGCGTGTATGAGCGTGCTCTATGATAATCTTCCTACGAGTGTTGCTGAGAAATATCTTGATATCGGGCTTTCGTACATGCAAAAACTGAAGCGGCGTCTGCATTCCTCCGGGAAGTTATCTTCTAACAAGAAGGAATTATCTACTGTATGATGGGTCATTACTCAACATTAAGCCATTCCGGATGGTTTAGCGAGTACAAACCTCCATATTGATTGGCAATAACTTCTGTTCCCTCACTAACATCCTCCAGTTTCTTACGCAGATGGTACATCCGTTGCGTAAATGTTGAATGCCCAACAGGTTTACCCCATGCACCCTTCATGAGTTCTATTTCTTGACACTGCCTGGGGTGTTGCATCAGTGTCTTGATGAGACCATATTCTAGCTCGGAGAGGATAAGCTGTTCCTTTTCTTTGCCGGGGTAACTGATGGTGAGTTGGAAGTTACGCGTCGTATTGGGACTTTTTCCACTTCCCTGTTGCATCAGGTATTTGCATAGGATCGCTCCAGGTAAGTGGATAGGCTGGAAGCGATCGTAACGTATAATACCCTCGCTGCGCAGGATATAGTGCATCTCTGCTCCTAAGCGCTGCCATCTTTCATATGGGAGGTTCTTGTGCGTTTGTTTTGAGGTGAGTAGATCTATAAATTCGTTAAATTTGTCCTGTACTTCTGGACCTCCTTTACCCATAGCCTCCTGTAGGCGTTTCCGTAGGCCGCTCAGAAAGGTGCTGATACGCTCAGTGACGACTTCTATAATTTGTCCTTTATCATTCTCTTGCAACTCTGTCCATCCATACATGCTAGCATAGACTTTTTTAAAGTCGAAGGTATTGAAGCAAAATTGCTGCAAGAGGTAAGGATGGGTACCAGCCTGTTCAAGTATCCATGCTTGCTCACCTGGCGTAAAGATGTGCTCACCTCCGAGGTCTCGAAATTGCTGTGCCCAGTGATGGTCAAAATCCTGTACTTCCTGGGCTAAATACTGCTTTGTGTCATCCCATGAAAATGCCTGGAGTGGCATCGTTAAAAAACGTGCCAGATCTGCTGAGACGTGTGTAAATTGGTCGGCACCTGTGGGGCCAGGCAAGCTCTCGATAGAGAGGATCACACTGATATTGCTGAAGTCATCGATGAGATCGATAAGGACGCGGATCGCTTTACATTCATTGAGAAGTGCAAGGCCTCGCTCTGTTGCTGTCCTGTCATCTTTCATCTCTAGTCCGGGGACCAGCAAATCTGCTCTATCCAGGCGCTCGATTGAATCGAGCATAAGGAAGTATTGGGTGTCAGGATGACTCTGGTTCAGCGAGCGTAGAACTTCGCGTAAACCCTTCAGGTCTGTTGGAGAGACCAGTGTATCTGGCTGATAGATTTTTTGTAATGCAAGGGCACATTGAGTTACAAAAAGGCCGAATAGTTCATCGACTTTCTCGGCAGTCTTCAGGGACCGCAAATTAACCTGTACAAAGTGTTTTTTCTCTAAATGTAGTCCTTTACCTGCTTCTCGGCTTGCTATCTCCTTACGCCATGACCATTCGGGATGTAAGGTGTCTTGTAAGTAGTGGACCAGTCCTGATTTGCCAATACGTGGAGCACCCGCTAAAATGATGGCACCGCTGCCGCTCATCAGGAGATTGAGAATATCCGTGTATCTTCCTGAAATACGGCATCTGATCGTCTCACCAGAGTCAGGAAAGTTAAGAAATGGATTAGGCAGTGTACGCCATGTGTATTGTAGTGCGGACATTACAGATACTCCTAGCCTTGCTAGAAACCTCTATTTATAAAACGAGAAAAACCAGCGATTCCGTGTCATCCAACGCTTTACCAGCTCGATTTTAAAAGCATAATAAGGGTTGGCGGAAGATGAGACATACTCTTCCAGAATGAGTCCGTTCCGCAAGCGCTCCAGATAAGGTCTGATGACTTTACTACTTACTTCCATCCAGCCCGCCAGCTTTTTCATCGATATTGTCGCCTGTTTAGTCTGATTAGTAAGTTCAACAATACCTTCTAATATACGAGACTCGTAGGCATTTTGGAGCTCTTGATTATGAAACTCGAAGTTCTGGTTAGAGCCTGCTTCGATGAGCTGTTCTACCACAACGTGCAGATCCTCATTTGTGACCTTCTGTTTGTGAGGTTCTTGATTGAGATGATTGATAAGATGATGTCCGATGAGTGTCATATAGTAAGGATTACCCCCGGTAAGCGTAGTTGCTCGCGCAACTGTAGTAGGATGCACAATTACCTGTTGTTCTTTCAGTGGGTCGACCAGGAGCCGTTCCGCACTTTCTCGGTCCAGAAATTGAATTGGCAGATAATTTGCAAAGCTGAATGCATTCGAAAATTGCAGCGAACTTAAGAGGCTGTGAGAGCTGGATGGGAGAGCGAGGACCAGGCTCAATTGTGGAAACTCGTCCATGAGTTCTTTCCAGAAGGTGAAGAAACGCTCTTCAAGAATGCGCTTTTCATAGGACTGTAATGCCCCACCAAATTCATCAAGTATAAGTACCAGGCGCGCGTGAGGAACATGCATTATACAACTATGGAGCGTGCGTTTGAAGCGCGCGTGAGGCTCTCCATCAAGGTCGTCCCAACTGATACGCAGAGATTGATGCAACTGTTCGTTAAAGCAACGGCATATTTCATCGGCTAACTGCATAAGAATTGAGGCTTCGTTCTGATGAGTCGCGTTTTGTAATGAGAAGAACACATGCCAGAATGGCGGTTGTACATAACGTTCGAGAAAGTTTCTGCATAGAGAAGACTTACCCGACCGTCGTGGCCCATAGAGGATAAGAGCCTGACCTCGCTCTTCATCGCATAAAACTCTTTGCATTAATTTGCTCTCGGATGAACGCCCGAAGAACATTTTTGCCCGCGCAGGTCGTGAAATATCAAAACTGTTATTGAGGATAATATTGCGTTTCCCTAATGTCTTGATCGTCTCTTCCCAGATTGGCGCAATCTCTGTTCTAACGGAAAGTGTTGTATGTTGCGCTCGTAACTTTTGGAAATGCTCATAGACTGCATTCGGGGTAATCGTTGCGTTGATCTCAACCAGGGTGATGCCTGGTATCTGATAGAGTTCCTGCCATATGTCGAGTACTTCTTTATCATCGTATGTCTCTATCTGAAAATCAAGTTCGGCTTTTCTGAGTTTGAGAATAGCTTCACCTTTAAAGGCAAGCAGCATACATCGATGGCGACGGAGCTTCTTCATTATGTCTAGAGCCAGAGCAGGACGATCTTGCGCCTCAATATAAAAGCCTATTTTATATAATGGCGGCGGTTGCTGCCATTTCATCGGTAAAGGATGAGAAAGGTGTTCTGTAGCATGGCTATGCAAATATATGCAGTCTGCTCTGTGGACAACGATCTCGCCTGTTTTTTTACGGATGCGGCCCAGGATTCTTGTATCTCGTGGGTAAGTAGGCTCACAATGACCGCATAAACGTGGTTGGCTTCTCATATATTGTAGGGATTGTATATCGAGCACTGGAAGCCAACTCGCGTCATTTGGCGATGATTGCTCGTTTTGTGCCATGATATGCTGTGTGATTTTTTGTACTGCCCACTCCGTGGTATGTGGCGGTCCTGACTGGGTATCGAGTTGTTCCAGATAAGCGCGAACCGTACCAAGAGAATAGCGTTGTACGAGTTCAAGTAGCTCCTTGTTAAGCGCTTCAGTTCCTATGTGGTAACCTGAGCGTTTTAATTCTCGGCGAATCTGTTCATATCCTCGACGATCAGTATAACGTCGCTTCAGAGCTTCCCCAATATGGTGTTGTGCCTGAGGTGTAATTGCATATTTGCCATCTAACCAGTCAAATTGTACCTGTATTTCATTAGATGCGCGAACCTCCACAATATCTCCGGCGTCAAGTATGCGATTCAGTGGCGCTTTTCGATTATTGATAATGGTATCTACGGCTCTTTCTCCTAAAGAGCTATCAATAGTATAGGCGAAATCTAACGCGGTGGCCCCTTTAGGAAGAGCAATGGGAGTGCGTTCTTTTGTATAGACGATGATGGGAGTGTGAGAATTCAGTTGAGAATCACCATTGGCAAATGATTCTTCGATGGTGAAAAGTATTTTACCTTCATGGCTTTCCCATAACTGTCGACTTGAGAATTGTCCTTGCCTTTCCTGGTGAGGGGGGCTCATATAGAGATTGTAGCATGTAGGATGGAGGCAACCATAGCGCATAATGTCCTGCATCGTGTAAGTAGCAATCTGTATCTGGCAAGTGTAGGCCCCGTTTTCCATCCATTTCAGGTGCCTCAGTGGTTTCTCATGTGTTTTGAGTATCAAACCTAATGCGATGTGGCTGTATCCGTTGGGCTTCGGATTGGCAATCTGATCAGTTACTCGATCCAGTATATATCCTAACTGGCTAAAAGCTCCAAAAGCTATATAGCATTCCTGGACAGTGGGAACGGCTATATCAAATGTTACCAGGTCAAAGCCTGTAAGTTGGGTTTTCTGTGATGTGGCTGTTGTATGTGCATCTTGCCTTCTTCGCTCTAAACCCGCGATGCCACATACTGTGTAGCTAATCATAATAGGACTGCCGGTCGTTTCCTGGTAATGAGTGATGAGTGCTTGCCGAAGTTCATCAAGTTTCGGCTTGTATTCTTCTAAGATACGTGTGTGTTCTTTGTGATTGTGAGCGAATCTGACCGGGTTACAGAGCTGTTCCGTAAGATCTTCTATTATACGTTTAAAATGCCACATACCAAGACGCTTTGCAATATGCAGTAATGTGCGCCCGATACTCTGGATCTGCACCTGAATAATACCCGAATATGGATGACCATTGCTCCGTTTTTCTAAGATAAATAGTGTTCGGTAATAAATAGCTACAGCAACTAATAACGCCCCCATGTCATTGTAGGGAGGCACAAGAAGTGGACGGAGATTCTCGGTTTCGATATAATTTGCGTAGGTAATAGACTCTTTTATGTGGCTGAGTACCAGCTCTACTCCTTCAAGATGTACCTGGCGTATCTGTTCTTCGCTATATTCCCACAAATATCCTGCCATTACAACGTGCCAGGGTAGCCCCCATTCGCATAATTGATCTCCAACACCCTGAGCATCATATTTCGCGTCAAGTATATATTGCCGTGGTGTCCCTCTCGTGGTGAACTCAAGTTCACGAAAGAGTGCCATCCACTCTTCTGGTGGCACGGTTGATACTGGTTTCCATGGCCTGAGATCAGGAGGGTATATGTTTTCTTCGATCATGAAGCTACCTCTTCTGAGATTGATAAAATTATTTACGCATGTAGCTATATGTGTAGCATAGTATGTAATACTGTGGCCGTCAAGTCTTTCATATACTCTCTGTTATTCGGATTGATTTTCCTTCAAATAGATCGTTATCATAATCTTTTTTTAGTTTTTTCGTAGTTTTTCGTCTTCTTTTATACAACGATGTATCATCTGGCGTGGTCACATAATCAGGCAAAGGATGCCATCTTTATGCAAAGATGGCATCTGGATGGAAATATTGACTCGTAATGCGTTGACTTTTACGAAAAAGTTTACGATAATAGATATATGGAGTGGATGTACGCGTAAGGATTACCCGAGACATTTGAGAGGAAGCTTATGACGAAAGATGCACTTCTCTCCTACCCATCCGACCAGTATGTTAGCGTAGATACGGTCCTCGTAAAAATTGATCCTCTGTTGTTTGCTTTAACTAAGAGTATTGCATCTTACGAACTGGCCTCCTGGGAGTGTGACGAGATTGTGCAGTCTGCACGCATCAAACTCTTTAAGGCACTTCCTGGGAAAGAAATTGACAACTTTGGCGGTTACCTCAGACAAACGGTACATAATGAGTATGTGAGTTTCTTACGACGCCAGAAGTCCTTACTTCCTCTTACTACTAACGATGACGGTGAACCTTATCAGGGCAGGGTTCTCATCTCGTTGAGTGAAGGTATGCGCGATCCGCAGATGGAGGTTGAGCATGAAATGGCTGTGCACGAATTGCTAGATAATTTAGTGGATGCTATTTTAGAGCTTCCAGTCATGCAAAAACTTGCTATGGTGTGCTTCTTGCTTGAGAGAATGGACGATCCTACGTTGCTTATTGCTGCGTTTAAGAAACGTCGCCTGGATATTGAGCATTTTAGGTGGCCAGAAGACAAGGACGCCAGGCAACGCTTGAAGGCGTCCTATTATTATGCACGTACGAAGATCGCGCTGCGTCTGGATATCGACCTGATGATATATAAGGGGCTGCGTTCCTCTAAGAGAAGGTAGGTGTTGTGCACTACTAAAAATTTCATACCATTGGTATACGCTCGATCAGCGTATCCTGCTCGTCACGTGGCAGTCGTCTCGCCTGCATGCGTCGCATGGTATCGCCGATACGGTGAATGCCCTCTTCGATACGTTCTTCTTCGGGTGAAGCAAAGCTCAGACGGATATGTTGGTGTCCACCTCCGTCGACGTGAAATGGTTCGCCGATGACGAAGGCAACTCGTTCCTGCGCCGCTTCGCGCAACAATGTACGCGCACGCATATCCCCTGGCAGGCGGCACCAGAGATGAAAGCCTCCCTCCGGGCGGCTAACACGTACATTGGCAGGCCAGTACGTATGAATGGCCTGCAGCATTACATCTCGTTTGTGACGATAGCGTATGCGCAGCATTTCCAGGTGATCATCCAGCAGATTCTGCTGCAATAACTCGGAAACAAGCCATTGTCCGAATGCGTTGGTATTGAGATCGAAGACCTGCTTATGCAGCGAGAGCCGATCGATCATGGCTTCCGGGGCGGCCAGCCATGCTACGCGCAGACCTGGAGCCAGGATCTTGGAGAATGTGCTCAGGTACAGGACATGCCCATGTGTATCCAGTGCCTTCAATGGTTGTGGTTCTTTCCCTTCGAAGTACATCTCGCCGTAAGGATCGTCTTCCAGAATGGGGATCTGATAACGCCTGGCAAGCAATAGCAGGCGGCGACGGCGTTCGATCGACATTACTGTGCCCGTCGGATTCTGGAAGGTAGGCAGCGTATAAATGAAGCGCGGACGGCGACGTGTTAGAATCGATTCCAAAAGGTCAACGCGCAGTCCTTCATTATCGGTGGGTACGCCAATGACCCTTGCTCCCAGTGCACGAAATGTCTGGATGGCTCCCAGGTACGTCGGCACCTCGACCACGACCTCATCACCCGGGTTGAGCAAGAAACGGCTGACCAGACCAATCCCTTGCGTTGAGCCTGAAAGGATCAAGATATTCTGTGTATCAACCGCCACACCTCGTCTGCGCATTCTTGCCGCGATTCCCCGCCGCAGACTCTGTAAACCTTCAACGGGACAATAGCCCAGCGCACTCTGTCGTGCATTGAGCAATCCGTCGGCAACGATAGACTGCAGCAGTTCGGCTGGCAGCAGATCCGCTGCTGGTGTGCCTGCAGCCAGGGAGATAATCTCCTTGCGCTCTCCTAGCTCGGATATTTCGCTCAACACGCGCGCATCGGGACCAAGAATGGCGTCTTCGCCTGCTGCCAATCCAAGCAGCCAGGAAGGAACATCTTGCTCAAACTCATCGTCGTCCCGGCTAAAGTAGCTGCGCTTCACCAGTGTCCCGCGCCCTACGTGTCCCTCGATCAGTCCTTCACTTGCAAGTTCGTGATAGGCATTCATAACGGTCGTACGGTTGACGCCCAGATCGTGCGCCAGCGCCCGCTCAGTTGGTAAGCGCGTCCCTTCCGCCAGTTCGCCGGAGATAATCGCCTCACGTAATCCCTGGCAGATCTGTTGGTATAAAGGAACCCCATTGGCACGCTCAAGTTTAATGAATGAATGGATAGGCGTCGTAAAGAGTGGTAAGCGCTCATGGTTAGATCCGTTGTATCGCATACAATCCTCCTGCGTCAGCTTATACGACATAAGTGTAACCAATCCAATTTAAGTATGACAAGTGCCAATTGGTTGGCTTTATAATAGGCCAATCTTGTTTACGAAATAATTTCGTAATAACTGGTAGGGGCGCGGTTTACAAGTCCGCTGAAGAGTTTACAAGCCCGCTCAAGTACATTGCACACACAAAAACAGGTAAGGAGCTAATAAAAAATATGGATACCATTGAACAGCGCATCGACATGGTGCGCAATGACCGTGAACACGGATCGCGCTGGCTGGTGCGCCAGAGCATCCTCATTCTACGTGATCTTGCGCAGGAAAAAATGGCCGATCAGGATGAACAGATGCGGCAACTTCGAACCAGTGGACGCGCTCTGGCCCAGGCCAGACCTGCTATGGCCGCCTTATCCAGCGCCGTTGGACGCATCCTCAATATACAGGGCGGACCGGCAGCTATCGCCCAGGCTGCCGATCAACTCTTGCAAGACTATGACAGTGCAACCGGGCGTATTGCCGCATACGCAAAACCATATCTTTTCGGTCGTATTATGACCTGCAGCCTCTCCGGCACAATCCTGGAAGTGCTCAATGCCTGTCGCCAGCAGATCGAGCACCTTATCGTCCTGGAAGGTCGCCCACGGTATGAGGGACGCGAAATGGCGCGCGAGTTCGGCTCTCAGGGTTTCAATGTAACCTTGCTTACGGATGCCCAGGCCGATATCTTTATACCACAATGTCACGCCCTTGTAGTCGGTGCCGATAGTATCCTGGCAAAGGGTGACGTGCTCAACAAAGCAGGAACCGCCTTAATGGCCTGGTCTGCTCATGGCCACAAAATTCCCTTCTATGTCCTCTGCGAAACGCTAAAGATCTCACCGCAGCATTGGCCGCAAGATCTTCAGCAGGCAGAGACTATGTTAGAGGAGAAAGAAGCGCAAGAAGTCCTGGAGCAACCTGTACCGGGAGTAACTGCGCGCAATTTCTACTTCGACCACACACCATATACCCTGATCAGCAAAGTAATCACTGAGCATGGCATCCTCACCTTGCCAGAAATTCAATCCATCGCCGCTATTGCAGAAGAGAATGCACGCCATCTCACCTGACGTTCTTGTAAGGGTGGAGTTCAATTCCACCCGTTTTACATAACAATCGCCCTCTCCTACGAGTGACCTGGAAATACGCTAGAAGTCCTATCCATTTGGCGAAATCGTTCTGCCGCGCTATCCTTAGATCTTGAAGGGTTTTACAAACTCGCGAGGACTTGATGTATAGTTGGTTCCTGAAAAAAAGATTGGGCACGTGCGTAGAAGGAGAGCGGTATAGTGGAGAGTGATCAAAATCAACAGTACCAGTCAGATGATGGGCAATCCGGAGATATTGAACCATCAGAACAGGGGATGGATAGAAGCCCGGAGCCAGCAGAGGTTGTGCCAGGCGCGCCTGTTGTTCGTAGCAATACTCCTAGACCTCTCTCTTTTAATATGTTACTTGCCGCCAGTGGACACGCGCCTGAGGAACAAGCAGAGCCTTCCACGACCCGGTCAACATTCCCTAGTGAAGCGCCAGTTGCCCCTCCTCTCCCAGAGGAACTGGAAAATGCTGAGAAAGAGTCCGCTGCTGGCGATGTTGAGATGACGCCCGAAAACGTTACTGAGCCGCAAGAATTTGTCTGGCTCTTTGAATATGGCCTGGAGATGGATAGCGCTATCCTGAATAGTGCTGAACGTCTTGATGGGGCGGCCTTCCTGTACGGACCCGCCGTATTAAAGGGCTATGCGCTTATGTTCGCGGAGGTAGCAAATGCCGACTCCAGTTCCCGGCACCTCTTGACGACGATCGTGCCGCGCCTGGACCCAGGCGTAGAGGTGTGGGGCATACTCTATCGAATTCCGCGCCATGTAACTACGCATAATAGCAACCAGCCTTCTTTGCTAGATGCTGTACATTCCTCCGGAACCCCTCGCGGCCTTTTTCGCCCTGCTGCCGTTGTTGTCCGTGAAATCTATCGTGAACGCGAAATATCATGCGGAACCTACATGCTAACTGATAACGCCCGGCGACAATTGCGTCTTCTCACGGCAGAGCAAACTGGCTATGATACACCCCTTGTCCAGCGTCTCGCATCTCTTGCCAGGAAGCAGAAGTTCCCTGAGAAATACCTCAATATCTCTGTAAGGACGCTCACAACTGCTGTCCCTACAACCACAGAGCGAGCTACTGACTACGCATCAACGCCACTTCCCCTTGAGCAGAATACCGATCCCATTCCGGTCTTGAAAGAAAAAAGTGCATCGTCTATCGCCATAAACAGGGCGCAAAAGCTTTCTGCTGCCACCTCTTCTCGCTTGCTGATCGTCCTGGCTATTTACCTGGTCCTTATCTTATTGCTCGTCCTGATCTTTGCAATACTACAAGGACTGGGCTTTGCGAGTGGTATCTTGACTCCCGACGTGGTAATACTTGGCGTACCATGGCTGGTGCTCTTCTATGGGCTGCTTGGTAGCAGTGTGAGCAGCCTTGTGGCCCTGGCCCGCTCACGCCAGGTAAAGTTGCCTCTTTTTGCTATTGTGCTCTGGTTCGCGCGTCCTTATCTTGGAATTGTTCTCGCCGCGCTTGCCTATCTGCTATTCAATAGCGGTTTATTTGTCATCGCAGAGGCGGCTCTGCGCCATCTTACACTTCTTCCATTGCTTGGCGCACTGGCTGGTTTCTCTGAAGGCTGGCTCTTCTTCCGACGTTCCCCGTAGCGGCAGGCCTTGCGTGTGCCGGGTGGGTGGCCCACAATGCACTCTGCCCACCCACCCGGCACACGCAAGGCCTGCCGCTACGGAACACGACGACGTTTCAATAGCCCTGGTAGGAGCACAGGGCCGTTGCAAAGTGCTCGTAGGGGTTGTGTCTTGCACCCACCCGCAGACCCTCTTTCCCTCCATGCCCTCTGGGAGGGATCGCGGGTGGGTGCAAGACACAACCCCTACGAGATCCCCATCGGCCACTTTGCAACTGTCCTGGGTGGGGGCATGTACCTACTTGTGGCAGCGCGGAAAAACCGTGTACAATGGGAGTGGATGTACCATGTCTAGAGTTGAGTGTTGGAACAGTTAGCCAGCAAGTCGGAGGTGGCTTATGCCGACCTATATTAGCCTGGTAAACCTCACTGAGCAAGGGGTGAGGGAAGCGAAGAATGCTCCTGAACGCCTGCAAGCGTTTGATACTGCCTTGAAAGAGGCTGGTGGGAGATTGGTAGGCTTCTATTTAGTGATGGGTCAGTATGATTATATTGTGATTACTGAGGCACCCGACGATCAGACCGCCGCACGCCTTATTCTTGGTACAATCGCTCAGGGTAGTATGCGTACCCAGACCATGCGTGCTTTCCCGCGCGAGGAATTTGAACACATCGCGAAAGGTTTACGCTGACTCAGCCATTAGAGTAGACCAGGACAATCACCTGTTTGCCCTGGTCTTTTGCTATTACAGGGTCCCGTCATTGAATATAGCCCGTACGAGACGTTCGGGATCATGACGTGCCAGGGTATCATCTTCCAGATTGAGCTGCGCGACTACCTGGTTGGGAACCAATCGGGAGAGACGTGAACGGTCGACTGCGACCGGTTCGCTCTTTTCCTCTGCGTACATCTTTACTACATCTGGCGGGAATGTGCCACTATTCAAGATTACTCTATCGACACGCGCTCCTAAATAACGGTGAATCTCATTGACGAAATCCGAGGCTTTGTAGTCATCTGTCTCACCATGCTTGGTCATGAGGTTGCAGACATACACTTTCTCTGCTTCGGATTCTCGCACTGCCCGTGCAACTTCGCGTACAAGCAGATTGGGTAACAGGCTGGTGTAGAGATCACCTGGACCTATGATAATGGTATCTGCACGTCGAATGGCGCGTACTGCCTGTGGGCTGGCCGCTGCATCTTCAGGGATCATGTGCAGACGCTTGATAGGCGAGAGCGCTTCAGGGTGGTATTTGCCACGTGTATCAATATCAGTTTCGCCACAGATAGTGCTTCCATCTTCCAGATCTGCGCAGATCATCGTTTGAGCCAGTGTAACCGGGACGACGTGTCCTGCCGTGTCCAACAGCTCTTCCGCGTCTTCTATTGCGAGCAATAAATTATCGTTATTAATATCCTGTAAACCTTTTAGGATGAGATTTCCCAGACTATGCCCGCCTACTCCAGCTTTTGCCTGACCACTCTCCTCCTTTTCTGTACTCTCAAAGCGATGCATGAATATTTCACGCCATAAGGCTCCATTGCGCGCCAGGGCTACCAGCGACATGCGTAGATCTCCTAATGGCAACTGACGCCTGAACTCATCCATGAGCCGACGCGAACTGCCACCACTATCTGACATAGTCACTACAGCAGTAATGTTAAGTGGGTATTTTTTTAAATGAGAAAGGAAAGAAAAGGTTCCTGAGCCTCCGCCTATCGTGACAACACGTCTTCCTGCAAATCGATCTCCAATGCGGTTGTTTCCTTGCACGGTGTATCTCCTGCGGCTGATTTCAGGGCCTGCATCCACTATACGATCCTCTTTATTTTCCATAATACAAACCTACTTTAAACAAACGAACGAAAGCCAATAGAGGGAAACGGCTTCGTGTAGCAATCTCTTCGAGCCGCTTTGTGGTAACCTTAGTTGAGGAGCATGCCTCTGGAGCTGTGCACGAACCCGCTTCGACTTTTCATCTATTTCACAGTCTACCACGGTACTATATCCGTCGCAAGCAAGGTCAAAAGATTTCAGAACTATCCAAAATTTCCCGTAGCGGCATGCCTTGCGTGTGCCGGGTGGGTGGGCAGAGTGCATTGTGGGCCACCCACCCGGCACACGCAAGGCATGCCGCTACGGGGCAATGCGGACGACCCCTATAAGTAACCAGTGACGTTTAAAAGGCTCTGCTACACCTTTGGTACTATCTTCTTGTGTAAAGCCGGGGATTACGATATACTGTGTATAGCGGGTATCTCTCTGCCACTCTGTGGGCGCGGTGGCGGAGGAGCAAGATATCCCGTTTTATTTTTTCCCCTCCTCCTCCTAATACTCTTCCCGTCCGTTTTTCTGCCGATATAGTGTAAAAATACTATATTGTCTGATTGGTGGGCGATTTTGTGCCACCTGGTGACTCTTCAGATCCTCTTTCTTTGACTCCTCAGCTTGACTTTGAAGAGAAACATTCTTCGATATGGGTATACTAACGTGATCAAATATGTTATAATTGCACATATTTTATTTATAAGGGAGGGAATGCGCTCATGACATCACAGACCAATCCACAGATGCTGCTCTACAGGGCCCGCTTGTTCCTGGAAGAAGGACGTAGCGATGAGGCCCTATCAGCTCTTGAATCTATTCATACGGAGGATGAGAAGCAGCAACAGGATATTGCTTACCTGTTGGGGTGGTGTTATATCCAACGTAAGCAATGGAAGGAAGCTGTACAGGTTTTAACGCCACTTGCACAGATAAAACCCGAGGGCGAAGCGGATACATTGCTAGAACGGGAACGCCTGGCTCTGTATCTGTTACACCTGGGTGAAGCCGCTATCAACCTTAGCCATTACGAGGATGCTTCGCAGCATTTCACAAACTGTCTGAAAGTTCTCCATGATAGGCGCGTGCATTTGCCATCTGTGCGTATTAAAGCACGCTACTCTCTGGGGATGACCTGTATCAGGCGTGGGTTGTATTCTGCAGCCATTCAACATTATGAAGAGGCGCTGCGTCTGTGTCGCCATTACAATAATGACGACGAGCTGGCCCACATCTATCATGGATTATGCGATGCGTATCGAAATATCGGCGATTTTGCCAGGGCAATGACGGTTGGGCAAGAAGCTTTGCGTCTATACCAGGAAAAAGCAGATCGCCAGATGGAAGCACGTATTCAGAATCACCTGGGCCACATCTGCTTCCTGCTGAGTGATTATAGAGAGGCTTCCGATCACTACACTGAATCGCTGGCAATTGCTACAGGCTACAATGGTCCTACAATGGCGATGCTGAATTGTGTAGCTCTGGCAGAGGTGCGCCTGGCAGAAGGACGCCTGGAAGAGGCCAGACGCTATTGCCAGTTTGCACTCGAGACAATGGAACGCTCGCATAATGCCGAGATGCGCGGTTCGGTCTATCAGGCAGTCGGAAAAGTGACGCACGAAGAGGCCCGACAGGCGCAGGGTGCCCAACGACAAAAGCTGCTAGAAGAGGCTGTCTCCTGGTATAAAAAGGCCAGCGAACAACTCGGTCCCACTCAGGTCTATGCAGAGAGAGCTGAGGTGTATGGACGCTGGGCACAGGCACTCGAAGAAATGGGTTGTGAGCAAGAGGCGTTCGATCTGTGGCGCTCTGGCTACGAGGTATTGTCTAAAAAAGCAGAGGAGACCAGATAATCCGCATCAACAATCCTGATGTTACTCTACCCGGTGCGATGCGTCGTATGCAGATGCGTGGCTTCCGCAAATCCGAGCGTCTGAAGATGGAGCCATTGCTGCAAACTATGGAAACGATCGGTCGAGCCCACAACAAAACTATCGGCCAGGTCGCTCTCAACTGGCTTATCGCGAAAGACGAACTGATCATTCCCATCCCAGGTGCAAAAAACGAGCGCCAGGCTCGCGAAAATGCCGGAGCTATTGGCTGGCGTCTGACTCTGGAAGAGCAATCCCAGATCGACCTTGCCTCTCGCACATTCCTATAGGGGCCTCCCTTGCGGGGCCCAGTGCGGGATTATTCAGGTTTCAGCCGCACCAGCATGATGCCCAACCATAATACCCATATGCCAAACAGCAGAATCGCGGGTGTTGTAAGGGGTGCTTCTCCCTGTGTGGGTGCGCTGGCAACGGCGACGGCACTTCCGCTGAGGAGCGCAGTGACAGCAATGGCCAGGTAGCCGAAGAAGACCCAGGTGGTTGGCCACAGATTACGCCCACTGCGCGCTATCATTGCGCCGAAAAACAATGTAGATAGGGCCAGCAAGCCGATTCCTACCGTATTACTGATGATCGAGAAGATGCTATAAAAGATCGTGAAGCTGCCGGGTACGGGCATGGTCAGACTAAAGCCCTGGCTGACGATGGTGAGATAGAGGGTCCCAATGATTGCTCCTACAAGATAGGCGAGGAGACCAGAAAGGCCCGCCCATGCCGCGATAACCACAAATCCCTTGCCGCGCCAGGCGTCCGTCGGCATACCGTTCTCGCTATCTTCTTGCTCAGCATCCTCATTTTGTGCCTGACGCGCTTCCTCCCGGTCCTGTTGTCCCACGATCTCCTGCGCGACGATGATGCGGAAAAGATTGAAAGGCAGTGTCAGCAACAAAGCAAAGGCGGCGGTGAGCAAGATACGGTAGATGAGAAATTGAGGCGTATGATTGCTGATCCAGGCCAGGTAAGAGGCGAATTGACTTGCTCCCCTGGCGCTGAGCGTGCTACCATAATCCAGTGGATTCAGGACCAGCAGTTGATAGAGCGGCACTCCTATTAATAAGAGCAGTGCACCAACAAGATAATACCAGCCACTAAGGCGTAATCGTGATAATAAACTGCTTTTCATAAAAAAACCCATATCATATGAACTATCGTCCTATCGCAAGGGGCCTGCGTGGACCGTAGAGGCATGCCTTGCGTGTGCCGAGTGTGCGGACCTGGAGAATGTTTCCCTTCATGTGACACTCAGCACACTTGGCGCACTCGGCACACGCAAGGCATGCCTCTACGGGGTGAGGAACTACAATGGGATACTCAGGACGTTATGGCCCTCACGTCCCGATTGGACGAGATGCGAGATAAACAGCTCGATGACGAATGGTTTCTCATAGAGCGCCTTACGTTCTTCATCCATAAAGAAGATGTGCAGTCGCTCGCGGCGTCCACTGCGTCCATTGGTTAGTGCCTGCATAGGAATTGTCACCTCGGCGGCATAGCCACGGGCAGGAATCTGTACATCAGCTCTCTGTACTATGTAGGCATAATTCTGGAAGAGTGCCGAACGCACTTCGATATGCACATTTTCACCATGAACAAGGGCACTTAAGCCTGCTGGCGGCGTGCCCTTTTTCGTTCCCGGTGGCGGCATTGGCGTATCCCGACCCATGAGATGAATGCGCAGAGAATAACCCTGGTTCGGCTGAATGCGTAGTGGCGTCTCAATCAGCGCCGCTGCTGTCGTACTACGCTGCTGCTCACCAAGAATGAAGCGCTGCAGGCGTTTCAGAAACGACTTGTCATCATCGCCCGCCCCTGGTGCTGGAGTGGCTGTCGCAGCGTGCGGTGTTCTGACCGGACTCAATTGCTGGAGCACGGGCAACACGCCTGTGATACGATCTTTAAAGTTCCGCATCACGTGCTGCTCTTGTTGTTCGCCTGTGTTGTGTGCTGCCGTCTGTAGTGGACGGGGAAGGGGTTCTGGAAGAGGCTCTGGCGTTGGTGTCTCTATCTGCGCTTCCTCTATGGTGGAATGGTTACCATCTTCAACCATACGAATGGAGCGCGTTTCTTGTTGAGCAATCTCTTCCATGCGTTGCTCTTCTGCCGTCTTCTGAGTTGTCCTACGGTTGCTTTCCTCTCGTGATTTCAGGTTGCTGGTTGGCATTTTGGACGTGTACCAGCGCGCTAGCTGTGCTTGAATAGGTGTAACCGAGACTGTGACCTCGTCGTCGCCCGGTTCATTAATCGTCTCTTCAGGTATGCTAACAGCTTCGTCTGCAAGTACTTTTTCACGCTTCTGCTGTTTTTCTGCTTTCTCCGTTTTCTTCTGCGGCGTACTGCTTCCTCCACGTACCGTTTTGCCAGTGGAGCATAGTTGCAACAGCGTATCCGCCATGTCTTCGGCGCTCTCGAAGCGATCTTTGATCTCCATTGCCAATGCACGCATCACCACTTCGTCGACACGGGGACTGATGCGCGGATTAAGTTCGCGTGGAGAACGTAATGCCTGCTGCTCGCGTCGTTCCGGTTCGTCGGGGGCTGTTCCTGTGAGGAGCAGGTAGAGAATAGCGCCCAGGCTATAAATGTCGGATCCTGGTTCTACATTACCGAGCAGTACTTCAGGCGCGGTAAAGTGATGAGAGGTGTTTGCAAGCGCTGATTCGTGCGGCAGGAGGTCGCGTACAGGTAATGGTAGTCTACCTACTATTAATGCAGGCATACCATCATAACTCTCATCGCTCACAATGATCGTATGGGGATCAAGATCGCCGATGACGATGAGTTGCTCATGCAGATTGCTTACCGCTTGAGCCAGGCGGTATATCCACATAATGGCTGTTTGCTCATCAGGTAAGCCAATACCGCTCTGTAAGAGATCCTGCAATGTGTTGCTTTGCCTGCTCGTAGAGGCCTGCGTAGCAAACGGCCAGCCAGTGATAGTGAAGAGATGACCCTGGAAATAACGCAGATCTATCACTGGCGTCACATCCGGGGTTCTATAATGACGTAGCTGGTCATACTCGCGTTGCGTCGCTTTAATGGCTTCTGCGCGTTTATCATCAGTGAGACTACTAATGTCAATATCAGAAATAACCACCGGCTTTTGCTGCTGGTTATCAATCGCAAGGAAAAGCTGCTCGTAGGCACGACGCCGTATAAGGGAAACGATGCGGTATCGCTCAGCCACATCAGTCGTGTCTGGCTGAGATTGTTTCTTCGCATCTTTGCTTACCCGTTCACCGCATACTCCACAAAATGTTGCATGTGCAGGCAACATAGTGTCGCAGCGTTTGCAGCGTATTGTATCAGAATCGTTATAATCGGGAGTTGTTTGTAGTGCAGACATACCACTTCTACGCCTCGTATAAAAAAACAATGAGACCTTCCAATGAGACCTTCAAGAAGATTATAGCATAGACAGTGGGTTTATGGGGTATCTTGAAGTTGCATTTAGGTAGTATGTGTATTTTATACAGGTGGGAGGAGTATCATCGCCAGGCCTTTCCATCTTTACTATTTAATGAAATATATTATAGAGATTGCATTGCCCCCAATGCAATCTCTATAATGTACATACTTAGTTAGAGAAACAGTTGTCTAATCACCTTTATTTTTTGTTCTTTTCCCCATTTATGCTGCATGCACTCGTAGACGGTGTATGCCTCGTCATAGCGTAAGTGATTTCCGGCTGTGAGTGCGCCCCGTACTGCAGCTTCAAGGTAGGCACAGCTCTGGTCCATTTCATCAAGCATGTAGGATGCCGTGGCCTGTTGCACGGAGAGCTGAAGGCGGTCAGGAACAGGTCCATGGGGAATCAGCGTATCCACCTGCATCAAGGTTTTCCACGCCTGTTGAGGTCGTTTCAGATTCAGATGCATCGCCCCTTCAAAAGAAGAGAGCGACCAGCAATTGAAATGGGTGTAGGAGAAATTTGGATCGTCCTCGTAATTTGCAGGAAAGGTCTTATGAGCAAGCTCCAGATAGTGGCTGGCTTCTTGTTCCTTTCCTAGATTACTATGAGTTTCTGCCAATCCGATGTATACACGTCCTTGCAAAAGTGGAGAAGCTTTACTGCTAGTGTGCAGCGCCCGCTCATAGACCAGGAGCCGCTGACGTGGTCGCTTAAGATAGAAATAAACCTGGGCCTGGCGGATCAGGGCTGCGGTCAGAAGATGCGCATCCTCTATCTGGTCTGCAAACTGGGAGGCCTGTGTGGCATATGTTGCAGAGGTTCCAAAGTTCTGATATTGCAGTGAAAGCAATGAAGCCAGTTGATAGCCCTGAGAGGCCAGGCTAGCAGCTCTCTTCTGGTACGGTGATGGCTCCTGTGCCAGTTTCGTCAACTGGGTGAGGTAGGCTGGCAGAGTCTGAGAAACCTCCGCAAGTCCGCCCTCGAAATAGAGTCGCCACAACAGAGGAATGCCAATCGTACAGAGGGAAAGCACCTCCTCGGGATGAAGCAACTCCGGGTGTATTCCCTGTGTCAATCCGAAGACCGTGACCGGCGTACCAATCAAGGTTGTAATCGCCTGTCGACGTGAGATTCCTTTGTCTCCTCTGTCCACCTCATTGTCACCTTTTTTGAAATGTGTTTGACTCATCTGCTCTAGGCTCCTTTTCATCTGTTCCGGATAGACAGGTAATTCACCTATGGGCCGCAGAATGGGTGTGATACTGTTGCTTGCTCCTGTTGTTGGCGGAATCCACACCGTGAGTGGACGATCGGCGGTCTCTGTAGCTTCAATCGCAGCAGACTCAGGAGGTAGAGGCTCCGTGATCCGTCTTTTCCCTGTAATCGCATGTCCAAAGCCCAGCTCTTCGGGTGACATATCAAAAGCTTTGCATAGCAGGTCGAGCGTACTCAACTGAGGTATCTGCAGTCCTCGCTCCCACCTGTTAAACGTGTTGACACTCACTCCCGCCTTCTCACTCGCCACCGCAACACTCCACCGCTTGCGCATTCTTGCAGCTTCTAACAGCTCATTTGGTGTTGCCATATACCCTCACTCAATCACTACTACTTACAACGACATATCCATGGAACTACCCATCATATACATCCTCAATCCCCCCAGGATAGGCCTTAAGCTGCCCATTCCAGGTCACCCCCTCCTCTTTGCATCTTATGTAGGAAAATAATGGGTAATTCATAAACATCAATATATAAGACATTGTAGAGGAAAATGTCTTGCAATGTCAAGCAAAATGTATCCATGATGATGAAATGAGATAAAACGATATATAAAGAAAGGAGATATAAGATTGTATGATGATTTATGAAAATACGAGAGAATTATATGCTAGAACTGGCTGGTAATTACTGTTGTGGATGAGTTATAACTGACCTTTGAGGATAGTTTTCGGTAGATAGGAGGGAATTCATATGCATCAAGGGAGTGAAGTTGCGCGGCTGCGGCAACAGATAACCGCCGAATACGAGGCTATGAAGCTTGGTATAAGTGGCCTGTCATCCGGTAGCGCAACCCATAAGTTCATTACGGCCCGCCTGCATCGTGTCGATCTGTGCTGTGATCAGTTGCAAGGGCATGTCGGTGAGCGCGAGGCGACGCGTATCATTTGTGAATTGTACAACGAAGTGATGAAGTAAGGAGCTTGAAGAATTGGTTCTGGAACATGGGCAGGAGCCATGCTCCTCTCACGGACACATTTGGGAAAACCTGTTTGCATTGGGGTAGGGACCAGCATGAGCGCGTCCGCGATTGATCGCCTCCTCCCCGCTGGGCACACGTTCTCTGTGGTGTACCGAGAGGAAGCAATAAATTGCGGACGCGCTCATGCTCTTTAAAAATTTAATCCAGATACTTAACCTCCTGGTCTGAGAGGAGTCCAACCTCATGCAAAAGAGCTGCGGACTCTTCTCGATGCTTGTCTAACCACAGGTCTACAGCGGCGTGCTCAAAGATTGAGCATATTTAGCTCTTCCTTTCTTGGGTGAGAAGATAGCCGCAATGCTGGAACCATCCCTGCGCCCACATCGCACAATGTTGTTCCAGCGTGGCATCATCATGCATCTGTAGTTGGGGAAGCACGCTCGCCTCCACTTGTGCTCGTTTCTTCGAAGGACGACCAGGAATCGTTTTGGGCCGCACATGTCCTTGCTCTCGTCGTTGCTTCACATACCGATTGAGCGTGGAGAGAGAAATGCCAAATATCTGGACAATCTCAGCCCTGGGATAGCCGTCGTCCACAGCTCGCAGAACAGGTTCACGTAAATCCTGAGTGTACGCTTTCATCAGTTGGCTCCTGAAAAGGAATGAAAAGGAACGCGTGAGACAGAGATGGCGCGCCGAGTCTGCCCAAAGGGTCGCGAACTCGGCGCACGCCGAGAGATCCCCTACGCCCCCTTAACCAACCTCCCCCATCTCCACGGTCTGGTGAAGGGGATCACCAACAGAGCAGCCCCCATGCCCACAAGGAACGGACCCACGCCAATGACGTTCGTCTGACCCCACGCGAACAGCAGGGTCGCCGCAGGGAACAGGAGCCATGCCCCGATGACGCCGAGCAGCAGTGCTCCAAGGTTCACGCCCAGCCGCAGCCCGCGTCCGACAGGGAAGCGGGAACCTTGGCGGGTGCTCCAGTCAGAGGCGATGCTCCGGGGGATCTGCTGGCGGTGCGCGAGGCTGTGGACAGCGATGAGCGGAAGCCACACCAGCGCACTGAAGACGTGTGTCAGAAGGAACGGCTGAAGCGGGCCAGCCACGACGAGTCCGATCCCACTGCCAACCATGACCAGAGTGGTGACGAGCAGCACCGGGCCGAGCACGCGCAACACCAGAGGAGGCGGACCTCGACGCACGTAGGCGGGGACTCTGGTGTAATAGCGCAGAAACCGCCAGCCTGTTGAGCCCACCTTCACCAGGAGCGGGCCAGCGAGCAGGACGCCGACAACCGTATGGGCCGGAAGCCAGGTGCGTAAGAACGCTGATGTGACCAGTTCCACGATGATCAGCCCCAAAAGCACGAGGCTGACCAGCGCCGTGAGCCGCTCATTGCCGATCACTCCCCCGTGCTTTTCCTCCTCCTTGTGCTCCAGATGCATCTCTTTGGACGGCTGCTCAGGAAACTCGTTTCCAGGTATGCGTGCAGGCATGATGCTTCCTTTCCGCTGTTACGCGTTGATATCCTGCCGTCGGAAAGCCACGAAACTGAAGACGACAAAGACCGTCATCCACAGCAGCGCGACCAGCAAAGCAGCGGCGTAGCCCTGGGGAGGGGTGGGACCAACGTCGGTGGGAAACACCGAGCCAGGCAAGAAGTTGAAGGTACGGATCGGGAACCACCGCGACCCCGATTGCCACACCATCGCAATGATGCCCTCTGGGACCAGGACATAGGCCAGGGCGACTCCAACTGCGATACCTGTTGAGCGCGTCAGGATCGCAATCAGCATACCCAGCAGGCAGATACCGATGAGACAGAGCACCTCGTTGCCAAAGAAGGCGAGCCAGGCGGAGAGACCCGCTACGCTCGTCCAGGCGGTGGTCTGGACTCCTTGTGCATGAGCGACAGCGAGGATGAGCACACTACTGCCCACCAGGGTCAGCGTCATGGAACAGAGCACAAAGAGCAGCAGCGCCAGCATTTTGCCGACGAGCAGCCGCAGACGGCGAGGCTCGCGCACTAGCAGGTTGCGCCAGGTGCCCTGGGACCACTCAGCAGCAAGATTCACCGTGACGATGATGAGCGCGACGACAATGATGAATGAGCGCGCCTGCCCCACCACCGTAATCAGCCCAAGCTCGGTGGAAAATGCGTGGGCAAGGGGGTCTACCTCCTGGCCGGTGACGCCAGAGGTAATTTGATGGAAAGTCAGGTAGGCAAAAAAGGCGCTGACAACCAGCATGATCCCTGTTCCGGCGAACATGCTCCAGCGGCGGCACTTGAGCAACTCGCTGCGAAACGCGCGCACGATGGGGGTCAGAAGGGTCATTGGTGTTCTCCTTTCACCAGCGTCAGGAAACGCTCTTCAAAACTGGTCCCTGGATGCTGGTCAAGGAAGGCGCGGGCAGGGCCGTTGTAGAGCGCCTTGCCCTGATGGAGCATGACCAACCAATCTGCCACCTGCTCCAACTCTCCGAGCAAGTGGCTGCTGAGGAAGATGGTCTTGCCCTGTTCACGCAGGCGGCGCAGCAGGTCGCGGGTCGTGATGATGCCCAGAGGGTCGAGACCATTGGCCGGTTCATCCAGGATCAACAGGTCGGGATCGGGAAGCAGCGCCATGGCGACTCCGAGCCGCTGCTTCATGCCCAGGGAATAGCTGCCAACCCGGTCACGCGCTCGATCAGAAAGCTCTACCAGGTCGAGTACCTCACGCACGCGGGAGCTGGGGTAGCCTCCCAGACGGGCGAGTACGTCCAGATTGGTCTGTGCGGAGAGACTCGGATAGAAGGCGGACGCTTCGATCAGTGCCCCAACACGCGGCAGATAGCCAGGCGAATGGGTCAGCGGTTGACCCAAAATCGTCGCGCTCCCCGCGTCTGGTCGAACCAGTCCGAGCAGCAGGCGAATGGTGGTCGTCTTCCCAGCCCCGTTGGGACCGATAAACCCGGCGATGGTTCCGGCAGGAACGTTCATGGTGAGCCCATCGACAGCGGTCCGCTTGCCAAAATGCTTGCTCAAGCCGTGCGTCTCAATGGCGAAGGCACCCGAGGCACTGCCTGGAGCGGAACTCGTGGCCGGTTCTGCCTGAGATGCCGGAAGTCGATCAGGAGAGAGGGACATAGGCACCTCCTTGCGTTGGCCTCCCATCTGGGAGGACGGAGAAACCATGGGATCTCATGGTGCAGGTATTCCTTTCTGGAAGAAGAGACTCTCTCGACCAGATGCATGTGTCGAGAGTTACTTATCGACAAGTCAAGTTACCGCGAGAAACAGGTCAGGGCAGAGGCCGCTGTCCCTGCTTCGCGATGCCATCGAACAGCACGCTGACCAGGGAAGCCGCCGGATGCGTCCCTGGCAGACTCTTTGCCTCCCGCAGCATGCCCATGTAGAGACCAACCAAGGCTTTGACCGGCAGGTCGGAGCGAATTGCTCCCGCATCGTGGGCGGCCTGAAAGAGACCCGTGACCTGCTGCCTGAGCCGGTCGAGCAAGGACAGGATCACCTGCTGGTGTTCCGGGTCCTTGAGATGTTCCCTGGCATCGCGTAACAGCATGCTCAAGCGCTCGTCAAGGGGAAGGGAGAGCAGCGCGGCGGTGAGCAGCGTCAACCGTTCTCGGACATCCTGGGTGGCGGCAAGGGCCTGATCGATCCCGGCAACTCCCTCGTCCACAAACACGGTTTTGATCGTCGTGGTGAAGAGATCTTCCTTGCCTTTGGGAAAATGGTAATACAGGGCGGCAGATGTGACCTCGACGGCTTCGGCAAGCTCTTTCATGGACACGCCTTTGTAGCCTTTCGCCAGAAACAGCTCTGCCGCTTTGGTCAAAATCTGCCGCCGCGTTTCCTGATCCACAGGGGAGGAAGCATGCTCCTCCTGTTGCTTCACTGGTTGTTCCATGATGGCACGCCTCCTCGGCAAATTACTAAACGATCAGTAAGTTCTCTCCAAGAATAGCACAGGCAGAGGAAGACTGTCAAGAGGGAAACACAACAGGTCCCACTGAAATGGTCTCACTTTTCTGAGGGTGATGAATGCTTCAGCTATTTAGCTCAATCTTTGAGCACGCCGCTGTAGCGGACGCAGATTGGCTCTCTGCTCATCAGCAGAGAGAAACCCTCCCTGCCCAGGGGCTTGCTGGGCTAGTTCACGGGCTCGGCGAACCGCCGCGACTTTCTGCTCAGAGAGCCGATCAGGGGAATGGACGTGCTGGCGTCCTCGTTTGTAGGCAAGGCGAAAGCGGTGCAGGATTTGACAAATGACCGAGAGAGTTAGTGACTGCATCCAACTGATCCCCGAGCGGATGCTTGCCAGGGTCCAACGGGACCGATCAATCTCAAAGAGCCTGGGATCGCGATGCACCACTTCTGCCACTTGATAGGCCGCTTGTTCGCGCTCAAATCCCAGAGGGGAAAAAAGCGGGCTTGCGCCCTCGCCCTGCTCGCACGAGCAGCCCATCGAGTCCTTCGGTCAGATAGCGTTCGATCCACTCGCTGACCGTTTCTTGCCGAACGGGTTTGAGTAAGCCACCCTGAGCCACTTGGCGAACGGAGGAGCCATGGGCAACCTTGAGAATACCAGCGGCTTTGACGCGTACAGAGAATGTCTCATGATGATCGCGAGCCCGACACCGTTCTTCTTCTTGCTGAGCGGTGAGCGAAACCTGAAGAGCTTGAGCCATCTTCTCCCTCCTGAAATGAGTTTCTTTTCAGGATACCCTATCTGGATTTAATTTTTAAAGAGCATCAGCTGGTCCCTACCCCAGTGGGATGGTCAATACTACAAGCGTCATTGAGAGAAAGGAGCCACGCAACGGATTTCGCTAGCGTGGCTCTGTCAGAGATGGGAAGATTATACCTCTACAATTCTCCCTTGAATGCTTTATCCAGAATTGAGGGCAGCATAGCATCAAGTTCGGCGGAGGTTTCGGATTGTAGCTGTTTCAGGGCGTCTACTCTGGCTTGCAGTGCGTCGAGATAGGCAACGATACGACGTTGTTCAGTGATGTCTAACTCTGGAATAGGTAATGGGAATAAGATTTCTAAGTTAATATTCTTCTGCGCACTTTGTGGGGCGATTTGCTCAAGATGGTTTCGTAAATAACCAAGATAATAATATAGGTACTCGCTATCGGTGCCTATTTTAGGTGTTATGGCAACAATGCTATCGGGAATACAGCAATCAAAGTCCAGAATACCTATTGCTCCAATGGTAGCGGCTATACTAATAAGTAATGTTCCTTTAGGAAATTTACGACTTATAGCAAGTCCAGTGTCGTTAAGTGTCTGATTCCATCTGTGAATATATTTATTAGACGCTTCTATCTCCGCGATCTGAATCCAGGGATGTTTTCCGTCAAAAAACTGTGGATCATTTCTGGGTCGATGTGAAAATTTGCCTCTCTCAAGAGTGGCAACATTATCCAGGCGTGTAGTTCCATTTTTGTATGCATCCTCAAAAACTTTTGCTGTACTGGTGCGTACGAGTTTTTCAATTTCTCCCACTATCTCCCCTCGTAATCCTCGCGCCTCCTCAATCTTAGCTGCTAGTTCCTCAATTCGTGCTACGATACGCTGTTGTTCTTCTATTTGTGGGAGAGGAATGCTCATGGATAAGAAGGTCTCTTCTTGTAGCCTTATACGGTTAGTTGTTCCTTCACTTGCAGCTTTGCAAAGACTCACAAAATTTTGCGTTTTGCTCATCCATTCAAGGAAATTTGGTAGAAGTCGAAGGCGATTTACAGTAAATACTGGGAAATCAGAGCTTACTATGGCTCCATCGAGTGAGTCTGGTACAAGGCCAGTTGCGCCGTTACGAGCGTCTATTCGTGAGAGGATGAATTGATTGGGTCGGACTATTAAACGCCTGGTAGCCCCCATGTCCGCACCATTGACTTTATCACGCGCTACGACACCTTTCCCCCAGAGCCTCACTGTTACCTGTTGATATTGTTCATCTGGATGAATGGCAATCCAATTCTCGGATTTGATAAGTAGTTCACGTAATGGCACCATCGGAAACTCTTTACTCATACACAAAACTCCCCAAAACCGCTTTGATTTCTCCCATAATCTCCACAATTCTCTGCTCTTTCCGCAAAATATCATCCACCAGTTGCTCGGGTGGCAGATGCTCAAAGTCCTGTTGATTATTAGGATTCTTGATGTCTAGATT
>WNGD01000693.1_pt1 | contig 51508 bp, 40 predicted proteins | sample 5400671 | NCBI WGS metagenome assembly WNGD01 (sample SAMN13153369, study PRJNA577476) | soil metagenome | isolation source: 40 cm soil or saprolite under grassland replicate 2 | place: USA:California | collected 2016-06-15 | reverse complement strand
CCAAGCCGCCGCCGAAGAGCACCGTGTCCCAGGCGGCGCCCCCGCCCGTGGCGGACACGACGCGGCGCGAGGCCGCCCCGCGCACCACGCCCAAGACGGCGCCGCTCCCCGGTGAGAAGCCGTCCACCGGCACCGACGTCGCCACGGTGAGCACCGAAGGGGTCGAGTTCCCGTTCCCCGAGTACCTGCAGAACATCGTGGCGCAGGTGCTGCGACGCTGGCAACGGCCGGTCCAGAGTACGCCCCTCGAGGCGGAGGTTTCGTTCTTCGTGCATCGTGACGGGTCGGTGAGCGATCTGCAGTTCGTCCGGCGGTCGGGCAACTTCACGTTCGACCTCGAGGCCCAAGGCGCGGTCGAGGAAGCGGGGCGCTTCAAGGCATTCGGAGGATTGCCCGACGGCTGGGGCTCGGATGTCTTGTTCGTGCGGTTCTACTTCTCCGGAAGGCGGCAATGAAGGCGGGTAGGCGGATAGCCGGATGGGCGGATAGAACGGCGGTGCTCGCACTGACGCTGCTATCCGGCTATCCGGCTATCCGGCTATCCGCCCAGGATACTTCCGCCATCGATCGTGGCGTGCGCATCGGCATCGTGTATCGGCCCGGCGTGCGACCCGGCATGGTGGTCCTGCCCGGGCGGGCGCCTGCCCTCGACTCGGTGCGCGCGATCATCGCCCGTGACCTCGATTACACCGACCGCTTCGAGCTGATCACGCTCCCGGCGGGCGACGGGCGGAACGGGTGGCACGGGCGGCGCCGCGGCGGCAAGCCTCAACTACCCCCTGTACCAGGCGCTCGGCGCCGACTTCGCGGTCGCGATCGCGACGCTGCCCGCCGACACAACGGTCGTGACGGTGCACGACGTGGCGGCGAGCGGCGTGCGCCGCGAGTTCCGCGCCCGCCTGCCGCCGCTCAAGGACCGCGGCTTCCGTCTCGCGGTGCATCGCCTCGCGGATCGCGTGCTGGAGGCGGCGCTCGGCGTCGCGGGGATGGCGAGCACCCGGGTGTTGGTGGTGCGCGACGGCAAGGTGTACGGCGTGGATCAGGACGGCGCGGACGTGCAGCTCGTTTCGTCGAGTGATCACGCCGCGATGTCGCCGGCGTGGGCGCCGGACGGCTCGCGCTTCGCGTACATGGACTTCTGGCAAGGCCACGGCCGGCTGTTCGTGCAGGACGGGGTCACGGGAAAGCGCACCGCGGTGGCGACGACGGGCCAGGCGCTCGACTTCACGCCCGCCTTTTCGCCCGACGGCAAGACGCTCGCCTTCAGTCGGGCGAACGAAGAAGGGACCGATATCTACACGGTCAACATCAAGGACAACTGCTGTTTACAGCGCTTGACCGTGGGCCGCTTTTCAGACAACTTGTCACCGACTTACAGTCCCGACGGCCAGCGGATCGCGTTCGTGTCGACGCGAGCGGGGTTGCCGCAGATCTACGTGATGGCCGCGGATGGGACGGACCAGCAGTTGTTCGCGCCGTTCGACTACGGCGTGACCGGCGCCTCCTACGCGCCGGACTGGGCCCCCGACGGGCAGTCAGTCGCCTTCCACCGCGACGTCGGAGGGACCTACCAGGTGTTCGTCCTGGACGTGCGGGCGCGCGCGGTGCGGCAGCTCACCTCCGTAGGGCGGAACGAGGATCCAACGTGGGCGCCCGACAGCCGACACTTGGCGTTCGTGTCCGACCGGTCGGGGTATCGGCAGCTCTGGATCGTCGATGTCGAAACCGGCCGGATCCGCGTGCTACTGCCGCAGGGCGGTGTGCGGTTGCCGGCTTGGTCTCCCCGGCTACCGGAGACCACCGCTTCCATTCCTTGAATCTGGAGAGGGCGCAACGATGAAACGCTTCGAATTACTCGTGCTGGGCGGCCTCGCCGCGGCGGCCCTTGCCGCATGCGGCGGCGGCGCCAAGCCGGAACCGCCGGCGCCGCAGGGTCCCAACGCGGACTCCCTCGCAGCGGCGGAGCGGGCGCGACAAGACTCGATGGAGCGGGCGCGGCAGGAGGCGCAACGGCGCGCGGAAGAGGCGGAGCGGCTCGCGCGGCAGCGCGCGGCGGATTCGCTCGCCGGGCTGGGGCGCACGACCGATGCGGTGAAAGCGCTGCTCGCCACGATGCTCCACTTCGACTTCGACAAGGCCAACATTCGGCCGGAAGACACTTCGATCCTCGACCAGAAGGTGGGCATCCTCCAGGCGAACTCGAACCTGCGGATTCGTATCGCCGGAAACTGCGACGAGCGCGGCTCGGACGAGTACAACCTCGCGCTCGGCAACCGCCGCGCCAATTCGGCCAAGCAGTACCTCGTGAGCCACGGCGTCGACGCGGGTCGGATCGAGACGGTGTCGTACGGCGAGGAGCGGCCGCTCGACCCCGGGCACAACGACGACGCCTGGGCGAAGAACCGCAACGATCAGTTCGAGATCGTGTCCGGCGGGGACGTCCTGAAGCAGCCGTAGCGCGGAGGCCCCGTTGGTGCGGAAGCTGTCGCTGCTGCTCGGCCTGGGACTCGCTGCCGGATGCGCGCTGAAAGGCGACGTCCGGCGCGTCGAGGTCCAGGTCGAAGCGCTCAAGGCGGACCGCGTCCGCGCGGACGCCGAGCGGGCGGCGCAAATCGACTCGCTGCGCGCGCTGGTGGTCGCCGTGCAGCAGGCGCTCGCGGCGCAGCAGGCCTACCTCGTGCAGCTGCGCGGCGACATGAAGACCGACATGCTCGCCGTGCAGCAGCAGCTCGTGACCGTCCAGGAGCTCACCGGGCAGAGCCAGCAGCGCCTCACCGAGCTCCGCGGCCGCCTCGAACAGCAGGCACGCCAGCCCGTCCCCGTGCCCACGGTCGACACGACGCGCGCCCCCGCCCCCCCCGCTCCCCTTGCCCCCGGCGCCGCGCCGCCCGCCGGCCCGGTGGGCAACCCGTCCGGGCTCGGACCGGACCGGATGTACGACCTCGCGCTCCAGCAGTTCCGACGCGGCAGCCTCGCCACCGCCCGGCTGGGGTTCCGCGAGTTCCTGCGGGTCTACCCCACCGACGAGCGGGCAGGCGACGCGCTGTTCCACGTCGGCGAGACCTTCGGCGGGGAGAATGCGGACTCGGCCACGGCGGTGTATCAACAGGTCGTGAAGACCTTCCCGAACTCTTCGCGGGCGCCGGCGGCCCTCTACAAGCTGGGCCTCCTCGCCGAGCAGCGCGGGGACAAGGCGGCGGCCCGGACGTACTACGCCCGGGTGATCGCCGGGTATCCCCGCTCCGACGAGGCCAACCTCGCGCGCGACAAGCTCCAACGCCTGGGGCGCTAGCCGCTCCGGGCTCTAGGGGCCGGCGTGCCTGAGACCCGGGACAGCCGCGCGGAGATGCCATTCCTCGACCACCTCGAGGAGCTGCGCTGGCGCATCCTCTACAGCCTGCTCGCCATCGTGTTGGGGACGGTGGGGGGCTGGCTGATCGTGGAGCGCGTGGACGTGATCGGGCTGATGATCCGCCCCATCGCGCCGCTCCTGGCCGACGGCAAGCTCAAGTTCACGAGTCCCACCGAGCCCTTCTTCATCACGCTCAAGTTCGCGTTCGCCGTCGGCGTGCTGCTCGCGTCGCCGGTCGTGATCTACCAGGCGTGGGCGTTCCTCGCGCCGGCGCTGTACGATCGCGAGAAGCGCCTCATCGTGCCGGCGCTGACGGTCGGCGTATTGCTGTTTCTCGGCGGCGCCGCGGTCGCCTACCTCTGGGTGCTGCCGCGCGCCCTGCACGTGCTGTTCAGCTTCCAGCGCGCCGTCCTCGACCCGATCATCACCGCGGACGGCTACTTCGCGTTCGCGACCCAGATCATGATCGCGTTCGGGCTCGTGACCGAGCTGCCGCTGGTCGTCGTGATCCTGGCCTCGGTGGGGCTCGTGACGCCGCAGTTCCTGGCGCGCCATCGCCGCTACGCGATCGCGCTCTCCGCCGTCGCCGCGGCGCTCCTCACGCCTCCCGACGCGGTCTCGATGCTGCTCATGATGGTGCCCCTCATGCTGCTGTACGAGGTGAGCATCTGGTGCGCCTGGGTGGTGACACGGCGGCGCGCCCGCCGCGAGCGGGCGCGCGCCGCCAGCACGGCCGGCCTCGCGACCCTGCTGCTCCTCGCCGGGGCCGGCGGGCTCGCCGCCCAGGGGCGGGCGCCCCGCGACACCACGCGCCACCACCTCGCGGCCGATTCGGTCGCCGGGCAGGGCCGCCGGCTCGATACGGCTACGGCGCGGCGGCTCGGCCTCCCCACGGGGCCGAGCCGGAGCTTCCCACCGGCGGATCCCGTGATCGACTCGTTGCGCAAGCTCACGGGGTATCGCGTCACGCAGTACGTGGCGGACACCCTGGTCGTGGAAGGCGGGGACAGCGAGACCATCTATCTGCGCGGCGAGGCGTTCGTGGACCGCGAGGGGACCAGGCTGCAGGCGGATTCGATCAAGTACCGCCAGTCGAGCTGCCGGCTCGACGCGGCCGGGGATCCGCAGTTGTTCGATCAGGGGACGGTGTTGGTGGGGGAGGGCATGCTGTACGACACCTGCGTCAAGCGCGGCACAGTACGTAAAGCGCTCACCCAGTTCCAGCAGGGTGGCGCCACCTGGTACCTGCGCGGCGACTTGGCCGTGGACTCGGGCTCGACGCGGTTGTACGGCGCGCACAGCGAGATCACGTCCGACGACCATCCCCTCCCCGATTACCACTTCGCGACCGGCCAGATCAAGTGGCTCAACAAGAACGTGATGGTCGCGCGGCCGGCCGTGCTGTACGTGCACGACGTCCCGATCATGTGGCTGCCCTTCATCTTCCAGGACATTCGCAAAGGGCGACGCAGCGGTGTGCTGGTCCCCCGCTTCGGCCTGAACGACCTGGTCCGCCCCACCCGGGGCTACCGGCGCCACGTAGCGGGCGTCGGCTACTATTTCGTCCCCAACGATTACATGGATTTCCTCGTGTCGGCGGACTGGTACGCCGACCGTTACCTCTCGCTCCGGTCGCAGTTCCGTTACAGCTGGCTCGACCGCTTCGTCAAGGGCGGCATCTCATTCGAGCGCTACAACCAGCTCGACGTGCCCTCCCACTCGATCCGCGTCGGCTGGCAGCACCAGCAGAGCTTCTCCTCGCGCACCCACTTCAACGCGAGCATCGACTATTCGAGCAACACCAGCGTGATTGAGCGGAACACCGTCAACCCGTTACTCGCGACGGCGAGCCTCGGCTCGCAGCTGGCCTTCAACAAGCAGTTCGACTGGGGGACCCTCACCATCGGCGGCAGGCGATCGCAGGAGATCGGGAGCGGCCTCGTCACGCAGAATTTCCCCAACGTCAGCCTCACGCCGTCGCCCGTGAACATCACGCCCTCGATCACGTGGTCGCCGGGGTTCTCGTTCACCAACCAGCAGCGGTTCCACGTGGCGCAGGTGCCGTTTCTCGTCCCGGGCGACTCCGGGCTCCCCGACACCCTCCGCCTGTTCGCGGACGACCGGCAAACTACGCTGGGCCTGCAAACCCCGGTCCGGATCGGGCGGTGGAACTGGACCAACAACTTCCAGGTGAACGACGTCATCAGCAACGCGCGGCAAGAGTACCTGGTCACCGACTCCACAGCGCCGGGCGGGCGCCGCCGCGTGTTGTACGACCAGACCTTCAGCACCACGGTCGACTGGCAGACCGGCATCAACCTGCCGTCGCTGTTCACCGGGACATGGAAGCTCCAGCCGGGGATCGCGATCGTGAACCAGACCTCGGCGGGAGCGTTCATGATCCGCAACCAGTTCACCGGGGGCGACTTCGTGCGGCAGGGAAAGCGGCTCCAGTTCAGCGCCAGTCTGTCGCCCACGTTCTTCGGGTTCTTCCCCGGCATCGGACCGCTGGCGCGTATCCGCCACGCCATCTCGCCGATCGTGAGCTACCAGTTCGCCCCAGGATCCCAGGTGTCGGAGGAGTTCGCGCGGGCCGTCGACCCCACCGGCCGCACGCTCAACGCCCGGAGCGATCCGCAGCAGACGATCAGCCTCGGCCTGTCGCAGAACTTCGAGGCAAAGCTCAAGCCGCCGCCCGGCGACACGACCGACAAGGCGCGGCGCAAGATCCGGCTGCTGGGCATCAACACCAGCCCGCTCTCGTACAACTTCGAGCAGGCGAAGCAGCCCGGCCGCGTGGGCTGGCAGACGCAGACGATGAGCAACACCTTCGCGTCCGACCTGCTGCCCGGGTTCAGTCTCAGTGTCACGCACGACCTGTGGGACGGCCAGGTGGGACTGCGCTCATCGAAGTTCTCCCCGTTCCTCACGAACATGGCGGCCACGTTCGCCGTCACGCCGGCGACGATCCGGGGGCTCGCGAGCCTGCTGGGGCTCGCCCCGAGCCGCCCGCCGGCCGGCGGTGGGGGCGGGGGGGGAGGCCCGGCCGGGCCGGGTGCGGCAGGCGCCGACACGAGCGCGCAGGCCAGCCAGTTCGGGCCGAAGAGCTTTGGTGGACTTGGCGGCGGGCCGTCCGCGGGCACGGGGAAGGGCTTCAACCTCGCGGTGTCGTACTCGGAGAACCGCACGCGGCCTCGTGCCGACACCCTCACGACCGGCGTGCCGTTCGTGGGCGGGACTGGGGGGCGCCAGACCTTGAACCTCGTGTTGTCGTTCAGCCCGACCGCGCGCTGGTCGGCCGGGTGGACCACGATGTACGACTTCGGCACGCGTCAGTTCGCCGAGCACATCATCCGCCTGGACCGCGACCTGCATCGCTGGCATGCGAGCTTCTCGTTCTCGAAGAGCCCGACCGGTAACTTCGCGTTCAGCTTCTACATCTCCCTGCTGGACGAGCCCGACATCAAGTTCGACTACGAGCAGCAAAGCCTGCTGCGATGAGCCGCGCGTGTGTCCTCTCGGTGTGACACGCGGCCTGCCGCCCGTCGCCACAAGCCGTACTGCGGGCACCACTTACCCGCGGGCACGGCGCCTGCTTAACGCCCCGGCCGAACGCTTCGTCTGGAGTGGTGATATGCGTTTCCCGTTGCGATACAGCCTGCTCCTGGCGGGCCCGCTCCTGGCCGGCTGCCAAACGGATAACACCACCGGCAGCCAGTTGCCCCTCCCGGCTCCCGCCAGCATCAGCTCGGTCTCGCTCGACAGCGCCATCTATCTCAACTGGGCCGACAACGCACACGACGCCGACCCGCAGCGGTTCTTCTGGTACCGCGTTTACAGCGACAGCTTCGACGTGGCTGACAGCGTGTGTACCAACCAGTGGGTGCTCGAAGGGACCACGGTCTCGCACGAGTTCCTCGCGGCCCAGCTCCCCAACGGCGTGCCGCGCTGCTTCGCGACGTCGGCCATCAGCGTGGAGGGGCTGGAGAGTGGGTGGTCGCCGCTGTGGCTGGACACGCCGCGGCCCGACGCGCGCAATGTTCTCGTGTGGGGCTTTGGCGGCGCACATGACGCGCAGTCAGGATTTCGCTTCTGGGACGATGTGAACGGCAACGGGTACGGCGATCCTGGAGAGCTGGGGCTGGTGCAGGACGGGACTGACCCGACGATTGACTTCCGGATGTATGTGGACCCGGGCGACTCAACGCTGTGGTTCGTACCGGAGTTCTCGGGCGACTCGCTCCAGCTGTATCAAAATACCCCAATCGCCGATCTCACGGCGATCGACTATGCGCCGGCAACGGGCTACACGCGCGACACGATCCAGGCCGTGCCGGGGTACGGGTACGTCTTCAAGACGGTGGATGCGAGCGGCACGCACTATGGTGGGGTTCGGGTCACGGCGGTGAGCCGTCAGTACGTGATCTTCGACTGGAGCGTGCAGACGAATGGGGGGAACCGGGAGCTGCTGCCGGTGCAGCGAGCGGGACTGACAGGCAGGGTGGCGGCAGGCTCGCGGTAACGGTCACAAGCCGCACCGCGCACGCGGGTTCCAGTGACCAGCGGCCAGGGGGGCGAACCCCTGGCCGCTTGGCGTCTGTAGTGCGCGCGCATAGCTTCTCCGCGATGCCGCATCCCATCCAGCTCGATGGTCGCTCCCTGTCCATTGCAGACGTCGTGGCGGTCGCCCGCCATGGCGCGCCGGTCGCCGTGGCACCGCAGTCGCTCGAGGCCGTGACGGCGTCCCGCCGCACGGTCGAGGCGGCCATCGCGCGCGGCGACACGATGTACGGCGTCACCACCGGCTTCGGGAAGCTCGCCCACGTGCGCATCAAGGCCGACCAGGCCCGCCAGCTGCAGTTGAATCTCATTCGCAGCCACGCCTCCGGCGTCGGCGAGCCGCTGGCCGTGGACGGCGTGCGCGCGATGATGGTGTTGCGCGCCAACGTGCTGCTGCGCGGCACGAGCGGTGTCCGGCCCGCGCTCCCGCAGCTGATCGTCGCGATGCTCAACGAGCAGGTGCACCCGCGGGTGCCGTCGCAGGGCAGCGTGGGGGCATCGGGGGATCTGGCGCCGCTCGCGCACCTGGCGCTCGCGATGATCGGGGAGGGGGAGGACGGCGCCGCGCTCACGGCGAAGGGCCTGCGCCCGATCACGCTCGAGGCCAAGGAGGGCCTCGCGTTCGTGAACGGGACCCAGGCGCAGACGGGGCTCGCGGCGCTGCTGGTGCACGACGCGTGGGTGCTGTGGCGTACGGCGCATGCCGCGGCCGCCATGAGTCTCGAGGCGGTGCGCGGCACGCCGGTGCCGTTCGACGCCCGCATCCACGACGCCCGGCCGCACGCGTTCCAGCAGCGGTCGGCGGCGCTGCTGCGCGAGCTGCTCGCGGACTCGGAGATCCGCGAGTCGCACCGCGAGAACGACCCGCGGGTGCAGGACGCCTACTCGCTGCGGTGCACCCCCCAGGTGCTGGGTGCGGTGGGCGAGGCGCTCGCGTTTGCGGAGCGGCTCGTGACGACGGAGCTCAACGCCGCGACGGACAATCCGCTGGTCTTCGATGGAGACGTCCTGTCCGGCGGCAACTTCCACGGCCAGCCGATCGCGCTGGCGCTCGACGTGGCGGGGATCGCGCTGACGACGCTGGCCGGTCTCGCGGAGCGGCGGATCGAGCGGATCGTCAACCCGGACCTCTCGTCAGGGCTGCCGGCGTTCCTTGCGCGGGATCCTGGGCTCGAGTCGGGCTTCATGACGCCGCAGATCGCCGCGGCCGCGCTCGTGGCCGACTGCCGCGTGCTGGCGACGCCCGCGAGCGTGCAGTCGGTACCCACGGAAGGGAACCAGGAGGACGTCGTGCCGATGGGGATGAGCGCGGCGTGGAAGGCGGAGCGGATCCTGGCGAACGCCGGGCGCGTCGTGGCGATCGAGCTGCTCGCCGGGGCGCAGGGGCTCGAGTTCCTGAAGCCGCTCGCCCCGGGCCGCGGCGTGGCGCGCGTGTACGCCGCGCTGCGTGGCGCCGTACCGGCACTCACCGGCGACCGGCCGTTCACGGGGGACATCGAAAAGATCGCGGTGGGCATCAAGGTAGGAAGCTTCGATCCCGAGGCTCGCGCCCCATGACCGGCCCCAGAACCATCCGCGCGCCGCGCGGTCCGGAGCGATCCTGCAAAGGTTGGGTTCAGGAAGCCGCCCTGCGGATGCTCATGAACAACCTCGACCCCGAGGTGGCCGAGCGGCCGCAGGACCTCGTGGTGTACGGCGGCAACGGCAAGGCGGCACGCGATTGGGCGTCGTTCGACGCGATCTGCCGGACGCTCGTCACGCTCGCGGACGACGAGACGCTGCTGGTGCAGTCGGGGAAGCCGGTCGGCGTCTTCACGACGCACCCCGAGGCACCACGCGTGCTCATCGCCAACGCGAACCTGGTCGGCCGCTGGGCCACGTGGGAGGTGTTCCGCGAGCTGGAACGGAAGGGCCTGATCATGTACGGGCAGATGACCGCGGGCTCCTGGATCTACATCGGCTCGCAGGGGATCCTGCAAGGGACGTACGAGACGTTCGGCGCCGTGGCGCGGCGCCACTGCGGCGGATCGCTGCGCGGTCGGGTGGTGCTGACGGGCGGCCTCGGTGGGATGGGAGGCGCGCAGCCCCTCGCCGCCGCGATGAACGACGCGGTGTGCCTCGCGGTGGAGGTAGACCCGGCGCGCGTGCAGCGGCGGCTCGACACGCGCTACCTCGACCGCGCGACCGCTTCGCTCGACGAGGCGCTGCGGTGGTGTGAGGCGGCGAAGCGGGAGGGCCGGGCACTCTCCGTCGGCCTGATCGGCAACTGCGCCGAGGTGCTCCCGGAGCTGGCGCGCCGCGGTTGGGTGCCCGACGTGCTGACGGATCAAACGTCGGCCCACGATCCGCTGAACGGCTACGTCCCCGCCGGTCTGTCGATCGCAGCGGCGACTGCGCTGCGGCGGGACGACCCTCAGGAGTACCTGCGCCGCTCCGTGGCCAGCATCGCGACGCACCTGCGCGCGATGCTCGCGCTCCAGCGCCAGGGCGCCATCACCTTCGATTACGGCAACAACATCCGCGCCCAGGCGAAGGACGCCGGCGTCGCGGACGCCTTCGACATCCCGGGATTCGTGCCCGAGTACATACGGCCCCTGTTCTGCGAGGGGAAAGGGCCGTTCCGCTGGGTGGCGCTGTCCGGGGACCCGCAGGACCTGCGCCGCACCGACCGTCTGGTGCTGGACTTGTTCCCCCAGGACGAGCAACTGCAGCGCTGGATCCGGCTGGCGGAGGAGCGTGTGGCGTTCCAAGGCCTTCCCGCCCGGATCTGTTGGTTGGGGCAAGGGGAGCGCGCGACGTTCGGCTGCGCGCTCAACGATCTGGTCAAGCGCGGGGAGCTCGGCGCGCCCGTGGTGATCGGGCGGGACCACCTCGACACCGGCTCGGTCGCATCGCCGTTCCGCGAGACCGAAGCGATGAAGGACGGCTCGGATGCGATCGCCGACTGGGCGATTCTGAACGCGCTGCTCAACACGGCGTCGGGAGCGGCCTGGGTGTCCTTCCACCACGGCGGTGGGGTGGGGATCGGCAACTCGCTGCACGCGGGGCAGGTGAGTGTGGCGGACGGGACGCCGTCCGCGGCCCGTCGCCTCGAGCGCGTGCTCACGAACGATCCGGGCATCGGGGTCGCGCGGCACGCCGACGCCGGGTACCCCGAGGCGCTCGAGACCGCCCGCCGCCACGGCATCCGCCTGCCGATGCGCGAGGCGAGCGACTGAGCACCCTCCTCGTCGGCGCCCGCCAGATCGTCACCTGCCGCGGGCCGGCGCGTGCCCGCCGCGGCCGCGAGATGGCGGAGCTGGAGATCCTCAAGAATGCGGCCGTCCTGATCGAGGGCGAGCGCATCGCCGCCGTGGGCCGGTACGCCGACTTGCGACCTGGAACGGGTAACGTGCCACGGGGGGTGGAGGTGATGGAGGTGGCCGGCGTGCTGTTCCCCGGCTTCGTGGACTGTCACACGCACGCTGTATTCGGCGCACCCCGACTCGACGATCACCAGCGCCGCGCCTTGGGCGAGGACTACACGACCATCGCGTCGCTGGGCGGCGGCATCCTGGAGTCGGTCCGGGACGTGCGTGCGCGCGGCGCCGCGGAGCTGGCAGGGGTCACGGGATCGCGGATCCAGGCGCTCCTCGCGCACGGCAGCACCACCATCGAGGTGAAGTCGGGCTACGGCCTCGACCCCGCGGGTGAGCTGAAGCAGCTCCGCGTGATCCGCGAGCTGGCGGCCAGCGGGCGGGCCACACTCGTACCCACGTTCCTCGGGGCGCATGCGGTGCCGCCCGAATTCCGCGACCGCCGGGCCGACTACCTGCGGCTGCTGTGCGACGAGTTGATTCCCGCCGTGGCGCGGGAGGGCCTCGCGGTGGCGTGCGACGTGTTCTGCGAGCCCGGCGTGTTCGACGTGGCGGAGGCGCGGGCGATCCTCACCGCCGCGCGACGGCACGGCCTTGGCGTCAAGCTGCACGCGGACGAGCTGGAAGGCTCGGGGGGCGCGGAGCTCGCCGTCGAGCTGGGCGCGCTCTCGGCGGACCACCTCGCCGGCATCTCCGCCGCGGGCGTGCGCGCGCTCGCGGCCAGCGAGACCGTGGCCGTCCTGCTTCCCGCCACCATGGTATTCCTCGGGAAGCCCCGCCAGGCGCCCGCGCGGCGGCTGATCGAGGCGGGCGCAGCCGTCGCGCTCGCGACCGATTTCAACCCGGGCTCGTCTCCGACCGTCAGCCTGCCGCTCGTCATGGCACTGGGTGTGTCGCAGCTCGGGCTGCGACACGCGGAGGTCGTGACGGCCGTCACCATGAACGCGGCGGCGGCGCTGGGACTCGCCGGGGACCGCGGACAGATCGCCCCGGGGATGCGAGCGGACCTGGTGTCGTGTGAGATGGTGGAGTGGCGCGAGGTCGCCTATTGGATGGGCGCGAATCTCGTAACCGCCGTCTGGACAGGGGGTTTCGCTTGTCCGCTCCCGTCGGGGTCCGTATCTTTAGGGCTCCATGTCGAAGCTTGAGAAGCAAAAGGAGAAAGCCCGAAACCTCGAGGCCAAGGACCCGAGGGGGGCCATTGAGGCGTGGCAGGAAATCCTGAAGCTGCAGGAAGAGGAGGGGGAGGCGAACCCCGACCTCTCGATTTTCAATCGCGTCGGCGATCTCTACCTCAAGATCAAGGACCCGGGCCAGGCGGCCGACTACTACGACAGGGCGGTCGACAAGTACGCCGAGCTCGGCTTCCACAACAACGCGATCGCGATGTGCAACAAGGTGCTGCGCAACGCGCCGGGGCGGCAGACTACCTATCTCAAGCTCGCCAAGCTCTACGCGGCCAAGGGGTTCATGGCCGAGGCCAAGCAGAATTTCGTCGAGTACGCCGAGCGCATGCAGAAGCTGGGGAAGATCCAGCAAGCTTTTTCGGCGTTGAAGGAATTCACCGACATCTCGCCTGAGAGCGCGCACCTGCGGCAACTGCTGGAGGAGCATCTCCAGATGTACGGGGATTCCGGGCGTCGCCCCAGCACCGTGGCCGCCCCGCCGGCGAAACCGGCGCCGCCTGAGGATCTCGGCAAGTCGGGAAAACGAAAGACCTCGAGTCTGGTCTTCCTCGACGTGGATGAGCCACCCGCGCACAAGGCGAAGCCCGGCGTGCGCCCCCCCACCCCCGCTGCTCCGCCCCCGGTGGCGGAGAGCCTTATCGAGCCGGTGACGGCGGAGCCCGACACCTCGCTCGAGATCGAGTCGACGAGCCTGGTCGAGGGACTGGAGACGGCCGGGGGAAGCAGGCTGGAGGGCTTCGAGACCACGAGCGCCGATTTCGGTGAAGTACAGCTGGGCGTGGGCGACGTGGGGTCGCTGCGAGAGGAGGTCACGGCGGACGACGTCCCGCCGATGATGGACCTGGAACCGACGGTGCCGACCGACGCCGAGCCGACGGAGACCGACGCGGAGCTCGAGCCGCTGCTGGACGACGAGATCGAGATCGAGGCGCCAGCTGCGGCTCGGCCCGCCAAGGAGCCCGCGCCGCCGCGCGTCCCCCCCGCCGTGGTGCCCAGGCGACCGGGCGCACCTGGGGCGCCGCCGGCGCGTGTCACGGTTCCGAAGATGCCGAAGCTGCAGCCGCCCGCGCCGCCGGGCGGGGGGGGCGGGGGGGGCGGGGGCACGCCGAAGGTCAAGCCCGTGGTGCCCCGGCGTCCCGAGGGGCCGCCCGGCGGGCCGCCCAAGCGGAAGACGGTGGTCGAGGTGCCGCCGCTCGAGCTCGAGCCCGATTTCGAGACCGCAGAGGCGGAGGCCGAGGGGGGGGCCGAGGACGACGCCGCGAGCGCCGCGGGACGCCGGTCGGGATACATCGATCTGGGTATCGACGAGGGGGTGAACCAGGGTGAGGAGACCGGCTCGCTCGTGTTCGCGAACGCCGAGGCGAGGCCGGCCAAGCCCACCATCGACGAGCTCGAAGCCCGGGTCGCGGACGACCCTGACGATCCCGAGGCGCACCAGGCCCTCGGGGAAGCGCTGATCGAGGAGGGCGAGCGCGAGCGCGGCATCGAGGAGCTGGATCACGCCACCACCGGGTTCGAGAACCTCGGCAACCTGCAGCAGGCGCGGGACCTCGTGGACGAGATCCTGCACCTCGACCCGAACAGCGTGCGGCACCGCCAGAAGCAGGTGGAGTTCGCGTTCAAGTCGGGCGACAAGGTGAAGCTGATCGACGCCTACCTCGAGCTGGCCGACGCGCTGCTGCGCAGCGACCTCCCCGAGAAGGCGCGGGCGGTGTACCAGCGCGTCGCGGAGCACGATCCCCACAATGAGCGCGCCCAGGCGGCGCTCGGCATGCTCGCGCCGGCGGCGGCGCCGCCGCCCCCGCCGAAGGGGAAGGCGGCGGAAGGGCGGACCGCGCCCAAGGACGCGAAGCTGAAGGTGCGCGACGAAGCGGCGGCGGACGAGGGTGAGTTCGTGGACCTGGCCGCGATGATCCTCGAGGGGGAGCTGCCCGCGCGCGACACGCGCATGAAGGTGGCCGACGAGGAGCCGACGGGCGACGAGGAGAAGGACTTCCAGGACATGCTCGCGCGCTTCAAGCAGGGGATCGACGAGAACATCGACGAGGCCGACTTCCAGTCGCACTACGACCTCGGCGTCGCGTTCAAGGAGATGGGCCTGGTGGACGAGGCCATCGCCGAGCTGCAGAAGGCGCTGCGGGCGCCCGAGGGCAAGCTCCGCAGCTCGGAGGCGCTCGGCGTGTGCTTCATCGAGAAGGGCGCGCACGGCGTGGCGGAGTCGATCCTGCGTCGCGCGCTGGAGCTGACGGCGGCGGGCGACCAGGAGCGCGTGGGGATCCTCTACTGGCTGGGCCGGGCCCTCGAGGCGCTGGGCAAGAAGGCGGAGGCGCGCGACCTGTACGGGCGCGTGTTCGCGGTGGATATCCGGTTCATGGACGTGGGCGAGCGCACCAAGGCGCTCGCGCGCGCCAAGTGACGTGAGCCAGCAGGTCGCGCCCGTCTCGTTGCGGGACATCCAGCAGCCGGTGGCCGCGGAGCTGGAGCGGGTGGCCGGGGAGCTGCGTCGCATCATCGCGGCGGACTTCCCGATCATCGCCGAGGTCAACGACCATCTGCTGCGGATGAAGGGGAAGCTGTTCCGTCCCACGCTGCTGCTGCTGAGCCACCAGGCGGCGGGCGCGGACGATCCTCGCGCCGTGACGCTCGCGGCGGTGGTGGAGCTGATCCACCTCGCGACCTTGGTCCACGACGACTCGGTGGATCACTCCGTGCTGCGCCGCGGCATGCCGACCATCAACGCGCTGTTCTCCCACCAGGTCGCGGTGATCATGGGCGACTACCTCTACTCGCGCGCCATCATCGAGCTGGTGCAGCTCGACGATCTGGAGCCGCTGCGCGTGTTCGCCCGGGTCACGAACGAAATGACGATCGGGGAGATGCGGCAGCTCGAGGCGCACGACAAGCTGGCGTACGGGGAAGCGCAGTACGATTTGCTCATCCGCGCGAAGACGGCGTCGCTCCTCTCCGGCGCGTGCGAGGTCGGGGCGCTGCTCGCGCCGGACGCGTACCGTGAGGCGCTGGCCCGCTTCGGCCTGCGGCTCGGCATGGCGTTCCAGATCGCCGACGATCTGCTGGACTACACGACGCCGGAGACGGTGACCGGAAAACCCTCGGCGCTCGACTTGAAGGAGCACAAGATGACGCTCCCGCTGATCGCGGCGCTCGGGGCGATGGGACCGGACGACCGGCGGCTGGTCGCCGAGCTGCTGGCGACGCCGCAGCCGGACGGCGCGCTCGTCACGGATGTGATCCGGCGGGTGGCAGCGGCGGGGGGGCTCGAGTACGCCCACCGCCGCGCGCTCGAGCTGGCGCAGCAAGCCGAAGCGGAGCTCGAGATCCTGCCGCCGTCCCGGGCGCGGGACGCGCTGCGCGACAGCATCGGCTACGCTGTGGAGCGGCGTAGCTAGTGCCGTTCCCACCCTGGCTGCCTCGGCAGAAATCGGCGATGCACTGCGGCCGGTTGGAACGGCACTAGGCCGTGGCGCAGGGCCCGCGCAGGCCGCTATTTTACTTTGGAGTGCTCGCCGCCGGCTTCGTGCTGGGCGGGTTCTTGCACTCTCTGTTGCGGCGGTTTTTGCCGCAGGGGCCGGCGAAAGAGATCTTCACCTGGGCCGTGACGCCCACGCTCGGACCGGTGCATCTCGATCTGCTGGTGGTGTCGATCACGCTGGGGCCGATCGGGTTCGACGTATCGTTGCTGGCGCTCGTGGGCGTGGCCATCGCGTACTACTTCGCCCGATCGATCTTTTGAAGCGAGGCGCGTATGTTCGGAGACCTGTCGTTCAGCCACATTCTGATTCTGCTGCTCGTGCTGGTGCTGGTGTTCGGCGCGAAGCGGATCCCGGAGATCGGCTCGTCGTTGGGCCAGGGGATCAAGGAGTTCCAGCGCAGCCTGAAGAGCGCCACCAGCGACGACCGGCCCACGCCGCCGCCGCGCCCCGTTGAACCCCCGGCCGCGTCGTCGTCCGTTCCCTCGGGCGGCGACCCGAAGCGCCTGAGCGACTAACCGCCGGCCGACGTCGTCGGGCGGAACAGCTCCTTGCGGCGGTCGACCACCTTGGCCTGCGCACGCAGCGCGGCAACGAACTGCTGCACGCGGGCCTGCGCCACCGGTCGGAGCAGCGCCGCGCGCTGCTGATCGCGCTGCTTGAGCCACGCCGCCGAGTCCGCCGGCGCGCGAGCGATCCCCTGAAGCATGAAGAACTCCGCCTCCCCCGCGAGCAGGTCCGTCTTCTCGCCCGGCCGTAGCCCAAACGCAGCCCCCAGCACGATGGGGTCGCGCGCGAACAAGGAGGGCGCCGACACCCGGGTGAACGGGCCCAGCTTCTCGACCGGGAACCCCCGCGCCCGGCCGGCGGCGAGCAGGTCTGTCGCGTCGCGCAGCGCGGCCGCCATCCGCTCCGCCCGCTCGCGGGCCACGGCCTTCTTCTTCTCGTAGCGCGCCCCCTCGGTCACGCGGTCGCGGATCTGGGCGAGCGGCGGCACCCCCTCCGGGAAAATCGAGTCCAATCGGAACACATAGCTCGCCCGCTCGCCCTCGATCACCGGGCTGGTCTCGCCCGGCGTCGCCTCGAATGCCCACACCCCGACGTCCGGCACGACGTATTTGCCGAGCGTGAGCCGGTCGCCCTGCACCAGCTTGGGCGCGCGCGCGAGGGGCAGGCCCAGGGCGCGTGCGGCGGCGTCCAGCTTGGTGCCGTCGGTCTGCTCCGCGGCGAGGCGGTCGAGCGTGTCGGTGCGCGCGTCGACCATGTCGAGATGCTTCCCCTGCAGCGCGATGGGTACGAGGATGTGACGCACGTGCAGGGAGTCGCCCTGGGCGGCGTCCACGCGGATCAGGTGGTACCCGAATTGGGTGAGCACGGGCTGGCTCAACTCGCCCGGCTTGAGACGCACCATCGCGGCGGCGAACTGGCGGTCGAAGCCGGACCCCGCCCGCTTCACCCAGCCGAGATCGCCGCCCTGCGCACCGCTCGCGGAGTCCGCCGATTCCTTCTTGGCGACCTCCTCGAACTTCGCCTTGCCGGCTGTGATCTCGGCGCGCAGCCGACGCACCTGGGCCAGCGCCGTTGCGGTGTCCGCCGCATCGGGAATGCGCGGCTCGGCGACGAAGCTCAGCCAGGCGATCGCGGGCCGCTTGAGCTCCTTCTTGTGCGCCTCGTAGTAGCGCTGCAGCTCGGCGTCGGACACCGGGGCGAGCGTATCGGGAATGTCGCCCGGCCCGAGCGCCAGCAGCGCGACCGTCACAGCCTCGTGCTGGTCGCGCCAGATGCGCCACAGCTTCGCGTCGGAGACGTAGATGTCCGCCGTCAGGTACTCCTGCAGCTTCTGCTGGGGGAGGTAGTCGCGGTACAGCGCCTCGATCTGCGACGTGAACTCGGGTCCCGCGCTCGCGAGGTAGCGCTGCCACTTGGAGATGTCGAACTGCCCGTTGGTCTGGAACGTGGCGTCCTGGGTCACCTGCTGCAGAATTTGCGGCGGCGGCGAGCTGCGGGCGGCCTCGATGATCTCCTCGTCGGACACGGTGATGCCGAGCCGGCGATAGGCACGGTCGAGCAGGATCTTCTGGATGAACTGGTCGGCGACCTGGTTCTGGACCTGCTGCTCGTCCTCGCGCGTCAGCCGACCGCCCCCCTGCTGGTGGCGATACTGCTCCAACGCCGCCTGGTACTGCTGCTGAAACGGCTGCGACCGCACCACTGTGCCGCCGACCTTGAGGACCACGTCTCGCCCGCCGGCGATGAACTCGGTCACCTGGCCGTACGCGAGCCAGCCGATGAAGGTGATCGCCACGATCCAGAACACGGGTTTGGTGATTTCGCGCATCGCGCGCATCATAGCGGGCAGACTCCAGTGCAGAAGCGGTGGGAAGGGCCATAAGTCTAAAAACCACAACGTGAAAACTCAAGCGACGGGGCGTGTTTCGGATTGACAGCGCGCCCGAGCGAACACTATCTTCGTTCAATTCCCACAACCACTTAGGCCGTGGCCTACACCAGCGAAATAGAAAAGCTCGAAAAGCGCTGGGCCGAAAACCCCAAGGGCCGGAACTTCGCGCCCCTGGCGGACGCCTATCGCAAAGCGGGAGAACTAGATAGAGCGATCGAGCTGTGTAAGGCCGGGCTCGAGCGGCACCCGGACTACGTGAGCGCGCACATCGTGTACGGTCGCTGCCTCATCGACCAGAAAAACGACGCCGGCGCGTCTGATGTGTTCCGTAAGGTGTTGACGCTCGACCCCGAGAACGTGCTCGGCCTGAAGATTCTCGCCGACATTGCGGAGCGGAGCAAGCGCTACAGCGAGGCAGTGGAGTGGCTCACCCGGCTGCTCTCCGCCGACCCGATGAACGGGGACGCGGCCGACGCGCTCGCCCGGGCGAAGGGGAAGGCCGCCCAGGCCGCCCCGGCGGCTCCGGCTCCGGCGGCCGCGGCGCCACCCGCGCCACTCGCGGCGCACGCGGCCGCTGCGGCCTCGCGCCCCAGCCCCGTGACGACCGCCAAGACTACGCCGCTCCCCGCCATCCCTGCCGCACAGGCCCCGCGAGCGGCGCCAGCCGCCGAGCCGGTCGTTCGGTTAGTGCCCGAGGAAAAGACCGCGCCCATGGCGAAGCCCGACTTCACGGTCGAGCACGTCTCGGGCGAGCCGTCCGCCCCCGACGTGAGCGTCGCCGGCTCGCGAGGTGACATCGAGACGTTCGACGGCACGCTGGACTTGGATTCCGCGGCGCACAACGCGGCGAGAGCGGAGGGACTCGAAGTCCAGGAAGACGTGGTGCTGACGCCGCAGAACATGGAGGTCGAGGGGCTGGCGCATACGCAGTACGAGAGCGGACTGTTCATGCCCCCGCCCGAGGCGGCGCCGCCGGAGGATGATCTCCCGACGATCGACCTGCCGCTGATCATGCCTGATGATGTGGCCCCCGCTGCTTCGCGGGGCGGCGATGTCGCGGGCAGGAGCGGCCCGCCCGCCGCCGTGAGCCTGTCGGACGACGACGGTGCGGCGGACACCGCGGCGCTGTCGCGCGCCGAGCCGGTGCTCACCGAGACGATGGCGGAGCTGTACTTGAAGCAGGGACACCAGGAGGACGCGCTGCGGGTGTACCAGGCGCTGCTGGCGCAACGGCCGGGCGATGCACGGCTGCGCGCGCGGATCGACGCGCTGTCCCCGGGCGGGAAGCGCGAGGCGAGGAGGGAGACGGGCGAGTCGCTACCGACGTTTCTGAAGCGGATTCTCGGCGGCCGGCTATACGCCCCGGCACCCGAGCCGGAGCCCCCGCCCGCGCCGCCCGAGGCGGCCGGTGAATCACCGCTCGCGAGTGCGTTCGCGATCGCGTCGAGCCAGCCCGAGCCCGAGCCACCCATCAACAGCCCCGGCGAAGCGACGCGGCCCGCGGCGGACGGCATCTCGCTCGACGCGGTGTTCGGCGAGGAGAGCCTGCGCGCCGCGGAGCCGGCCCCGGAGCCGCCCGCACCCGCGCCGCCGGTGCCGCAGCAAACAGGCGGGTTCTCGTTCGATCAGTTCTTCAGCGCCACGACGGCGGGAGGCAGCCCGACGGGGGGGGGCGGCGCCACCGGTGGTGCGGCTCAGCCGCCGGCGCGCCCGTCGGGGGGGAGTCCCAAGCCGCGCGCGCCGGTGGAGGACGAGGGCGAGCTCGACCAGTTTCAGTCGTGGCTGCGCGGCCTCAAGTCCTAGTGCCCCCCCACATCGCCGTGCTGAACGGCCCCAACCTGAATCTGCTGGGGGAGCGCGAGCCCGAGGTGTATGGGCGGGCGACGCTGGCGGAGATCGAGGCGCGTACCCGCGAGCGGGCGCGCACGCTGGGCGTGGAGCTCGCGTGGCGCCAGACGAATCACGAGGGCGAGCTGGTCGAGGCGATCCAACAGCTCCGGGGCAAGGCGGACGGCGCCGTGGTGAACGCGGCCGCGTTCACGCATACGAGCCTGGCCGTGCGGGACGCCCTAGTCGCGGTGCGCGTGCCGTTCGTGGAGGTGCATCTCTCGAACATCTTTGCCCGCGAGCCGGAGCGGCGCCGCTCGCTGCTCGCGGACGTGGCGGTGGGGGTGGTGACCGGGTTCGGTGCCGACAGCTATCGGCTGGGACTCGAGGGCCTGGTCGGCTACCTCCAGTCCCGCCATGGCGGTTGAGCGGCGGCGGGAGCGACAGGAAGCGCTCGTTCGGGTGCTCGAGGAGGAAGCCCTGGACGGGCTGCTCGTCACGTCGCGCGCCAACATCCGCTACCTCACGGGCTTCAGCGGAACGGCCGCGCTGGTGGTGGTGACGCGCGCCGACGTCCTGCTGGTGACTGACTTCCGGTACGACGAGCAGGCGCGCGTGGAGGCCGGCGCGGTGGCGCGCGTCGAGGTGGAGAGCACGAGCGCGTGGGACCGGCTCTTCAAGGAGCTGCCCACGCTCGGCCCGCTCACCTGGCTGGGGTACGAAGCGCACGCGCTCACCGTGCACGACGCCGAGCGGTTCGCGCAGGTGGGGAAGGCGTGGCGGTGGAAGGGGACCACGGAGCTGGTGGAGCGCCTGCGCGCGTCGAAGGACGACGGGGAAGTTGCCGCGATCCGCACCGCCGCCGCGCTCGCGGGCGCAGCGTTGCGCGCGACGCTGGCGCAGGTGCGGGCGGGAATGACGGAGCTCGAGATCGCGGGGCTGCTCGAAGGCGCGCTGCGGCGGCTGGGCAGCGAGGGGCACCCGTTCCCGACCATCGTGGCGTCGGGCCCGCGGACCGCGCTGCCGCATGCGCGCTCGAGCGGCCGGGCGGTGGCGCCTGGGGAGTGGCTGCTGCTAGACTTCGGCGCGCAGGTGGACGGCTACTGCGCCGACATCACGCGCACGGTCCTGGTGGGCGGGCGCGCGACGGAGCGGCAGCAGACCCTCTACGGGCTGGTGCACGAGGCGCAGCGGCGGGCGCGCGCAGGGGTGCGCGCGGGGATGAGCGGGCGCGACGCCGACGCGCTGGCGCGCGAGGTGATCGCCGCGCGCGGCTTCGGGGACGCGTTCGGCCACTCGCTCGGCCACGGGCTCGGGCTCGAGGTGCACGAGGCGCCACGGCTGTCGAAGACCAACGGCGATCCGCTGCCTGCCGGCGCCGTCGTCACGATCGAGCCGGGCGTGTACGTGAGGGGCGACGGCGGTGTGCGGATCGAAGACGACGTCCATTTGTCGCCCGACGGGCCGGTGCTGCTCTCGGACGGCCGCACCGAACTCCTGGAACTCGTGTAGATTTTCAGGCCTATGAACCTCGACATCATCGCGCAGCTGGTGCAGATCCTGAGGGACGCGCCCGAGCTCGGCGCGATCGAGGTACGTCGCGGCCTGTTTGGGACGTGGTCGTCGGTGCGGGTGTCGAAGGCGGGGCACGTAACCAATGCCGGGGGAGGGGGGGCGCCGCACGTGGTGGTCTCCCAGGCGGCCGCCACGCCGGCGGCTGCCGGCGCCGGGTCCGCTCCCGCCCCCGCCCCCGCCCCGTCCCATCTGGTCGAGATCAAGTCCCCGATGGTGGGGACCTTCTACGCCGCGCCCGAGCCCGGCGCGGAGCCGTACGCCAAGGTGGGCAACCGCGTTACCTCGGGCCAGATGGTGTGCATCATCGAAGCGATGAAGATCATGAATGAGATCGAGTCGGAAGTGACCGGCGTGATCCGCGAGGTGTTGGTGGAGAACGCGCAGCCGGTCGAGTTCGGCCAGCCCCTTTTCCGAGTGGATCCCCATGCCTGAAGCCCATAGCGCCGCAGGGACGTTCAACTTCAAGCAGGCCATCACCCAGATGGTCCAGCGGAACGCTTCCGACCTGCTGCTCAAGGTCGGGCGCCCGGCGACGATCCGGGTGAACGGGGAGCTCGTGCCGCTGGACGCCAATGCGTTGAAGCCCGAGGAGCTCAAGTCGCTCGCCGAGCAGATCATGACGCCGCGGCAGGTGAAGGAGTTCGCCGAGCACAAGGAGGCGGACTTCGCCATCGGCGTGCCGGGCGTGGGCCGGTTCCGGACGAACGTGTACCAGCAGCGCGGCACGGTGGCGTTCGCGTTCCGGGCGATCCCCTACGAGGTGAAGACGATCCGCGACCTGAATCTGCCGCAGGTACTGGAGGAGATCGCGCTGCGCCCGCGCGGGCTGGTGCTGATCACCGGGGTGACGGGGTCGGGGAAATCCACGGCGCTCGCGGCGATGATCAACCACATCAACTCGAACCGCCGGGTGAACATCATCACGATCGAGGACCCGATCGAGTTCCTGCATCGCGACAACCTGTCCAACATCTCCCAGCGCGAGGTGGGGAACGACACGCTGTCGTTCAACGCGGCGCTGCGGCACGTGCTGCGCCAGGCCCCCGACGTGATCCTCATCGGCGAGATCCGCGACATGGAGACGCTGGACACGGCGCTCAAGGCGGCGGACACGGGCCACTTGGTGTTCTCGACCCTGCACACGACCGACGCCACCCAGACGGTCAACCGCGTGATCTCGTTCTTCCCGCCGCACCAGCACGACGAGGTGCGCCACCTCCTGTCGACGGCGCTGCAAGGGGTGATCTCCCTGCGGCTGGTGCCGCGCCGGGACGGCAAGGGCCGCATCCCGGCGGCGGAAATCCTGATCAACACGGCGGCGGTGCAGGAGAACATGCGAGACCTGACGAAGACGCTCAACATCCCCGACCTGATCGCGCAGGGCTCGGTCCAGTACGGCATGCAGAGCTTCGACCAGTCGCTGTTCTACTGGTACCAGGAGGGGATGATCAGCTACGAGAGCGCGATCTTCTTCGCCACCAACCCGAGCGAGTTCGCGCTCAAGGTCTCCGGCGTTGAGTCCGGGGAGAGCCGGGCCTTCGGCGGCAGCACCGCTGCAGCCGGGCAGCGCGGCGACATCGAACCCTGATGTTCAAGAAGGTGCTGATCGCGAACCGCGGGGAGATCGCCCTGCGGGTGATTCGCGCGTGCAAAGAGCTGGGGGTCGAGACGGTCGCGGTGTACTCCGAGGCGGACCGCGACAGCCTGCACACGCGGTTCGCCGACGACGACGTCTGCATCGGGCGCGCCCCGTCGCGCGACAGCTACCTCAACATCCCCCGCATCATCGCGGCGGCCGAGATCACGGGCGCCGACGCGATCCACCCGGGCTACGGCTTCCTGGCGGAAAACGCCGAGTTCGCCGATATCGTGCGCACGTCCAACATCACATTCATCGGTCCCACCGGGGAGCAGATCCGCCAGATGGGGGACAAGGCCGCGGCCCGCAACCTGGCGCAACAGCTCAACGTGGCCACCGTGCCGGGGTCGCCCGGGCCGGTGGCGGATGCGGACGAGGGGCTCGCGACCGCGCAGCGGATCGGCTATCCGGTGATCATCAAGGCGTCGGCGGGCGGGGGCGGGAAGGGGATGCGCGTCGCGGCGGACGACGAGCAATTTGCGCAAGCGTTCGCGCTCGCCAAGCAGGAGGCGCTGGCGGCGTTTGGCTCGGACGAGGTCTACATCGAGAAGTACCTCGCGCGGCCGCGCCACATCGAGATCCAGATCATGGGCGACACGCACGGGAAGCTGATGCACCTGTGCGAGCGCGACTGCTCGGTGCAGCGGCGCCACCAGAAGCTCATCGAGGAGGCCCCGAGCCCCGCCGTGGACCAGACCCTGCGCCAGGACATCGGCGACGCGGCGGTGCGGCTCGCCGAGGCCATCGGCTACGTGGGCGCGGGCACGATCGAGTTCCTGCTGGACGAGGACGGCTCGTTCTATTTCATGGAGATGAACACCCGGATCCAGGTCGAGCATCCCGTCACCGAGATGACGACCAACTTCGATCTGGTGAAGGAGCAGATCCGCGTCGCGGCGGGGGAGTCGCTCTCGTTCGTGATGAATGGCCACCGGCTGCGCGGGCACGCGATCGAGTGCCGCGTCAACGCCGAGGACCCGGCGCGCAACTTCCAGCCGAGCCCTGGCACCGTCACCGCCTACCACCCGCCCGGCGGCCCGGGCGTGCGGGTCGATACCCACATCTACGCCGGCTACACGGTGCCGCCCTACTATGACTCGCTGCTCGCCAAGGTCATCGTGCACGGCAACAGTCGCGCCGAAGCGCTCGCCCGCATGCGCCAGGCGCTCGATTCGTTTATCATTGAAGGCGTGACCACGACCATCCCCTTCCTCAGTCGGGTCATGCGCCACCCCGACTTCATCGCCGGCCGCGTGGACACGAAGTTCCTCGAGCGCGAGCCCCAGCTGCTGCAGCCGTCATGAAAATCGACGTGTTCTTCAACCCGCTCGGCGTGAACGTGGGCGACCTGACCGGCCGCGGCGTCGTCGTGATCGACGTGCTGCGGGCCACGACGACCGTGATCACGGCGCTCGCCAACGGAGCCAAAGCGGTGATCCCCGCCGCCACCTCGGAAGAGGCGGTCCGGCTCGCCTCGAACCTCGAGAAGGACGGCGTGCTCCTCGCCGGCGAGCGCAAGTGCCTGAAGATCGAGGGGTTCGCCCTCGGCAACTCGCCGCGCGAGATGTCCGCGGCCGCCGTGGCGGGAAAGACCATCGTCCTCGCCACCGCGAACGGCACGCCGGCGCTGGTCGCGACGCAGGGAGGCGACCCGGTGCTCGTCGGCGCCCCCGCGAACTTCAAGGCGCTGGCAGCGCGGGCGCGCGCGATCCTCGCCCAACGCGGCGACCTGGTGATCGTCTGTGCGGGACGGGAGCGGCAGTTCGCGGTGGAAGACGCCTACACGGCCGGCCGGCTGATCAAGGCCGTGAAGAAGGGGCTCCGCAAGCTGGCGCTGAACGACGCCGCGACGGCCGCCGTCGCCCTCACCGACGCGTTCGCGACCTGGAAGGAGGCGCTCGAGGGCTCCGAGGCCGCGCGCCAGCTCGCAGAGGTGGACTTGGCCGAGGACGTGCGCTTCGCGGCCAAGGCGGACCGGTTCACCGTCGTCCCCACCTACGCGGACCGCCGTATCACATGAAAGCGAGGGCGCGCCAGGAGCTGGTCGGGATCGGCGCCCTCGTCGTCGGGCTGTTCCTCGGACTCACCCTGCTCCGGCTTTCCATCACGGGCAGCTGGGGCGAGCAGATCGGATCGCGGCTGTGGCGGGTGTTCGGCGCCGGCGCGGTGCTGCTGCCCGTGCTCGGCGTCGGTTGGGCGCTCGCGGCGTTCGAGCGGCTCGGCCGGCTGTCCCCCGGGCGCGCGGCGGCGCTGGGCGTGGGCCTGATCGTGCTGCTCCCCTACGGCATCGGGACCATCACTGAGGGCGGCGCGAGCTTCCCGCCCGGCTACGCCGCCTGGAGTCCCACGCAGCGGCTCGTCGGCGTGGTGCCCGCGCTCCTGGCCCGGGGAGTGCACCAGGCCGTGGGCACGGCCGGGGGCGCGCTTGTCGGGCTGTTCGCGCTGTCCGCTCTCGGGATCCTGACGATCGGATGGCATCCGCTGGCGATGCTGAGAGCAGGGAGCAGGGAGCAGGGAGCAGGAAGGCCGGCGCCGCCCAAGGCCAGGCGGGCCGAGCCGGAGCCCCCCGCACCCCGGAACGAACCGCTCCCTGCTCCCAGCTCCCTGCTCCCCAAGACGCGCAAGCTGAAGCCGCCACCGCCTGCTCGCCCGGCCGTTATCCCCGAAGGAGTCCTCATCCCCCACGTTGATCTCCTGAATCCAGCCCCGCCCGGAGACGGTGACGCGGGACTGGCGCAGATCGAGGACATGGGCCGGAAGCTCATCGAGACCCTGCAGACGTTCCGAGTGGAGGGGTCGATCGCGGGACGCACGGTCGGTCCCGTGGTCACTCAGTACGAGGTGGCGCCCGGGCCCGGGGTAAAGGTCGGGCGCATCGCCTCGCTCGCCGACGATCTAGCCCTCGCGATGAAGGCGCAGTCGCTCCGCATCGTGGCGCCGATCCCCGGCAAAGCGGCCGTCGGGATCGAGGTCCCGAATCCGATCCCGCGCATGGTGCACATCCGCGAGCTCGTCGAGGGAGTGGAGTTTCACCGCGCCAGCCGAACGCTCCCCGTGGCCCTGGGCAAGAATCTGGAGGGCGAGCCCGTCGTGGCGGATCTCGCGAAGATGCCGCACCTCTTGATCGCGGGGGCCACAGGGTCCGGCAAGTCCGTCTGTATCAACTCGATCATCACGAGCCTGCTGTACCGCTATCAGCCCAAAGAGCTGCGGATGCTGATGATCGACCCGAAAATGGTCGAGCTGTCGATCTACGACGCCACCGGCCCCGACCGAGTCCGACTCCCGCATCTGCGCCACCCTGTTGTCACGAGCAACAAGGACGCGGCCACGGTGCTCAAGTGGGCGGTCCGGGAGATGGATCGGCGCTATAAGCTGCTCCACGCCAACCACGCCAGGAACCTCGCCGACTTCAATCGCAAGGTGGAGCAGAAGAAGCCGCTCAAGGGGCCGCGGGAGACACTGGCGACACAGGCGGGGGCGCAGCGCGAGCTGCCGCTGGACGGTGAGTACACAGAGGGCATCCTCCCCTACATCGTGCTGATCGTCGACGAATTGGCGGACCTCATGATGACGGTGCAGCACGAGGTGGAGACGCCACTCGCAACGCTGGCGCAGAAGGCGCGGGCGGTCGGACTCCACCTCATCCTCGCCACTCAACGGCCCTCGGTGAACGTCATCACCGGCCTCATCAAGGCGAACTTCGCCTGCCGCATCGCATTCCGGGTCTCCGCCAAAGTCGACAGCCGGACGATCCTCGACCAGAACGGTGCGGAGACGCTACTCGGAAACGGCGACATGCTGTTTCTCCCACCTGGCAAGAGCGAGCTCGTCCGAATCCAGGGGTGCTTCATCTCGACCGACGAGACCGAACGCCTCATGGGTTGGTACGCCGAGCGGCGCGATCGGTTCGAGTCGCGGGAAGAGGTGAACATCGTCGAGCAAGAGGAGCAGCTCGAAGACGCCGAGGAACGCGCAGAGCGGGGCGGGGAGAGCGGAGAAGGCGCCGGTGGGGAGCGCGACGCGCTATTTCGGCAGGCCGCCGAAGTCTGCATCCAGAATCAGATCGGCTCGACGTCGCTGTTGCAGCGCCGCATGAGCATCGGGTACGGCAGAGCGGCGAGGATCATCGATCAGCTGGAATTGGCCGGCATCTTGGGACCGGCGAATGGGTCGAAGCCGCGGGATGTGCTGGTGGGATTGGAAGAGTTGGATGAGATTTGTGGGAGGGGGTAGACAAGTGCGGAATGTGGAATGTGGAATGCGGAATGCGGAGTTTCCACGTAGACGTCGCTAGGCGAACGACCCTTCACTGAAATTCCGCACTCCGCGTTCCGCACTCCGCATTCTTAGGACGCCGTCAGCGTAGATTCGGTTAGGTGGATCGTCGGCGCTCAGTTAGGTTGCGCTGAGTGAAAAGCGGCCTGCGCACCGATCCGAGCTCCTGGACCGACCCGCGCCAGAAACGCGGGCTCGCGGCCGAGCAGCAAGCGATGCGCTACCTGCAGAGCCAGGGTTGGGTCGTCGCGGCGCACCGCTTCCGGGTCGGGCACACGGAGATCGACCTGATCGCGCGCCGGGGAGACCTGGTGGCGTTCGTGGAGGTGAAGGCGCGGCGCGGGACGGCGTTCGGGAGCCCGCTCGAGGCGGTGACGGGGGCGAAGCGGCGGGAGCTGGTAAAGGCGGCGCGGGTGTGGGTGGACCGCTGCGGGCGGCCCGCGGACGTGTACCGCTTCGACTGCATCGCGATAGTGGACAATACGTTGGAGCATCTGGCGGACGCGTTCCGGCCGGGATGGCGGTAGTCCCAGCTTCGGCTTATATTCGGGTCTCTTACAAGGAGACTCCCAACCCATGTCGAGGATACTCATGGCGGCCGAGAAGGAAGTCCCGAGGCTCTCAGATGAGCGCAGGAAGGCCCTGAACCTCGCCATCACCCAGATCGAGAAGACGTGCGGCAAGGGGGCCATCATGCGGATGGGCGCCGACTCGCCGCAGGTGCGGGTGGAGGCGATCTCGACGGGCGCGATCAACCTGGACGCCGCGATCGGCATCGGGGGCATCCCGCGCGGCCGGGTGACCGAGATCTTCGGTCCCGAGTCGAGCGGCAAGACCACACTGGCGCTGCACGTGGTGGCGCACGCCCAGCGGCAGGGCGGGGCCGCCGCCTACATCGACGCCGAGCACGCGCTCGACGTCGAGTACGCGAAGAAGCTCGGCGTGGACGTGGACGACCTGCTCGTGTCGCAGCCCGACACCGGGGAGCAGGCGCTCGAGATCACGGAGATCCTGGTGCGCTCGGGCGGGGTGGACGTGGTCGTGGTGGACTCGGTGGCGGCGCTCGTCCCCAAGGCGGAAATCGAAGGCGAGATGGGCGACTCGCTGCCCGGCCTCCAGGCGCGGCTCATGAGCCAGGCGTTGCGCAAGCTCGCCGGCGCGATCAACCGCTCGCGCACGGCGGTGGTCTTCATCAACCAGCTGCGCGAGAAGATCGGAATCCTGTTCGGCAATCCCGAGACCACGAGCGGCGGGCGCGCCCTCAAGTTCTACGCGTCGGTGCGGCTCGACATGCGGCGCATCGGCCCCGTGAAGGAGCGCGACGTCGTGATCGGCAACCACGTGCGCGTGAAGGTCGTGAAGAACAAGGTGGCGCCGCCGTTCCGCCAGGCGGAGTTCGACATCATGTTCGACGAGGGGATCAGCCACGAGTCGCTGCTCGTGGACATCGCCGCCGAGGCGGGGATCATCGAGAAGTCGGGCGCCTGGTACGCGTATGGCAAGGAGCGCATCGGCCAGGGCCGCGAGAACGCGAAGCTGTATCTCAAGGACCACGCCGACTTGGCCGCGGAAGTGGAAGCGCGGGTGAAGGAGCACCTCGGTATGAAGCCCGCCGCCGTGGCCGCCGACGAGGAGGCTCCCGCCCCCGAGGAGTAAGTGTCCTCCTCCCCGACGCTCACGGGACTCGCCCCCGATCCGCGGCAGCCGGGCTACCGGCTGGTCGAAGTGGATCGGGGGCGGTTCGCTTCCCTCCCCGCCGCCGCGCTCGACGCGCTGCGCCCGCCGCTGCAGGTGGGCGCCGAGCTGTCGCCCGCGGTGCTCGCCCGGCTGCGCGACCTGGCTGACGTCGAGGCGGCGCACCGCGCGGCGCTGCGCGCGCTGGCGCGCCGCGCCCACGCCCGATACGACCTGCGCCGCCGCCTCGTCAAGAAGCAGCACCCGCCCCAGGCCGTGGACGCCGCGCTCGACCGGCTCGCGGCGCGCGGCCTGATCGACGACCGCCGCTTCGCCCAGCACTACGCCACCCTGCGCGCGGCACGCGGGAAGGGACCGGCGCGGCTGATTACGGACCTCCTGGCGCAGGGCGTGGACCGCAGAGTCGCCGAGGACGCGGTGCGCCAGGCGCTCGCGGACGAGGGCATCGATCCCGCGATCGAGGCGCGCGCCGTCGCCGCGAAGCGGGCCCGCCAGCTCGGCGACCTCCCGCCACCCGCCCGCCGGCGGCGGCTGCTCGCGTTCCTGGTGCGACGGGGGTACGGAGGGGGGGCGCAGGGGAAGGAGTTGGTGGAGGAGCTGTGCGCGTGCCCGCCGCGGGGATGATCCTGATCACCGATTCCTGAGAGACGGCTCCGGTACGTTGCCCTCGCATGACGTCGCCAGACGGAAGGCCGGGCGGCGTCCCTGGAGGCCGTGCCATGCCGTTCCCGCACAAACTCGCGCGCCGTCTGGCGCTGCTGAACGATCCGACGATCGCCGCCGCCGTGGTCGTACTCGCCGCCGTTGCTGCAACCTCAGGCTGCGAGCGCTCTCTCGCCCCCACGGGGGACCACTCGACGCCGGTCGCGTCCGTGACCGTGAGCCCCGCGTCGGCGAGTGTGCCGGTGGGGCAGACCGTGCAGCTCACGGCGACGCCGCTCGATTCGAACGGCAGCCCCCTGGTGGGTCGGACGGTGAGCTGGTCGACCAGCAATCCAACGGTCGCCGCCGTCGACGGCAACGGGGTCGTCGCAGGCCGCGTGGCGGACACGGCGACGATCACGGCGACGAGTGAGGGGAAAACAGGGACATGTGCCGTCACGGTCACGGCGGCTCCGCCTGGGAGCGTGCAGTTCGGGCATGTGTTCGTCGTCACGGAAGAGAACACCGACTACGCGAGTGTGATCGGCAACTCGTCGATGCCGTACCTGAACAGTCTCGCGAACCAGTACGGCCTCGCGACGCGGTACTACGCCAACACGCACCCGTCGATCGGCAACTACTTCATGCTGGCTACCGGCCAGATCATCACGAATAACGACAGCTACTCGACCGTCGTCACGGTCGACAACATCGTGCGGGAGCTGTTAGCCGCCGGGAAGACATGGAAGTCGTATGCCGAAGACCTCCCGGCGGTGGGTTACACGGGTGGTGATGTCGGGAACTACGCGCGCAAGCACAACGTATTCGCCCTGCTCTCGGACGTGGTGAACGACGCCACTCAGGTGAACAGGCTCGTCCCGTTCACTCAGTTCGCGCCTGATCTGGCGAACGGCGCGCTACCGACGTTCTCGAACATCGTGCCCAACCTGTGCAACGACGCGCACGATTGCTCGCTCGCGACGGCCGACACGTGGCTGAAGAACAACATCGATCCGCTGATCAAGAGCGCGACGTTCCAGCAGGACGGGTTGTTGATCATCGTGTTCGACGAATCGGGTGGCGACAATACCAACGGCGGCGGGCGGGTCGCGTGGGTGGCCGTCAGTCCGAAATCGAAGCTCGGCTACCAGTCCGCCATGCTGTACCAGCACCAGAGCACCCTGCGGCTGATCCTCCATGGACTCGGCGTGACGGCCTTCCCGGGCGCCGCGGCGACCGCGCCCGACATGAGCGAGTTCTTCACGCCCTGACCGCACGGCGGCCCGTGGACCCGATATCTCGAGCGTCGGGCCATTCGGGTAACTCGTAGCTAGCCTTTCAGTTGCCCGGCGGAGCACAGTATATTCCCCCCATGACCTCCGCCGCAATCCGCCGCACGTTCCTCGAGTTCTTCAAGGCGCGGGGACACCAGGAGGTGCCGAGCTCTTCCCTCGTCCCGGCCGACGACCCCACCCTGCTGTTCACCAACGCCGGGATGGTGCAGTTCAAGCGGGTGTTTCAGGGGCTCGAGCGGCGCGACTACACGCGCGCGGTGACCTGCCAGAAATGCGTACGGGCGGGCGGCAAGCACAACGACCTGGAGCAAGTGGGCCACACCGCCCGGCACCACACCTTCTTCGAGATGCTCGGCAACTTCTCCTTCGGGGACTACTTCAAGCGGGAGGCGATCGAGTACGCCTGGGAGTGGGTGACCGGGAAGGACTGGTTGGGCATCCCGCGCGAGCGGCTGTACGTCACCGTCCATCACACCGATGACGAAGCGCGCAAGCTCTGGCAACGGGTCGTTCCGGACAACCGCATCTACGGGCTCGGCGACAAGGACAACTTCTGGCAGATGGCGGACACTGGCCCCTGCGGGCCCTGCTCCGAGGTCATGGTCGACGTCAGGGAGCGGGGAGCAGGGAGCGGTTCCCTCAGTCTCGACCACTTCCTCCGGTTGAGTGAGGCGGGGCAAGTGCTCGAGATCTGGAATCTCGTGTTCATGCAGTTCGACCAGCAGGCCGACGGCTCCCGCTCCCCGCTCCCCGCTCCCTCGGTGGACACAGGGGCGGGCCTGGAGCGCGTGACGGCCCTTATGCAGCACGTTCCTTCCAACTTCGACACCGACCTGTTCACACCGATCATCGAGCGCGCGGTGGAAGTGGTGGGGAAGAAGTACGACCGTGGCGCCGGGGGCGCGTCCTACCGTGTGCTCGCCGATCACGCGCGCGCCGTGGCGTTCCTGCTCGCCGACGGTGTGTATCCCTCGAACGAGGGCCGGGGCTACGTGCTGCGGCGCATCCTGCGCCGCGCCGTGCGCCACGCCTGGTTGCTCGGCCGCCGCGAGCCGACGCTCGTGTCGCTGGTGCACGCCGTGGCGGGGGTGCTGGGAGGCGCGTACCCGGAGCTGGTCCAGAAGCGCAGCCACGTGGAGAGCGTGACGCGCGCCGAGGAGGAGCGCTTCTTCGACACGATCGAGGGTGGGCTCGAGCGGCTGGACCAGCTGAAAGGCGCCAAGGTGATCTCGGGCGCCGACGCCTTCAAGCTGTACGACACCTACGGCTTCCCCATCGACCTCACGCAGCTGATCGCCACCGAGCGTGGCCAGACGGTGGACGTCGCGGCGTTCGAGCGCGAGCTGGGCAAGCAGCGCACGCGGTCACAGGAGGCGCTTGTGCGGAGCAAAGGTGGGGGCGGCGGGGGGCCCGCGATCCGCGTGAAGCGCAGCGGCGAGTGGCGCACGGTAAAGCCCAGGGGCAAGCAGAAATGGGTCGGCTACGAGACGACCCGGGCCGAAACGGACGTGATCAAGTTCCGGCAGACCGGCGACCGCGTCGAGCTGGTGCTCGAAGAGAACCCGTTCTACGTGGAGTCGGGCGGACAGGTAAGCGACACGGGGCGGGTGAAGGGGGAAGGGTGGGAGCTGGACGTGGCCGACGTCGAGAAGGTGGACGGGGGCGGCGCGGGGGGCGCGAGCGCGGTGGTGGGGCACTTCGAGGCCGAGTTCGAGCCCACGCCGGTGCTGGCACAGGTGGACGAGCCGCGGCGCAAGAATATCGAGCGGAACCACACGGCCACCCACCTGGTCCACGCGGCGCTGCGGAAGATCCTCGGCCCCCACGTACGGCAGCAGGGGTCCGTCGTCGCGCCGGAGCGGCTGCGTTTCGACTTCGCGCACCACGGCCCGGTGGACGACGCGACGCTGGCGCGCGTCGAGGAAGCGGTGAACACCCACATCTGGGAGAACCTCCCCGTCGCGACGCGCCAGATGAAGTACAAGCAGGCGATCGCCGCCGGGGCGATGGCGTTCTTCACCGAGAAGTACGGCGACGTGGTGCGCGTGGTGGACGTCCCCGGCGTGTCGCTCGAGCTGTGCGGCGGGACGCACGTGCCGGCGACCGGGCAGATCGCGCTGTTCCGCTTCACCCACGAGACCGGCGCCGCCGCGGGCGTGCGCCGCATCGAGGCGGTGACGGGGCCGGTCGCCTATGAGCTCGTCCGCAAGCTGCAAGAGCAGGTGGGCGAGGCCGCCTCCGCCCTCAAGACGCAGCCCGAGCACCTGGTGCGGCGCATCGAGCAGCTGCTCGAGGAGAACCGGAAGCTCGAGAAGCGCGTCCAGGACCTGTTGCGTCAGGGAACCACGAGCACCGAGCCAGGCGAGCACTACAAGATCGACACGATCGACTTGTACGTCGGTGATACCGACCTCGAGAATCGCGACCAAATCGCCGCCTGGATGGATTCCTTCCGGAGCAAGCACCGGCGGGCGATTTCGGTGCTCTTCGCCAACGGGGAAAAAGCGTCCGTCCATGTCGGCGTGACGGACGACCTGGTCGAGGCCGGTGTCAGCGCCGGACGTTTGGCAAGCGCGATTGCGGCCCTGAGCGGTGGCCGGGGCGGGGGACGTCCGCATTTCGCGTCGGCCGGCTTGGGCGATGCGGGGAAGCTCGCGGAGACTCGCGCCAAGACTCCCGAAATCATCAGGAACAACGCCCTGTGACCGAGCGCGACGTGCTGGCGTGGCTCGACACGCGGCGCCCCGCCCCGCCGCCCACGCTACGGGCCCACCTCGACGCTGCCCTGACCTCCGCCCCCGGCGCCCCCGACGCCCCCGGCGCCCGGGGCCTGCCGCTCCCCGATCATCTCGCGCTGCTCGGTCGCACCGTGCTCGCCCGCGTGACCGCGCGGCCCGGGGGCGGTCGCGAGCTGGCGCGCGACCTGCTCGCGGCGGACGCGTTCGTCACCTACGCCTTCGAGGCCCAGGCCGAGGCCGACGTGGCCGGGCTGGCGCGCTTCGCGGAGCGGGTGGCGGAGGAGGCGGGCTGAGCGGGCTGCTCGAGCGCCGCCCCGGGCTGCTGGTGCTCGTGGACCCGAGCCGCAGCGCGCCGCCGCAGGCGGCGGCGCTGGCGCGGGCGGCGCGGGACGCGGGGGCGGCGGGCGTCCTCATCGGGTCCTCGTTCGACGGCACACAGGGGACGCACCTCGCGGCCCGCGCGATTCGCGCGGCGGCGCCGGGGCTCCCGCTCGTGCTCTTCCCCGGCTCCGCGCTCCAGCTCACCGACCAGGTGGACCTGGTGCTGTTTCTGTCGCTCATCTCCGGCCGCAACCCGCAATATCTGATCGAGGAGCACGTGCGGGCCGTGCCGTTTCTCACGCGTCATCCCGTGCCCACGCTGTCGACCGGCTACATCCTGATCGACGGGGGGCGGGTGACGAGCGTCGAGGCGGTGAGCCAGACCCGGCCGCTGCCGGCGGACAAGCCCGAGCTGGCGGCGGCGCACGCCACCGCGGCGCGGTTGATCGGGATGCAGGCGATCTATCTCGACGCGGGCAGCGGCGCGCCGCGGCCCGTCGCGGCGGACGTGATCGCCGCCTGCCGCGCCGCGATCCCGGGGCTGATCCTGTTCGTGGGCGGCGGGATCCGCACGCCGCAGCAGGTGCGCGCCGCGCGGGCGGCGGGCGCGGACTTCGTCGTGGTGGGGACGGCCGTGGAGGAGGGACTGGCGGGGGGGCCGGGGGGGCCGGGGGGGGCGGACCTCGCGGGGCTGGTCCAGGCGGCCGCCGGGTGACGCCCGCGGAGCAGGTCCGCGCGGGCCTGGGCGAGCTGGCGGCGCTCGTCACGCGCGTCGCCGCGGAGCACGCCGACACGATCGCGGGCATCGCCGACCGCTACGCGGCGGCCCTGCGCGCCGGCGGCACGCTGCTCTTCGCCGGGAACGGCGGCAGCGCGGCCGACGCGCAGCACCTCGCCACGGAGTACGTGGTGCGCTACCAGTCGAGCCGTCCCGCGCTGCGCGCCGTCGCCCTCACCACCGACACCTCGCTCCTCACGGCGTGCGCCAACGATATGGGGTTCGACGAGGTGTTCGCCCGCCAGGTCGAGGCGCTCGCCCGCCCGGGCGACGTGCTGTCGCTGCACTCCACCAGCGGCGAGAGCCCCAACGTGATCCGCGCGGCGCAGGCGGCGCAAGCCCGCAACGTGACGGTGGTCGCGTTCCTCGGGAAGTCGGGCGGTCACCTGCGGGAGCTGGCCGACGTCGCCCTCGTCGTCCCGTCCGAAGACACGGCGCGGATCCAGGAGCTTCACCTCGCCATCGAACATCTGATCTGCGAACTGGTGGAGGAGAGCCTGAGGGCGTGAGGTGATCGATCTCTCCGGGAAGCGTGCCTTCGTGACGGGCGGGGGGCGGGGCATCGGTCGCGCGACGGCGCTGCTGCTGGCCCGGGCTGGATGCCGGGTGGCGGTGGGCTACCGCCGCCGCAGGGAGGACGCGGAGGAAACCGTCAGGGCGGTCGAGGGCGGTCAAGGGCGGTCGGGGGCGGTGGCGATCGCGGGCGACCTGGGAGATCCGGCCGTGGCGACGCGCGCCGTGGACGAGGCCGCGCGCGCCCTCGGCGGGCTCGAGCTGCTGATCGTCAACCACGGCGTCTGGCCTCCCGACGATGTCCCGGTCGCGACCCTGAGCGACGCCCAGTGGGATGCGACGCGGCGCGCCAACCTCGACGCCGCGCTGTACGTGTGCCGCGCCGCCATCCCGCGGCTTCCGGACGGCGGCAAGATCGTGCTCGTCTCCTCCACCGCCGGCCAGCGCGGCGAGCCGTTCCACGCCGACTACGCCGCCACCAAGGGCGCGGTCATCGCGTTCACCAAGTCTCTCGCGGTGGAGCTGGCGCCACGTCACATCAACGTGAACTGTGTCGCCCCCGGATGGGTCGATACGGCGATGGCGGAGCAACCGTACGCGAGGGGAGCGGGAAGCGGGAGACGGGAGATCGAGCGCACGATCCCCCTCGGGCGCGTCGCGAGCCCCGACGATATCGCGGGGCCCATCGTGTTCCTGTGCTCGGATCTGGCGCGGCATATCACGGGGGAGATTCTGAACGTGAATGGGGGAAGCGTGTTGTGTGGATGATTCAAACGCGGAACGCGGAAGTGGGAACGCGGAACAGAGAGGCGAGCGCCGCCGCTACGAGCGACCTCCCATTGCTGTTCCGCGTTCCGCGTTCCGCGTTCCGAGTTCAATGAAGCTCCCAGGCCGCCTCCCGATCCCGTCGGAGGTGCTGGAGATCGCCAAGCGCCTGGAGGACGCAGGGTACGAGACCTGGTGCGTGGGCGGCGCGATCCGAGACAACCTGCTCGGCCTCCAGAATCACGACTTCGATCTCACGACCGCGGCGCCGCCCCGGGAGGTGCAGCGGCTGTTCCGGCGCACGGTCCCGGTGGGGATCGAGCACGGCACCGTTGCGGTGCTTCGGCGTGTCCCTGATGGACGATCTGGCGCGCCGCGACTTCACGATCAACGCGATCGCCTATCACCCGGTCCGGCACGAGTGGCGCGACCCGTTCCAGGGCGCCGCGGACCTCGAGCACAAGCTGATCCGCTCGGTGGGCGACGCCAACTGGCGGTTTCAGGAGGACTACCTGCGCATCCTCCGGGCGCTGCGCTTCAGCGCGCGGTTCGAGTTCAAGATCCACGCGCGTACCCTCGAGGCCGCGAAGGCGAACGTGCAGGGGCTGGCGCAGCTCTCGGCGGAACGGGTGCGGGACGAATGGTTCAAGGGGATCGTCACGGCCAAACGAGTCTCGAAACTGCTGGCGCTGTGGATCGACATAGGAGCGGCGCGGATCTGGCTGCCGGAGATCAGGGAGAAGGGAGAGGGGAGAGGTTCGATCGGCGCCGTAGACAAGCTGCCGCGGGATCCCGTCCTGATCAGCGCCTATCTGGCGCGCGACCCGGCCTCACTCCTGACGCGGCTGCGGTGCTCCAACAAGGACATCGAACGCGCCCGGGCCATCGGTCAGTGGCGGGACAAGTATCCCGACCCGAAGCATCTGCCCGAGGTGCGCCGCTGGCTATCGCAAGTGGGAGAGTACGCAGACGACCTGCTCGCCCTGCCGCCGGTCCGTACCTCTCCCCTCTCCCTTCTCCCCAAGGTCGTGCACTCGATTCGGGCGGCACGCGACCCGCTCTCGCTCAGGGACCTAGCGGTGACCGGCGACGATCTCCTCGCCGCGGGCGTGCGCCCCGGGCCCGAGGTGGGCGAGACGCTCGCGCGGCTGCTCGGCGAGGTGCTCGAGGACCCGAGCCGCAACACGAAAGCGTATCTTCTGTCGCGTGTCTAGAGCGCTCGTGTACGCCCTGATCGCCGCACTCGGCAACGTGGTGGGGGCGCTGGCGGTGACGCGGCGCGCGTCCCGCGAGCTCGCCCTGATCGAGCACTTCGTGGCGTTCGGCGCCGGGTTCATGCTGGCGGTCGCCCTCGTGGAGGTGCTCCCGGAGGCGTTCGCCCGGTCCGGGAGCGTCGCGCCCGGGCTGGTGCTCGCGGGGTACCTCGCGGTGCACTTGAGCCAGCACACCCTGACGCCGCACTTTCATTTCGGCGAGGAGACCCACGTCGTCAACCGGCTCGCGGGGCCGTCGGCGCTCGTGGGCCTGCTGCTGCACACCTTCTTCGACGGCGTGGCGATCGCCAGCGCGTTCCTGGTACGGCCGGCGCTCGGCATGATGGTGTTCATCGCCATCCTGCTGCACAAGCTGCCGGAGGGCGTGACGATCTCCAGCCTGATGATCGCGGTCGGACGGTCGGGAGCGCAGGCGGTGGGCGCCGCCGCGCTGCTCGGCGTCGCGACGCTGGTGGGGGTGCTGCTCACCGACCAGCTCGGCTTTCTGGTGCAGCATGGGCTGGCGCTCTCGGCGGGCGTCACGATCTACGTGGCGGCGTCGAACCTGGTGCCGGAGTTCCAGGGGAAGCGGGGATGGAAGCTGCCGGCGGCGTTCTTTGCCGGAGCAGGAGTGTTTTTCATCGCGAAACTGGCGCTCGACCGCGCGTGGTGAGGAGCGCCGCCATGCCGGCGGCGGACGGGCGGCAAGTCGTTCAGCTCTAAGCGCGTAGGCACGTTTCAACAAAGGACGTTGCGTGGCCCCCGGCCGGATGACGCAGGTCACCGCCCGTAGCGACGCTGGGGCTTAGGTTGCCGACGTAACCCGCTGCTCAGAGCAAAACCGCCGAAAGGCGGCGACGCAGAGCTAGGGGACTACGGCGACCCGTCGGTCGCCACGTCAGCCCGGCCGCCAGCGACTCCGGAAAGCCCTGAGTCCCTGGCGGCCGGTCGTTTTGGTGGTTGACACAAGGAAGCTCGGCAGGATCGCACCCCTCCCGAGAGGGAGCGCGACAAAGGCAAACCCGGCGAAAGCCGGGGACGCAAAGCCCCGAGGCTACCGCACGCTGTCCGCGTGCCACGCCAGTCGAGCCGCCGAACCTCACTCTCAACCCGGGAGGGGTTATGCGTATCCGGACTATGATAGCGTTCGCTGCGGGCCTCCTCGCCGCAGCCTGTGAAGTACCGATGGCTGTGGGCGATCCGGATTTCGGCGTTGTTTCCGTGACCGTGGCGCCTAAGAGTGTTACACTGTCCGTGGGCGACAGCATGCAGCTGAGCGCCACCATCATCATGTCGAATAACCGCCCGCCACGTTCGGTCAGCTGGACCACCTCGAACGTGAATTACGCCACCGTAAACAAGTCCGGCATGGTGCATGGTGTCGGGGGTGGTGACGTCTCGATCTACGCTACCAGCGGCAGCAAGAGGGACTCGGCCGCCATCACGGTGGTGGCGCTGCCGCCCGCCCCCGTAGCGTCGGTGTCGGTGAGCCCACCGGCGGTCAGCCTCTTGGTCAGCAGCGTGATCCAGTTGGCCGCGACTCCGAAGGACTCGGCGGGGAACCCGCTGAGCGGGCGCACGGTGAGCTGGTCGAGCGACAACACGACGGTGGCGAGCGTGAACGGCAGCGGGCTCGTCACGGGGTTGGCAACCGGCTCGGCGATCGTGACCGCCACGTCCGAGGGGAAGAACGGCACCTCGGCAGTGACGGTGACCGTGCCGCCGCCGCCGCCGCCCTCCGCGGGTTGTATTCCCACCGGGTCCGGCGTGTGTCGCTACGTGGACATCGCCGCGGGCAACGACGCCAATGCGGGGACCAGCGCACAACCGTTCCGCACCCTAGCGAAGGCCACGAGCCTCGTGAATCCGGGCGATGTGGTGATCGTTCGCAATGGCGTGTACACGGTCGGCAGTGGTGCGTACGCGATCCTCGATATCGGCCGGGGCGGCACAGCGTCCAACCTGGTCGTGATCAAGGCCGAGAATCAATGGGGCGCGGTGCTCGACGGGCAGAACAATACCACCGAAACGGGCGTGCGCTTCGGCGCCAGCTATGTGCGGGTGGAAGGCTTCGAGATCAAGGGGATGTGGCACTACGGGGTCGATATGGGGATGGGGCTCACGGGGGACCAGGTGGCGCGGAACAACATTCACGACGTGGGCCGGATCTGCACCGCCACCACCCAGGGGCTCTCGGGGATCGGCCTGGCTGACGATAACGCGCTGATCGAGCAGAACCTCATTCACGACCTCGGCCGCTTCGGGCCCGGCGAAAACGGCTGCAGCCCGAGCAACGCCTACTGGCAGAACCACGATCACGGCATTTATCACCAGAGCGGCAACAACGTGACGATTCGCAACAACATCTTCTATAACTTGGTGCACGGGTGGGCGATCCAGCGCTACAGCACCGCTGGCGACGCCGTCGACAACGCGCGCATCGTCGATAACACCTTCGCCTTCCCCAATCCCAACCGGCAAGGCCACATCGTCGTCGGTGGCACGATGAGCAATTCGGTCATCGAGAACAACATCTTCTACCAGCCGCTGACGGCGGGCATCTACTTCGACAGCGGCACGATGACCAACGTGACCGTGGCCAACAACATCACGTCGAATGGTCCCGTGAACTACGGGACGTTGCCGGGTATCACGTACTCCAACAACTTCGACTTCACGGATCCACTCCTGGTGAATCCGGCGGGGTTCGACTTTCATCTGACCGCCGGCAGCCCCGCCATCGCTGCCGGGCTCAATCTCCCCTACGTGCCGAACGACTTTGCCGGGGCGAGTCGCCCGGTCGGCGCGGCCTATGATGTGGGAGCCTACCAATTCAAGTGAGCCCCGAACGGTGGCGCGCGTCCTGAGTTCGCGGCGCGGTAACGGCAGCACCCGACGTCCCGGTCATGGCGTTCCATGGCCGGGACGTCGGCCTATGGGTGCCGGCCCAGCCAAAAGTGGCCGCACCGCATCTCCCCGACGTGCAAGAAGGCGCGCCGCGTCCAGGCAATGCGTTCGAGGTTGTCGTTCGTGTAGTCGAGGATGCGGAGGCCGCTGCGCCCGATCGCGGAGCACCATTGTCTGTACGACTGAAAACAAACGCCCACGCCGGCCGTATTGGCGCCGAGTGTTCTCAGCGCCTTGGCTACGGTTCGTAAGGATGTGAGTTGATAAATGATCCAGCCGGGCGCGCCGTCGATGGCGAGGCCGTTATAGATGTCCTCATAAATGGAAATTCGGCCCCGGGCGGTCAGAATCTTCGCGCTAGCACGCAATGCGAGCCGCTGGTTCTCCCGTGTGCGAGCATAGGAAGACCGGGCGACAAGATGGTGCAAGATCCAGTTGAAGAAAATGACGTCGTATTGGGTATCGACAATCCCCTCGAGGTGCTCGACGCCACCGAAGACCAAGCGCTTTCTGGCGTGGGGTTTGTTTCTGTTCAGCAACAGCTGGGAATTATCCAGCACCACCCCGCTCGAGCTTGGATAATCCTCCAACAGGCGATCCGCAAACGTCCCATTGCCGCCACCGAGGTCCAAGAACGTGAATCGCCCGTCTGGGAAATCCCGATCGAGACACCGATGGATGGGAATCCACCGCTGGTCGTTGACACTTTCGGTGTCGAATGCCTCGAGCTGATCGTCAGCGAGTCGTTCCACGACTTGTTCCATAGGGCGTCGCTCGGTCCAGGTCTGGATGAGTGTTCTCGTCGCGTCGGATCGCGGCCCCCCCCGACACGGCTAGGAGGAGCCCAGTCACGTTCTGTGCCGCTCGTCCCGCCGAGTCCCTGCAATAAGTTGATGTCACGCAAAGCGTTACTATGCGCTCGCCGGTTCGACATGGCACGCTGACCGGTGCGAGTGCCACGACGGGGTTACACTTTCGCATCACGCGTGCGGCAGCCGGACCCGCGGAGGGGCACTGGCGCCACAGCGGGAGGCGAGTCGCGGCCTGCCGGCATGCGTCTTGAGAGAGCGTTGTCGATTCCTGATCCCACCGCCTCGGGAGGTCTCATGCGGCCTATCACCGCGCTCTGCTGCTCGCTGCAGCTCATGGGCAGTCTGCTGGCGGTCGGTGCATGCGAGAGCCCCATCACGCCGCCACCACCATCAGGCTGTGGAGCGACTGGATCCGGCGTGTGCTACTACGTGGACGCGGCCGCGGGGAACGACGCCAACCCGGGCACCAGCGCCCAGCCGTTTCGAACCATTCAGCGAGCCGCCGTTGTCGTGAACCCGGGCGACTTGGTGATCGTCCACGACGGCGTCTACACCGCGGGCAGTGGTGCGTATGCGATTCTCGATATCGGCCGGGGCGGCACGGCCGCGAACCTGGTGGTGTTCAGGGCCGAGCACAAGTGGGGCGCCGTGCTCGATGGACAGAGCAACACCACCGAGGCTGGCGTGCGGTTCGGCACCAGCTATGTGCGGGTGGACGGCTTCGAGATCACAGGCGTCAGGCACTATGGGATCGACATGGGGGTCGGGCTCACGGGGGACCAGGTGGCCAGGAATAACATCCACGACGTGGGGCGGTACTGCACTGACGGTACCCTCGGACTCTCGGGGATCGGCCTGGCCGACGATGACGTGCTCATCGAACAGAACCTCATTCACGACATCGGTCGCTTCGGGCCCGGCGAAAACGGGTGTACGCCGACCACGTTGTACTGGCAGAACCACGATCACGGGATATATCACCAGAGCGGGAACAACGTGACGATTCGCAACAACATCTTCTATAACCTGGTGCACGGGTGGGCGATTCAGCGGTACGCCACCGCCAACGACGCCACCGACGGCGTCCGCATCGTCAACAACACCTTCGCCTTCCCCAATCCCAACAAGGTGGGTCAGATCGTCATCGGCAGCCCGATGACCAATTCGGTCTTCGACAACAACATCTTCTACCAGCCGCTGACGGCGGGGATCTGGTTCGACGCGGGTGGCACGACGACGAACGTGACGGTGGCCAACAACCTGACGTCGAGTGGCCCCGTGAACTACGGGAGCCCGGCCGGTACGACGTTCTCGAACAACCTGGACAACACCGATCCGCTGCTGGTGAATCCCGCGGGATTCGACTTCCATCTGCAAGCCGGCAGCCCCGCGATCCGGGCCGGTCTCCGACTCTCGTACGTGCCGAACGACTTCGCCGGCGTGAGTCGCCCGTCCAGCGCCGCCTACGACATCGGGGCCTATCAATTCAAGTGAGTCCCGCCCGGCGACCGGGTGGGAGACAGAATCGTGCGGCCGTGCGACACGTACGCGAGTGCGGCCCGCGCGAAGGCTCTGGATTCGCGACCATTCGACGGTATGGAAGTTGCACCCCCGTGAGCTCCGGTCGCCTCCCGGATGCCGGTCCCCATGGCTCGCTCGCCGTTGCGTTACGTTGCTCTTGTGCTCGCCTCCTTGCTCGCGAGCGCGGCCTGCTCGCGCGATGCCAGCGGGCCGCCGGATGACGGCACCGCCACCCTCATCATCAGAGCCGATCTCCTGGGCACGGCAGTCGCCACCGTGGTCGTCGAGGTCGCGGCGCCCGACATTCCCACGACCCTGGTGTTCAACGTCGCCATCACCAACGGCGTTGCCCTCGGCATGATCACCGTTCCGGCGGGCACCAATCGCACCGTCACGCTGCGAGCGTACGACGGCGGCGGCGTTGAAACGCACGAGGGATCGATCACCCTCAACATTCAGCCTGGTAGCAACCCCACGATATCGCTGGTGCTGACGCCGCTGACGGGTGACCTGCCGATCACGGTGACGTTGGGAAGCGTCACCGTAGCGGTGACACCAACTCCGGATACGCTCGCGCGCGGGGCAGTCGTGCAGCTGACGGCCGCGATCACCGATTGGAACGGGGATCAGATGACGGGGACCGTCAAGTGGGCCAGCGACAACCCCGGCGTCGCGATCGTGGACGCGTCCGGACTGGTGACGGGGATGGGGGTGGGTACGACGACGATCGCTGCTACTTTCCGAGGAGTTGCCGGGACCGCGACGGTCCGTGTTACTCCCTAGCGGGGCCGTCATCGTGCCTCGCAGCGTGCGTATTCAGGCCGCGGCGACCCTGGTCGCCCTGCTGGCGCTCGGTTCCTGCTTACCGAGCGAGCCCACGGGATCCCGGCCCCGCCCCGCGGAGACCACGCTGCTCGTCCAAGCGGACCTCTCCGGCACGACGGTCGCCACCGTCGTTGTGGAAGTGACGGCGCCCGACATCCCGGCGACGCTCGTCTTCAATATTCCCGTCAACGACCGCGTCGCCCTCGGCACCATCACGCTGCCGGCAGGCTCCAATCGCACGATCACCATGCGGGCGTACGACGCCGGCGGCGTCGCCACGCACAGCGGATCCGCGACGGTGAACATTCAACCCGGTACGAACCCCACGATCACAATCGTGCTGATGCCCCTGACGGGCGACGTGCCGATCAATGCGACGTTGGGAAGCTTTGGCGTGACGGTGACGCCGGTACGAGACACGCTGGCCGTGGGAGATACCGCCAGCCTCACCGCCAGTCTGCTCGATGCGAACGGCACGCCGGTGACGGGGACGGTCGATTGGGGCAGCCTGGCCCCGGGCGTGGCCACGGTGGTCAGCACCGGCCCGCAAACGGCGCGCGTCACGGCGACCCGGCCGGGGCGGACCACGATCGTGGCGACGTACGGCGGAACGGCAGGTCCGGCCACGATCGTCGTGGCGGGCTGGTACGCCGCGCCGACCGGGTCGAGCGACGGGGACGGCTCGCGCCGGCCGTGGGATCTCCAAACGGCGCTGAGCGGCGGCCACGGGAAAGTGCAGCCCGGCGACACGATCTGGTTGCGCGGCGGTACCTATGCGGGAACCTTCACCGCGAGCCTGGCGGGCACAGCCGCGGCGCCGATCGTCGTGCGGCAGTATCGCGGGGAGCGCGCCACCATCGACGGCGGCAGCTCGAGGGTCGAGACCGTCACCGTCGACGGCCAGTGGGCCATCTACTGGGGTTTCGAGATCATGCAGTCGGGCACGGCCCGGTGGTGCGACAGCTGTCTTGGTCTCCGCCCGACGGGCGTGTACGTCCGCAACGCGGCGAACGTGAAGTTCGTCAACCTGATCGTCCACGACGTGGGGCACGGCGCGTACACCGAAAATGCCGCGCACGGCATCGAGATCTACGGCTGGGTGATCTATAACGGGGGCCACGAAAACTCCACGCGGTCGGACGGCCACGGCATCTACATCAAGAACGACGGCATCGGATGGAAGATCGCGCGCGACAACGTGATCTTCGACCAGTTCGGGTTCGGTATCCACGGCTACACCGAGGTCGGCAGCGGGCAGCTCAAGAATCTGCTATTCGACGGCAACGTCCTGTTCAACAACGGCTCGGTGAGCGACTACGACAACCCGAATCTCGCGCTCGGCGGTACGGGCATCGCGGACAACGACACGGTGACCGGCAACCTGATGTACTTCTCGCCGGGCGTGGGCTGGAAGAACGCCCTGATCGGTTTTCAAACGCTGCTGAACGGCGCCGCGACGTTCCGCGGCAACAACCTCGTGGGCGGGAGCGACGCGCTCGACGTGGGCTACTGGCAGAGCCTGAGCGTGTCGAACAACACGATCGTCGGGCCCGACCGCATGGTGGACATTCACGACACCTCCACCGCCGGCTGGCAGTGGACCGTCAACTGGTACTGGCGCGACCCCCAGGCGACCGCGTGGGCCTACCAGGGCACGGGCTACACCCTGGGCGACTGGAAGGCGGCCACCGGCCTGGGCGCGACCGACCGAGCGTCGGCCGGGCAGCCCGCACAGCCGCAGGTGTTCGTGCGGCCCAACCGGTACGAACCCGGACGGGGCTGGGTCGTCATCTACAATTGGAGCGGCCAGGCCGTCGTGTTGGCGGACCTCACCAGCGTCGTTCGCATGGGCGATCGCTACGAGGTGCGGAACGTGCAGGACGTGTTCGGCAGCCCGGTGGTGAGCGGGACGTACGGCGGCGGCTCGGTCGGCATCCCGATGAGCGGCGTCACGCCTCCTACGCCGATCGGCAACTCCCCGCGGGCGCCCGTCAGGACGGGGCCCAGCTTCGATGTCTTCCTCGTGACCAGCTCGCCCCCCTCGCCCCCCTGAACCGGGCCCCGGCGGTCGTCAGCGGCGCAGCCGGGCGATCTCGTCCGCGAGGTGGGCGGCGAACGGCAGCGCGCAGGTGAATCCCGGCGACACCGCGTTCAGCACGTGGAACGAGCGGTCGTCGCCCTCGTACCGGAAGTCCATCTCGAGCCGGCGCTCGCGGATATCGACGAGTTGGGCGCGAATCCCCGGCGCGCCCCAGCGGCGGAAATGCTCGGGTCGGACGCCGTCGGCCAGTTCGCTCGCGAGCGTCACGATCGCACCCCGCCGGTACTTGCGGAGCTCTTGCAGCGCGAGGGTCCGAAATCCGAAGGCATCGCGCAGGACGAGACCCGCTTCGCGGGTCAGAATCTCCACACACTCCGACAGGCGGAAGCGATCCCAGCCCGCGTACTGCTCGCGCCAAAGCGCCGGGATCGCGGTGGGACCGAGCGTCGCCGCGCCGTTCGCCCCCACGGTGACGTGCACGCCGAGGAACGGGTGGCGCAGGTCCGGTACAGGATAGATGTGGGTGCGGAACCCGGGGCTGCCGGGACTCGCCTCGAGGTACAGGCCCTTGAAGGGGAGGATGCGCCAGCGCTCGGCGAAGCCCCAGTCGCGGGCGACGCGATCCGCATGGAGCCCGGCGGCGTTCACGAGGTACCCCGGGGCCAACATCCCCGCCGTGGAGCGGATGGCGCGCCCGCTGCGGCCGAGGTACGCCGTGCCGGGACAGAGCGTCACCCCCGCGCGCCGCGCGTCGCCGACGAGGGCCTGGAGCACGGCGCGGGGATCGACGGCGGACGTCGTCGGGGAGAACAGCGCGTGCTCGCACGTCTTCACGCGCGGCTCCACGCGACGGGCTTCCGCGGCGGTGAGCGGCTCGAGGGCGACGCCGGTCGCGCGCGCGCGCCGCAGCAACTCGTCGAGTGCCGCGAACTCATCGACGGAGCGGGCGACCACGAGCTTGCCACAGCGGTTGAGCGGCAGGCCCCGCTCGACGCAGTAGCTCGTGAGGCGGGCGTTCCCGTCCCGCGTGAACCGGGCCTTGAGGCTGTCCGCGGCGTAGTAGAAGCCGGCGTGGAGCACGCCGCTGTTGCGGCCGCTCGCGTGCCGGCCCCACGCCGGCTCCTTCTCGAGCAGGGTGATGGCGGCGTCGGGGTGGCGGCGGCGCAACTCCAGCGCCAGGCTCACGCCGATGATCCCACCGCCGACGACGAGAAAGTCCGCTGTCTTCAGGCTTGGGCGAGGGTGCGGGTGGGGGCGACGTCCTCGCGCCGCCGGCGGGGGGCGACGAACGTCTGTCGCAGCGCCTGCACGTTGTGGAAGCCGGGGTCCTGCCAGCGGCGCAGGGCCGGATCGGCCCGGACGGCCGCGGCCACCTCGCGGATCCCGTCGGCGACCGAGTACTCGGGCTCGAACCCGAGGACGCGCCGGATCTTCGCGAAGCCGACGCGGTAGTCGCGCGGATCGGCCGCCTCGTCGCAGCGCTCGATCTCCACGTCGCCGACCACGCCTGCCACCAGCTCGCCGATCTCGCTGATGCGGTGATTGAGCGCGTCGCCGCCCACGTTGAAGATCTCGCCGGCCACGTCGCTCGCGGGCGCCTCGAGCGCCAGCACGAAGGCCCGCGCGGCGTCGCGGCAGTGGACGTTGGGACGCCACTGGCTGCCGCCGAAGATGCTGATGCGCTTATCCACGACCGCCCGCGCCGTGAGCGTGTTCACGACCAGATCGAAGCGCATCCGTGGAGACAGGCCGAACACCGTGGCGAGGCGGACGACCACGGGCTCGACGTCGCCGTGGCGGTCGAACAGGATGTTCTCGCTGAGGACGCGCGTCCGGGCGTACAACGAGACGGGGTTCAGGCTGGATCGCTCGGTCAGCAAGGCGTGACTGCTCGCGCCATACACACTGCAGCTCGATGCGAACACGAGGCGCCGCACGCCGTAGAAGTTGCAGGTTTCGGCGAGGATCTTGGTCGCCGTGTAGTTCAGGTTGATCGTCTCTTCCGGATCGAGATTGCAGGCCGGGTCGCCCACGATCGCCGCCAGGGCGATGACGCCATCGACGTTCTTCACCGCGCGGCTCACGTCGCGGCTGTTGCAGATGTCGCCCTGGAGGGTCTCGAGGTTGGGATGGTGGAGGCCCGCGATCCCGGCGCGGTCGTAGTCGAACCGATCGAGGATGCGCACGCGGTAGCCACGCTCCAGCAGCATGCGCACCAGATGCGAGCCGATGAACCCGGCGCCGCCCGTGACGAGCACCCGGCGGCGGTGCTGGTCGCCGGGGGGCGTGGGACGGTCGCGGACCGGTGCGCCGCCGATCAACTCGTGGAGCTTGACCGCGCCGGGCCGGTGCAGCTGTTCGCCCGCCACGAACCGCTCTACGCCGTGCACGGTGCGTGTGCGGATGCCGACGTCTTCGAGTTGCCGCGCGAACGAGTGAAGCAGGGAGGGGTCGGCGGAAGGCATCGCCACGACCACTTCCGCGATGCGGTACCGCTCGCAGATCCTCGCGGCCTGCGCCAGCGGGCCCAGCACGCGGGCTCCATTGAGCACCGCTCCGACCTTGCTGGGGTCGTCATCCAAATAGCCCGCCAGCTCCACGTCGTCCGACCCTCGCTCCGCCAGCTCGCGACCGATCGAGAGTCCGTGCTCGCCCGCTCCGACGATGAGAATCCGGCGCGGCGCCCGCAGCGGTGAGGAGGCCCGTCGCTCGCGACGGAGCTGCTTCGTCGCCGCCACCTGCCAGCGGCGCAGTGTCCGCACTCCGATACAACCGAACAGTGTGAGCAGCGCGACGAGCAGAATGGCCGACCCGCCGAGCGGGATGACGTTGAGGTAACGGACCACCAGCAGGGCGAGCGCCGCTACCCCCGTCGAGACCGCAACCACGATGGCCTCGGACAGGCTGGTGTAGCGCCAGATGGCGCGGTAACTCCCGCCCAGCGCATGCGCGAGTACGAGCAGAGACCCGACGCCGGCGGCAAGCCACGCGGTCTCTGCGACCCGGAGGCGCGCCCCGTCCTCAACGCCGAGGGCTACCGTCACGGCAAGTGCGCCACAGCAGAAGTCGAGCAGGATCTTCACCGCGCGCCGCAGGATGGGATCGCACAGGTAGGCGGTTTCGAGGTCGCTGCCCCACCCCAGGAAACCGCGGCGGGAACGCGCCAGGGCCGCCGGGATGGCGGCGGGGATGCCGAAGGCTCGCGGTTGGAGCATCAGGGCTCGAGATCTCCTGTTCGCGGGGTCGAACAGCGGCGGTTTCACGCTGGTACTCTCAGGAATTGTGCCCATGGTCATCCCGCACGAGGGCGAGCACAATCACCGTAAGTTACGCTCAGAGAGGGTGTTAGGTGGTTCTCCCCTGATGCGTTGCTCGGGCGCGGCACCCCCGACTGCCGCACAATCGCCACAGCTTCGCCTCAAATCTGCGCATGGATCGGCGTGCGCTCCCTTTCTGGTCCGTCCTACGCCACGCTGAAGGCGCGCATCCACATTTCGAGCGCCAGCACGCGGAACAGGCCGAGGTACGCCTCGGTGTTGGCACGGCGCGCCCGGGATGCGTCATACCAACGCTGCACGGGCGCCGGATCGACGAAGCGGGCGCAGCGCAACCCGCCTGCCATCAGGTCGCCGACGCGGGGACGCAACTCGGCGGCGAGCCAGCGCCGATCGGGGGCCGCGAAGCCCAGCTTGGTGGTGCGCAGTCGCACCTCGTCCGGCATCACGCCCTGCATCACCTGGCGAATTGCGTACTTGCTCCAACCGTCGTGCACCTTGAGGTGGTCGGGGAGCCCGACGCCGAACTCGACCAGCAGATGGTCGAGCAGCGGCACGCGTGCCTCGAGCGAAAACGCCATCGAGGACCGGTCCTCCATGCGGAGCAGTTGGGGCAGGGTGTCCACCATGAGGTCATCGACCTGAATGCGCTGCATCAAGGTCCAGCCCGTGTCGGGGGTGCGGGCCGTGGCGGCGTAGCGCCACCAGCGGGTCGCCGGCGTGCTCTCCGCGGAGACGGCGCGGTGCCAATCGGCTCGCAGCGCGCGCTGCAGCAGGGAGTCGACCCGCAGCAGGCGCCGCACGGCGCCGGGGAGGTAGCGGTAGCCCCCCCGCAGGTCCAGCACGTACAGGTCGCCCTGTCGCACCATGGCGCCGGCCTCCCGCGCCATCCGGCCCCAGCGCCCGGACTGTAGCAGCGACATGAGATAGGCGTAGCGGAACTTGGCGTAGCCGCCGAACACCTCGTCGCCCCCCTGTCCATCGAGCAACACCTTCACCCCCGCGGCGCGGGCGGCTCGCATGACGCACCACTGCGCGTAGAAGCTGAGTGAGAAGAACGGCATGTCCTGGTGCCACGCCATGCGCGCGAACACGTCCCAAAAGTCGTCGGCGCTGGGGAACACGAGATGGGGCGTAGCGCCCATCGCCTGCGCCGCCGCGAGGGCATAGCGCCGCTCGTCGAGCTCGGGGTACTCCCAACACGAGGTGAACGTGAAGAAGCTGTCGCCTACTGCCGTCGCGGCCTCGGGCTGCTCGCGCCAGATCTTCCCGATCAGCGAGACCACGGTGGAGGAATCGATGCCGCCGCTCAAGCAGCTGCCCGCGCGCACGTCGCTGATCAGGTGCGACCGCGTGGTGTCGAGGAGCAGGGCCTGCAGCCGCTCGAGGCGCGCGGCGTCGCTCGCACCGTTCCGGGAGGCAGGCGGCGTGAGCTCCCAGTAGCGCCGCACGGTGACCCGCCCGGTGGCGACGTCCAGGCTGAGCGCGTGCGCCGCCGGTAGCGCCTTCACGCCCCGGAACAGGGTCCGCTCGCCGTAGTCGCAGTTGCCGTGCACGAGGTAGTCGACCACCGCGTCGTCATCCGCCACGGCGCTGAGCGCCGGGAACGCGAGCAGCGCCTTGATCTCGGAGGCGAACAGGAAATGGCCCGGGGGCGTGGCGTAGTAGAACGGCTTGATCCCGAGGCGATCGCGCGCGCAGAACAGGCGGCCCAGACGGCCGTCCCAGATGGCGAAGCCGAACATCCCCTGCAGCCGTCCGAGGCAGTCCTCGCCCCAGCGGCGATAGGCCTGGAGGAGCACTTCGGTATCGGTGCGGGTGGTGAAGGCGCACCCCGCCTGCTCGAGCTCGGCCCGCAGCTCGCGGTGGTTGTAGATCTCGCCGTTGAAGACGATCCACGCTCCATCGGCCCCCATCGGCTGGATGCCCCGCTCCGAGAGGTCGAGGATCGCGAGCCGCCGATGACCGAGCGCGATGCGCACGTCCGCGCGACCGTCCCACGCCGCGACGTCACGGACGAACGCAGCGGCGAACGCGCCGTGCGCGGGCCAGCCGAGCAGGTACCCCGCGCCGTCGGGTCCGCGATGGGCCTGGCGGTCGTTCATGCGCTGCAGGACGTCCGGGTCGACCGGCGCGCCGCTGAGGGACAGAATGCCGACGATGCCGCACATGGTCCGCGTCCTCAGGCTGTGGGCGGGCGGGCCGCCGCGAGCGGCCGTGCCGGCGACCGGTCCGGAGCGCCGTTGAGGGCGGCGCGGTAGATGGCGATGACCTGCTGGGTGAGGAGCCGCTCGTCGAGGTGGCGGACGCTGTCGCGGCCCGCGGTCCGCGCGCCGCGCGCGAGCACGCGCGCGAGCGCCGCGGCGATGGTCTCGGGCCGGTCGTCGGCGCACACCTCGCAGCCCGCGACGCCCTGGAGGCGCTCGGCGACGTCGCCGACGGGGACGGAGACGACGGGGAGGTC
>WNGD01000286.1_pt1 | contig 51600 bp, 30 predicted proteins | sample 5400671 | NCBI WGS metagenome assembly WNGD01 (sample SAMN13153369, study PRJNA577476) | soil metagenome | isolation source: 40 cm soil or saprolite under grassland replicate 2 | place: USA:California | collected 2016-06-15 | reverse complement strand
CCCTCTTCCGCAACGCCGTGTTCTCCCTCTCCAGTGCGATTGGCTTTGTGGTCGTCTTCGCGCTTTATGGGGCGACCACCTATCTGCCGCTCTTTCTGCAGGTCGTAAATGGTGCCTCCCCCGCCAGTTCCGGCCTGCGCCTGTTACCCATGATTCTGGGGTTGCTGCTCACGTCCATCACCAGCGGACAGCTCATCAGCCGCTGGGGGCGCTACAAAGCCTTCCCGATTGCCGGCACAGCCGTGATGACGCTGGGCATGTTCCTGCTCTCACGTCTGAGCGAGCACACGAGCGTGCTGGTGGAATCGCTGTCGATGGCGGTCCTGGGACTGGGGGTGGGGCTGGTGACGCAGGTGCTGGTGATGGCCGTGCAGAACGCTGTGGATTACCGCAATCTGGGCGCTGCGACCTCTGGGGTGATCTTCTTCCGCTCGATTGGCGGCGCGTTCGGCACGGCCATCTTTGGCGCCATCTTCTCCAACCAACTGGCATCACATCTCGCTTCCCTGGCTCCCTCACTTCCGTCCGGGATCAGTCTCAGCATGACAGAGAGCGTTGCGGCGATCCAGCATCTGCCAACATCCGTGCGTGCGGAGGTGGTGCATGCCTACGCCCAATCGCTGTCGACAGTCTTCCTGGTGACGGTGCCCATTGTTGCTGTGGCCTTCATATTGTCCTGGCTGCTACCTGAGGTGCGACTGCGCACCACCACCCAGGCGACCGACATGGGCCATACCTTCGCCATGCCAACCACGCGCACTTCCCAGCAGGAGATCGAGCGGGCACTTCACGTGCTGACCAGCCGCGACAGCCTGGACCAGCTCTACCACCGGCTCGCAGCTCGCGCTGGCATTGTGCTCGACCCGCTCTCTACCTGGCTCCTGTTCCGTTTCCAGGAGCAGGCCCCAATTGCTGGGGCGACTCTGGCGAAGCGATTCCACGTGCCGGCCGCCAGGCTGATGCCTTCCATTGAAGCGCTGCGGGAGAGCGGGCTGATCACCAAGATATCAGCCGTGGAGGATCAAGCAGATGGCCAACTCCAACTGACTGCTGCCGGGCAGGAGACCGCCGCTACAGTAGCGATCGCCTGCCATGACAGCCTGGCCGAGTTGCTTGACGGCTGGTCGCCCGGACAGGAAGCCGAGCTGGTCGCCCTGCTTCGTCGGGTGACGACGACCCTGTTCAGTGAAGAGAACAAGAAAGAATTGATCAGCACTCCGACTTAGAGCTGCCAAGGCTCCTGTGTGTCACGCCGGATATTGTACAGGAACGGCGGATGCACCTGGTAGCGCAGCCAAGCACTAGAAGCAGTACTAGATATCGACGAAGAAAATCCATTTCCATTCCCTGCCTTGCGGCAAATCGCTCAACGTCTTGGCCACAGTACAGCGACTTTACATAAGTACTGCCCTGATCTTTGTCAGACTATAGTAATGCGATACAGATGGTCATCGACCGGAAAGGACGCCCTGATACGTATGAAGCAGGCTTTGGAAGATGCTCTGGTGAGCGACAAACGAATGTCCTTGAAAGCAATTGCGCAGCAGCTTGGCTGCACCACCGCCGTATTATATAAGCGATTTCCCGATCTCTCTCAGGCTGTCGTTACGCGATATCGAGGAGAACGGATTGACAAGGAGCAGATCCGACAACAGTTGCAAGATATGCTAAGGAGCAGTGAGAAGATGCCAAGCATTAGGGAAATTGCGCGGCAACGGGGGTATAGGCTCGCTATTCTGGAGAGAAACTTTCCCGACCTCTGTAAGGAGATTGCATTACGTCGTCGTATTGAACTGAGAAAACAGCATGAAGAGCGGATGACACGAATCTCTCTGGAGATTCATCAGACAGTGATGATCTTGCATCAACAAGGTATGTATCCTAGCTCTATCCAGGTTGGGAAACAACTGAACAATTCGCATATACTACGGCCAAAGAAAGCACGTGAGGCTTGGATTTTGGCGCTTGACGAATTAGGATATCCAACAGATCACCTGAAAAAATAGACAGAGCACAAAGAATCCCCTCCTTTTGATATCTTATATGACCTCTGATGAAAGTCGCACAATAGTAAAATACATTCTTTCTGTACAGGGATGGGAAGCATAGTTTTGGAGGGCCAAATGGGAAGCATAGGTTTTGGAAATCTCCAAAACCTATGGGTAAAATGACATTCTCACAATGTGCCGTCCGCTATAACTGTAGAAAAACCTAAAAATCCGCATTATCTTTAGAAAAGAGATGTGCTTTAATGCCTCACGCGCTGGCTTTGCAAGCAGGAGAGATGGTCTTACAGACCGATGACAATTCTCAAAAAATAGGCCGGATTGTAGCCACTTTTCTAAAGATAGTGCGGATTTTTCAAAATCAGGCTGTGCTTGGGTATAATATGAGAAGTGAATACGTGCGAAGGAACAAAAATGCGCCTCATCTCCGATTTAGAAAAATCCGCCATAAAATTAGAAAATAGGCAGGAATCCACGCTAATTTTAGAAAAAGAGCTTTTCATGAAAATCTACCTAAATACTGCTTCTACGCGAATAGCATTTTATGGAAGTATTTGGCTTAAAGAGGTATGTCCTTTAGACATCAACGCGACTCCGAAGTTACATGATTCTCACAAGACAGAGCCTTTCTCGTTTTCTTATCCCATGAGATGATGGCAACCTTGTACGGCAAATCCTTTGCATGTATAAATTATGCTTGTCACGTAGACAAAGATAGGCTTATTTGAGAACGGATGATCAAAGTAGCCAGTACAGGCATCAAGATTCTCAAAATGCCTTATCACGCGCCACGAGCCAATGCCATCTGTGAACGATTCCTGGGAAGTGTGCGACGAGAGTGCCTGGATCACGTCTTGATCCTGCACGAGCGGCATCTGCATCGTGTCCTGCGTGCTTAAGTTGCGTATTTCAATCGGGCACGGCCACATCAAGGGATCCACCAGCAGGTTCCCGATGGAGAAGTTCCCTCTGTTCCGCCAGGCAAGTCCGGTAATGGCATTACCGCGGTCCCGGTTTTGGGTGGGCTACACCACAAGTACCGAAAAGTGGCCTGAGCGTTTCAAGAGGCCAATCATACTACCTGAAGAGATTGAGTTCCGCATATCGTCGTGGTTTTGAACTGCCTGGAAGGATCTTCCACCCTCTCATCTCCCACTGAAGGAGAGGATGAACTGCATATACTGCTGCAGGATGGATGGAGACACACGAAATGCTCTAGCATCCCTTCATCGGTGAATGCCACAGCTCCAAGAAAAGTGAGTAAAGGGGTTCCCGTAGCAATTGGACCAAAACCAACGTTAAGAGTAGGCCTCACATCTGAATCACACTTTGTAGGTATCAAGCAGTGGCTTTACAAACTTCTCATAGAGTTCTGGTCTTTCTCGTTCAAACCAGGAGAGAGGTTTCAACAATATAGGAGGCATCTCTAATGCCAGTGCTTTTTCTATCGCAATTCGGGCTTCTTCCTCTTGGTAAAGAGAAATGTACACCATGCCTACCCAGAAATGTGTATCCCATTCCCGCCAATAATCAAAGTCTTGAAAGTCTTGCCAATTTTCATCATAGTGTAAGGTGGTCGCATGTTGTAGCTCTGTCAGTGCTTGCTTGAACTCCTTCTGGAGCCAGAGAATAACTCCTCTACAGACATATGCCGTATAACTATCTCCGCCTGCAATTACTTTTAGATGTTGAAGTGTTTGCAAACCAGGATAGGTTTGACACATCGCAGACCATTCCATTGCCCATAAGACAATGTCTTGTGTTGGGGCAAGTTCGTGGCTGCGAGTAAAGCAGGTGTTGGCTTGGAGAAGATCTGTGAGCCAGAGATAAATACATCCTCGACGAAACTGTATACGTCCAGCTAATGGATGTTCCGGTGCCACTTGCAGCACACGATCCCAATCCGCAAGAGCTTTCCCGTATTCTTTCAATTCCATATAAATACGTCCCCGATTGCTGTAGGCATGAATAAGCCTCCAGTCTAGTTGAAGTGCGTGGTCAAGATCACTCAAGGCTTGCTGATAGGCTTTGAGCCTCCCATAGGCCCGACCCCTCCCAAGGTAGAGATCAGAATAATAGGGAGCCAGTTGGAGTCCGTGGTTGAAATTATCAACCGCCTGCCAGTATTCTTTGAGGCAGGAGTGTGCCCAACCCAATCCGTCATATGCTGTAGCGGAGCGCGAATCTATTTCGAGGGCGTGTTCAAAACTCGTGAGTGCCTGCAGGTATTCTTTGAGCCACAAATATCCCCAACCACAGAGACAATTGATCTTTGCAAGCAGTTCTGGTGAGGATGAGTACTTAATAAGCTTGAACAGATTGTCTGTGGCTTGAAGCCACTCTTGTTTGTGTTTTCGATCGTACTCGGTGGGAAGTGTTTCAACGAAGCGTAAGAGTCCCTGGGCAGTTTGGTGAGCGTGATAGCTTTCTTGTGTGTATGAGAGTCTCTGAACCGTATTTCGCAGCATTCGAAGCAGCGTGTGCACTTGCTCGATATCTTCATATTCAAGGATATCGAGAAGGGGTGAAAGGGCCTGTATGTGGCTTTCTTCATCTGGTAAGAAGAAGAGTTGAGATGCAAGAGCCAGCATGACTTCCAGCCTCACATCAGAAGGGCGATACATGTTTTTCTCTCGGATCGTTTGAAGATGCTCAAGCAATCCTTGATAGTACGTAGCGAGTGTTCTCCTGGCGGCATAATATGTTTTTGGAGAAGAGTGGAGTACATGGCGCTGGAAGAGTTCTTGTACCAGATCATGGTAGATATAGCGTTCACTGAGAGAAGATGCTCGTACAAACGGTTGACGAATAAGCCATGTATAAAGAGAGGGTCGATTCTGATCAGTCAGATATGGGAACGCTTCAAGATCGTCTAGGTTAAACGGTCTAGAGAACAAGGCCGCATCAAGTGCTAATTGCCGTTTCATCTGCTCCTGATCGGGAATCCGACGTAGAAAATTGTCTACGACATCCTTTGTCGGGTCAAGAGTTCCCTGAGTACTCGATGCCAGGAGACTAAGATACAACGGAAGTCCGTGTGACAAGTGCCAGATGGTTTCGATCCGCTCCATCGTCGTAATCCCTCGCTCCGCAAGATAGGCAGACGTTTCCTCTTGGGTAAAAGGACGCAAAGGCAGGGAGAAAATCGTATGGCTATCATAGTAGGGGAGCCATTGTTTTGCACCATCAACAGTGGAGCGCTCAAGAGGATCGCGCCCGGCCACAATGAACACAATATTCGGATTGATCTCCATCTCTAATACGTAATGAAGAAGCCAAGGAACTGCCTCGTCTGCTACTTGCTCAAAGGTGTCAAAGAACAGAAGAATTCTCCGTTCACGCTTTGTCCGAACAGAAGGAAGCGCTCCTTTCGTTGCAGCTAGATGGTTCAGTTCGGAGATAAAGACCCGCGTTAAGGTTTCAAGAGGACCATCGTGATTGACTGCTTCTGAGTGTTCTTGCGGTGTTTGGTAGTGATCCAATAGATGTCCTGTTGCAACTTTTGCTCCCTCTCGTAGGAGTGGACCTGCTACCGGTATCCCTTCTACAAGGGCCCCAGCAATATCAGGTGCCCTCGTGAGCATCGTTTTTTGCAAGGGATTCGGTGGTCTGGAGACAGGCAGCAGATGGAGTGCCTCTTTGTAGCTGTTCAATGCTTTCTCAAATTTGTTTGAAAGATGCAATTGATGAGCAAATTTCTCCATCATATTCGCAGGGGTCGCCTGTCGATCATCAACCAGAGCTGCGAAGCAATACTCCTCGAAGTCGGCCGTACCTGCCTGGTTTCTGAATTGGAGAAGTAATGTTGTTTTCCCCACACCTCCTTGTCCCCAGATCGAGAGGATATTGTGTGTTGGTTCTTCGGGCTTGAGGATATTTTGTACAAAGAACAAGAGTTCCTTTGCACGGCCAATGAAAATGGAACGAGGAGGTGTGGAGGCAAGAGAGCCTTGTCCATTATTTTTCTTGATGAAAGGCATAATGTTAACTCCTGCTAAGTAGATGAAAACCTCGATCAAGCCGAAGATGCTCAATGAATAGTTCTCTCTTCAATTACTAAGACGGGCCCAGTCATATCATCTAAAATGCTTTTGCATGTTAGCACACTAATTACCAATTAAACTTACAATGGCCGGGTTAGCATGTTACTAGGAGATGCGGATAATACCGATTATCAGCGACAATTGAGTACCCTAACCGCTGATAATGCGCTTTTTCATGCTCAGTAACGAGCAGCATTTGCTGCTGATAATACGAAGCGAGTCCTTAACGTTGGTTTTTGTCCAATTGCTACGGGAACCCCGTAAATCAAGAGCAAACTCAGCGATTTTGCGAACGGATGTCCCAAATAGCCAGCACATGTGTTTGCACATCTTGCACCGATAGCGTTGCCGTTTGCGATCATGGATGGCAATGTTGCCCTGTCCCATTTGGCCTCTTGCACAACACGTCGGGTTCGGGCAAAATGACTTTGACGTGTCCATCGGCTTTTGTGTGTCGTTTTGCATAGAGGCATCTTGCCGATGGTTTCCGTTCTTTTCAAGCTGGCCCCTCCCATTTCACCGGTTACTGTGGCTCTACCTCTGGCAAAGGATCAAGAAGAGTAATATCCACTTTGTGGATTCTGATTTGCTTTACCATATGCTCTAACCTCCTAAGATGAGATTCGTGCAAGTACAGATCCACCTTATCAGGTTGGGGGAGCGTCTGGTATATCTCGATCAAAGCCTTCCCGTACTCGCTCTTCTCTTTGAGCCGTGCAAAGTCGACCGTTTGCCCGGTAGCGGCAGCGAGCGATTCAGCAATGGACAAGAGATCGAGGGAGGGTATCCGTAGTTGGACCGCTTGGCAAAATTTTCTAATGCTGGTAATCTGTTCACCTTGCAGACTTGGCCGCAAGACATCTTTCAATAACTGCAGGCGTTTCCACATGTTATCGGTATTTATACTGTTAACCGGATGACAGAGCCACTCGGATATCAGTGTTTCGATATGGAGACTACGTAAAGCCCGTCGCCCCAGATTATATGCGAGCCTCACCGCGCTTAGCCGCCAGTAATGTGTGAAGTACTTGATTTCGTCAGGCTGAATGAAGGTAGCAGCAAACTTTTGAGGAGGGGTATTGCCGATCTCATCGAGGAGGACAATCGTCATAGCTGCCAGCCCCACACTCATTTCATGTTCGTGAATATTACGTTTGAACCACTGGGGAGCAACTTCTCCCTGCAATTGCAGTGAGGCGAAAGGTGTATCCTTGTAGACGAAGGCCGTATATAGAAGCTTGTCTAGTTCTTTCTTGCTCTTCTGACGTATATCCCCGCTATTGGCAAGTGCTTCAGACTCTTCAAGAGGAGCGGATAACCAGTGTTCATAGTCGGGCTCCTGCTCAGTATCCGTTGTAGATTTTTGCCAAACCCAGGTTGGTAGATCCAGGAAAAATCGCCGTGTGCCCAGCGGGGCAACAACAACTGATGGAGGAGCATCAGAGACAACTCGGACAACCTCGACCGGGATCTCGCTTTCTAACTCCAGATTCTCATTATTGTAACTCTCGCATACCAGGACAGTGCCTGTTCCGAAATGCTCTGCCAAGTAAGAACGGCTGCCGTCCCTCATATCGCCTTCTGCCAGGATGCGGACGTGCAACTCCTTCCCTATCTCCAGGTTGTCCAGCTCTTTACGAACATCCTGAACATCAATAACGGAGGCATAGGACTTCGAGCGGTAGTCATTTCTGATGTAGACTTTGAAGCTTCGCCGATTCTCTCTATTGATAAAAATATGCCTTATTGTATCGGCAGAGAGCTGCGCCCATGCAACCTGTCTTGCTGGAAGCCAGTAGAGCCGAGTAGTGTTGATAGATTGACATACGATGCCATAGTCCCTCTCGTCTGGAGCTGTTATGACATCTATCGCATCTACCAGAATCTCTTCAATGCGCTCTTCTTCTAGTCCGGCCTCGATGGTTCCTTGCTCAGTATGGCGTAACCAGATAGGAATACCTGCTTGCTTTAGTTTTTCTAGGGCGGCTCTAGAGTAAGCCTCGGGTAAACCAAAGATGATCTTGTTCATTGGCATGGTAAGCAGTCCGCCTCCCACGCGCAAGAGAGCTTCTCTCCCATTATACAGTGAGCCCAAGAGGTGGGCCATGACAATCTTGCCAACGGGAATATAAGCCGCACGTTGTAGATAAGGTGTAGAAAAGTAAACCTGCTTACGGATCACCTTATCAACGGTAACAGGTAGCGCACCGCCCGCTGCGCTAATAATTTCGTTTAGCCTTCTGGCTGAACGAATATTCTGCACAACCAGGCCAAGTTGATCACGTTCCCAACTGGCCGGAGCTTCCAGGTTCTGTGAAGCCGTTAGCTGCCAAGATATCCCTTGTACAATGGGAACTTCTTGATCGCCCAATCCCAGTAACACGACGTCTCCTGGCTCCATCTCAAAATCTTTTGTAAGAGGATGCAGGTTGTTGTTGGGATACAGCACTACCGTTCGCCATGCCGGATTAAAAGACTCAGCAGGAAGTGTGAGCATAAACTCTCCTGCTCCCAGTTTCACGGCTCCCATCTCGGGATCATAGTTCAGGACGGGCAGAATACAACGCTTCTCTCCGAAGCTAGCTCGCGGTCCAGGAATCCAATTCTGGAGAATGATACGATCAATCGCTAATAGATCGCCAGGGGCCAGTGAGAGATCAACCTTATCGCCAGGCGCAAAACTCTGCCAATTTAGATTTGCAAGTGGCACCTCATGACCCTTTAGTTGCCACACGACCAACTGGATCGGTAGCTCGATGAGCCTACCAGGTGACATCTCTAGCCAGATACTATCATCATTGGAAATCCCAGCAACAGGGTAGGTTCTTGAGCCAGGTGCGGCCTTTTTCAATGAGCGAATCAGTTCATCGACAGGAAAGCCGTATTTCAAAAAACTCTCTTTATTGTAGTTGTTGTAGCGTAGCCGTTTGTACTGTCCGACTAGCTCGAAAAAGAGTGGTCCCTCCCAAGCGTTATGCAGCCTTTCATAGAGCTTCGTACGGACAAGTGTTTCTCCCATCCAGTGACCGGTTGTGGCATCGTGGTAGCGCCAGGATTCGCGATCGATGCGCTCCATGATATCAATCACTGCTTCGTCGCCAAAGGAGAGATAACGCCAAGTGAGGGGCTGTCCACCATTATCTCCCCTTAGTGGAGCGTACATTACGCCCAAACCATCCGCCACGCTCTCCAATTTGCCGACGGAAACATCTTGTGCTGCTGGCGCGATACGATTAAACACTCCGTCCTTGCCCAGGCGCACAATTTTCGGGTGCTCAGTTTCCATCAGCCTTTTGAAGTCTTCAGCGCGGGGTGAACTCCACCTTTGATCGCGCTGATTATAGGTGCCAGGGGAGGCAACGATATTTGGCAGGCCACCGATAGTGAAGCTCCGTCTGTCTTGCCAGAAGCGGTAGTTATGCACATTATTCTTTTGCCAGATTTGTTCAGAGAGCAAATCATTCGTAGGAAGTGTTACGGCGAAACGAGTGCTCTCTGGAATGTAGTGCTCATCACCGAAAGAGGCGCGGGTCATGATAAAACGTTGTTGTTCTTCGTTCCCCGCGCCAGCAACCATTACGTTAATGCTCTTCAGGCTGACAATCGCACCTTCCACGATGTCATCTGGATATTCCACTAACTGCAGCTGAGGAATATCAACGAAGGTACCAGGTTTTAACTCGACACGGATATACTCTCTATCCTTCTTTTGAAGGCTCTTGACCCATGTTACCAGCAGGTTTGTATTCCGGTCACTGAATGTCAGGGCTGCGGTTTTACGCGGAGGAATACCATCGACCATACTGGCTTGAACCTTCCCGTCTACTAGCGCACGTAACCTGAGCAACAAAACGAAGCCTTCGAGATAGTCCTTCTTGTTTGCCTCATAGAGGCGATTGAGCAAGTTCTCTCGTACAGAAAAGTTCCGCCGCAAAACTTGGAGATTGTCCATATCGTTGCCAACGTCACTGGATTTGAGGCCAGAATAGGCCTTGATCTGGAGCGCCATATCGTTCGGGCGCTCAAAGATGTGCCCTGCTTCCACAAAAACGAGCTCATCTCCCTTCAACCCTGGACCATCTTCAGTTGTTGTGAGTGAGAAGCGTACCTGCTCGAAATGTAATTCTCGCCCCAGAGTATCCTTAAAACTCTCTTCATTTAATTTCCCCAGTATGTTGATCTTTACCCGTTCCCCCTTAATAAGGTTCTCCCTCTCTCTCAAGAGCAAGCGTTGCTCACTCTCGCTGGTGAGTTGCATAGCTTGCGGTCCTCGCAGACGGAACTGCTGAGTTGTATCAGTATCGCTACGCTCGTTGAAGCCTTCGATGGATTCAATGCGCACATGCTCATTCTCTATAACGAGGTGCAGGACGTGGACGATGTTGAAGTCTTTGCGCTGGGCGAAGAGCGTGCGAGCTGGTGAGAACTGCAGGCTATAGCCATAAATTGAGAGAAGAGGAGGGTCGCTATTGCGGAATTGTATCGTGCCAATGCTATCTCCATGACAGAGCAGGAGGCTGGAATTTATGAATGGCTCTCCATTGAAGAGTAACTGTCTTTCAGGCACAAGAAGCGTCCGCCCTCGCCCCCATTCAAAGCGATACTGGAGACCTCCCTTATATGGCTCTTTGGTGACGGGATGAGCCTCCTCCGGTCCAACATAGTAGAGAAGATTGTAATTCTCAAGGGGTACGGACACATCAAAATTGGCACTCAAGTAGACTCGGTACTCTTCGAGTGTATAGGCTTCGACATCAAGTACGGATGCGACGATTCTTCCGTTGGCTTCCTTCATCAACCGAATATAGGCGCGAGGTTGATATTTAGCATCAGCTACGAAAGGACTTTGTTCATCCCTCAATGGAACGACATCACTCCATTTTTCATATGGCGGCAGGTCTTGCGGAACCTGCATATTTTGGAGCTTGATAAGCCGGTTACTCTGCATTTCTCCTTCCAGGGCAGGACGATTCTCGGCGAAGTATTCATTCAGCTTCTGCAAGAGCTTCTCTTTGGTAGATTGTTCCTTTTTCTGAATGGGTATGTCTGCTGTCGTGAAGCGAAGTTTGAATTCACGTTGGAGCAAGAGGAGACCGCCAAGACGTGGTATCCCTTTCATGGAGACTCCAGCAAACAAGGGCGAGAGATTTTGTGCTTGATCACGGCTCCACCCCGTCAAGATCTTTTCACCCTGTGCCAGCATCACATGGAAGAAGCCCTCATTATAGTAGGCCCCTGGCTTCGTTTTGTTCTGCAAATTTGTTTCCAGGCGTATACCCGGTTTTGAAATAATCAGGCTACCTGATCCATCATCACATAGTTGTGCTAGATGTTGGGCATTTGCTGGGGGATGAGGGAGCAACACTAACTCACCAGGGCGCGTCTCAGCTACTGGCCTGGTTTGTTCATTGTAGTATAGGCTGCCTAGGTACGTATAGACTGCATCCTCATCACGAGCAAGGGCATCCCACTCTTGTACCATCCACAAGGCTTTGGCCCATATAATGCGGGTCTCGATCCACAGGTACCAACTCTCGTTCATTCGCTTGCCTACAATTTTGCTCCCCAGCCCGACACCCTCTTTTGAGAGCTGACTGAAGTTTGAGATAGTGATACTCTCTGATTCCCGTTTAGTCTCATCCTGGGTTTTCCACAGGATAGTGCAGATATCCGATTGATCCGATCTGGCAGGTACACCAATGAGAATTCCCAAGCATGTATCTCCCATATATGTTTCACTAGGAATTTCAGAGATATCCTCTATCTGTGGTACTGTATACGCACGTCTCCAATCAGAGAGAGCAGAAACTTCAGCCTCACGTAGTGCATCCAGCGACGGGCGCTCTCGTGCTTCGAGAGGTTTCATCGTTAAAGAATCGGCATCGACCCGCACCATTACACCTTCATTGGTAAGGCACAAAATTGTCCCATCGCTTCTCGTAGCAAGCGTGCTTTTAATCGCTTCAAGCGCGAGACGATTACCCCTGTCTAGATTCAGCCAACGATTCAGGAACTCCTGCCAATCCTGGCTATCAGGCCTATCTTTGCCTGCAGGTTTAATCCTATACATACCTTCACAGGAGGCTACTATATATACTGGCCTGGATTGGTTGAACCATTGTTCCTTGTTCCATTGAGGCGAGTCGAGATCGGCCTTCTTAGCATTATAGCTGGGGTATCGTCTCTCCCATTCTACCCGGATTTTGTCTGGGTAGACGGGAAGACGGTCATCTCCTTCGAGCTTGACAAACCAATCCTTGGTATCTGCTTCCCGTTCAGCTACGAAACGTTCTGTATCGTCAAATAGCTTGCGCCATTTACAGTTACGCCAGTCAATAGGCCATGTAAACTGCGGGTAAAATTGTTGCAAGTCTGTATCGACTGCACCATCTACATGCGGTCTGAAAAGTTTTAGGCAGAGGGTTCCCATTCCCGGGTCTATGTCAGGGGTCACTGCGAGCAATAATCCGGCTATATCATCGCTGACTACTCTATCCAAGGTTTTTTGCTTCAGCTCGTCTGCTGCATTAACCTGGAACGCGTTCCGATAGAGGCGGTAATTCACGCCGGGCTGAGTGGAGAAAAGCCATGACGCTTCACCGGTCACCGAGTCAGTGCTTGCTTCGATCAGGGTTAGGATGAAAACTTTCCCATCTGCGAAACTGTGTCCATCCAGGAGTAGTTGTAGAAGCGAGCGCTCTATCGGCACAATTGTGCCATCGCTTTGACGCTCAACATAAACCTCGCGGTCCGCTGGCTGCCTAAAATTAAGAAAGTTACGAGAGGTATCGGCATCCCATAAATGCCTGATGCTGCTTTCAGGCTCGCTATTGAAATACGGATTGCCAGGATTGCGAAGCGAAAGCTTGCGTTTGCCAGTCCGGTTCAGTTCAGGCCAGTACTCGCGTATGCCAGTTTTATCTATATCGCCAGCCAATAAGGATCTTCTCAAGGGCTTTAGGTCGCGCTGTGTGTGCCATCTTCGGTAACGCCCATCCCAGAAGACGCTCACGCCGACACAGGTCCCGAAGGATGGGGAAGGCAGAGGGCTCTCAGAGTCTGTGAGCGCCGTCACATAGCGATCCAATCCAAAGTTGATTACATATTCTATCATGCCGTTGGGCCTGGCATTCTCGTCTACGACCACGCCGACAAGTTTGACTGGTCGGCTGCACTCAGGTTGACTCTTGTGCTCATTGCGGAAGCGATTGATCTCTTCTTTAGATGCCTCAAAGAGATTCAAAGGCGCATTCTCATATGAGTTCTCATAGTAGAGCGAAAGCTTGAGCAGGTTAGGATCGTAAACTGCTCCACGTAGCATAGTATCGTGGATATCGGCTCTTTGCGGGAGAAGGATGCGCTTTCCCTTGCTCTGTAACTCCACTTCAGCCTGCAGAACCTTGACTGGCTGATTACATCTTCTCTCCATTGCTTGCTTATGCGCATCAACAAGTGCATCTCTTAGGAAAGATGCGGTAGAATCCTCCGGGTATATACGTGCTATATAAGCGATGCGAAGGAGCGTTTGCTGAAAAAAGAGGTGCTTTTGCTGCTCTGAGCGCACTGTATAAGGTACACGGGCATTCTGTTGACTCTCTTGGTTTGTTGCTCCCGCTTGCTCGATGGACTGATACATAGCTTTCAAAACAATCTTGCGCAAGCGTTGACGTGTTGTGTTTGCTGGAGCAAGAGGCAGAATCTCCTGGTCCTGATCGTTTTGCCAGTAGATTCGCTGGATTAGTTTCTGGTGATCATAGGGCGTACCATACTCCAGGAGCGTGTAGGCGATCAGTTCTTGCCCTTCAGACGAATCAGCCAGGGCTGGTTTATCTATCAACTCCAGTAAGCTCAGGCGGGCAAAACGGTCGAGAGAGATTTTATCCAGCCCATGCATGCATGAGCGCCATTCATCGAACCAGTTATTGAACCATGTGCCCGGCACTTGCTGGCGGTTCTTCAGTTCATCATAAGTGAAAGCGGCAAGACGTTGGATCGCACGAGCAAGTTGTACTTGCTTCAAATCCCTTTTTGAGCCTGGCGATTCCCAATCTGGATCTCTCCAGCCATCCGGTTCCCACTCAAGAGCCTGTAAATCGGGTGAGAGCAATAATTGTCGGTGTCCGATATACTTCCAGGATTTTCTTCGGTCTAAACGCCAATCGGACACTTTGATGTCGTGCGATCCGACAAGAAAGCGTACGATTGCTGCGGCTCTGTATTGAGATCTATAGTCATGCCGTGGATCTGGTCTATGGTAATCGTAGACCTCATTGATATGCTGCAACCAGCGCCCAGCGCCCTTCAGATCTGTGGTGTCAGTGTAGGCATCCTCAATCCATAGCACGAGCACCTCCGGAAGAACAAACTCCAGAAACTCTTTATCTAAGTAGTGGTAGTCTTCCTTCTTCCGTAAGAGGTTTAAAAACGTTTCTGGTGTTACATGCTCCTGCTTGGCCTGCCCAACCCATCTCAATTGCTCTTTGCAGAACCTCGCCAGTCCTGTCATCTGTTTGGAGAGACCGAAATTGCCCTCCTCAGGCTGAGTCCCCTCTTCAGCTTGATTGGTTTCTTCACGCCTCGCCGTCCTTTTAGACATCAGCTTGTCGCGATAGGAGGAGTTCAACACATCGTAGGCATGTGCGATGAGAGCTGCATAGGTACTGCGTGTATCGTCTTCGGGTGGCAGATTGCACATGAGAGTAATTGCCACCCGCGCTGATGCGAGCAGCCGGAGAAGTGCAAAGCTGTTTGTAGCCTTCGGATAGCGTGGTGGTCGCTTAGTTCCTCGCTGCTTTTGTGGATTATAGTTAATACTATCTGTGTTCAACTGAAGCCAGGGGGAGAGAAAGAGCCATGACGTGAGATTATGTGAAGCGCGCCACTTGTGAATGAAAGGTGGTCTAGCACCAGGACCCATGTCCCTGCGAAAAGTGATCTCAAGGGTTTTGTCCGTGTGTAGAGGATAGAGCGTGCTCAGATCGTTAATCCATGCTCTACCCTCGTCTTTGTAAGAAAATGACGCGCTGATTGCGATCGGCTCTAATTGAGAGGGCAAGTTGCGCGGTGCAGACCAATGATACTTCAATTTCTCAGCGGTTGTCTTCGCATCTATGTGTGCTGCGGTTTCCCAGAGGGTTACTTGCCATAAAATGCGGGAAAGGACATGGACCTGGCTTGACCCGCCTAGTCCTAGCCTCTCCAGGATCGCTCCTTCGTCACGTGAACCTCTTCTCCTGCTTTGCAACCAGCGCCATTGAGAGAACGAGATCGTTTCGTAGACCATTTCCAGGACTATCTGTTGAGGGTCATACTCCTCGTCGTAATTTTTGTACTTCCTGTCAAAATACAACACGTTTGCCGTTGCCTGGATAAGATCGGGCTCAAGTTCCGCTGCTCGACTTTGCGTGAACCATATCTTGCTCGCAATACTATTACGGTCATACTTTTCCAACACTAATGGCGCCAGACGAGCTGCAAAGAGGAACGCTTGTCTGCCAAATTGGTGCTCAAGCGCTTTCTCCACGAGTGACTCAAGGGGTGAAATTTCTATGCTCTTCCGTAGGTCGGCTGAGAGTATGGCTGCAAAGCTTGAATTGTGCAAGATCTGATCGGAGAGAATTGCCAAGAGCATGGTTTCAGGGAGAAACGTTTCCAGGTCCAGATATGGCTTCTCCGTCTGCATTCTGTAGGGAGTGTGCTCGATGGTTTTGGCGCATTTCTTCAATGTTTGTAAGATACTATTTGTATCCGTGCCTAATAAGATAGCCTTTTTAAGTTCCTCGAACTGACCGCGAATCGTTGCGGAGGGAAGGAGTTCCAGGAGGTCGTTCAGGTACTGCTCTGCCATTATACCAGACCCCTTAGATAAACGATCCTGGTGTAAGGAGTGCAGAACATATGGTACAGCATAGATCTGCATCCAGATCTCGGTGCGGCGCAGTTGTGTGTAGGCGAGGAAAATAAGCTCATCGTCTACTACATCATCCTGATCTTGAAGAGTATCCAGGATGGAGAGAAAAACGTTCGTTTTCTCATCGCTGATACCGATACAGCAACAAAAGTACCAAGCTGACAGCATAGTTCCTCCAACGAAACGCGTTTGATAGACAAAGATTCACCGTAGCAGTCCACATCGAACCAACCTGAGGGCCTGTTTAGTTCCGATACCAGAGTGAGCGTTGATGGCGGCTGTCGATAATTGTGTCGACGAGTCCCTGATCCTTACATAGTTCCTTCCATTCGTCTGCTGTACATAGACTCAATACGGCACGCTGTTGCCTGTTAAGGCATAATAATCCCTGGATGCGCTCAAGTTGGGGAGTGGAAGACATTATTAATGCCCAGGCACGTGTGTTCTCAACATCAAGAAAGCGTTTGATATGAGCCAGAGGGATCTCGGTGTGCAACTGGGCACGGATAACTAAGGTGAAGAGGTTTTCATCATAGTCTTTAAAAAATGGTCTCTTCTCCTCAGTATCAGCAGTTTTGCCAAAATAGTCCTCGCATACTACCCTGACGTCGGGTTTCAAGAAATGCAAAAATGGCTGAATAATGCTGCTGGCTTCAGCTGGTTTGCACTGGCGCACCACAGATAATGCCAGATCCTCAATAAAGGTAGGTTCTTTGCCACGCGGATAGAGATCGTTTTCAGAGAGGAAATGTGTAAGGTCTGTTTTGATCCCCGAGACCCAGGCATCAAGAAGGGCGTCGTGCAGAGGGGAGCTTACTGCAAAGATAAGTGCAGCACGCCTGGCCTCTGACCGCTTGCTCCTTGCTGCGTATGCCTGTATAAGGGAATAGATGCGCTCAGGAGCGTACTTAGCGATGAAATGAAGAAACAGATCATCGAAGTCAGGTGCAGCGTGTAGTGCAATCTGGTCAAGGTCTTCAACGACTCGCCAAGCAGGCTGTTCCTGGCTATCTGCCTGGTAGTCCTTAAGCAGCATTCCTTCGATTTTTGTGCATTCTTGGAAAATCTGCCTATACTTCTCTTTTTCTGATCTATGAGCAAAATCTCCATTCAGATTCGCATACACTGTTGCACTCTCTACCCATTTATAGAAGCAGACTCCAGGGGGGATTTGTGGGTCTGGACGTAGGAAGATTGGCAGGTGAGAGAGTTCTTCATCCCTATCTGGCAATGGGGCGTCAAAGTCAAAGGCAGGCGCTCCAGGGATAATAGACTCAATGGGAAAGTTCTCCTGAATCTTTTCCCGCAGTTCTTGCAACCTTACCTGCAAGTCATGAAGAAACTCTCGTGTCTGTTTCGTATCGTGCTCACTGATTTGAATGACGATTGCAAGTTGCTCATGTGGAAAAGCGTCTTGGAGGAGGCTCTTACACCAGTCGGTTACGATATTGATCGTTTCGTTGCGCTTTTCTTGCCATTCTTTTTGCCAGTCTTGCAACTCTTTCCGACTTTTCCATTCTTTTTGTTGGAGCAGTGGTATCGTGATGAAGAAGCCAAGAAGAATCCCCGGAGGGAGTCCCTTTGTTACAAGATACTGTAGTCGTGGATCCTGTATTTTTGCTGCTTGCCAGACCTTATAGGCGTCCCTTGGGCCATTAGGATACTTTTCTATGTTAACCTTTATCCACCAGCGTTGAGGGAGCCTCACAACATTATTGCATGCTTGTACGGCTTGGTAGGCGTCATAGAGTACCCGCTCTGTACGCATAAGGCAATCATAGATCAGATCCTCATCCCTTGCTGCAGCTAGGCCGATAAAACTGCTCCTGTTGAGACCCCAAATCATTCCCAGGTCAAATGACGTCTGACGGGAAAACATAGCATTTAATGGAAAGGCATAGATGGGTGTTGGTCGACCTCCGCGTGTGAAGCCTGCATCAGGTGGAGGAATTTCCCCCTCAGAAGGAAGTGCTGGAATGAGTGTAGCATTGTGTTCTCTGCTCTTCGCAAGTGTGGGGAGGATTGGATTGTTAGTGTTGATAAAGAGCACCGGAATTGCAAAGTAGGGTTTGGTTTGATCGTTGACATCCTGAAGATGACGACGAGCCTCTTGGACGGCTTGATCGACCGGGTCCCAGCGCATCATTAAGTGATGGTAGAACCTCTCTATGAATGTCTTAGCTATTGCATTCGAGATTTCATACTGCATAGCCAAGACTATAGGGATGCGCTGCTTGATCACTTGGGCAGCAACACTGGTGAAAATATCGGCTTCTAAGGAAGCTCCGCCTTCACATGCCTGCAGGATAACAACTTGAGGGGTATATCTATTGAAGCGGTAGGCAAACTTCTCGGCATCGACCCATTCGATCCCGCCGATCTTATTCACCAGCGCAATTTGTCCCATCTTCCGCTGGTCGCCTTCTCCCCGCCGCGCATGGCCGATAAAATGGAAGATATGTGGTTTTTCGGTCTCCAACTTTCCTCCAATATCGGCGAGTGTTGGATTGATGACCAGTTCCACGCGCGCGTCAGATCTGCTGATCTGTTCCCAGATTTGCTCATATATTACCTTATTAACGCTCTGATCGGAAGGAGTTGCTACAATCAGCAGAATGCGAACCTTCTCGTCTGGCATGAGTTGAGCGGGGCTGGATGGGAATGCGTCGATGCATCGCGCAAACACTAGCGAGGATGCAGTTGCCAGCCAAAGCGGAGGATAGTCTGAAGCACTGGGGGTGCGGAGGAATTCCCAGGGCCAAGAAGCTATCTCATCATACTCGTTCACATCCAATTCGACACGCAGAAGTTGTCTCTTTTGTATGCATTCAATGTAGTGATTATAAAAGTTATGATAGACTCCTTTGTTAAAAAGTGCTTGAAATAGCTGCTCTCCTAGCTCCTCCATACCTTCAGCTGATATATTACCATTACGGATTGCCTCATGTAATTCCACAATACGCTTTCGAGCGGTATCATCATAAGTCTGGGTGGTTTCGTTCCAGAGGAAGCGTCCTTTGGCAGTTGTGCCCCTCGACATACCGCGAGAATCAAAAAGCGAAGCTTGAACGTCGTCAGTCGGATCGACATGAATACGGTAGATGTAGGCTTCCTGGAGCATTATCTGGATAAGCCTTTCTTAGCAGTTTCGCTGCAAGCATAGCGCACTTAGTCAGGCAACGTGATCAGCCAGTGCTCAAAGGCGTAAATGAGAAAGCGGTCTCTGCCGCTTTGCCCAGAGACCCCTCGCCGGAGCATCACACGAAACTTATTGCTCAGGTGCTCAAAAGCATCCCGTGTATGATCAGCTATCCAAAGACTGCTTGGCTCCGAAGCCGCCAAGCCATCTAATTCAATTGAGCGGGTCCCTTTGGGGACCTTGAAGACGATGACGAATTGTACGTCTTGCACTTCTTGGAGGCGCGATTGTTCGATACGCCAGTAGCAGTTTGAATTACCCTCGCCCCTTGTGGTGATTTCTACTTGTCCCAGTTTGAAGGTGAACTCAGGAACTGTGACAAAGGCATTAGCTTTACCTATGCTGCCAACAGTTGTCTGTAGTTGAGCAATATTGAGACCTATGGGAGTGTTAACCTCAGCTCTCAATTGCATATCACCATTGATGCTCAAACTAAAGCCTGCTCCCAAGCTAAGTTTTTCTTTCCACTCTCTCTTTGGGAAAATAGATTGAATAATGGGCTCATTACCACCTTTAGGACCAAAATCAAGTGTGAATTCAAGCTGCCTGAAGGGAATACCAGCTGCAGATTGGAGCGAGATGGTCTGAGTCATGTAATAGAAGTCAAATTGATTGCGCATCTGGTACTTGTATACATCGCTGAGTTCGAATCCTATGGATTCAAACAGTTTACTCGTGAGCCGAATTAAATGATTGCGAGGATTTCCCAGCTTCACTGCAGCTTCGCGTAGCTGTAGCAACTCATTGAGGGTAGTATTACGTTCCGTCCCTCCGGAAAGCATTCCCTCTTCTACACTTACTTCCTGGAGCAATTCCATCAACAGAGACTGTCCGTTACGCACTTCCTCAAGTGAAAGCTGTTCGCTCATGATCCCCTCTTCTAACTACAAGTGATAGTAACTTGAATTTTACTACGGTAAAAAAGCATATGATTATGTAATAGCTATTGGTAGATTATAAATTGGTTCAGTTTTTCTGTCAAGATAACGAATCTAAATGCCTGCCATGAGCATCCGCTAAAGGCCATTAGCAGATACTGCAGTAGGATATTCACGCTGGGTCATATCTGCTAAGGTTCAGCTATTGTCCAATTTAGCATATCTGCTAACGCTATGGCAGCAGGTCACAGTGTGATCAATCGACTGTGGTCAATGACGCATCGATTATTCCCTTCTGTTCGTCTGAGGCTCTCCTTTTTCTATGCTGCATTTGGCGCATGATGGCTTCCGCACGCTCTCGCAGCGGTCTCTATCAATTCAGTGTTTCCGGTTTAGTCAGCCGAATTTCTCTCTCAATGGATTCGCGCTGCTATCACTCGTGATCGTGAACCTTTCGTGAATGTTCGTGAGGCTGGAATGAGGATCCCCTGTTAACCTTGCAGGAGAGGTCCACTTCGTGCATCAGGGCAAGGCTGTCGCTGTCCGGTGGAAGAGCTGTTCATGCTTCAGCCTTTTGCCTTGAAGGGGTGCTCCCCAAAGGCCCTTTCGGAGGAAGGACAGATGGAGTGAGTGTTCGTCAAGTGTCCTCAAATTGAGGACATTTGGAGATCCCGAAGGAGGAAGAAGCGATGCGCAGCAATGACGAGACTACCCAGCAACCCGTGAAGTTGGAGGATATCCCTCAGATTCGCCGCGTCTGGCACCAGCAGACCTGGTATTACTCCGTGATCGACGTGATCGCCTAACTGGTCAACTCGCAGACGCCCCGCAAGTACTGGAACACTCTCAAAACGCGCCCAAAGGCAGAAAGGGCGCAAGCGGCGCTCGACGAGATCGAGTCTCTCCCGCTCAGATCCGCCGATGGTCGCCTGCGCCAGACGGATACCGTGCGTTCAGAGACGCTCCTGCGCTTGATCCAGAGCATTCCCTCCCCGCGCGTGGAACTGCTCAAACGGTGGCTGGCGGAGGTAGGCCAGGAGCGCATCGAGGAAATAGAGCATCCCGATCTGGTCCTCGAACGCATTCGCGCGGGATATCGAGCCAAGCACCGGGAGGAGCGCTGGATCGAGGAGCGCATCCGCAATGGGCAGATCCGCAATACCCTCACCGACGAGTGGAGCGAGCGGCGCGCAAGGGAGGGGATGGAGTTTGCGATCCTCACCAACGAACACAGCAAGGGGACCTTCGGCCTCACCGTACAAGCTCATCGGCTCTATAAGCAGCTGCCGAGCCGCGAGAACTTGCGCGATCACATGTCCAGGATGGAACTCATCCTCTGCTCGCTGAGCGAGGAGACGGCGATCCAGCTGCACCAGGAGCACGAGAGCCAGGGTTTCCCAGCCCTCAGGGAGGATGCCGTCGCCGCCGGTCGAACAGCAGGCGGGGCCCGCAGGGTCGTCGAGCAGCGGCTCGGCAAGCCTGTCGTCAGCTCCGATAACTTCCTCGAACCGCCTGGATCAGGGAATCCAGTGAATCAAATGGCACATGAGCAAGGTGAAGTGCAAGTTGAAGTGGAAATCTCTCAACCGAGGCTCTTTGATGAACTACCCAATGGATAGCGAGGACTATCGCCGTAGTCGATATCGCAGCACCGGATCTCCAATCTCGCTCGTGTGGGGGTGATCTCAAGTGCGACCAGCACTTCCCAGCCCGCGTCGTCCAGCATCTCCACCGCCAATGCATTATTGTGAGATCGATCTCGGAGAATTGCACCACCATTGCAGTTGCGACAGGAAAGGGCGGTTCCGGCTGGGGTGGCAATACCTCATCGGGCAGCCAGATCTCGGCCGTTCGTTCCGACAGGCGCGTTGGGGCGCCAAATTCCAGACAAATACTTCCTAGCGTTTTCGCCTCTTTTGTCTCTTTGATTTCTTTTTGACTCTGTAATTTTTAGGGGGATAATTCGTTGAATCCACCCCATCCACTTCGTTCTGAAACGATAGCTCAGCCAAACCAACTAACATTTTTCGCGTTTCTGGATGCCCCGGCCCTAATAATCGCTCACATATCCTAAACGCTCGCCTATAAAATGCTTTCGCTTCTTCATATCTCTCCTGCACCTCGTAAAACACTGCCAGGGTGTGCAAGCTACGAACCGTTTGGCGATGTTCCAGCCCATATTGCTTCTCGTTGATCGTCAAGGACTCGTGCAACAACGGGGCAGCTTCGTCATACTTCCCCTGGTTCAAAAAGATAATAGCCAAATTGTCGAGGCATTTTGCTGTCTCAGGGTGCTCGGGCCCGAGATGTTTCTTGTTGATTGCTAATGCTCGCCGCAACAATGGCAGCGCTTCATCATACCTCTTCTGCATTGCATAGAGTCCTCCCAGATTACATAAACAGCTCGTTATGTGGGGGTCCTCAGGATCCAATTGCTCCTCGTTAATTGTGAGCGATCGCCGCAGCAATGGCTCTGCTTCTGTGTACTTTCCCTCACATAAGTAGATGGTTGCAAGATTGCTCAAGCACGCCGCCGTTTGAGGATGATCGAGGCCGAATTGCTTCTCGCTAATTGCCAGTGCTCGCCCGTACAACGGCTCTGCCTCCACGGGCCTATCCTGTTGCATGTAGAGATCCGCGAGATTGTTCAGGCACACCGCTGTTTGGAAGTGCTGCGATCCCAGCTGCTTTTCACATATCTGGAGCGCTTGCCCATATAACGAAGCTGCTTGCTCATATCTTCCCTGATCCTTACACAAACTTGCGAGGTTATTCAAGCTACTGACTACAAGAGGATGCAGTGGTCCCGATTGCGCCTGACCGATAGCCAGCGCTCGCTGCAGTAGAGGCTCCGCTTCCGTGAGACGTGCGCGCTCAAAGAGGTAGGAGCCTGCCTGGTTGAGCAGCCGCGACGCCTGTAGTGTTTGAAATTGTTCATGCTCAATCCAGGTGGCGCAAAGCAGAGCATGAGCAAGCAATCGTTCGTATACCGTCCAGTTCGGGAACTCTAGGGAAGGTAAAACCTCCTCTACCGCCAAAACCGCACGCTCCATCCATTGCCTGCGTTCCCTAGCAGATATCGCATCACGCAACACACCCTGTACCAACCGGTGTACTGTAAGCGTCTTCTGTCCACGATCGCGTTTAACTAGGGAATAAGCGAGGAGGGCTTTTACCGCTTTATCTAAAAGGTATGCATCGGAGGCAACGGTAACAAGCGTCTCTCCCAAATGCTCGGAGCCTCCGGTGATGATCTCTTCGGGAATATCGTCGGGGGCCAGAAAGGCGAGGAAGCGCAGTAGCTCAACTGCGGCAGGGTTACGTGCTGCCATGCGCTCAAACGAGAGCGACCAGGTCGTGGTGACTGGCTCGGGATGATTAACTGCAAACCCACCACGCTCGTCGAGCAATTCGGCGTGGCGTTGTTGGTAGAGCCGGAGATAATCAACAAGGCTTATTTGGGCTTCCTCTATATATGCGCCTGCCTGATCAAGCGCAAGAGGCAAGCCTCCCAGTTCTCGCGATATCTGGATAGCCAGTTCCCGATCCTCTTTCAATGCATGATCAAGCGAGTCAGCTGTTCCGCGCAGCCCGGCGCGCCGCAATAAAAGGAGCGCGCCCTGCTCATTCGTGCAGCTCTCAACCAATATGGTGCTTGCCAGATTGCCAAGTGTGGAGGCTCGTGTGGTGTACAGGCAGTGTCCCTGGAGGGCGGCAGGAATGAACGGGAGGAGGACACCAGGCTCATCAGCATTATCAAAAATCAGCAGCCAGTCACTATGGTTTTCTAACCAGCGCTTGACGGCATCGACAATAACCTGCTGGTCCTTCTCGTTATTCTGCGGAAGCCCGAGGAGGCGCGCGAGGGAAACGTAGGCGGACATGAGATCCTCCCGGCTTTCCGAACGTGCCCAGAGTACATAGCGGTACTCACTTCGGTAGCGGTAGGCATATTCAACCGCAAGTTGTGTCTTGCCCACGCCGCCTAGCCCGCTAATAGCCTGCGAGAGCGCGGTTGCCCCATCCGAACAGAAGTACTCGTGAAGGCGAGCAAGTAGATCTTCACGGCCTGTGAAGTGGGGATTGCGCGGGTAGGGCACGTTCCAGGCTCTCTCGGCCGGGGTGGCACAGGTAATGGGCAGGGTTCCCATACCGGCATTGAAGATCTGCTGGATAGTTTGATGACCTGCGATGTTCTGCCCGTAGACTGCGCTATTATTGTAGACACTCGGCTTACCGTCGTCGTCCATACCACTTCTACGCCTTTCTTACGCCTTATTCGGTGACACTCCGAAATGCTGGGTAATATTTTGTTGGTCACTGATATTCTGCCCATAGACGTTGCCATTATTCTGGATATTGTAGTGGCCCATACCAATTTGCTGCTGCTGAGCGACCGCCAGGATTTGCCGAGCCGCCTCTGTGAGCGCTTCGTCTTGCTCGGCATGAGCTTCTCGCAGTACTTTCTTGAGCGGCTCAGAAAAAGTTTTAGGATCTTTCTCGTGCTCTTCGAGAATTACCTGAGCTTTGGGCTTGCCCGAAAAAAGGCGATCAAGCCGTGTCTTCAAGAATGCATAGCCGTCTTTCACGGACTGACTAGCGGTATCCTTAGCGCTCAGCGCTGCACCAGCGACCAGGGCGGTTTCAATTGCAGAGACCGGATCCATCGTTTAACCTCTTTTCCACGAATAACATACGATCGTTAAGAACTAATGATTGTGTTCCTTCTTCACTCCTCCTCTTCTTCAAGCGGGTACACCGTCCCTGCATCCCATGTGTCATTTACACCTATCTCTTCGAGCGGTAGGACATACTCCTCGATCAATGACGCGAGGTGAAGCGGGATGGGATATACCGTGGGATGATTGTAATGCGATGCCATGCCGTGACGCAGTTCATCCGCTATGGCTGCCCACATAAGCGCTTCGTCAGATAAAGGGCACGATACGGTCATCTCTACAATGCTGGGATTCCACGCAGCAACAGTAGGATTTGGTGAGATATTTTTAACATTGCCCTCTTTGTCTGTTTTTGTGCGGGCCATTCCTTTAGACAGCTCTTTGCTCAGATTTTGCGTCGTGGGTGGCTTCTCCTGGATGCTGGCGAAGACATGCCCACTTTCCCCCAGCATGAAAACCCCGTGCGTGAAGCCGTAGGGCCGATCCCCGCTTTGAGCATACCATTCTGGTGTCTCATGTTCCCCGGAGCGAACGCGTACAATACTCAAATGTTTGAATCTGGAAAAAGATGGCGGCAACTCCTTTGTGATATTTTCGTTTGTCAGCCAGTTCCAGACGCTGCGAAAGTTCTGGGCTTGATAGAACAGCACGACACAGGGAGCTGTAGGGATGAATCGTTTGAGCGTATCCATGACAAATGGCAACGATTCACGTGGTTTACGCACCCCTTGCGCCTGTCCATTAGCTAGTGCCAGGAGTGTATCCGGGTAGGAGAGCCAATCGCTAAGGCCCGGAGCCTTAATGAATACCTCACGGGTATCTGATGCCATATGCACAACGACAGGAAGCATCTGGGGGATATGAGTATGGCTGCTGGCTGCATATTGTTTAACAAGCCAGAGACCGAGGTAGTGTATCGGATCGGGGATGCTCGAATGGACACTTTTCCCTTTGTTCATCACTCGCGGTTGCACACCGAGTACCCCACATTGTCGAAGCAGATCCCGCACCGCTGCCGTAGCGCGATGAATGATTTTTTCTTCTTCCTTCTGTCTTTGTTTCGACGGGAGCCTTGTATTCTCGTTGTACGGTGTGATGAACTGCGTGAGCCAGTTTTTCTGGGCAAAGCCCATCCTTAACGCATACTTTGGATCGGCTCCTTGAAACGCTTGTGCCAGATCAAGTTCGATCAGCGCGGCCGACCTTCCCTCGGCCATCGGTACGACGTTGGCAACTTCATCGATACGCTGGCGAATAGCAACGTGTAGGCGCTCGTTCTCGGATTCTCGGCCACGAGAACCAGGTTTGATATCGAGCGAGTCACCGATGGACCCAAGGGGTTGTATCTGTATGGTTAAGACTAACTCATCCGTAATCCAAGTATACAGCTCTTCAGCAACGAGTGGGTATCCCAGAAGCAAATGAAGGGCTCGAAGGAGGGCCTGGCGAATCCTATCGGATTGATACCAGATTCCCAACGTAAGTCGCCTGTTGGTTGCATCGGCAACAGCCAGACGCCGTTCAGCGAGCAAGCCCGGTGGCACTTCCTCCTCAACTGATATCTCATCTTCCAGATCATCTTCCTCGATTTTTTGTGCGAAAGGATTCTCCTGAACACTCACTGGAAATTTCTTTTTCTGTGGCGGATCGACAAACACCAGCTCAGGGGCGAATATTTCCCTGATTTGTTCAGCAAAGTGGTGGCGGTCTACCGGCATTAGCCCCGGTCCAACCTCATGTGCGGGATCGAGTCCGTTGCGATATACTATTGCTGCCGATGGCCTTCCATCGTCCCTCAAGTATGCCCTCGGCTGCTGAACTAGCTCCTGTGGGTTGGGGAACTTCTCTCTTGCGCTCAGATGATCAAGTAATTTGACTAAATCACTGCTCCAGGCCAATTGATACTCTGACCCACCATCACCTTGCTCTGCTTTTGGCACATGTCGCCATGCGATCGGAGCCACTTGAAAGCTGTTAGAGTGGTGAACACCTTCGATCCAGGGAACACTATCAAGCAGGTACACGCTTGTTTCTTTGCCACCGGGCAAATAGTCGATAGAAGGCCCGGCCCAGCGGCGGATACTGATATCACAATGAAGTTCTGGAAAGACTTGAAAAGCGACAGTTTGAAGAGTAAGCGTTAGAACGATAGAATACGGCCAAAGGCGTCCTTCCCTGCCTTCATAGGTTAATGGAGGCCAGGAAATTAGTTCAGCTCCTGACTTTCCAGGTGCGGTAGGGCAGCGGCGAAAACGAAGAGGGAAGTGTCCCCAGCCAAGCTCAACACCTGGATGGCAGAGACGAGCAGCCATGAGATCAGGGAGCAAGACGAAACGATCAGCACCATCAGCTTTTGACTGCTTGGCTGTACCATTCTCCGCAGTTTCCCATCTGGCGAGATCAACAGTGCGCTTGTGCCAGATTGTCGATTCCGCCGTTATTTTGCTGGCGAGCGCATATTTGGTTGCGCTGGACATTTGTGGGGGGAATGCTGTATAGATCCAGGAGCGCAGAATCTGTTGCAGAGCGAGGGGATTCGCGGGTTCCTCGCCATATCCATAGAGCCAGGGCTGTATGCCGGTCTCATCGGCATTGCGAGCGATGGAAATGAGGTCGGGAACAAGCATTCGTACAGCCTTATTAAGGACGCCGATACGCGGCCGTGTCTTCTCGGCTTCTCGATTCAGCGCCAGAGCCATTTCCCTACGAAGCAACTGCTTGAGGTCTTCAGGAATACCAAGTGTGACAAATCGATGTGGAAGCGTTTTGACTTCGGGAGCGATTCTGAAGGCAAGCGTGCGCAGTTCTTGAAATTCCATTAGTAGATTCCCTCCATTTTCTCTAACGCCCGGTAGAGCGGTTCGTACAATATGCGTACCAGATCCTTTTCTCGCCGTGAGATGGACTGAACAGTGGTATCGAAGTACGGTCGAAGTATCTCTCTCATGCCAAACAGTAGACTTGTCCGTTCGCCCTCATCCTCCTCTGCGAGGTTCGCGGTACGTGGCGCGAATTTGGCGTCGCAGAAAAAGACTTGAGCTTCACAGCCTCCTCTGACCAGCCGTCCGATCACCTGCCATATCGAAACCTGCTGACTCCAGAGAAGCGCGCGACGGGCATCATCTGGAAGAGTACTATATCTAAGTGGCATACGCACAAGATAACGCCACTGTCGAAAGGCTTCAGTGCGAAATGCCTTGCCAACGCGTTCTAAGGTTGGCGCGTTTCCTCCTGACAAAGTCGTCAGCCAGGGCAGGTCCTGATGCCTCTCAACTGCCCAACGATTGATCGCGTGGATAATATAGTTGATATCATCTGGACGAGGATGAGGACGAATCAAAAAGTAGACGGCGCCGATGGCTGCCTTTTTCTCGTCATTGAGAATATTGTGGCCGCGCTCGACTGCCAACAGTGGTGCGATCAGTAACCAGGCACCCGTCCGAGCGAAGTAATCTACCAGACCTCGTTGAAGGTGATGGTGATGAGTACGCCACTCACTTTCAAATTCATCGTCGTCGGGAACCAGGTAAACCATCTGTTCTTCCCAATCCCTCCGCTGCTGTAGCAGAAACTCATATGCTTTTTCCGCTTCATCGTAGCTGCCAACAAGGAGTAAAATACGCCGCCTTCCTGCAGGGAGTTCTTCTCTCTTCTGCTCTAGTAAGCTCGGAAGCAACGCGCTCCCCATCCTCTCTTGGTAGGAGAGAGCATGGAGCATTTCTTGCAACGCGAGTGTTCGCTGCTGCCCTTTTTTCCCAGAAATTCCTATTGGCTGCTGCTGGCGGTCTAAGAGAATCTTTAATTCAAATGTGCTATTGTTGATGGCGGCAACTTCCTCGTCGGGAGCGAGTAAGACCCCTGTTACCGGAACCTGCACATGATAGCTGGGAGAGGTTCCGGCCCAACTGGTTCCCGAGAGAAGAAGCGTATGAGGGCCGACCAGATCATCAGCTGCAAAAAGATCGTGCAGGTGAAGAACAAGCCAGCGGCCGACTCCCATGCACCGAAAGAAACGAAGATCACCAGGGCCGTTGCGATCATCCGATGGACGGATATACTGAAAGCCCAGTATGTTTCCCATCGGCGCGTCTGGAATCAAAGCAGCGTAGTCTTCGGGCGGACGATGAAAGAGAACAGGGCTGCTACCTTCCAAGCCGAGAATCGCCTCAACCTGCTTCCATTCACGAATCAGCGTATCCAGGCGATCCGAAAGAACCTCAAGCATAATAGCGAATTCGAGCCGCAAGGCATAGTCCCGAAGTTCCTGGTCCGGCAACGCAATAGTTTTTTGCTCTTTGAGCCATTCGAGCAGAGCTTGTCGTGCCTTTTTGTCTCGCACGGCGATAACCTGCCGCGCTAGCAGGGCTAGATCGTGTTCCTCGGCGCCCCTGTCGCCGAGCGGATCATCCAGGAATTTCTTAAAAGATCCCCAGAACGCTTCAAAGTCTGGGTGTTTATAAGGTGAACTCTGGGGATCTTTAGGAATACCCGTCAGTTCAATAGTAAGCTTCTCGAGCAGGGTAAGGCCGCTGAAGTAGTCATGACCTCTCTCAACCCAGTCATGAAGTGCTGGCTCGTTTTGTAAAAGATCATAAATGCTGTATACAGCTCCCTGGGCTGCGGCCAGTTCTTTCGCCCACGCTTTTACTTCCTGGTAGCGAAACTGCCCTAACCCCTCTTCACTGAGTCGCTGCGTGACTTTTTGGAGAATGCTGCCGAGCCAGGAGTCTTTTCCCCGGCTCATCAACGTAAGGCTGGGGCTGAAGATTTGATCGAGCTGTACCTGTACGCGATCAACCTCATCAATAACGACCAGATCACTTCTACGATACACCAACTCCAGGAAGCGCAGACGCTCCGCGTTCAATTGTGAGGCAACATTGGTATAGACGAGACTGGCTGGTGTTGCAACCCAGATGGAAGCCTCGACCAGATCGCGCTGTGCTTGATGATAAGGACAAACGCCATAAAATGGACATAGATACATTTCGTCATCTTGCGTTTTAGATTGTTCCTCCTCTGTGTCCGCTGGCGAGGAGAGCGGGGCAAGCGCCTGGCAAGGCACAGACTCTAGCTCAAATGGTTTAGCTGCATTGCGAAGTCCATCGAGGAGGCAAGCGGTACTGGTGTAATCAAAGCCAACGTGCTGAAGTAACAGCGGGTGCTGGGATTGAACGGATGCCAAGACACGGTGCAGGCGATCCAGATGGCGACGGCGATTAGAAGCTCCTAAAATAGGAGCAGCTTTCAGCTCAAAACGAGCAAACTGCTGTACGCGATCAAACACCGCAATTACATCACCGACGACTAACGTAATATGGTATCCATTGTGCGCGGCCCAGACCGCAAGAACATCCATTAGGGTTGACTTGCCGGAGCTGACCATACCAACGATGTGCGTAGTTCCCGCGAGTTGAAGGCTCTCAACGGAGAGGAACTCACTGTTCTCATCCTGAGAGACCCGCAAGCGAATGCGTTTCATTGTCGCATACCAGCCACGCATCGGATACCCGTTCTGTGCTAATTGCTCGTCCATCCATTGGGCTGTCGCTAATAGTTCCCCCCAGGGAATACATAATGGGAGACGAGTTGATTTCCCGGAAAGGGCATGTCCTTGCGGGTGTGAGGGTAATGGTATTGCGGCTGGAATGGTGACATGTGATCGCTTTCGCTTGTCTACGCACAAGTAGGTATTGCCAGCTTCGGCCCAGCGAATCTTTCGCGTCACATGAGGCAAAGGCTGCAGCGCAACTCTGCTATACACATCTTCGCGATTAGCCTCGATACTGATAGCACGCTTCGTAAACTGTTCATAGCTACCATCAACATCATAAAGTCTCAGACGCTCGTCAACGTTACGGTAACGTTCAAGCATCTCCTCCCAATGGCGCGAATTCTTGAAGTGGAGCAAAATATGGCGCACAATATTCCACATCCTGCGCTGCTCTTTACTTAAAGATTGGAGTTCTGGTAGAGGAAACTCATATCCTGTCAAGAGAATCCACATCGTTCTTGCCGGAGCAGCAGGAGCAATCTGTGAAAGCAAATACAGGCCGAGTTCAACCTCGCAGATTTGCTTTGCTCCTAAACTGTCAGCAGTGTTTACGCCCTTGAGATGCTTCCTAAGATCTTTTTCCAGCTGTCCCCAAAGACCATAAATACTACGCATTGTCATCCCCTTTACTTCTCGCCAGGCGCTTTCTTACGTCCGCAAGAAAATGCTTCTCGAATTTCGCCTGGATGCGACCGCCGATTACTACTTTCCCGGTGCTTTTCCGGCTATTGCAAGCATAGCGAAAAGCCCTCACATAGTCGGCTTGCCGAGACCGCTCATCGGGAAAAACAAAATAACCCATTTCCAAAGGCGGGTTCAAAGGAATGTTTTTCGCATGCAGAGCGAGGAGAAATGGGTTAGCCCAATCTTTGACATCAACAGCCCATGCTTTTCCATCAGGGAATTCGACGTACAGGTCATAACTATCGAAATTCGGCCAGAGTTTGACCTTCAGTTTGAGTTTGAGCAAGTGCTGTTCGAGGCGAATTTCGCTAAGCCCCGGAAGCGTCACAAAGCGCCGTAGCCCACGTTTCAGCCAGAGAACATGCTCGCGAGCTGGTATGGCTCGGCTTGGATGCGTCGCTGGTTTGCGCCGACATCGTTCCTCCTCACAAAGCAGCCTATCCATTGAGACCGTTGGTTGTTGGAGATTGCCGCAAGTTGGACAGCAGTAGAAGAGACCTCTCAGCATGTAGTCTAATGGAGCATCTTCGTAAGCGACTTTCAAATGATCGGTTAAAAGATTCAGTTCGGGATGATCGTTCCGCTGCTGGAGCAGTTCAAACTCGGTCAGAACAGGATGCTCGATAAGTAAGCGGCGAAAAGTCACATAGGTCGCCGGAGCATTCGCCGCCTGGCAAGTACTAAAGACGCTGCTCATAAAACGTCGTTCGCTCAAGTCCGCTTCTACGTCACTGGTCGCACAGGCGAGTGATTCGCAGACACCAGTGGGGAACTGATTGTCCAGGAGTGTCTCGCTGGGATCGAGTTGCACTGAAGAGATATCAAGAGGCCATTCCTCGAGAGGGCGACGGCACCAGAAGAGAAGATCTGGGATGCTGCGAATCAATGCTAAGTTGTGTTGGTATCGCATAACATTGAGGCGATTGAGCCCAATTTGCAAGGGAATCGGATACTGCGAATTCATTGGAGTGCCTCTGGCAACTCGTTCGGCGAGTTGGATCACACCTGTAGCGATGAGATGTAATATGAGGATGTCCGATGGTAGCTCTATACTCCTGGTATCAGATAAAACATCTGTACCATTTTCCGTGCTGTTTAAGTGATTTTGATAAGACATAGCGGTATGATCTTTCTCCTCACAACCAATTTGCAGTAACTATTGTCATTTCTTCGCGCTCAGAAAAAGTCGGAAGCACCTTTTATAATTTTGTATTGGCAAGCTATCCTCCTGCGTACTCGTAACCGTTTTGTGAGTTCAGCTAACCGTCTAACACGGCGGCTCGCTTCGCCCTGGTCCCGTTATCTCAGGCAGAACCACGCTTTCCTCAGATGAGGAGAGTACACTTTATTCAACGTTTTTGCAATCTGCTCCGCTTTATCAGATGGCCTGATGAACAGGTGTTGGCTCCAGAGCTTGAGCATGCTCAATCAGATCGCGTACTTCCAGTGGCCGCCTCTCGCTATATGCTCGTCGTAATGCTGCAGGTAGTAGTCGGTCCGTTAGATCAGAAGCCGTGAACGGCACTCCTTTATTCTTTGGCTCGTTTGGACCAGTCAGTCTCACCAACTTAGTCACGACCGATTCCCCCAGTCTTAGTTCTGGTACCGATGTGAGGAGAATTTGCGCTCGTATGTCATCTCCTGGACGGGCAAAATGCAAATCGAGTGCAGCACGCCTGCGTATGGCGGGATCTAGCGCCTCCGGTCGATTCGTGATGAAGAGTGCAGCAATGGGTAGCTTGGTCAGGCGGAGTTTGTCGAGACGCTGCAGCAGCGTGTTGAGCCCTGCCTTATCTTCATGATGCATTTGCTGCGTCTCCCGGCTTACGGCAAGCGCATCAGCCTCATCTAAAAGCAGCAACACTGGGTCACCGCCAAGCGCCTTCGCCCGCGCCTCAGCCTGGGCGAAGGCCTGGACAATCAAGTCGCTCATCTCACCTACCTGTCCTGTACCGCGTACTTGCGTGTTGATCTTGAGCAGATGAACCTTCCTGTCCTCTCCTATCTGCCGAGCAAGCGCATCTCCGATGGTCTCCGCTAACGCCGTTTTGCCGGTCCCAACATCGCCCTCGAGTAGGATCAGTGGTACCAGGTTGCTATACAGGTCACAGATTTGCAATACCTGACCACTGTGATAACGCTTGCTCCATTGTTCCAGACGCTCTGGATAGAGAAGCAATTCCAACTCGATCAAAAGACGAGCTTTATGGTCGTCCAGCCCTACCAGACGTTCATACCACCGCTGCGCTGCAATATTCGGATAGATGTGCTCCGCTTCGAAGAATGCAATCATGTTCGGGGGATCCAGAGTAGCTACCATAAGATCACTCTTTCCTTCAATGTGATACTTGCCATTGGCATAAGCAAAGCCGTTGTCTTTGCGATCGATGCTGGAGCGAACCTGAATCTGGATGGCAGGCAATGCTTCTCCGCGACGCACCCTCTCGAGGGCGCCCAGGGCTGCATCCAGTTCTACCTCTCCAATTTCATACCCCGCGCTTTCCAGATATTCACGCAACACCAGAGGTAAGGCTGTGCTCTTCGCGAGACGGCGGCTGCGCGCTACCTCTTCGGCCCTGGCGGCAAGGGCGAGTGCCCCTATCCGTAGCGTTCCTAATGGCTGGCCCAGGAGACTCACAAGTTGCAACGAAGTATCTGTCATGAGCGCTCAAACCTCTGGCGGACCAGGCCGTAGCCGTCCTGTGAGTAGGTGCGATCGGTGGTCCATTTCCCGCCACTGTAGTCAAGCTGCCCAGCGGGTCCCCAGTTCAGGTCGAGGCCCTTGCGAATGCTGCGTTTCTCATTCTCAGCCAGGTCTTTCCAGCGAGTATTGTAGGTTACTCGCACGCCAAATGATGCCTTTGCTAACGCCGTCTGGTATCGGATGCCTCCAGAATGATCGTCAGCAAGTTCGACCCCGCCGGTCACTACGGTATAGTTCAGTTCTTCGAGCACATAGGTACTGCTGGTGCGAGTCCAGACAAATCGGATGTGGTCTATGACTTCTTCGTCGAGGAACATACGCACATCGTGGATGAGGCGCTGCGCGTAGTCCTCCGGAAAATATCCGTAGGTGTCTAAAATGGCAAGAAAGTCCGCCTGCACCTTCCGCGTGACGTAAACGATCTTGGGTACAGTGCTTGTAGCAGTCGTAGTATGCGTATTGGTTGCCATTCCTGTCGGCATAGTCTACTCCCCCTCACTCAGTGTCCGGAACTCATCTCCAAAAACCTCGCAGTAAGCATCCACTGCCGCCTCCTCATCGCCCTCCAACTCCCAGCTTCGAGCGTCCATCAAGGCGTCATATGCCATCTGCACGCGTTCCAGGTAGCCCTGTCGGGTAGCCTCCGTCCAATTGCGGGTGACATTGTTCTCGGGGTTGACCGAATCCATGACGATCACCAGGTCTGTAGGTAGTGTTATTTTGTCCGCATTGTAGTAGTCGCTAAAGACGATTGGTTCAAGAAACTGGTGCTTGCGGAGGAAGGTGAAAATGGTGCGCAGGCTGCTCTGCCATTCGTCCGTCACCCCACTCTCCTCCAATGCGGCGGCAGTTATCAGGTCGCAAAAATAGGATGGCTGCGAGAGATCATCCTGCAGATTATTCCACCACTTCAAGAGGCGTTCCAGGCGGTTGAACTTGACCGGTCCCGGTCGCTGCTTACTCCGCGCTGTGCGGCTGTGCACGAACTCGTTGTGGCAGGTCACCGAGGTCAGCCGCCACTCGTCGCTGCGCGGGATCCATCCGCCATTTTCTATGCCTAAGGAGTCATCCCGGATGATCGGAGTCACGTCAACATTCAGTTTGATGCCGCCGTGGAACTTCACACGTACCGCGCTTTTCAAAACTTCAAAGTCCCGTGCGCTCTTCGTGGGATAGATGTCGCGCAGTCTCTCCCTGGTGAAGGTCAAGAGCGTGCCGAGCCGCTCTCTGATCGCGCCTTCGCCTGAATAGTATGCGCCCAGGTCGGCATCGAACACATTCTCTTCTGTGCGCCGAAGCGAGGTATGCTTCGCGTTTGAACCCGCTTGCAGGACCTTTTCCAGGGTAAAGCGCTCATCCTCGGCAACCATGCTTTTGAGCTGTTTGATCATGTAGTCGGTTTGCCGGTTGGCTTCCTCGATATGTTCTACGGTCGGGCGAATACGCGTTGTGAAAAGCTCGAAACGTGACTTAATGCTCAATAGTTCCCTCATTTCTTTTTTCCATATCTTGCAGGCGGACGACACACGGTTCACCCAGCGAGGCTGCTGCAAGATCTATTCCCCAGCCATATTCCTGGCGGAAGTTCCACACGGTCACGGCTGGATGGATGTTCTCGGATATTTGTTGTCCCAGGTGAAATGCCAGGGCCACCGGCCCTGCGTAAAAAATATGGATGTGTTGCACAGCGGGACATCGCTGTGCGATGAGATCGAGAACGCTGCGGAACGTACGCCCGTACTCGTGGACCTGCTCCTCGCTGCGCACCACGCCGCGCTTTGCCTCTGGAACGGACAGGTCCACCTCAATCGCTGTGCGCGGGAAAACAGCGCGCGTCTGTGCGGTGGTGACCATGTAGCTGATCGAGATGCGCACCACAGCCACGCCTTTGCGCCAGGATGGCCGCTCAGGTGCGCCGCGTACTTCCAGTGGGAGTATGGCTCCCTGCATGCCTGGCCAGGCCCATGTTTCGAGGCCAGGGCGTGGATGAAAGTCAAACAGGCGCACTGGTTGACGATCGGTGACGAGGTGGCCGACGAGAAATGCGATTGGAATATGCACCAGACCATGAAAGGCGAATTCTGCCTCTCCGCGTCTGGCGAGCGCGGCGTAAAGCGATCCCTGGGAGCTGGTGAGACGTTGCGCCGCGCCTTCGGGGTCGGTAAAGATGCCATTTGCCACGAGATCCGTAAAATCCAGCGAGATGACCTCCACCGAGCGGGATGTGCCGTCTTTCTCCAGGACACTGAGCAGCTCGTGTGCTGCAATGGGACGCAAAGACTGAGCGCATAGGATAAGGAAAGACCCCTTCTCTTGCAAGCGGCGTGTGCTCGCCCCCAAAGGGGGTACAGGGCGTGAACGTAGCAGTCCGACGGTAAACGCCGCAGCCGCCTCAGCGGCAAATGGCTGCCAGTCATCGTTCTTCTGTTCGTTCGCGTAGTCGCAGATGCCGCGCACTTCGATGAAAGGTGGTGGATGAGGCTGTTGAGCGGCGGCACGCGCAACACCCGCGCCCTCCATCGCCACGGCCAGCAGCCTGGGGCAGTCTTTAAGCAGCCGAGATAATGCCCTGGCATCGGCAATGACCTTCTCGCCGCTACCAATAGCGCCAAAGTACGCCTTTGGAAAAGGGATATCTGCTTGAGCGGCTCCTGGCCGCGCTATGGTGATATCGCTCCTCCACTCCCCCGCTTCATATGCTAGTGCACGCCCATACAGAAGACGGTCAGAGAGGAATTGCTGTGCCCGACGTTGCTCCCCTTTCGGCGTTCGTTTGGCAGGCTCATAGTAATACACAAAATCAGAGACGACGACATCGCCGAGCGAAACCTTGCCGGGAACACCACCGGCGATGCCGACCATGAGCGCATACGCTGGTCGCCAGCGCTCGACCACCTTCACCGTACTGACAGCGGCCTCGTCGTTCCCCATGCCTAACAACATGGCGACGACAACCTCGTAATACTCACCTGTCGTTGGAACGCTGATTCGACCTCGATAGTAGGTCAGCGGCTCATAGTCATCCTGTACCACCTCTCGTCTCTCGAGGCGTCGTAGCATCGCATCACGCTCGATAGGCAGCGCCGTCACAAAGGCAAAATCTATAGAAGGAGATTGAACTTGTTCCTCTCCATCATTACGTTGCATAATCACGTGTCTTATTTACCTTTTTCCAAGAAAATCATAGGCAGACTCCCTATCATCACCGGCCAGGTCACCGCCTGTACGCACCATACATTTCAATAATTATTGTTGAAAACATCAGCAAAAAAATTAGATTGGCAGCATGTAGATGTGTTGTCGTCCGCTAGGCGTGATTTCTTCGCGACGGGCGAGAAGCCGAGCGTCATACAGCTTGCGCAGTCGCATGCTCGCCGTATTGATTTCTAGCCTGAGCTGGTCCGCGAGTTCTCGCGCCGTCAATTCGAACTTCTCATAGACCAATTGCCATGCCTCCATCAGGTTTGGCTCAACATGCCCAATGAGGCGCATCTGACCTTCCTTGTGGATCAGTAAGGCCACCTTGGCTTTACGGCGAGCGATCGTCCCTTCAAGGTTATCGATAGTTGCTGGGCTGGGTTCCTCAAGCACCATCCAGCGGTCCCCATAATTGTCCTGTGAGAGCCCAAGCGCAAGTTCGAGCACAGTCTCGTCGGCAAAGGAAGTATCCATGACCGAGACATGTGTAAAGTCCAATAGGAGTGTTTGGCCTGGTGGCACCTCTTTTAGCGCATGTTCCAACGTGGGAAATGCACGTTGACCATAGCTACGGAGCAGAAGATCTGGCCCCGATATGTCTAACAGAGCAAACAACCCAGTCAACTCGAACCGTTTCATGTATGCCTTTCAACAATCATCGTTGAAATGTTGGTTCATAGAATAGCATAGTAGCGAGTCAATTGCAAGAGCCCATTCTTCAAATTACGTGTTTGCTACGAAACGTAATGGCGATTTGTGTACCCGGAAAGAAATAAAGGCCATCATACGATGCAGTACCTGATGCCTGTGCGAGAACGCTGCCTGTCTCTGAGCGAATATGGAGACTGCCACTACTCTCAGTCGCAATACGCTGAATGGCCCCAAGTCCCTGGCCTCCTCGTTCGCCGGATCGTGCGCTCAACCCGGCTAGCGCTTGCTCAATATAACCGGCACAAGTATTGGATATCGCACCATGTACAGCCATAAGCGATTGACGAATTCCCCGGCCTAAGTCACCGATGGCCAGATTGACATCTATACAGTGCTTGCGATCGTACTTCTGGATAGTGACGATGCCTGCATCGCCACTATGATCAACGATGTTGCTGCAAGCTTCCGAGAGAAGAATCACGATATTATCAATGTCATAACTGGTACCACCAAGCCAATATGCAAGTATATGGCGGGCTCGCGCAGCTACTTCATAGATGTCTTCATGGACACGGATAGGGAAGAGTTCGAGGACATTCGAGGATGATATGCTGCGACTTAGATCATCTGTTGAGTTAAAAGGGTCTGCAGTATAAACGGTTCCAGTTCCACACTTGAAGAAATCTATACGGCGTAGGTAGGCATGAATATCGCTCTGGAGGCCCGTGAGGCGTACCGGTCGATACGTAAGCTGCTTGAGGTAACGGCAGACCCCGAGAAGGCTGATAGCGCCATATGGTCGAATCCAGGTGACTGGGGTGAGATCAAGTGCAATTGGGTCACCAGCTGAAGCAGCGTGAAGGACTGCGAAGAGTTTTTCTACTGCATCTGGTGCTTCGCCAAGAGAATCTGGTACAGATATTAATATCTCACTCATAGATACCATTTTCAGGGGATAAAGGCCGTGTTCTGACTATTTCGATACACCTAATCCCCTTACATGATACCTAACTGGTGATGGAAATCTCTAGAGTTCTTCCCTTTGGGCTATGTAATCAGGGTCTAGGGCATTCTTCTGTGCTGCTGAACAAGGATGGAACATGGTATTGACGATTCAAGGTTGTTCGTACCCGCAATCCTCGCTCGACAAAGGCAATGTTTGCATCTGCGTACGCTTGAATTTTTGTTCGATATCAGCTATCATTGAACATGGAATGATCAACTAACAGGAGGTATCTATGTTCACAAAAATCGGCACCGTCGGTGTAGGTGTCAGCGACCAGGACAAAGCCCTCGACTTCTATGTCAACAAGCTCGGCTTTGAGAAGATCGACGACCAGCCCATGAGCGAAACCGAGCGCTGGCTCGAAGTCGCTCCTCCCGGAGCACAGACCCATCTCATGCTTGGCCTGCGCGGTCAGAGTGGCGGCGACAAAACTGGCTTCACTGGCTATGTCTTGCATACTGACAACATAGAAGCAACTTGTGAGACTCTCAAAGCTCGTGGTGTCACACTCTCCAAGGAGCTGAGCACTGAACCTTGGGGCAAATGGGCACAGTTCACCGACCCCGATGGCAACGAATTCGGCATTTGGGCATCTGCTTGGTAAATTACCCTCCACATCAGGGTGTCAGGCAAAAGAAGTTCTGCGGATCGTGATTGAGACAAAAGCCTCTGCTTTTGAGCTGGAATCATCAGTGCCCTGTCCCATTCTTGTTCAGTAGCACAGAAGAAGGTCTGACACCCTGATTAGTTCCCTTGGTTCAATTGAACCAATCAAGCGTATTGCAATGGTCATTTAGTATCTATTAGTGCCAGGAAAAAGGGCAGGAGCTGCTCTCATGTATGATATCGTTACAGCCGTCGTGGACGAAAATTTTGACGTTCACCAGCGTTTAGCTCGGATGCAGGGATGGCAAAATGAATATATCAGTGAGGATGAACAACTTCAAGTTCGCTTTTGCCAACTCGATGCCAATAAACCACTAGACGTACAACGCGGACATCAGATTGGCCAGCTACGAAAGATCCTTATCCTGAAGCAGGTGAGGGAGCCGCTAGAAGTCGTTCTGGGATCGGATCACCCAAGGTCAAGACTGAGGTGTGTTCGCCAAAATCTGGTGCGTCAGTTCGCCTCCTTATCTAAATTGGATCGCCTGTGCTGGTTGGGCAATTTTCTGTTCATCATGACCCCCGATTTCTCGAGGCTGCATAAGAAGATTTTAGAGCATTATGCCCTAGACCAACAGTGCCATTTTCTCCTCAGCGCACCTTCAGGTATGGGGAAGACAACTTATCTGGACTGGCTGGTGGCACTCAATCTTCCCGCTATTGAAGAACAGAGGAGACTGGCGCCGGTTGTGGTGAAAGTAGACGCCCTACTTCATGGCACGTTGAAAACACTTTTACAAAGAATGCTTCTTGCTTGTGGTGCCACATACGTAAGGACCGACAGCGAGGATGACTTGCTCCTAAGGCTAGATTTCTACCGACAGCAGTCTAAGGTAAGATTGATTATTGTGGATGACGCCGATTATATCCCCTATTCTAAGATGAGCAATTACTTGCTCTATATTTCATCTGTGATTCACGATATCCCAATAATCTGCGCTTCCACTAACCCTGCTGCTTGGGCCGGAGGCTACAAGGAGATCCTGGGTAGTTGGACTGACTATGTTACATTGCCGACGCATACAGGGGCGCACCTTCGTGACTTATTAGTCTTTTTTGAGACGTTGCTTCCGTTCACACAGGAGTCGGGTCTCTTTCTCGACGAAGTAAATGTGGGAATAGAAGTCATAGATGGCCCCGCAAAGCTCATTGAAAAATGGACTGGCGGTATTCTTCGCGATGTAGTAATGCTCCTCATGCAGGCCAGTCGACGTGCCATCGAGGATGACCATCCTTGCTTATCACCACAACTGTTGGAAGAGGCGTGGAAAGAAATCCAAATTGAGCGGGTGGAGACCTTTTTTTGAAGAAAACTGGTCAAACGCGAGCCACCGATAAGCCTGAAACCTAATTGTGTCTTGCTGAATCACGTGATTTTCATCCTTATCTTGTGTCAATTATCTTGGCTGTCAATAGTGACTCAACAAAAGCGGTACAGAGGCATTTTTCAGAGAAAATCACACCACATCAAAAAATATATGGAATGGCAGACAGGAACAAATAGATATGAATGCAGACCCTGAACATCCTGAGTCAGAGTCTATAGAAGACGAAACATTGGCACGACATAAAAGGATGGCGGAGGTGCTGGATGGCAAGCGACGGATGGGTTGGTCTGACTGGAAGGACATGTCTATCTACGAATCAACGTGCCTCACACCAAGTCGGCAGCGCGTGGCTCTCTGGGCTGTGGATGTCCTTCAACGTGCCCTGAATGGTGATTTTCTCTGGCGAGTTGAAGACTGGCAAAAACGCATGCGGGGAAAAAATCCTGACGTGGAGCCAGCGTTGCATCCCATCTTTTCCCTCGGCCTTTGGCCTGCAAACGATGTCCCCTGGGTCTATGCGAACCTGATCCGGTTGGCAGCTCACATCCAGCTCTTCATCCTCGAGAACAAGTCTCATCCCAACAGGGTGAGAGATGTGCTGAAGACGCTGCACGATAACCTGGAACCGATGAGTTGGGTGAGTGCGTTGCTCCAACTTGAGGTGGCCGGTCTTGGACTGAAAGTGGGGTGGCAGGTCCAATTCGAGCCACAGTATACCACAGGCAAGAAGGCCGATATTCTCCTGACCAATGGCCAGACTCATCTGCTTGTGGAGACAACATTGATGCGTATGTCTGTTCACGAGCGGAAGGCTCTCGCATTCTTTCACCGTTTAGCGCAGCACTTGGACCATCTGGGCTGGCACTATGGTGTACGCATTTCCGGTTCCCTTAAGGGTGCTTCGCCAGAGAATGCTGAAGCGTTAGCCCAATGGCTCCAGGCTATTGAAGAAGCCGCGCATGCTACCGCCCACGATGGCCGGAGCCGCCAAGTTCCAGGGTCAGCGGAGATGCTTGTAACGGTTTTCCGTCCCACAGAGGCAATGGCAGGCGAGCCGTGGGGAGTAAAAGGCGATCAGGTTGAGACACGTCTCCTGAATCGATTAATAGCCGTGTTGCAAGACAAAAACAGGCAGGCCGAAGGGAGTGTGACACCCGTGTGGGTCCGGTTGAATGAAACTGCCGGGCTCTGGCACTTTACCCGGTTCCAGGGGATGACGTTGGCACAAACCCTCATGTTCCTCACAGATTTCCTTCAGGAAGCATTCGTATCATTCTTCCCTAACTTGGCCGGAGTTATTCTCTCTTCAGGAGTTTTATGGGCTGGTAATGCTCCACCAGATTCTCTTGTTGAGCGAGTTGAGCACAACGGCGGCATCGCATTACGCAGTCCAATTCCCGTACATCATGCCAGAGAGACGATCATCATCCCACGAGCAGGAGTGCCAGGTAGCGACGCGAAGGTGTTCGCTGACTGGTATGCGAATGAGGACAGATGGTTAGACTGGGCGTTGAAGGAATTGGAGCATCCTCCGTTCAACGCCCTTGTGCGTGAGCCGCTGTGAGAGAGCGATCTGTGAATGCATTCCAAGGTGAATTGTGCGTAGATGTCAGAAGAGTCCGGGCTTCAGCCTGATCGGCCCAAAGGATCTTAGAGCTACCTCCATTCGCTGAAGACCTCCTGAATCCTAATTCTAGGCCTGAAATGCTCCTGAAACGGCCTGGAGGCTAAACAGAACTATGGTATAATTGTTCTATAAACAATGACGAACCCCTTTTCTAAAATTTATTAAAATGTGGCTGAATTCAAGGGGAGCGTATGACAGAACAGCACATCGACAAAGAAGCTTTTTACGCGAGGATTGTAGGGTTTTTCGATCAGCGAATTCGATGCCATGCCGAATTTTGTGTAACGGTACATAGCAGAAAAGCCCGTAAGCTAGGCCTGGATTGGCTTTAACACCTTCTCACTTTACGCCATTACACAACATTTAATATGGCATCTAAAAGTGAGCCTGACAACTACGTTCTTGAAACTGACAATTTTGAGGGTACCTTGCGAAGGGTCTATGATGACGATGAGCTCGCTGTTGCAGAAGATCATATCGACATCAGGTTTGGTTATCGTACATTAGCAAGCGGAAATCTTGCTCTGGCCGTTTTTCTCCCTGACCTTGTTGAGAAATCCGCTTCACATGTGAAACAATGGGCCGGCTATCATTTGGAGAATCCAGAATGGACTACTGAACCCGATCCTCGCTTCCAAATGTGGAAGGATCGTTATCTGGAGGGAAGTTGGGAGGTTGAGAATGGGCCACGCTACCATCTGGAAAACACAATTGCAACGATCAATGCACTGTGTATCGAGGTGGTTGGGCAAGCCCTCTTCACATTCTCGAACAATCCTGCGCTCAACTTCCCTGTTGCACAAAACACTCATGCCTATGAAGACGCGCACAGGGAACTCTATAGCTATGTAATTGATGGTTTGGACAAACAGACCATTGGGCTCATAGCTGCGCATCAAAATCTAACGCTCAATCTGAACTCGGATACTACTGTGAAGGCCTTAAAGAGAGCGCTGCCTATGTTACCACTGGGCTCGATCCTTTTGAGCGCACTTGAAAAGGTGAGTGATGAGCGGCGCCTGGCTGGGCACAAAGTACGACCAAAGGCAAAGCGGTTTCACGCTTTCGAGGAGTTCACAAAAGATCTGGAAGCAGTTGTTGTAGGGCTCAAGGAGTTGCTGGCAACCCTGGAGAATGTGTTAGGAATGGATGGCGAGAGAGCTTGTAAGCGACAATCCGCAAAGAAGTGGTTGCCCCGGATCGACCACCCACCAGAGGCACATTATGCTATCACCAAACTTCCTGCTATTATAGGTAAGACCGTGGAGCGGGTCGAGTTTGGTTTTCGTGAGCATCATGACGGTGCACATCAGAGTGAGGCCATGATTCTGTTTTTCACCGATGGCTCTATTCTCGGCATTGATACAGGTTCAAATGCAGGTAACATTGCAAGTAAATACGAAGGCCTGCGGCCAGACGATTTCCATGCGGATTTTATGCTGTATTGGGTTCCACCGCCAAAGTAGCGTCCCTGGCCTCTGAGGAACAGCGGAACGGCGCGACCCGTTCCACTGTTCCTCAGAGGTTTTTCAACAGGCTGGAAGGGTATTGAGATAGTAAAAGGTGAGGTCTACGAGACTAGTTTGCGTTTACCATAGGGTGTTAATTGGAAAGACCAATTCAACGGGCTCCCGAAGACCTTAAGTAGCCGAATATCTCCTATTTCATGGAAATATTCAAGAGTATCGATGATATTTTGTTGAGAATAACGGTTTTGCAGAAGAGGGAGAATAGCAGCGACCGTCAGGAGCTGTGGCTCTGGTTGTGCCTGCTCTACTTTGCCAATTGCCTGGATGATATCGCGATCTCGCTGTTCAAGCTGAATAGAGGAAGAAGACGTAGCATGAACGGTACCTATGCTTCGCTTGTCTCCCCAAATTGCCAAAGCTGTTTGCCCTAGGATAAAGAGTAACCCAATACCGAGGAAAAGAGGATGGATGATGAGCCATTCCAATGGGGTATCTATTAGATCAAGCCTTTTCGTAGTGAGAAAGGTGCTGGCTAGATTTATGATCAGTCCAAGAATTACGGTTCCCCAGATGTAGCCTTGGAGGTTCCAGAGCCTGGAACAGAACCTAACCCACCAGGGCGATACAGTTCTCTGTTTATTGGCCTTGGCATTAGGTGTTGTAGATGTTGTTCTCTTCATAAGAAATCCTTTCTTTCAGGATGGGAAAGACAGCGTTATCCCTGAATGGGCGTGTCAACTCCTTTCACTAGAAGTCTTAGGTATGCAGTCGATGCCTCAAGCAAGAGACGATGAGAGTTCACATAACCTAGGTTTGAGTTGTTCATCTGTGCTCATTGTAGACGGTTATGAGATATTGTGGTAGTATATTCTCGTCTAGTTTTCGTCTAAATTTAGCCAGAAGGGGAACACTTGATGAAAAGAGAAGAGCAATCATTTGAGGCCATGAAAAAGGGAACCTTCGCATTTCTGCGTGCTGTGCCTCTTGAGGGATATCACTGGGATGAAGATTTATGTCCGGCTCCTGGGCTAATAGAACTGGGAGAAAAAGAGAATCTAGGTTCTCCTTGGCTAGTAAGCCCGCTTGGTTATAAAGTGGCTGCTCAGCAGTATGCACCTTTCCAGAAATCTGATCTTTTTCGTCATTTCAGTAGGCTCTTGCCTAATCCTAAAAACATAAAGCGATTTGCTGATAAGTATGGGTGGCTTGGTCATACAGTGCCACTGATCTATCCTGACCGCTCTGGTCAGGAGACGCAGTTAGGGGAATCCTTACAATTCTGGCGACAAGAAATTGAGGAAATGGCTATGCTCGTGAAGCTCTGGGACCTTGTTCGCGATGAACGAGAGGAACCTCTTAGCAAAATCATACTTTGGCAAAAACAACCACTAGCTGTTCGATTCGAGTGGAGACTTCCAAATGGAAAGCGAGCTCATCTGATTGCTACAGAATTGCTTGCAAACGGAGAGCTTCTTACTCAGTGGAAATACAGGGATGTAATCGGGCCAGCACGTTACTTTCTTTGTGATCAGATTAATAAGCGATTGAAAGGTCATGTAAATCCAGGTATACTTCCCTTTCTCGATGGAGAAATTTATATGTTTCCTGATTGCCTCCGCTCTGCAATGTACGTCTTGTTGGCATTGGAAGTTTCAGGGCGAACACATCCGGCGATAATGTGCCGTGGCTGCGGTATTTATTTTGTTCCCAAGCATCGGCATCAAGCATACCATGAGGAAGCTTGCAGGAAGCTTGCTTATTACTACCGAAAGAAATCGAATGCTGAGGTTGTGCGCGGTGCCTCACGAGTAAATCATAATCTGACAAGGTAAATCAGGGTCTCACTCTAATGAGCAGCCTGCGCATCGAGAATGAGAGCGAATGAGCTTATCCTCTTGCTTCATGTTGTTTGTCGAAATATTTTTCGCCGTTCAGACAATAATTTTTCGCGACATATTGCGGATTCAACTTGAGTGTGGCCGTTTGACTAACATGAGTATGGCCGCCATCTTAAGGCTCATAACCCAATTCCTGTAAAGTTGCATGCCAGGCGTCCCTTGCTTCAGGCAGACGCAGAAGAGCACGGGGAAGAAAGGGATTGACCTTCTTTTGGGAGGGATATTCACCCTGGGAATGAACTGAGAGAACTGCTTGCCTCACTTGCTCACGCACCTGAGCAAGACGCTGCCCTTTGCGCTGCTGCCGATAGGCTTTGGCACGTTGAATCACCAATTTGCACTCTTCAGGAAAATGATACAGGAGTTGATGAGCGTCCTCATACCCTAGTTGCTGAGCTACCTGAAGGAGCGCTCGCGGTTCGTTGTTGCTGTCAAGAGCAGCCTGAAGAGCCACCTGGCAACGTTCTCGATCGAACCGCTGATTCTGGCGGTGGGGGAGGGGCGGCTGAAGTTCTGTTCCTGCCTGAAGGGTTTGCCGGAGCTGATCGAGCTGACCATTCATCACTTGGAAAGGAGTGACTTGACACACATAACACAACTTGAGGATCGCTTCGAGCGTTGGGCTGTAAGCATCAGCAGGATCTATCCACCGATAGAGAACGGTCCTGTCAATGCCTGTCGCCTGGGCAAGCCGTGAATGGCCTTTCTGCTCTCGAAGATACGCCGCCAGATGCCTGAAGAACGCTTCCCACGGGACCATGCCAGTATGAGAACTGGTGGCCTGTAATTCCTGGAGTATCCTCCACACCCACTCTTGCCACATACGGTGTTCGAAGCTTTCTTCCTGGGGAGAGAGCGTATGCACATCATTTCCCAGTCCGTGCCCGCAAGAAGTGCATTCCCCAGGTTGGGTTTTACTCGATGCAAAAACGAGTTGACATTTCTGACAGTGGGGGCAATGGTCGATGAGCGGCGTTTGGTGCCGAGGGCAGAGCGTCACAACTCGCATCATCCAATGAAGAGGCTGGTAGAGTGGCTGTCCACGTGCTCTCCAGTCAGAGAGGCAGGAAGGACACCAGGCTGGGGTCTGCCGCAATTGCCAGCGAGGAGAAAGGTCTCCAACCCAGAACGGCAGCGTCAAGAACGGTAAATCTTCGCGGCTGGTTAAATGGCTTAACACAAGAGTCCAGGGTTTCGTTGCTACGCCAGCGCCATTGAGACTCATCGCCCACTTGGTCCCAAAGACTCCTACTGGTGCTGCAAGGCGCTGGCGCTCGTCGAGCCGAGGAACAATTTCCTGAGCCACCAGCGCGCGCGGCGGGACATGATGGGTCCACCCCAGGCGATTGATATATCCTGTCAAGCTTTCACACCAGGGAGTCCCAATTTCGTAAGGAGCAAGGTCATAGAGCCGACTACGAGGCGGGACACGCTCCTCTGGGAGCAGAGCAAGCCAGGCATTGCTGATCTGCACAATCGTATGGGCTGGCTCGATCTTTTTCATCCGGCTGCTTCCTGCGCATCAGAGTTGGCTCCCCCTCCAATCTCATCACGACCTGGCCCCCGTTGTCCTGGTCGGAGGGCAGAGCGGGGGGATGAGGACTGTTCCTTTTCCTGCCTCTGTTGAGAAGAAGCAGATCGCGGTCCCCTCAACCCGAGAAGAGTGAGAAGCCGTTCGTCCGCACCAGCAGCTTCGGCAAGCTCGGTTTCGCTTTCCAGAGCATTCCTGAGCGCCAGTTCCACTCGTGCTTCTGGCAGAGCCGTCTTCCGTAAATGCGAAAGGGTCACGGTCTGCTTCTTTTCCGTGAGCGCGAGGGCGAGTGCCCGATTCAGGTGCATTTTGACCAGACCAACGCATCCAATACTGCGAGCATACAAAAATTCCCACTGATCAACGAGCTCGGGCTCTTGTTCTACCGGAAGCTGCCGCTGAAGTGCCCACAACACGCTCCGAAACGCCTGTGCCTCCTCTTCATTGGCGGCATCATACCGAGGAAAGTGAATATCGACGCTCCGACAGGCCAATTGCGCATTGATTTTCCGAAAGGGACGGAGGTCGTAGGTGCCCACCAGAAGATGGCTGACCCCGCTAAGATTCTCAAAATATTTGAGGTGATCAAGCTGATCCTGGAGATAGCGCCCGCTGGAAGTTTTTGCAAGATGATGGGCCTCATCCACGATAAGGACGATAGGCCTGCGCTGGAGCAACGCTGTTTCCATCGCTTCTCGCAACTCGCGTTCCCGGATTCTGGCAATTTTGCCATCCACAAAGGGGTCTTGGAGTCCTCGTAAAATCGCCCGGTAGTAGGTGCGCCAGTCGAAACGGCTGGCTTGAGGTCCTGCTGCGGTAATGCTGGCAAAGGGAATGAAGCTCGCATCGCGCTCCATCTGACTTTTCGCCTGCGCAAGAAGGCGTTCTTCCAGTAAACGGATGAGGGTCGTCTTCCCAACCCGGCTCGGACCGATCACCAGGGCCATCGTTCCTGGCCTTCTGCTGCTCGCCCCTTCACCTGGAGGACAAATGGTTTGGACAATGTGATCTAAGACCTTCAGTAAATGAGGATGTTCAATGAGGCATTGCTGCTCAAAGTACTCCTGGCGCGCCCCGGCTTTCTGCGTCAGCAAGTCGGCTGGGAAACGATCTGGTTCACCTGACCCTTCCACCTGGCTTCCTCCGTTCTGGTTTCAGAGCTCGATCCGCTTGAGCACAATCAGATTTTCATACGGGTTGTTCTTTTTCGGGAGAGCTTCTGGCGCAGGTTCGCTCTCGTCGCCTCTCTCTTCGGAGGGATGAGGCTCAATGGGTGCCTTCTTCCCTCCCTCTAACACGGTCAGCGCAGCTCTCGTCTCTCGATCATAGCGTTGCTGGCGTAACAGCGTTTCGATTTCCACGTTCTCTCGCCGGTAGGCGGCTAATTGCTTCTGGGTTAGCTCCGTTTGTTCGCGCCCTGACGTGATACGATTGCGCTTGCGCAATTCTTCGGCAAGCAGTTGCAATTCGCGTTCCGAACACCCGGTAAACTCCGTGTAGGGGCAATCACATTTCCGCCATTTGTGATCAATGTAAACAAACCCCACACTCACATTAAAGGGATCGTAGCGCACCTTGACCTGCCGGTTCTCGACCGTTGGGTCACGCATGGCCTCACACCAGTAATCGAGGTGATTGATTCTGACGCCGACCCCCGGAACGACTTTAGCGGTTCCTTTCCGGGTGGTAGGAAAGGTTGCCATCCGAAAGGTTTCATCGTAGAGGATCTGCTTGTGAGCGCGCAGCCCATCACGCTCAATGGAACGTTCATATGCCTGGCGCGGCGTCATGCCCAAGGCCGGATGCCGGATGGTTTCATATTCTTCGTCAGCCCATTGTTGGACTCGTTCGGCCAGCCGAGGGAGCGTCCAGACGGCCAGGCGGTGGGGATCAGTTGCCCTGGTTAGAAGCCTGGGCTCGCGTGTTGCCTGCGTGTTGCCGAGTAAATGATAGAGAACGGTGGTGTCTAGCGAACCGAAGAGCCTCTCCTGGGGCGAACCGAACCGTGGTTCCGAAGCCGGGCGTTGCTGTTTGCGCACCCGATAGAGAGCGAGTAATTGCTCAAAGTAGACACTCTGAAATTCGGGACCACCATCGACCACCAGAGCGGTGGGCAAGCGCCCATACCGTTTCACGCACAAGCGCAAGGTCATCATACACGAGCGGTAAGAAGGGGGATCAAAGGTCAAGTAGAACGCCGCAATCCTACGAGGGAAGGCAAGAATGAGGAGGGTTAACCAGCATTTTCCCAGCACCTGGCCAGTCCTGGAGTCACACAGAGCCAGATCGAGTTCCGTATGATCCATGTGTGCCAGTCCCCAGGCGTAGGTTCCATGGCGGTTGATCGTCTGTCCCTGGTCGTGGATGTAATCCTTCAAGGGGGATGCTGCGCGCGTTCCCTCCCGTGCAAGCGTTTGTTCATACGCAGCTTTGTGACGCCGGGCTTCCAGGTAAAAGGTCCACTGGCTGACTGGCCCCAGAGCACGTTCCTCTGAACATTTGAGATATTCTCCGTAGGCTCCACGTTTGGGCGCACGCCGGACGGTATCGTAGTGTGTTTCAAGCACCTGATGAATGAGGTCGATCACTTCGGCGGAGATTTTTCGGTTTCCTCCGCAGTTGTGATACTGCGGCAGCAGGCCAAGAAAGCCCTTTCCATAGGTCACTTCAGCCTCACGGTACCACTGCTGCCAGCGGCGTCGGGTCCGCGCCGGAACCGCAGCGCGTGCTTCTGCGGTTCGCGTCTGTTCCTCGTCGTCATACTGTTCAGGATGGATGACCCGATTGCGGAACACCGCAGTCGCAAGATCGGCATCTTTGGCTCGTTCAAGCAACGCTTGACCTTCTGGTGTAAAGTGCGAGGAAGCTTCAGTTAAAAGGGAAAGTGGCTCATGGTCATTGAGAATGGGAGGAGCAGGCTCTGGCGTCAAATGCTCTTGGAGAAAGACAGGGGTATGCGCCGGTTCTGAGAGCCGATAGCTCCCCAGATCAACATACAAATCATGTCGGGCAATCGCAATATTGATGAGGTCAGCGGGGATATCCCCTGCTACCTCTCGGAGATCTGCAAGCGTGATGCCTGGCTGCTCACCAACCAGTCGGAAAAGAACGGCTAAAGTCTGTTCAGGGACGTGGAGTTGCTCGGCATATTGGTAGTAATCCTCCAGATAGATGGCGTTGTCTTGCGCAATCCAGTTAATCTGATCGGAGGACCAGACGCGGTATGTCAGGCCATACGTCGCGGCAAATGTTTCGCCTGGTGGACAGTGCCAGGTCCCTTGTTCATCCTGGGTGAAGCGGTTGGGGCGTGTCTTTGCCTGCTTAAGTAGCTCTTCAAGGGGCTTACACTCAATCCAGCCACATTCCTCTCGGCCAAAGACGAAGTAATCGGCAGTCTGCATTGGCCGTTGGAGACGGCCCCGTGTGTCCAAATATTCCAGGGGGATAGAGGGCGGCTGGTCCCAGATTTCCAAAACAGCGTCGTCGTGCTCGGCGGCAAGCAAAAAAGCAAATTCCACTTTAGCACTTTCTGCTTTAATGATGCATTGCATCTTTTTCGAGGGATACCACACGGGCATATTGCCCCGGCCTGCTCCAGGGGTACGACTTGGAGGAGATGAACGGATAGACACGAGGAGTTCTTGTGTTACTCGCGAAAAACCGAATTGACGGAAATAGGCAAGGAGAGCCGTTCCCTCGAGAGGTCGAGCCATGATACCCTCCAATCACCCTTCGTTCACTGCCTTCCCCAATCACCCATTCTACCTGAGATGTGAGAAGAGTAGCATGTTTCGATGCAATTGTCGAATCCCGGTCAACTCTTTTGGGCGTGGCAACACTCATGTTGGTCAAACGGCCACACTCATGTTGAATCCGCAGGGCAAGACGTGAGGCACAGCCGCTCTTTGGCGAATATTTTTGTCAAACTACAATACGGCTACCTGGTTTAGTTTCTTATCACGAGATCAGTACCAACTTTGTCGCCCTATCGGATTGTCGTTGTAGATGTGCTGTTCACTCTTTTTTTCTTCTTCCTCATCATGGGTAACGGGTCCTCCCCATCCTCTCGTCCGCTGCCTTGGCGTCTGAACCGGGTAGACCACAGTGGGTGCTTCCGGCCTACCCGGTGGCGGTCACGCCTGGACAGAGAGCTTGAAGATCAGGGTCGTAATGGCACCAAACGTGCCGTGGCTCCCGGTGAAGAGACGTTTGACGTCGTAGCCAGCGACGTCTTTCATGTTCTCGCCTCCAAAGCGTGCGTGGGCGTCGTTGTCGGGGAGGACGACGTCGAGTCCCAGAAGGGTATTACGCACCGCGATGCGCTCAGTGCCGGTTGCGGTAGCGACCAACTCGCCCACCGTGCGCCCGTCAGGGGTGGCAGGCAGGGCTGCGCACTGCACTCCCTGGTCGGCGAGGTGGCAAGCAAGGTCGGCGAGGGTGACCTCGGAACCCACGATCACGCTGAGGTTGGCGCTATTGATGGCCATGTCTCGCCTGCCTGTGCACTTCGTCGATTCGGCTGTCTTCAAGGGCGTGGGGAGGCCAGTGTGGGTGCGGTAGCCGTCGAGA
>WNGD01000282.1_pt1 | contig 51727 bp, 45 predicted proteins | sample 5400671 | NCBI WGS metagenome assembly WNGD01 (sample SAMN13153369, study PRJNA577476) | soil metagenome | isolation source: 40 cm soil or saprolite under grassland replicate 2 | place: USA:California | collected 2016-06-15 | reverse complement strand
AGTGCCAGTATCCATGTTCCGCGTCATGACTGTCAGGACCCTGTCTCTTCCGGCTGCATTTGCATGAACTCCGCTAAGACAGATCGACATCGTCAGCATGATGGCGATAACTAGAAATGTTCTTCTGGGCTTCGATTTCATGTTGAGTTTTTTCATGTTCTTATCCTTTCAGTAAGTGCTGCGTCCTAAGGGCGCAGCGGGTCGATTCGATTCGACTCTCATCGAGTAATGAACTGAGACAGATGAGCAGCCACCTTTCCGGGATTTTCCTAAAGAGAACCCGATCCGCTTCCACCAACTGATCCACGGGAAGCCCTTCGGTTTGCGCAAGAGCTTCCCTTTCGTCCAGGTCCGAAATCGGGATCAGCTATTGACCTGTGTTGACGTACCTGACGCAATCACCTTGATTTTCAAAACTACGCGGGAAGTTAAAGCTCATCCAGCCGCCGTTCTTGCACTGATCCTTATTAGTTGGTGGCCACACAGAGGGCCGCCGGTAACTTCGATTTCGTGTTGAGTGGAAAATCGTTAGGCGACTGAGCATTACGGTTTCGACGCACTGAGTTTGAATCTAATCCGTTTTTGTGCGCCGAACCCGTATTTCTTCATAATCATTCAAAACGTGTTCCGGCGGCGGTAGCACAACCCATTCCGACAAGGTTGCCGCTGGCATCGAAAACTTCGACTGAACCGTTAGTGGTAAACTCATCGCCGCTCGCTCCGAGTTCCAAAGTTGCTGTCACTTTCTGGGTGCCGATAAAAACGCCGCTCGCGTCATAGCGTAAGAACGTGAACTTCAACGAATAATCGGACCAACCTTGCTCATGCTGCCAAAGTCCATGACCGGGACTGCGCAGAGCCGGATTCGCAACCACACCGAATTCCGACAATGTGCCGCCTTGATTAAAAGTGAACAGACCGTGAAAAGTCGGCGCAACTGGTTGGCCCGTTTGACAATTACGCGGCGTGACTAACGTCTGCCACACTCCTTGGATGGTTCTTTCGCTACCGGCCGACGAATCCGACGCTCGGTTCTGACCGAAAGCGATGGAAAAAGTAAAGGTCAAGGCCGCGATTAGCGACAACGGCAAAGCTACTAACTTCGATTTCGTATTGAGTTTCTTCATTTTCTTATCCTTTCAGGAAGTGCTGCGTCCTTAAGGGCGCAGCGGAGTTGATTTGTTTTGACTCTCATCAAGTAATGAACCGAGACAGATGAGCAGCCATCCTTCCGGCGATTCGGCGAAGTGAACAAGTCCCGCTTCCACCCGCCGGTAGATCGTTCGCGGGCTGACACTGGCAAACATTGCTGCCGTCGGTTGTGACCGCGCCCTCTGTCGCTCGCATTACCGAGCACCGTACTTTTGCGGCTTTCACTCTCTTAAAGCGGAATCCAGCAGAAAAAGCGGCAGCATCGGGAACAAGACTTCGTCGAGCGTTAGTCATGAAAGTGAAATCAGCAGGAGGATGTGATATTTTGCGAGCACTCTCGAGCCACTTGTTCGAAGTACAGCGATGACCCAAACCTCCCGGGAACAAGTTACCGGATTGCTCCAGGCATGGAGCGACGGCGATCAGGCGGCGCTCGACAAGCTCATGCCACTCGTCTATGCAGAGCTTCATCGTTTGGCCAAGCGCTATATGGGCCGCGAGCACGCGGGCCGCACGCTCCAGACTTCCGCCCTCGTCAATGAGGCTTACTTGCGTCTGGTTGATGTACACGGTGTGCGCTGGCAGAACCGCGCTCACTTCTTCGCTGTCTCCGCACAGATCATGCGGCGCATCCTGGTCGATTTTGCGAGGACGAGACAGAATCTCAAGCGGGGCGGTGGAGCGCGACAAGTTACCCTGGACGAAGGCTTAGTGGTTTCGCCGGAAAGCGGCGCTGACTTGCTCGCGCTGGATGAGGCATTGGAGAAGCTAGCCGTCCTCAATCCGCGACAGAGTAGGGTAGTGGAGTTGCGATACTTCGGCGGGTTAAACGAAGAAGAAGCAGCCGAGGCGCTGAACGTCTCACCGCGGACCGTTCGGCATGATTGGAGTGTGGCGCGCGCGTGGTTATATCGAGAGTTGAGCCGTGGAGGTAGCAATGACGCCTGAGCGGTGGGAGCAAGTAGGCAAGCTTTATCAGGCGGCGCTGGCCTTGCAGCCGGACAAGCGCGAGATTTTTCTCGATGATGCTTGCGATGATGATACGGCAATGCGTAAAGAAGTGGAGTCGCTGCTTGCAGCCAAAGATGAAGCTGGAAGTTTCCTCGAGGCAGGCGCGATGAAGGATGCAGCAAAGATGTTGGTTGAGGAGAAATCCCTGTCACTAGTTGGCAAGGAGCTGGGCCATTACCAGGTGCTCTCGCTGCTGGGCGCAGGTGGGATGGGCGAAGTCTACCTCGCGGAAGACACTCGGCTCAAGCGTAAGGTCGCGCTCAAGCTGCTGCCTGCGGAACTCACCGCGAACCAGGATCGGCTGCGGCGCTTTGAGCAAGAGGCCCAAGCGGCCTCCGCCCTCAATCATCCGAACATCATCACCATTCACGAGATCGGACAAGTTGACGGATTGAACTTTATTGTCACCGAGTTCATCGCGGGCGAAACACTGCGCCAACGGATGTCAACGGAGCGAATGAATCTCCCAGTCGTGCTCGATGTTGCTACGCAAGCCGCAGGCGCTTTAGTCGCGGCCCACGCCGCGGGCATCGTCCACCGCGACCTCAAGCCGGAAAACATAATGCTGCGGCCTGATGGGCTGATCAAAGTGCTCGACTTCGGCCTGGCCAAGCTGACCGAGCCGCAGACTACCAACGTGAACAGTGAAGCACCGACTGTAGCGCGTGTGGATACCAAAATGGGGACGGTGATGGGCACCGCGCAATACATGTCGCCCGAACAGGCGCGCGGATTGAAAGTGGATGCGCGCACGGACATCTTCAGTCTCGGCGTCATGCTGTATGAAATGCTGGCGGGGCGTCCGCCGTTCACGGGAGAGACGACGGCGGATATCATCAGCGTACTGCTTCAGAAAGAACCGCAACCACTCTCGACACTGGCGCCCGACACGCCTGCCGAGTTGCAAAGCATCATCAGCAAGGCCCTCCGGAAGGACAAGGATGAGCGCTATCAAACCGTCAAGGATCTGCTCATCGATTTGACGACGCTTAAGCAGGAGTTGGAGTTCATCGCCAAGCTGGAACGCTCGACTCCGTCGAAGGCCCACGTGTCGGCTTCGACCGCGAGCGATGGGCAATCCAGCGCAACGATTGATCAATCAGTTGCGTCAACGCTTGAAGTCACTAAAGTCCACCCGACCTCGAGCGCCGAATATCTTATCACCGGAATCAGGCAGCACAGGGTTGCCGCCGTGGCAGCTTTGCTCGTGATTGTCGCCGGCTTAGTTGGTCTCGCTGCTTATCTGCGGGCGCGCAGTCCAGAAGCCGCCATTGAATCCATTGCGGTCTTGCCGTTCGTCAACCCGAACAACGATCCGAACACCGAATACCTCGCCGACGGAATCCCCGAAAGTATCATCAACAGCCTCTCACAGTTGCCAAATCTCAAGGTGATGTCGCGCAACTCAGTCTTCCATTACAAGGGAAAGGAGATGGACGCGCAGACAGTGGCAAAAGAATTAAAAGTGCGGGCGGTGCTAACGGGCAGGGTCACACAACGTGGTGATGATCTTTCGATCAATGTGGAGCTTATCAACGCGGAAGACAACAGCCAGATCTGGGGACAACAGTACAACCGCAAGCTCACCGACGTTTTTGCGGTCCAGGAAGAGATCGCCAAAACGATTTCCGAGAAGCTGCGCTTGAGATTGACCGGCGAAGAGGAAAAACGAGTGACCAAGCGTTACACCGATAATACCGAAGCGTATCAGCTTTATCTCAAGGGACGTTATCACGTTGCTAAATTAACACCGGCGGAGATGCAAATTGGCATTTCATATTTCCGACAGGCTATTGAAACTGACCCGTCTTACGCGTTCGCCTATGTTGGGCTCGCGGACGCGTATCGCTCAGTTGCGATCGCCGGCGAAATGCCGTCCACCGAATTCTTTCCCAAAGCGAAAGAGGCAGCACAAAAGGCAATCGAAATTGACGATACTCTTGCCGAAGCTCATGCCGAACTTGGTTTCATCATATTCTGGTACGATTGGGATTGGAATGCAGCCGAAACTCAATTCAAACGAGCCTTGGAGCTTAATCCGAACAGCGCGGACATTCCGTGGTTTTACGCGCATCTACTCTCCACCCTGGGCCGACACAAGGAAGCACTCGCCGAAATGCAACGCGCCAGAGAACTCGATCCGCTCTCTTTGCGAATCAACGCGAACGAAGGGCAGTTTCTGATTCACGCAGGACAAACCGATAAAGCGTTAGCCCAATTGCAGAAAACTTTTGAACTAGACCCGAGGTTCTGGTTAGCTCATTTGTTCGCTTCGAGTGCTTATATCGAGAAGGGAATGTTTGCCGAAGCCGTTGCCGAAGCTCGCAAAGCGAGAGACTTTTCTGGTGCGAGCACCCACCCAATCGCGTTCCTCGGCTATGCTTTGGCGAAGTCGGGCAAACAAGGGGAAGCGCGGGCCGAGCTTGAAGGCTTATTGAAATTATCAACCCAGCGTTACGTCTCGTCTTACAACATCGCCTTAATCTATAACGGGCTGGACCAGCGCGACGAAACGCTTGACTGGCTGGAGCGAGCTTACAAAGAACGCGATCCGAAGATGGTTTTTCTGAAAGTCGAACCGAAATGGAATAATTTGGGCTCCGATTCGCGCTTCCAGGATTTGCTGCGGCGCGTCGGCTTTACGCAGTGAGAGTGCTCGATGCAATTAATCTCAGGAACACGGCTAGGCCGCTACGAAATCCGCTCGCAGCTCGGCGCGGGCAGGATGTATCTGGCGCAAGACGCGAAGCTGGATCGCAAGGTGGCGCTGAAGATTCTGCCTGCCGAGGTTGCTTCTAATCAGGCGCGCGGATGCGCCCGAACTCGAGTGTGTACGTGGTGCAAACCTGCTGGCGCCGGGGCGGCGGGCGCACTCTGATAACGGAGTGGAGATGGGGCTAAGATGATGGCGGAACCTGTTGATACCAAGCCAGACGAAGCGATACCTTAACGACCGCCAGGCGCGTAAATACTGGTTCGTATCGTTTCGTAAGACTAAGTGATGCCGGTTTCATCGGACCTAAAATCCGTTGGGAGTAATCGCGCTTGGGATTCGAATCCACCCCGTGCCACTCAACATCGGTTCACGAACTCTGGCGACCGGCACCACCATAAATAGACGGTTTGCCCTATTGCTAGCGCAAGCGGGCACTGATCGGATAAGATGCCGCACTCGCGGTGAGATTTGCGGTTAATTTCGTGGTCCAATAATCCGCATAACCTAAAGGATTTACGGCCCGCGCCTCTTGCAGATGGTCACTCGAAGCTGGGTTGTTACGCATCGCTTGGTAGTCCTCAATCGTTCGCCATTGTGCGTACATCGTGACCCTTGGTGCCGTCGATGCTTCGATGAAGGGTGGCGGACACGAAGCCGGGAGAATGGCGCACCGACGCAACGGTCGCGTGCACTAGCAGGTCCACGAGGCGTTGCTGATTCGCGGGCTCGACCGTGAAGACGTTAATGAACGTGACGAGCTTGGCGTCGTTCGAGAGCGTCATTGCCACCTCAGGAGATTCTATTATCTTTTATCGTTTGTGCGTACGAACTGAACGAAAGCGTCAGAGTAACAGCCCATCAGCTTTGCACGAGATGCCTCGTGAACCAATCCACCGCCGCGCGACTGGCTTCGTCCGCGCCCGAACCTCGATAGACGGAATAGTGGCCCCCCTCCAACTCTAGTAGACGCTTCGGCTCACCAGCTCGGGCGAAAGCCGCTCGGATGGAGTCAGGCCCTTTTTCGAGAATCAGGATTTGCGACGGGTCTATCCCAGAGGCAGAGGCCTCGGCGGCCAACGCAATGCCGCCGGGGCCCCGCGCCGATGATAATTAGATCATGTAGCATTAGCTCTTGTTAGCTTTAAGAAATTTGATGATCGCAGTGGCTATTACTCTCGACCCCTGCGGTGCACAGGCCATTTGGAACCAATGGTCCCTTGCACGTTGGCTCTCATCACTGACTACGAGCGGACAGCCGAAGAACTGCTGTTGTTTGTACCGCTGAACCGCTAATGAACGTCAATCACCCGAAAGTGAGGACGACGCGAAACCGCACCTTGCCGCTGTGCATTTGTTCGTAAGCATCTGCCACTTGATCAAGCGGATACTTCTCGATCATCGGATGGACGCCGCTCAACGAACTAAATTCCAAGGTGTCTTGCGAATCCCTCGCGGTGCCCGAATACCAACCAGCAACTGAACTGCGTCGGGTGATTAGGGAGAAGACGTTGATGGTCAACGGTTCGGCTGGCGCGGCCGGCACTAGCAGCTTGCCACTGGGTGCCAATCCGTCAACCAGGACAGAAATGGCTTGCGCGTTCGGAGCGGTCGCCAGGATCACACTGGCTCCGCCAAGTTTGTGCAACTCCGCCACGACGTCTGTAGCAGTCGCGTCAATGTAATGATGCGCGCCGAGCTGTCGCGCCAAAGGCTCCTTGTCGTCCCCGCGATTGATCGCGACTGTTTCAAAGCCCATCTGCCGCGCGTATTGAACCCCGAGATGGCCGAGTCCGCCGATGCCGTGCACGGCGACTAGATCTCCGGCGCGCGCGCCTGAATTTCGCAGTGCGTTGAAGACGGTAACGCCAGCGCACATGAAAGGCCCTGCCTCCTCGGCGGGCAGATCGTCGGGAATCGCAGCCAGGACCGCCGCCGGTGCAATCAGGTAGTCGGCATACCCGCCGTCGAAATCGATGCCCGTGACCTTTCGATTGACACACATCGCAAAGTCTCCACGCCGGCACTGTTCGCACACAAAACAATGTCCGCCATGCCAGCCGACCCCAACGCGCTGACCTCTGGTCCACGCAGTGACGTTCTCGCCCACGGCATCGATGCGACCCGCGATTTCATGACCAGGGACGCGCGGATATTGAAGCCCCGGCCAGAGACCTTCTTTGACCAGAGAATCGCTGTGGCAAATACCGCATGCCTCAACCTTCACACGTACTTCGCCGGCACTCGGGTCAGGGATTTCGCGCTCTATCAACTCCCAATCCCCGCCGGGCTTACTTATCTGCGCTGCGTTCATTTTCGAATTCATAAATGCTCCTCTGGTTTGATTACCCTGGGTGCATATTGCGAGCGTTTACGTATTGCGCTTTCGAACAACGGCTCCCAAGAGATCAGCCCAACCCTCCAGCGACCTGGAGTATTTCTCCGGTGATCCATCCGCTATCCGAAGACGCCAGAAAAGCCGCGACCGGCGCAATATCCTGCGGCTGCCCGAGCCGACCGAGTGGTGTTTGTGCAATCATCTGCTTCTCAAAGTCGCTGCCCGCGAATCCCAGCGTGTGAAAGCCTTCAGTCTCGACTCCACCTGGATTGATCGAGTTCACGCGAATCTTCTTTGGCCCAAGTTCCTTAGCCAACACCCGGGTAATGGTACTCACCGCACCCTTGGTCGCCGCGTAAACTACACTCGTCGGCGGCGTCAGCGAAGTTACGCTCGAACCAATATTGACGACGCTGCCACCGTCATTCCCAAAATACTTCACTGCCTCGCGCGTTGCCAGGATGATACCCAGAACGTTGGTATTGAACTCCCGATGAAACTCATCTTCGGTGACTTCTTCGAGAGGTGCAAACCGATAAACACCGGCGTTATTGATTAGAATATCGAGCCGGCCGAATGCTTTGTTTGCTTCGGCAAACAGATGCTCGATGTCTTCCGTTTTCGCCACATCGCCCTGAACCGCGATCGCCTTCCCCCCGCGCGCGGTAATCTCATTCACGACTTGATCCGCGCCTTCCTTTGAAGACGCGTAGTTAACGACCACGGCCGCGCCTTCGGCGGCAAGTTGTTTGGCAATACCCGCGCCTATGCCTTTCGAGGCGCCCGTAACCACCGCTACTTTCCCTGTTAGTCTCTTGCTGTCCATGTTCTATCCTTCCTTTCCTGATCTCTCCTTGAAGTTTGCTCATAAATCCTCCCCAAAGGATCCTTTCGCTGATTATCTTCCTGACGCCTGATCTCCTCTGAGCGTCATCAGTGTACTGGTGACTTGCGCAACCAACTTGTCATCGTCTCTAAGGATGTCGCAGACATAGCGACTAATCTTTCGTCCTACATTCACAGGTTTGGCGACCGGGCGAATCCGCCCATTCCATACCGGGCGAAAGAAGTTGATTTGCAGATCGAGGCTGGTAAAACTCTCGCCCTCTTCCAAACTTGTCGCACGGGCCGTCCCGATCGCGGCGTCAGCGATATCGCACAACACGCCGCCCTGGATCGTGCCCATCGGGTTCGCGTGCTTGTCCGTGTCGGTAACGATTTCCATCGTCGCTGTTCCGGGCGCGACCTCGAGTAGCTTGAAACCTAGCGTCTTGGCAATAGCCGGAGGATAGATAAATCGGGATTCAGCAGACCCAGCATCACCGTTGCCGGCAACCAGTTTGAAGAATTCCAAATTAGAGAGCTTCCTCATCTTCATTCCTCAGATCGTTCAAATACGAGGGCGGCATTCGTACCGCCAAAACCTAAATCATTTGAGAGCCCCGCACGCTCCTCAGCGGCGCCGTCTCGCATGATCAATTCAATCTCTGTTTTCATGGTTTCAAATGTGAATTCTTCCATCGGTTCTGGAACATCCATTCCAGAACAATCCAAAATTTTTAGTCCAGCACTGAAAGCGTGACTTTCACTACATCATTCAGCAGCTTTCCATCCTGCGTGGCCTTCGCCATCAGGAGCAACCCCTGAAGACTGCTATACAGAAAGCGCGCCACCGCGCGTGAATCGCGAAGACCTGGGAAGTCACCCTGACGTTTACCGCGTTCTAGCGCGCGCTGGAACATCTTCTCCGCCGCGGCCACGCTGTTACAGGTTCTGCTGGTTGTCTCTTTGCAGCGGCCCGCCAACTCGGACATCGAGTTGCCGACAAAACAGCCCCGTCGCCCTTCCGCTGACAAAGCCCTCGCAACCGTTTCTTCGAATAACCAGCGCAGATTCTTTTTCATTGAGCCAGGTCTTTCGAGCACCTCGAATACCTTTCGGCTCTGAATCTCGCGGTAACGATCCAACGCCTGTAGAAAGAGCGAATGCTTGTCGCCAAACGTGTCGTAGATACTCTGGCGGTTGATCCCCATGTGCTTCACCAGGTCCTGGATCGAAGCTCGCTCGTAACCGCGCGTCCAGAAAACCTCCATAGCCCTATGGAGGACTTCATCGCGATCGAACTCTTTCTGGCGCGCCATTCTTACCTCCGCACTCCCTTATACTCCTTTCTGGAACGAACAGTCAAGAATCAACGGAGCTACTCACAAGCGCTGCCGGCTGAATGTATCGTACCGCCAGCGTCACACATGGCGCGGTCATGCATCATTGCCGAGTCATTCGCAATCTGACTCGCTCCGCGGCTACAATCCTTCGGCCACCAGCCGGACGAAATCGTTTTGAAGGAGCACCGATGAGAATACTCATCCGCATTACTTGCACTGGCTTCGCCATCGTAATTCTTACACTAGCGACTAACTTAGCCGCGCGCGCTCAAACACTAATCAACGATCGGTTCGCGACGGTAAACGCAATAAGACTGCACTATCTGATCGCCGGCAAAGGCAATCCCGTAATTCTCCTGGATGGCTATGCTGAAAACAGTCACATGTGGCGGCCATTGATGGTTGAAGCGGCAAAATCTCACACAGTAATTGCACCCGACTTGCGCGGATTCGGCCAGTCGTCCAAGCCGCTGACGGGTTACGACAAGAAGACCATGGCCCAGGACGTTCATGCCCTCGCCCACTCGCTCGGCTATCAACACGAGGTCGTCGTTGGTCATGACATCGGGTTGATGGTTGCCTATGCCTACGCCGCGCAGCACCCGAACGAAGTCGATCGGGTGCAGACTCATGCGACCGCGGCCGAGGCAAACTTGCTGGCCAGTACCAAACTAAGCGCACCCATTAAGGTAGGCTCGCTTCCCAAAGTTGAAACCATGATTGGGGTCGAAGGAAAACCCCTACAAATGCCGGAATCGACCGAGGCCCTGATATCGGCTTTGATTACCGGCCAGGCCCGAACAATTGGGCCGCCAACAATCACTGCTTCCGGCGCGAGTCCCTGAATTAGATTGGCGATCCCAACTCCGAGGTAACGCGCTGTTTCCTTCAAAGCGGTCCGCGCCTGCCCCTCTCCCTTGAGCGCCTGATCCACCAATTCCGCGAAACTGACTTCACCTGATCCATTGGTGCGGGTCAACTTCTGATAACGTGCGAGGGCCGCACGCTCCGAAGCAAACGCCTCCCAGCACTCGGTACTACCTGCGGCACAAGCCACCGGTGCACCTGTGCCGATCGTCATGTGGCCGAACTCGCCGGCGGTACCACCCTTTCCTCGATAGACTTGTCCGTCAAAAACAACTCCAGTTCCCAGACCTGCCTCGACCAAAACCATAATGAAGTCTCGGACCTCGCGTATTTCAGGCCGACCGAACCACAGCTCGGCAAGGGCTGCAGCGTTAGCATCGTTGTCGATCATTACCGGCAGAGTTGTGGCTCGGGTTAACGTTTCGCCAATTGGCAGGTCGCGCCAATTAAAGTGGGGCGAGAATGAACGGGCGGTCTCGGGGTCGACCCATCCAGGAAAACTGATGCCGATTCCTTCAATCGTGCCGCCGTTGCTGCGCATGAGTCGCTGCGCACAGTCGACAATTTTTTGGGTCTCATTACTCGCGTCGGGATCGGTCCAGAACTCTTCCTGACCCAGGACACGCCCCGCCAGATCACTTGTCGCCATGACGGTCTTGATGGTGCCAAGGTCCACACCGATCGCCACCGCGTTCGCTGTGCGCAGGGAAAGCAAACTTGGCGGTCGTCCACCCGTAGATTCGCCGCCAACCTCCTGGATCAGACCGTCAGCCGTCAACTCATCGACGATGAGAGAAATTGTGGAGCGTTGAAGTGCGGTTTCACGCGCGATTTCCGCGCGCGAGATTGGTCCCAGCTCGCGCACGTAATTGAGCACGATCTGACGATTTATGTCGCGGATCGTATTAGCGCGCGCAACACTGGTTTTCTTAAGATCTATTCGTCTCACAATGGGCTTAAGTGTGAAGTAGATTCTCCGATGGCTCTCAGCGCCTCGCCCTAACAAAGCTGAACCGGCTCCTGCTATTAAGTAGTGCGGCGGACACTGACAGTCAACTTTTTGGCCTTACTTCACTTCCCTTCTTTGACTAGCTCGCGATAGAAATTCTGCAAAACGTAAAAAGCCTGTTTCCTTTCACCCCGACTGGAGATCAATCCTTTACGGTTATAGAAATCTTGTATCCGCGGCAGGGATCTTCTCGGCGAGCGAAAGTCAGTCAGGATCCAGGGCGCCATCCCGCGGAGGGATGGAATCTTCCTCAACATCGCCAGCTGATGCTCGTACAAATTTTTCTGGTACTCCTCTGTCCATCTCACTCCCTTGTCGCCGTGGTTCCCGAACAGGGCGTCACCGCCGAATTCGCTGATGATGAGGGGCTTGTTCTGCGTGATCTTCCACGTCAAGCGGTCGGCTTTCTCCGGCAGCCCATCGTACCAGCCGACATATTCATTGCAGCCGAGCACGTCGAGGTATTCCCCGAGAGGATCATCAACTAATTGAGTGTTGGGATCTGAGTAGCGGCGCTCGTTCGCCGCTGTCAGCAGGCGGGTCGGATCCAGCTTACGGGCATGATCCACCAAACCTCTGAGAAACTTGAGACGGGCTTCACTGAGTGGAGTCTCGTTGGCCACCGACCATAGGATCACCGACGCTTTATTCTTGTCCCGGGTAATGTTTTCGCCCAGTTGGTTCCTCGCGTTCTCGAAGGTTTCGGGATTATCCCAGAGAACAGTCCAATAGACCGGAATCTCAGACCAGACCATGATCCCCATCTCGTCCGCCAGCCTCGTCATGTGTTCGTTGTGGGGATAGTGGGCGAGGCGCACGAAATTGCAGCCTAGCTCTTTCGCCCAGCCCAAAAGCATCCGCGCGTCGTCCTCGCTGAAGGCGCGACCTCCACGCAGCGGCGACTCTTCGTGGATACAGATGCCACGCAAAAAGATCGGCTTGCCGTTTAAGAGGATGTCCGTTCCACGGGTTTCGATGCTCCTGAATCCAATCCGGTCGCCAACTGAATCGGCGAAGGTCGCGACTTTAACTGTATAGAGTTTTGGATTTTCAGGTGACCAAAGACTCAATTGGGCTTTGAAACTTAAGGGTGCATATCCATTAACATCGGTCGTCGCCGACTGCTTCACCTTCGCTTCCGGTATTTCGACGGTCAGGACTCTGCCACTGGTTGACCCCCTGGGCCCATTGAGTTTGACCCAACCGGCGATCTCATCTGTTGCGCCCTTCTTCAATTGAAGAAAATAGTCCTCGATGAAGGTGTCAGGCACTTCTACCAGTTTTACATCGCGCGTCAAGCCACCGTAATTCCACCAGTCTGTATTAAGGGTTGGCACGGCGTCGCGCCGGCGCTTGTTATCCACTTTGACGATCAGGAAATTATCCTTCTCGCGGACCAAGTTTGTGATCTCGAAGTTGAACGGCGTGAAGCCGCCTTCATGCCGTCCCAGCTTCTGGCCGTTCAAGTAAACATCAGCCAGGTAGTTCGCCGCCCCAAAGTAAACAAACAAACGGATGGCCTGCCTCTTTGGATAGTCGAAGGATTTTTTGTACCAGATTGTGCCTTCATAGAAGAGCAGCCTTTGGTCTTGCGAGTTCCAATCGCCAGGCACACTCATTTGCGCCGAAGCGTCGAAATCATATTCGATCAAATCACTCGGGCTTTGAGGCTTGGCGTTCTTGAAATATCCGTTGGGGCTCGGCTGATAACGGTAATCGTAATAGCCATTCTCATAAGGGTCGATGATGGATTGCCAACGCCCGTTGAGATCTATCGTGTGCCGGCCTTCGATGTTGGTAATCAATGGGGTCGGCTGCTGGGCCTGACTGGTAGTGCCGAGGATGAAGAGTATTGCCATGAGCAATCCAACTTTATTCTGCATGGTGAAATCTCCAGCGTACGAACATAGAAACTGTGTACGGGTGTGTCAGAAGCCCGACCCGTGAGGGACGGCCGCCCTCCGGCACTATCCATCAAGAAGCTGGACGAACCCGTTGTATTAACGTCGATTGACGACCGTCACGAGTGTCGCCCTTGCTTACGCGCGGGCTTTGACGCAGACTTGCGTTCCCATCCACTTCAACCTGTACATCTCACTTCCGGCCAAAAGGAAAGCCCCGGATCCATATTCCTGATTATCTTCAGCCGTTAGTTTCGCCGGCGAAGCCCCGATCGCCTGGACATTGCCTAGCTTGCCCTCCGGATGCACAGCGCCAACTAATCCCTGCCACGCTTTCTTAACCACAGGCAGGTAAGTTTTACGATCCAGAATCCCGTGGTTGATCCCCCAGGCGATGGCGTAACAGAAAAAGCCCGAGCTGCTCGCCTCAGGAACAGCTACCTCCTGCGGATCGAGGAGGCTCGGCCTCCACAATCCGTCTTCTCCCTGGAGACGACTGACTGATGCCGCCATCGTCCTGAGCAGGGTTACATAGCGATTGCGAGATTGATTGTTTGTGGGTAGATATTGCAGGACCCGCACAGTACCGGCCATAACCCAGCCATTGCCGCGGGCCCAAAAGATCTTCTTGCCGTTGGGGTTCAGCTTCCCTATGTAGTTCTTGTCTCGGTAATAAAGTTTACCTTCTTGATCGAAGAGGAAGTCGGTTGTGTCCCACCACATAATGTTCAAGTAATCGACGTACTTCTTATCACCCGTGATCGCGCCCAGACGCGCAAGGACCGGCGGCGCCATAAACAAAGCGTCACACCACCACCAGTCCTCACGACCGGGCTTAGGAGCATTTAACATCGCATCCAGGGTGGATTTGGTGTGAGCAATCATCAACGGATCCTTTTTCAGCAAGTATAGTTCGAGATATGTCTGGCCGGGAGACTGATCGTCTGCGTGCCTGGGTCTTTCGCCCAGCTTCCATTCTCTACCTTCAGCCCACCTCACAGCTTGCTTGAAATACTTCTTGTCGTGCGTCGTAGAATAAGCCGCCATGATGCCCGTGTAGAAGGCAGCTCGCGCCCACAAGTTACTGTTCTTTTGGTTTATCTCTACGGGATTCGCGATCTGCCAGTCATAAACTCTGTTCATAATCGAGGCAATAGACTTTCTGGAATAAATATCTTCCTTCGGCTGCGCCTGGGTTTGGACAGGAATGACTGCTATTAAAATGACCGTCAGAGCGGCCATGAATACAGCGCGCAAGTAAGAGTCGTGTCGTAGAAACATAAGCTGTTTCATCCGTCTGTTTATTTTTTAGATCACCTCGGCCAATACGTAGTCAGTTGTGTTAAAGTCACCGATTATGAAAATGGATCGTCGTGGTTTCCTGGCAGCATCGTCTGCGGCATTAGCGTTAGCGAAAACCCAAATATCGGCAGCGGAAAAGCTTCAACCCTCTGAACCCTCAGCGCCGTTTTCGATCCAAGGAAAAGAAGTAACAGTCTACACCACCGCTGAGAACAGCAATCACCGCCTATCGGTTACTGATACTCTGACTTTCAAAGCTCTGGGCCAGCCCCTGGAAACTCAGATCTGTGTTTTTGTCGACCCCTCCAGAACATTTCAAACAGTACTGGGTATCGGCGGCGCACTTACGGATGCCTCTGCTGAAACATTTGCCAAACTGCCGCCAGCTAAACAACAGGAAATTCTGAATGCCTATTTTGATCCGAGCAAAGGCATCGGGTACACGCTGGCCAGAACCAATATTCACAGCTGTGACTTCTCAAGTAGCAGCTACACCTATGTAAACGAGGGCGACAAGGAGTTGCGCTCCTTTAGCATCAGCCACGACGAGCAATTTCGGATTCCCTTTATCAAACAGGCGCTGGCCACGGCCGGAGGAAAACTCACCCTCTTTGGCAGCCCCTGGAGTCCCCCGGCCTTCATGAAGGACAACAACGATATGCTTCACGGCGGAAAATTGAAGCCGGAGTTTTATCAGTCCTGGGCCAACTATTATGCGAAGTTCATCAAGGCCTATCAGAAGGCCGGCATACCCGTCTGGGGTATCTCGATTCAAAACGAACCGATGGCTACGCAAAAATGGGAGTCGTGTATTTTCTCTGCCGAGAACGAGCGAGACTTCCTGAAAAACTATCTTGGCCCGACCATGAAAAGAGAAGGGCTGGGCGATAAGAAGATAATTGCCTGGGACCACAACCGTGACCTTATCTATCAAAGAGCGAGCACCATCTTGACTGACCCCAAAGCCGCCCGGTATGTATGGGGCATTGGTTATCACTGGTACGAGCCGTGGAGCGGCGGCGAGGCGATGTACGACAACGTTAAGCTCGTGCATGAGTCTTTTCCCGATAAAAATCTGATCTTCACTGAAGGCTGCGCCGATTCCTTCAATGCTCAAAAACTCAACGCGTGGACACTGGGCGAACAGTACGGGCGTTCAATGATCAATGACTTCAACAATGGTACTGTCGGCTGGACGGATTGGAACATTTTGCTCGATGAAACGGGTGGTCCAAATCACGTCAGGAATTTCTGCTTCGCGCCGGTTCACGCCGACACGAAAACGGGTCAGCTGATCTACACAAACTCCTACTATTACATTGGACACTTTTCAAAGTTCGTCCGCCCCGGCGCGAAAAGGATCGCCTGTTCGCCAAGCAGGAGCCAACTGCTTTCCGCAGCGTTCATCAATCCCGACGGAAAAATATCCGTCGTGGTCATGAACAAGAGCGACAAGAATATCTCCTATTATCTTTGGCTGGGCGGCCAGGCCGCCGAAGTCAGTAGCCTGGCGCATTCTATTCAGACGCTCGTGTTCTAACTGTCTTTCCGATCGGCCCCAGAGGCCGCCAGTGTGAGCTTGCCACGTAATTCAAACTGATCGGACGAGCGGCCAACTTCGGGATAGTAGCTGTCATGCACGGGGTTATCTTCCCAGCGGCGTTCGAACGTTACTGGCAGGCGCCCCGATGCGTTCACGTCACCAAAGAGGACTTCGGCCAATGCTGTCGATCATAACTCGTCTACCGACCCTGATTCTTCATCCTAACTGAATACAGCGAAGTCCGCGCGGCAATGAAGAGTGTGCGAGAGTCCCTGCCGCCGAATGAAAGCTGAATAGGACGTTCAGGCACGTTGATCGTGTCGATCTGCTTGCCTGTCGGATCGTACACGTAGATCTGACCTGCAGCGATGTAGACGTTACCGCGCGAGTCAACCGCGACACCTTCACCCCCGCGATATGCGAACACCTTCATATCAATCAGAGCACCGTCGGGAGCGACCGTGCCAACCCACGTTGTCTGAGCCGACTCGTTGGTGACATACGCAGACTGTCCGATCGCGACAGGAGCCAACCCGAAACTACGCAGTTGCCCGCTGCTTTTTATGCCGTAACTCACCGCTCCGTCCAGAAAATCCTGCCCCGTCGGCAGGAACGTCGTCTCGTCCGGCGACACGAAGTGACTCGCAGGCTTTGTCAAAGCGGACTTGTTGATGTGCCAATCGCTGACTGGTAGATACGCCATAGCACCAGATCGCGGCCGTGCAGGCTGTGGCTTGAGTAAAGTAATTTCGGAATCCGTCGCGGCAGGCTTGAAGGTATAAACCGTGCCGTTGCCGGACATGGAGGTCACGATCAGATTGCCGGACTTATCGAACGCAAGGTTCGCCGGATCGAGGGCGTTGTCGCGAACAACCGAAAGCTGCTTGACCGAGGGCGACCAGCGATAGATGCGTTGCCAGTGCGCGTCCACAAAGTAATAGTTGCCCGACGGATCAACCGCGCCGCCCGACACGTTGTAGAAGCCTGTGTGTAGGCGCTCAACCTTAGCCCCGACCTGGACCACTGGAGAGGCAGCCGACTGGCGCTGAGCCTTCGACGGTTCAGCGCTGGAAGCATCGAGCCACGCGAATTCACGTTGCCGGATCTCGACGTCGTAAGTTCGATCATGGACCGTCGTGTCGAACGACACCTTGCTGTTGCTATAAGAGTGTACGTTTCGAAATTTGATATTCTTCGAGTCCGCAATTTCAATAGCATAAGGGAACGGCTGAAACATGCTGATGACGCGATAGATGAATAGGTTCGCGAGCGTAATGTTGGATGAGTTGATGATCTCAAGGGGGAGCGCAAAGCCGCCCTCGCCACGCTCCTCCTCCGCCTGAAGCGCATATATTTGCCAGTTCGATACGTTGTGAAGCTGGATTTCGTGGCGCACATGGTGCTCACTCGACATCTCGTAAATCCGTCCTTCGGTCGACGTATTGGATACAAGCATGCCGGCCTGGGCGAAGGTGCTCGGCGTCCAGATGTCAAAGAAAGTGCCGCCGCCACCGTCCGTTACCCAGAGGCTCGGATACTGGCTGTCCCAGCGTCGGTTGAGGTCCGGGTCCGCGGTGTGCGCGTTGTTGTACGGATTCTCGCGCGTCCCGTCGGGCTTGCTCGTGCCATGCCCGCCGAGAAACCGAACATCATTCATCATCGACGCGGCGCCGGCCATCCACTTCACCGCAACCGCGCGGGGGTTGATGCCATTCGTGTAGAGACCAATACCAAACAGAATATTCGTGCCGCCCTTCGGAGCTTCGATCAGCGGTTTTGGGCCACCGACGCCCTGAAACGCCGGTGTCCGATCCGGCACGATGATCTGGGTACGGTTTGGATGCATTCCGATGAGAGCCGTATCGGATCTTAGCGTCAGGGTATCGGTAACAACATAGTAGCCGGAAGGAACATAGATCGAGCGATGGCCGGCGATGGCTTTCCGGAAGACTTCGGTATCATCGCTGATACCGTCGCCCTTTGCCCCCAGAGAACGTATGTTCACCCACTTGTCTCGCGCCGGCAGATCGGGCAGATCGGATGTGAAAGGAGTCGGCAGCGACGCGAGTGGCGAAGTCTCGAACACCTGTCGTGTCTCAGGTGACGCGGACATATTGGAATAGCTAAGTCCATACGAGAATGTCTTGACTTCGTAACGCCGAAGTGGACCTGCGACCTGACGCCCGCTCTCATCATACTTCGCGAACACGGGCACGCCATCACAGATGATGTTCTCAATGTTGATCTGAGTCTGCGAGCTCTTCTCGTTGCTAATAACGACAGCCGGACCGGCTACATTCTCCATGCGTCCGTTCTTGATCCATAGCTGGTCATGGAACGTCGGCTCAATGGTGATCGCGCTGGGCACGTTCACAAAACGTGGACGAATAAGTGTGAGTCCGGCGGCGCGCTCACGGATTGCTGTCACGCGCTGTCCTTCGAACGTGGCGTCCACCGCTGTGAACTGCCAACTCGGTGAAGGCGTTTGTGTCCAAATTCCGTAATCGCCGCCATAGAAGTGTACATCTTCCATGACGTTGCCAGTGTCGTGCACGCCCGAGAGACCTGATCCGATGTGGAAGTTCATGTGTGCGAGGAACGAGTGCTGCGCATACCGGCCGCGCACGCCGACAGCACCCGCGTTACCGTCGCCGATCTCGATGTCCACATTGCTCATCGCGGAGTAGAATGTGCCGGCATTCGCGTCGCGTGGCGCCGCAGGACGAGCATCCCCCGGATTCGCGTTTTGTCCTGTTGTCGGTGCACCGCCCGGTCGCGTGCCCGGGCGATTGCCGGAAAAGAAGACCATGTACTTTTCCTGCGTCTTGTCGTTGTAGCCCGGCGTGTTCTCGCCAAGCATGAGTACCGGCCGCCTCGGACCAAATCCGATCACTCGAATTCCTCCCCACACATACACCGTCGCCGTCAACCGGTAACGACCCGACGGAACGAAGACAATGCCTTCGCCGGTGGTTTCCTGCACCTTGTTAATAGCGGACTGCAATGCCTCGGTGTCGTCGGTAGTACCATCGCCGTGCACCGGGAAGTTTTCCGGCGTGAGGTACACAGCCTTCGGATCGTCGAGTCTTAGTGGGTAGTAGGACTGGGCACTGATGGGAGTTGCGAGCAGCAAAAGCACGAGAAGCCATTTGAAGCGGTTCATTTTAGTAAACAATTGAAGAATCTATTTTTAACGTTCCGCGTAGATCGATTTGCTGAGATGAATGACCGGCCATAATGTTAAATATGCCCGGGTTAATAGTCCATTTTTGGGCAGCCGTATCGTAGTAGGCAAAAGCGCGGCTGTTTAATAAAACCGACACCTTTCTGCTTTCTCCCGGGCGCAGATTAACTTTTGAAAATCCTTTCAGTTCTTTTCCCGGGCGGGGTAATTTTGGCGAAGCTTCTCCAACGTAGATCTCCGCGACCTCGGCGCCTTGGACCTTACCTGTATTCTTTACGGTAAAAGTTACTTCATAGAGGCCTTTCTTTTCCGAACTGTTAACGGGTTGAATGTTCAGTCCGCGGTAACTAAAACTGGTGTAAGACAGGCCATATCCAAAAGGGAACCGGGGAGTCATTTTGTTATGCTCATAACCACGATAACCTACAAAAACGCCCTCCTCGTAAACAACCTTTTTAGTATTTTTCGCTGGATAATAATTATTAAAGGTTGGATTATCTTTCGCATACCTTTCGAAAGTTACCGGCAATTTTCCGGACGGACTAACATCGCCGAAGAGAATTTCGGCGAGTGCGTTCCCGCCTTGCTCGCCGGGATACCACGCTTCAATTAATGCCGGAACATCGTCGACCCAGGAATTCATATCCACATTGCCGCCCGATGTCATGACGATAACGGTTTTCTTATTGGCGGTCGAAATTCTGCTTATTAACTCATCCTGACCGGGCGGCAGCCGAAAAGCCCGGTCGGCTCCTTCGCTTTCACTTTCCGGATTAAATCCAGGCGTTAGCACGACGACATCTGCTTGCGCTGCTATTTTAAGCGCCTCGTCTTCGACGATTGTTCCGCTTCTCACGATTCCAAACCTTAATCTGCTTCCTAAAGATCCAGGGCGGCCTTTTCGCTCAAAGACAATTTTATGCGGTTGGGCATCCAGATTCTGGATCGTCGAATTTAACAGGCCCTTTGAGGTGGTCCAATTGTCGAAGACTAATTTATCGTCTATATACAGACGGAAGGCCCCGCCAGCTTCTCCCGTAGTTTGCACAAAAATCTCGTGATCGCCGGCGCCTTGCGGGGTAAAATATCCGGTCCAGCTCGATGCTGAAGTCTGCGGAGGAAAAGATAACCGGGCTCCGTCGCCAAAATTAAGGTGCTGATCGATCCGCGATACTTCTGGTGTGCCGCTTAGATCTTCATCCTTGAAATACTTTGCTCGAAGTCCGGTCTCGGCACCGTTTTCCGTCGTCTTAAAATTGGTCCTATCCGCCAATTCGGATAAGGTCGGGAGTCCGCGAGCTGATAAAACCTTAATAGCATCACGTGAATAGTTACTGATCCCTTCCAGAAAACCAATTGAGCTAAAAGGCTCGACCCGCGCGCTGCCACCTCCAACCGGGACAGCCGGAAAAGCATTTGGACCTATAACGGCAATTGTTTTTATTTTCGATTTACTCAGCGGTAATAAACTCCCTTCATTTTTTAGTAAAACCATGCTTTCGCGGGCTGATTGAAGAGCGGCTTGACGGCCTTGCCAATTAAGCCGTGGTATTGAAAAGTCGGTTTGCTCGCGGTCATACCAGCCAAACCGTAACGCTACTCGTAGTATCCGCCGAACTTTGTCGTCAATAGTACTTTCCGAAACTTTTCCTTCTTTTATCAGCGGCAACAGTTTTTCTCTGTTTAGAAATCTGCCCGAGGGCATTTCAAGATCGAGCCCGCCGTTGGCGGCTCCGGCTGTATCGTAGGTCGAAGTCCAGTCGGACATAATGATCCCGTCGAATCCCCATTCCTTTTTCGCAACTTGATTATTCATCCAATCGTTCTGGGTGGCGTGAGAGCCATTGACGAGATTGTAGGAATTCATGATTGCCCCCACATGGGCTTCTTTGACGGCAGCTTCAAAGGTGGGGAGATAAATTTCGCGCATGGTGCGTTCATCGATTATTGAATCGGTATTATGTCGGTCGAACCCTGAATTATTGGCCATAAAATGCTTGACCGTAGCACTTACACCCTGGCTCTGAGCGCCGGTGATGTACGCTACTGTAAATCTCGACGCCAAAAAAGGATCCTCCCCAAAATACTCGAAATTTCGGCCGTTAAGCGGTGAACGGTAAATGTTCACACCCGGACCGAGCAGAAAATTAGCACCTTTTGAGCGTGCATCACGCCCAATTTCCGTTCCAACGCGCTCCGCGAGCGGGAGATTCCAGGTGGCAGCTAACGCGATACCTCCTGCCATCGCCGTTGCCGGTCCAAAGTTGCGGACTCCAATCGGACCATCCGCCATTTTGAGCCGCGTCATATTCAAGCGTGGAACACCCCGGGCATAAAAACCGTCGGCGCCGCCAAGCAGATCTATTTTTTCCTCAAGCGTCATTTTTTGAAGAATTGAATTGACTCTATGTTCTATATCAGATGGATGCATCGAAGACGCCTGGTTTTGACCATGAGCAGTTGCGGTTGCCAGCGCCGGCAGAATCGCGAACACCATTGTCGAATAAAAGTTCAGCCTTTTCTTCATATAATTAGTTATCGGCAAACATAGAATTCCCAATAACTTTTACGTTTAGATTTCATTTTAGAATTTCAACGGAAACGATTTTCCGCGTGTACCGAAGAGGATTTGTGAATAGCCGGAGAGCAACCAGAAATCTGTTCATTCCCCGGCTAGTTTATCCGACTAGAACTCGAACCGCACCATCCACTGCAGATTACGAGGAGGACGCACCGAATTTATCGAACCGAAGCCGTTCCGGTTTGTTGTGTCATTAGCCAGATTAGTAATTACGGTGCTGCCGGGGCTGGCGAAATTAGCCGTGCTGTTGATGCCGTTAAACTGCGTGTGGTTGAAAGCATTAAACGCATCGAGCCTGGCTTCGAACCTGTAATGCTCGCCGAAAACAAAACGCTTCGATAACGACAGGTCCCAATTGTCGATCGGCGGCAAAGTCAAATAATTACGTCCTGACTCGAGCCCTTTGCTTCCGACGCTGGGTGCCTGAAATACGGTTACATCGAATTGGTGGTACGGGTCGCTGCTGTGTCCCGAACCGGGGCTGCCCAGCAGGCCTATTCGCGCTCCCTCAGTCGGTGACCCCGTCAGATTCTGATTTCCATAGCCCGCTACGCTGAAACCGATAGTATAAGGGGCGCCGCTCTGATAGCGGTAAACGCCTGACAGCTGCCAATTGTTTGCTACATAGCCGAGATATTTATTATGAGTCAGTTTCGGCGCTTCATAGACCCAATTGAAGCTTAGATTGTGGCGGCGATCAAAGTTTTGCGGCCCGTAAAGGTAGTCGAAGTTTTTATCAATGCGAGCAAAATTCTGGTCATCACTGATGGTACCAAGCGCCTTACTCCAGGTGTAGCTCATGCGGAGCAACAGACCTCTTGAAAATCGGCGATTTATCGAAGTTTGCATCGAATTATAGTTGGATTTTTCGATGTACTCGATAAAGACGATATTGTTGTTGTTGAATCCCTGATACGGAGCCAGAAGGTCAGCCGGCAAGGCGTTGGAGCCGGGTATTCCAACCGTCAGATTCCGCGTTGGATCCTGGTTTTGGGGCAAGAAAGCTGCGCCGTAAGGAACAGCATTGATATTGCGAAACTGCGGTAAATGTCGGCCCTGTGAACCTACATAAGAAACATCAAGGACCGCGTCCAATGGAAGTTTGTATTGGATGCCCAGGTTGAAAGCATAATTCATAGGCAGTTTGGCATTTGGCTGAAGCGCTCTTAGCGTTGGTGGGGAAAGCAAAACGTTGTTAGGAGAGATGTCCTGAAGCCGCCCTAAATTTATCGTTGATGAGATGTTGTTAGGCGGATTTTGTACCTGATCGAAGACCAGATTGCCCTGCGTACGATCATAAAAAATCCCGAAACCGCCGCGCATAATAAGATTATGTTTGCCGGTCAGGTCGTAAGCGAAGCCGATGCGTGGTGCTAGTTGGACACCGTTATCGTTGACGAGAGCTTGGGGAATTCCCTGGCCGGCCGTGAAGAGGCCGTTGGTGAAATTACCCGAATTTGGAACAATGCGCCCGATATATAGATCGAGTAATGTATTTGCTGTCGTCAGGGGAACACCGCTGGCGAGAACTGCCGGGTCGACCGCCCGCCGGTTGGCGCTGCCGGCGGCACACGTCGCTACACCGTTGATGCAAACTGGCCGGTAAAGCCGGGATGCTTTCGCGGGATCGAATTTATCAGGCAGAAAGTTCGCTGCTTTCCCTGTTGTTTCATACTGAGGTGGCATCCAAACAAAGCGCAGGCCGTAATCAAGCGTAAGGCGTTTACTTACCTTCCAATTATCTTGTAAATACCATTCGAGGTTGAAGTATTTGTAGTTTCCCGTCGTATGCGACGATGCCTGTTGGTAAGTATTGAAGGCACCCGTGATCGCGTTCGCAAATCCAAATTGAGTATCGAAGGGATTAGAGGAATTATCGGAAAAGCTGATTGACCCATTATTTGAAAAACGGGCAGTTTGGGGTTTTAGACTCGTGAAATAGTAAACCCCGCCTTTGGACACATGAGATCCCCACACCTTCGATATGCTGCCAACAAAGTCCTGTGTCGTGTTGAAATTCTCAAACGAACCGCTTTTTGTATCAATGCTCGGACCATTCGCCACGCGATTGCCCCAGGTAAAATTTGGGATCTGATCAAGGTAGTTTGCGTCCGGGTACAGCAGTGGGAAGGCTGATAATCCTGTGGTTGCCCGGGCCGCTGCATCAGTAGTGACTCTAAGATCGATCAGGTTATGGCTGATCCCATAAGTAAACTCAACAACTGTTGTCGGATTAAGAGTTCCGGTTACCGTTCCGGAATAGCTGTATTTGGGAGTTTTTTGCGTGGCGCCGAAGTCCGGCAAATTGGTCGAAAGTCCCAGACCGCTATTTCCATAGGGCAGTATTGAAGTGGCGGCAGTATTGAGCCAACGTCCCCATATGCGCCAGTTCTTCGACATATTGTAATCGATTCGGAGCGTGTCGTTTCGCTCAGGTGTTTGTGATGATGCCTGGGTTTGGTAATTAAAATTATCGTTGCCGACCGGAGTGTAATTAGGTAGCGGGTACAAGTTAAGAATCTTAATACCGACTGAGTAGAGGCGATTCTGCGGTATTTTTCCCAGGACACCGCCGTCTCTAAAACAGCCGGCCGTGTTCGTTGCGCTGCAGGGCAGATTTAACGTGTAGTCCCTGATGTATGGAAAAAGGTTTCCGTTATTGTCTCGCGATTGCGAAAAATCGCCGGTCCTTTCGAGGGCGGTTGGGACCCGTACATTGGTCGGGCCCGTTGGCGGAGTAAAGCGATGCGCGTATTCCTGATTCCAAAAGAAGAAGAGTCTTTTGCGATTCTTATTAAACAACCGCGGAATATAGATCGGGCCGCCAATGTTATAACCCGTATCTTTTTGATCTTGAAAGGCACGCGGTATTCCGCCGCGGTTGTTGAGCCAGGTGTTGGCATTCAACCCCGTGTGGCGTCGATAAAAGTAAAAGGCACCGTGAAAGTCCCTTGAGCCACTCCGCGTAGTGGCGATAACCTGCGCTCCCGTGGAGCGGCCATATTCAGCCTGATAACCAGAAGTTAGAACCTTTAATTCGCCGATGGCCTCAACAGGTATTCTGGCCAAAAGACTGTTATTACCGGTATCAACGCTGGTTACCCCATCGATCTGTACATTATTAGAGTTTTGCCTGGTCCCGTTGACATACAATGAGGAAATGTCGCCCGCTGCACCATTAGAGGTGTTACTAATGACTCCGGGTATCAGAGTCACGAAATTAACAAAGCTGCGATCCCTGATTCCGGTATTTCGGAGTTCTTCGCTCTGCACGCCGGTGGAGCGTTCTCCGCTTTCTGACTGGATCAGTGTCGCTTCTGCAGTAACCTCGACCGTTTCCGTTACCGCCCCTACTTCCAAGATCATATTGCCGAGTGATAACTTGTCATTTGAAACTAGAGCTATCTTCCGCTCTTGTTTTTTGAAACCGGTAACTTGAATAACAATATCGAAGGTGCCTGGTGGAACCTGCGGAAATACAAATCTCCCCTCCTCATCCGTTGTCGCAGTTTGAGTAAAGCCCTTATCCACATCGGTTATAGTTACGGTTGCATTTGCGATGGCAGATCGATGCGTATCTACGACGTTTCCGGTGATTGAACCGCTGGTCGTTTGCGCCGCGATCGACATGGCAGTTACCACGAACACGGTCAAACCGAAAGCTAACGTTCTCAGTAGAGACCGATATCGCATTGCGCGAATGAGAGGCACGGCAGCATTGGGCACAAGGCTCCGCTTGGGGGATCCAATGAGAGTAAAACTCTCGCAGCCGCACACCTCAGGAAAAAACTTCGGTTGTTTTTTGAGAAACATGACTATCCTCCGGGGACCAAGAAATGGTTTATTTGAATCGTAGTAAACCCGTCAGCTACATTTCACTGGACCTTTGACTGAGTCGAACAAGTCGACAGGCTGGTACTTCACCGAACGGATACACAAGAGAACTCAAACAAATCGAGGGACTGCCGAAAAGGCCGATTGAGTCCGCGATTGAAACCCGTGTTGCATAACTGGAGCGCGAACCGTTCTAGAAGGGACAAAGCCAAAATACGATCAAGAAGGCTAGTCTTTTTATTAAGTGCGGGAACAAAAGAACCTTTGTTGTATGGCCTAACAAAAGTCTAAATATCATGACGCGCTTTTCCGTGTCAAGACCTTTTTTCTCTGTGTTGCCCGCAAACCTGACATGTCCGCAACAGTAGGAAATTGAGCTGAGATTCCGCCGTCACAAATTGTGAGGTTGATGCTGATAGGACAGGTGAATCCGTACTCACAAGGCGCGGTTGATGGCGCCACGGAGTTGGGAAGAGATCACGCGGGCGACGAGCATGAGTGTGGGACAATCAGGCCGCGGAGAGATCGGCATCCTGGGGGATCATCAAAGGCAAAGGCCATTGGCTGATGGAAGAAGCGCCGCAACAGGTCATTCCGCAGCTCGTAGCTTTCATCAGCAAGGCGAAGTAGGCTCAACTGGATGAACGACATTTCTACAGCAACATCAGGGAGCGCTCTGTTGCACGCACGCGCCGGAAGTGGTGATGGCCCATTCAGCTTTGATGAAGTTGCTTCGATCAAAGATCTAACCAACGAGACAATATGACAGAAATACCAGACGCTCAGGATCTATCGCCACCGCCGGGAAGCACTCCCAGCGAGATGTTTCCAGTTCTGACCCCCGCCCAACAAGCTCGCGTGCTCGCCCACGGGCAACGTCGGACCGTAGAACAGAGCGAGATTGTTGTCGAGCTCAATGAGCATGTAACCAAATTCTTCGTTGTGATCAGCGGACAACTGCAAATCCTCCAGGTCTCGAACAATCAGGAGCATGTGGTCGGCATTTGCAATCCGGGCATGTTCACCGGCGAACTAAACGTGCTCTCGGGCCGCCGTGGACTCGTCCGCATACGCGCGGGCGAAAAATCAGAACTCATCGAAATCGAGCGCGAAGCTTTGCAGGCCCTGGTCGAGACCGACAGCGAACTCAGCGATATCTTTCTGCGAGCTTTCATCCTGCGTCGTCTGGAATTAATTGCGCGCGAAGTTGGTGACATCGTTTTGATTGGCTCCAGCCATTCGCTTGACACCTTTCGCATCAAAGAGTTTCTGACTCGCAATTACCAACCTTATTCCTACATCGATCTCGAGCGTGATGCCGAGGTTCAGGAAATGCTCGATCGCTTTTCGCTTTCGATTGATGATTTGCCGGTGCTGATTTGTCGCGGCAATGCCGTCCTCCGAAATCCGACCAACCAGGAGATTACCGGCTGTCTCGGGTTCAATGAAGGAATCGATCAAGCGCATGTGCGCGACGTCATCATCGTTGGCGCTGGGCCCGCGGGTCTGGCGGCCGCAGTGTATGGAGCATCTGAGGGGCTTGATGTCCTGGTCCTCGAATCAAGTGGACCGGGCGGCCAGGCGGGAGCCAGCTCGAAAATCGAAAACTATCTTGGCTTCCCTACCGGCATATCGGGTCACGAGCTGGCCGGCCGCGCCTACGCGCAGGCGCAAAAGTTCGGCGCGGAGATGTTGATTGCTAAGGACGCGAAAGGCCTGGGTTGTGATCGCCGGCCTTACGCAGTGTTGATTGGGGACGGACAGAGCGTTCCCGCGCGCACGGTAGTCATTGCTTCGGGTGCCCAATACCGACGACTGCAACTGGAAAATCTCTCGAGGTTTGAGGGTGCTGGTATCTATTACGGGGCCACCCATCTTGAAGCGCAGTTGTGTGGCGGTGAAGAAGTAATTGTTGTGGGCGGTGGCAACTCTGCCGGTCAGGCAGCAGTCTTTCTGGCGCAAACGACAAGACGAGTGTATATGCTGGTTCGATCTGACGGCTTGGCTAAAACAATGTCACGCTACCTGATCCGGCGTATCGAAGAGACGCCGAACATAGAACTTCATACCAACACTGAAGTGGTTGCGCTGGAAGGAAACGATCACCTTGAGCGCGTAACCTGGCGAAATAATCAAACTGGACAGACTGAGCCGCGCCCGATTGCCCACCTCTTTTCGATGACCGGCGCCGTGCCGAATTCTGCATGGCTCGGTGGTTGTGTGGCGTGTGACCAGGGCGGCTTTATCAAGACCGGCTTAGATCTCACGACGGAAGATTTGGCGAAAGCCAAGTGGCCCCTTAAGCGTCCGCCGTACCTTCTGGAAACCAGTCTCCCCGGTGTGTTCGCTGTCGGAGATATTCGTGGCGGCAATGTGAAGCGCGTAGCGTCTGCCGTCGGAGAAGGTTCGATTGCGGTGTCGTTTGTACACCAGGTGCTCGCCGAATAGAGGAGAGACATGGCTGAAGATACTTGTTCGCATCTAAACGCGATTACCAAGGTCAAGCACCCGACGCGACGGGAATGCGAAGAGTGCGTCAAGATCGGCGCAAGCTGGGTCCACCTCCGGACCTGTCAAACATGTGGTGTGACGCTTTGTTGTGACGACTCACCAAATCGCCACGCGACTAAGCACGCGCACGCGAGTCGACATCCGGTGATTGCTTCGGCCGAACCGGGAGAGCGATGGTTGTATTGTTATCCTGATGATGCGTTTGCGGAGTATTAGATTGGTAAGTTGATTGCGCACTCACACCTGAACGAATTGGACAAATCCATTCAGAAACTGTTCGAGCTGTTTTCTAATTGCTTCATCTTTGAGTGAGCCGTTTTCATCGAAAACAGTTTGTGCGCGTGAGACGAGCAGGCGGCCCCCGAAATACGGTCTTGTGCCCAGCGTGCGCAAAACAGGAAGCCAGGCATTCTGACTCAGAATTGTTCCAAAGCCTCCTTGACTCGCGCCCATCACGGCGACCGGCTTGCCGCCGAAGACGGCTTTGATATCCGATGCCGGGCGCGAAAGCCAGTCGATGGCGTTCTTGAAAACGCCGGGCATTGAGTTGTTGTATTCAGGCGTCGCCAAAAGCAAACCGCTGCCTTCGGCGATCGTCTGCTTCACTTCAGCAACTCGAGTTGGTATGCCTTCCGCCGCTTCCACGTCGCCGTTGTAAAGTGGTATGCCTTCGATACTCTCAATCTTGAGTTCTGCGCCAGCCGGCATCAATTCCACAGCCGCGCGCAGTAGAGCCGTATTGAACGAGCCGCGCCGTAAACTACCTGAGACTCCAATTATCGTTGTCATCCCTCGTCTTCCAGAATTGCTTCCCCATCGATGGTGATATCGATTTCATTTCCGACTACGATACCGCCGCGATCCATCCGGTCCTGCCAGCTCACGCCAAAATCCTGACGATTGATCTTGGTAGTAGCTACAAACCCCGAGCGCGTCTTCGGTCCTTTATTAACTCCATCTTCCCACCAGGGCGTTTCCCACTGTCCCAGGTAGCTGACATTCAAACAGGCCGGGCGCGTAATTCCGCGGATTGTCAGATCACCTGTGACCGCGTAGTCATGCTCGCCTTTTATCTCCACCTGATTGCCCTTGAAGGTAATCTCGGGATGGTGTTCGACATCAAGAAAGTCCGCGCTGCGCAGATGATCGTCGCGCTCCTTCACTCCGGTCCAGATGTTCCGGACATCAATCTGTACTTCGACGGAAGAATTGCTCGGGTTTTCCGGATCAAACTCCAGAGTGCCGTGAACATCCTTGAAGTGCCCGCGGACGTAGGTCACCATCATGTGCCGGGCGCGAAACTCCGCCGCCGTGTGTCCCGGCTCAAAAGTCCATTTAGCCATCGTTCCCTCTCCTTCGAAACTCAAGTGCGTTGCGCGAATATCCCCGAGAAGTATTGCCGCTTACCGTAGAAAACAATCAACCACAGGACTGTTACCACCACCGCCGGTGCTGCTCCGCTAGCATTCAGGAACACGTGATAACAAATGATGTTCACGATTACCGGCCCAAGCAGCACCAGCGCGAGCGGTACGAACCGGTTCACGAGCAACAGAGCACCGCCTGCGATTTGGAGCGCGGCGACAACCCAAAAATAGTGAGAAAGGACCAGCGCGCCGACAAACTGCCCAGCCAGTCCCGTCGGCATGGGCCCCTTGATGAAATTCAAGAAACCATTAAGGCCGAAGACAACAAAGATCAGCCCAAGAAAGATCAGCCCAAGTAAGAGTCGCGCAATCAAGATTACGATTTTCATTTTGCGTTCCTTTCGATAGTTTCAAAAGCGTTGCCAATTTCAGTGTAATGCGCCGCCAGTGGCGTTGAGCTGTTTGGGGAAATTCTCCGCAGCCCAGGTCGAAAAGCGGGTCGGTTCCCGGCCTGCTACTTTGTTTGCGAGCGCAATTTGATCGGACGAATCCGAGCCGAGGTAGGTATGAGCTTCGAAGTACCTGAACATCGCGGCGATCTCCGCTGCTCCAGGGAAGAAAGTGGCGAAGACGTCGGCCGGGACCTGCGTGAAGGAGAAGTTATGACCCTGTCGATTAAGCACGTCGACGATTTCATTGAAGCTCATGAACTCACCGACGAGGGGCAGATACTCGCCATGGCCGACCTGATCCGGGTGCGCGAAGGCTCCAGCCACGATGGTGCCGAGTTCGCGAATGTCACCCATGTGAATGCAACGCACACTCGGATCGAGCGGGAGCGCCCAGCCCATGGATCCGTCTGCCTGCCGTTGCGGAGCCATGGCTCCTACGAGGTTCTGGTAGAAGAACGGCGCGATGGAGAACGTATGATTTGCAAACCCCGCGTCCTTGACTATCCGATCGACCTTAGCCTTGTTGGTAAAGTGCGGAACGTTGAACTTGCCGCCGCTGATCGCTTCTACATCAGGCAGGGTTGACCAGATAAAGTGTTTGACGCCGGCATCACTGGCAGCCTTAACCGCGGCGGTTCCCTGCTTGCGCTCGTCGGTTCCTTCTAATGAAGAAGTGGTGACGAGAAATACGCCATGTGCCCCTTTGAATGCAGCGGCAAGGGTTTCTGGGCGGTTCAAATCTGCTTCCATGACTTCCTCTGCGAGTTCGCGGTGCTTGTCCGGATTGCGAGTCAGTGCGCGCACCTTGAATTGTCCGCCGGCTTGGAGGGCACGTACGACTCCGCCGCCCTGCTGGCCGGTTGCGCCGATCACGGCTATCAGTTTTTTATCGTTGGATAACATTTTTATCACTCCTTCCATCTCTCCAATTCGATCATCAAGAGTTAATCGCGCCCATCCGTCCTCGACGATAGTCTTCAAACGCCTGATGAATTTCTGCTTCAGTGTTCATCACGAACGGTCCGTAGCGGGCGATTGGTTCATTCAACGGCACCCCAGCGATGAGCAATACTTCCAGGGCGGCTTTCGCGTCGGCCGGATTCTCGATTCTCACTTCGTCGCCATCCGGAGCGAACATGACCATTTGCCCGTCAGTGCCACGCTCGCCCTCCGCTCCGAACAACCCTGCTCCGTCAAAGACGTAAGCGAAGGCGTTGAAAGCGTGCGGCATACGTTGGGTCGCCACGCCTCCCGGTTCCAGTCTGTAATGCAAGTAGATGATCGGCGTACGCGTTTCAACGACGGCCTGCTCGCCCATCGCTTCGCCCGCAATCACGCTCACTGAGACCAAGCCGTCGGCCGATGTCGCTTTGGGAATCCGCGAACTCGGAATTTCCTGGTATCGCGGCTTGACCATCTTGTCTCGTTGCGGCAGGTTCACCCAAAGTTGGAATCCGTGCATCCGCCCACCCGTGCGTATGAATTCAGCGGAAGGCATCTCTGCATGGACCACGCCGGCGCCCGCTGTCATCCACTGCACGTCTCCGGATCGAAGCCTTCCGGCGTGTCCGCTGGAATCCTTATGCTCCATATCACCCGACAGCATGTAAGTCACCGTCTCGAATCCGCGATGCGGATGATCGGGTGCGCCTTTCGCTTCGCCGGGTGCCACATCCATCGGTCCCATCTCATCAAGCAACAGAAACGGATCAAATTCCGAAAATGACGCTTTGGGAAATGCACGGCGGACCAAAAAGCCGCCACCTTCCAGCGTCTCAATACTATTGACGATGCCCGACACTGTGCGTCCGGCGCCGGCCTTGCCTATCTCTTGCTGCTCTTTCAACACCTCGATTGCTTGCATCTCTATTTAACTCCTTTCGAAACCTTCCGGGTCTTTTCAGCAGTTGATCTTTCCGTCCCTGTCTCGATTACTCTGCTGCTTTGTAGCCGATCTTCTTCAACAGGGCGGATGAGCGTCTTGCGCTCCGCCATGGTCAGGGAGGCGGACGCGAGCCGTTCCATGTCGGTGGCGTGACCGGCGTAGGCGCGGGTGATCAGTTTCCGGCCTTCCTTCGTCAAATGAACTATCCTGGCGCGCCGATCGGTGCCGTGAGCGCGTCGCTCGACGAGTCCTTTCTTCTCCAAACGATCAACCGCGACCGTGATCGAACCGCTTGTCAGCAGAACCTTTTTGCCGATCTCGTTAATAGGAAGCGGTCCTTTATGCAACAGCGCTTCGAGGACAGCGAAGTCGCTCCCACACGTCTCCAGGTCCGAGATACTCTCTTCGGCATAGGATTGAACCGCGCTCGCCGCTTTCAATAAGACCAGGAACACGTGAACGCCGCTTCCGCCGCCCAGCGAATCAGCCTTGCTCTCATGAATCACAGTCTTTAATAGCCCTCCCCCTTCGCCCTATATACCTTGACATCAAGATACTTGAGTTCATGCCATATGTCAAGCCGTCCGGGGTTCACGCAAACGAACGGCTCGCAGTTTGATAGCACTGTAAGCGCTATTCGGCGACAAACCTTTACTGCCGACCACGGGTGTCAAACTCACACGCCGCTCACTTAGGGATCGCTAACCCCCCTCATCGCAACATGGAAAATGTTAGATCTCGATACTGGATCGCCCGGTCCCTGATTCGGTGTTATCATCACGCTTCCCCCAATACGTTTAGCGGTCACTACTCAGGTTTCGTTCTAATCTGAGTCAACGATCGGCCTAAATCCTTCCGAAGTAACTGGAGGATTTTGAGCGGAGGATCGATTAACGGTCAACGTAAGGAGGTTTATTCTATGAGTACCATTACTACCAAAGACGGAACACAGATCTATTACAAGGACTGGGGCACTGGCCAGCCGCTGTTCTTTCACCATGGTTGGCCATTATCGGCCGACGACTGGGATGCCCAGATGATGTTCTTTGTCGAAAGGGGATATCGCGTAATCGCTCACGACCGAAGAGGACATGGGCGCTCCACGCAAACCGTCACCGGCAACGAGATGGAAACATATGCAGCTGACGTTAACGAGTTGGTTGAAAAGCTGGACCTTCGCGATGCCGTTCACATCGGCCATTCCACTGGCGGCGGAGAAGTTGCGCGCTATGTGGCTCAGTGCGGCAAAGGACGAGTCGCAAAGGCAGTGCTAATCAGCGCCGTCCCGCCGATCATGGTGAAGTCCGACAAGAACCCAGGCGGACTACCGATCGAAGTTTTCGACGAGATTCGCGAAGGCACAGCTAACAACCGAGCCCAGTTTTATCAGGACATTACGCTTCCGTTTTATGGTTATAACCGGCCGGGAGCAAACATTAAGCAAGGCGTGAGGGACAACTGGTGGCGACAAGGAATGATGGGCGGAATCAAGGCCCAGTATGATTGCATCAAGGCCTTCTCGGAAACTGACTTCACCGAGGATCTCAAGAAGATCGAGGTGCCGACGCTGGTGATGCATGGCGAAGATGACCAGATCGTACCCTTCGCAGATTCTGGGCCGCTCTCAGCCAAGCTGCTCAAAAATGCCACCACGAAGTTCTATCCCGGTTTGCCGCATGGCATGCCGACCACGCACGCAGATCAAATCAACGCGGACCTGCTTGGCTTCATCAAGGGTGAACAAGCCGCCGTGGCTTAACAATAATTACTGGGACAGAAACGTAAGACGACAGTTCCCGCGGAGGAACAATTATGTTTTCCAATCTCTCGCCATTCACCAAGCTGCACGTTGTGATCAGCTTGATTGGGATCGTGTCAGGCTTGGTGGTTGTGTTTGGGTTACTGGTTGGTCGAAGACTCAACGCATGGACCGCCCTGTTTCTGATCACCACCGTCTTGACGAGCCTGACCGGATTTTTCTTTCCGTTTCACGGTGTGACACCCGCGATCGTTGTCGGAATCATTTCTTTGGTTCTGTTGGCGGTCGCGATCGTCGCCCGATATGCCCGTCGTCTTGCTGGCGCCTGGCGTTGGATCTACGTGGTCACGGCGATGATCTCGCTTTATCTGAATGTCTTCGTTCTGATCGTGCAACTCTTTCAGAAGGTGCCGGCCCTGAAAGCTTTGGCGCCAACACAGACCGAGCCGCCATTTGCTGTCACGCAACTTGTTGTGCTGACGCTGTTCGCCTTGCTCACGATCATCGCCGCGATCAAGTTTCGCGGGGAGCAACTTCGGATGGCTTGACGTGACCGCTCGGTACCTTCGGTAGATAGCAGAGAGGATCAATGAGCGAGATAGTGACAAGCGAAGTTCTTGGTGATCTGCACGTTCATCGTCTGGTTGATCTGCGACTAGGCTTGTTGCGTCTGCACAAGGCGCTCCTGGAGATGGAGCGTATAAATTTTGAAGAGCGCTTCGGTCGGGTCAACAGTGGAGAGCTATTGGAGCTCGTCATCGACGATGCTCAGTTTGGCTGGTTGCGCAAGATCTCGGCTTTGGTCGTCGAGATCGATGAAATTCTTAATGACGATGAGCCGGCCACTCTGAGCGATTTTGAAGACTTGATTAGTCAGGCCCGCCTGCTGTTCACCTCGCACGGAAGCGAAGAGTTTAAGACAAAATATCAATCCGCGTTGCAACGAGACCCCGCAGTCGTGATGGCGCACGCTAATCTCATGCAGGTTTTGCGACAGACCCAGGGATGCAGTTGCGTGGAATTGTGCGCACCTTGCTCGAGATAATGTGGAACCTGGCGGTAAATTAATTGATTAGGAGCAGCACTTCTCGTGGCGAGGTCCGCTAAGAAAATGACTTTGGCTAAAGAGCTTCGGCCGGAAGAAGAATCCGACCGACTCGCCTCAGCCTGGAGTCCTCTGCGCGAATCCGTTTTCCGTGCGCTTTGGATCGCGACCGTCGTATCCAACATCGGGACGTGGATGCAGGATGTCGGCGAGTCGTGGTTGATGACTTCGTTAACCACCTCACCTGTTCTCGTGGCGCTGGTAGAAACAGCCGGCAGTCTGCCCGTAGTGCTGGTGGCACTACCGGCGGGAGCGCTGGCAGATATTGTCGACCGCCGTCGTTTGCTTCTGGTCATGCAAATCTGGATGTTCGTCGCCGCGGGCGCAATGGGCCTCCTCGCGTTGATGGGCCAGATGACTCCGGGCCGTCTGCTTTCGCTCACTTTCCTCCTCGGAGTGGGGTCGGCGATGAGTAATCCGATCTGGCAAGCGATCACTCCCGAGTTGGTTTCCCCTGCTGATTTACCCGCGGCGATCACGCTCAACGCTGTCGCCATTAATATTGCCCGCGCAATTGGACCAGCATTGGGCGGTTTCATTGTGGCCGCGTCTGGTCCATGGGCAGTCTTTTTGCTTAACGCAGCTTCCTTCATCGGAATAATGGTGGTCGTGTATCGTTGGCGACCTGCTCGTCGAAAGAGCAAGTTACCACCCGAAGAAATCATTGGAGCTATGCGTGCCGGTACGCGCTATCTGCGCCACTCGCCGGAATTGCAAACAGTTCTAATCCGTAGTGGCAGCTTCATCATTTGCGCGAGCGCACTTTGGGCACTTCTTCCTCAACAAGCCCGTAGACATCTCGGTCTGGGCTCGTTCGGTTACGGGCTGCTCCTGGGTTGCATCGGTTTTGGAGCTCTGGCCGGAGCGTGGTTGCTGCCTAAGCTGCGAAGCCGCCTTTCAACAAATCAATTGGTGGCCGCAGGCAGTGCCGTGTTTGGCTTAACCACGATCTCGCTTGCCTACGTGCACTCTTTCGCAGGGCTGGCGATCACATTGTCGTGTGGTGGCGTCGCTTGGATCGTGGTGCTGGCGAGCTTGAATGTTTCCGCTCAGACAGTCACACCTTCGTGGGTTCGTGCGCGCGTCATGGCTGTTTACCATTTGGCTTTGCCGTGAAAAAGGTCCCAGCCAGCTTGTTCTTCGGAGCTCAAGACTTTCTGATCCGAGTGCGCAATCGCATAGTCGAATTTCGACGAGAACGGACTGATGTCGGGCGAGGCTTCATAGATGGCAATTGCCAGCGCGAATTGATCGTATGTTGCGTTTGAGCGTCCCCGGTCGACCCGACTCAGATGAACAGGTAGCGGGTCACTCGGTTTGGCTGGCCCGGGCGTGGAACACACGCGGTCGACATCGGACGGCCACTTGATTGTAAATGATTGCGCCCCCCAAACTGCTTCGAAGAAACGACCTGTATGGACTCAGCGAGAGCCGCTGCACAACGCAAGCCGTGTCAGGAAATCCCATTTCATTGGGATCGATTGGCGGGTCTTGCGCTTGCTCCGCCGCGGGACTCTGCAACTTGTCGCCAGTGGACCGCAGATCCCAAAAGTTCCCTCCATAGAAATCTCCCTGCGTCTTGTTGTACTGAAGAGCAGGATAATACGGCGCATAAGTGTAACTCTGCGGTTTCCGATGACCGTATCGCGACTGTGCCTGGTCCGCGGATACATTTCTAACCGATCCTGGATAGGCAACGGTTGTCGCATTGAGCATCGAGATCGGTCCGGTAAAATCGACGTCTGGCATGTGGCAAAACCTGCAAGCCGTGTTTCGGTTGACCGAGAGCTGCTTGTCGAAAAGCTCGAGTTTCCCGAGCGTTTGCACTCGCTTCATGCGGTTCGCTGTGTTATTCGGTATGGAGGGTAGTTGCGTCAGCGTGTCGGCAAAGATTGTGTCGATTTCCGCCTCGACCCTTTTTATCTCCTGTTCCAAACTCAGCGGGGCCGGGCTCTGAGCAACGGTGTGTTGTGCGCCGGGAAGTCTGGCAATGACGAGCAGCCCGAGCACAGCCGTTAAAGTTCCTGCTATGAGCGCGACGCGAATCATTAGCCCTCCTTTACTCTGCCTCTGCCAGGATGGGGGACGATCGATACTCATCCTGACGACGCTGGCAATCAGTATCAGTTCAAAGTGATCTCACCGTTCATTCCTCAAATGCTGATGGACCGGAGACACGCCGGTTGGCCCGAGATGATCAGTTCGGCCTCTTGGGTCGACGGCGCGGCCGCCAGGTCTCGACACGAGGATCGGAACCAAGGCTGAAACCGTCATCACTCACGCGATCACATGCAGCGCTCCGTGATAAGAACCTGTCGTCTGTCGCATGTAAGCGATCAGCAGTGGGCCAACCGCGCTGGCACAGCCCCAGGCTGTCAGCATCAGACCGTAGATTGGCCCAACATTCTTCGAGCCGAAATAATCAGCCGCAAACGGCGGCATGGTGCCGATAGGAGGCATGAGTACCAATTATATAGGAGACATGAGTACCAATGTCAGTGCCGAATGTCTCTTTGGGTTTGGGAACCTTGACGAGAATTCTGAAGCTGAGGGGGAGTGCCTCTACCGCTGGCGCGAGCGGGCAATCATCGGATAAAATGCCGGCATTCGCGGTCAATGCAGCGAGTTTTGGAGTTGATTTCGTGGTCCAAGAATCCGCGTAAGTCACTGATAATAAAGGATTTATCGCCCGCTTGGCTCAGTGGTAGAGCACTCGCTTCACACGCGAGGGGTCAATGGTTCGAATCCATTAGCGGGCACCAACATTTTCATGCTTCCTCACCTTGCTCGCGCTATGACCAGTAAATGTTTTAAGGGCAAGTCACTGCGCTAGTACTGAGTGCGCCCAGGTTGTTTACCGTCACGCGATAACAAGCCGGCCCATCCGTCGCTCTGAGGATGAGACCGTTGCCCGGTGGTAATTGCGGCATCACAGCCCTGGACGCTCAGCCTGGCGTTCGGAGTGTCATTGCCGCTGTTGCTGCCGATACCAAGGTTTCCACTACCATCAATTATCAGGCGATAGCGGACAGCAGTCACATCGAAGACGGCAAGCTTTCCTCCACCAACGCCACCACCGCCGGCGGAATTGGCTGTTGAAAGCAGGCTATACGTGCGACCACCAGCTCCTGTCGATTCCTGAGCGGCGATTGCGCTGTACGCGCAAAGTCTTTATCCTAGTGTCGCGCTCGCCCCCAACCCCAGAATTCTCAAGTTTGTGTGCAGCGATATCCGAATAGATGCGAACGACGGAACCGAAAAAAAGACAGCTTGAGATCGATCGTCCGAGCGGGATCCATGACCCGCTCGTCTCAGTGATCCTCGCGGTCCATAATCGAGAGGGGTCGGTCGCCCGCGCCATCGCCAGTGTCCTGGCGCAAACATACCCGCACCTGGAACTGATCGTCGTCGATGATGGGTCCACCGACTCCACGCGTGTCGTGGTCGAACGCTTCGGCGACCGGGTCACGCTCATCGCTCAGGCGCATGCCGGTGTCTACCCGGCCCGCAACCGGGGGCTGCGTCACGCGCGAGGCGAACTGGTTGCCTTCATCGACTCGGATGACGCGTGGCTTTCCGACAAACTCGCGGCGCAGGTCCAACTGATGCGGCGCCCGGAGGTGGGACTGGTTTTCGGCGACGTCGTCCACGTCACGGCTCCGCATGAGGGCGCGCCCCGCACTGGACTTACCTCGTTCCGCGTTGCGCCTCCTCGACGCGGCCGCGCGGCCCGCCATTTTGCGTGGTGCAACTTCGTTCCCACCACTACAGTGCTGGTGCGCCGCGCCTGCTTGGAAGAAGTGGGCGGGTTCTCGGAAGCGAACGAGCTTTCGGCGGATTATCTCGCGTGGTTCCGTGTTGCGCTGCGGCACGAACTGGATTACATTGACCGCCCCGTAGCGGAGTACACAGTTCACGCCGGCGGCATCAGTTTCGACCTCGGCCGATCGCTCGCCGCGCGCATTGATCTCTTTTCGGCTGAACTTGCGCAGACCACCGATCCGGCGACGCGAGCGTTGCTAAGACAGTTGCTGTTCAATCTCTCACTGCATCTGGCGCTGGCGCTGCTTCGTGGTCGCGCGCGCAATGTTCCCCATCCTTTGCAGCTCGTCTGGCGGACAGCTTCGAGCATGGCGAGGTTCGAAGCAGCAGCCTGGACCGCAGCGTTCGCCATCGATCAGATGCGAATGCGGACACGACGACTTTTCTCATGACCAGACCTTTCGTTAGCGTCGTCATTGAAACAATCACCGTGCGCTTCGACCGCGGGAACCAGGCGTTGGCTGATGGCCTTGCTGACACGCTCGACGCACTCGACCGCCAGACGTACCCGCCGGAATTGATCGAGCGCATCGTTGTCCTCGACCATAAAGTAGCCGGCGCCGACGCCGACGAGGTTTGCCGCCGCTACCCTTCAGTGAAATTTTTGTCGTCGCTGGCGAACAATTACTTCGCCGCGAAGAACGCTGGCGCGGCTGCGGCAAGTGGCGACATCATTGCGCTGGTCGACAGTGATTGCGTGCCCACGCCCGGTTGGCTCGAGGCCCTGTTAACGCCGTTCGAGTCCGGCGCCGCTGCCGTCGGCGGACGTAGCCGATACCTCGGTAGCTCATGGGCCGCGCGGACGTTTTCAATCCCCGATTTAGCCTATGTTCTGGCCGAGGAGAACGGCGCGGCGTCCGGGTTCAACATCCATAATGTAGCGTTCCGGCGCGAGGTACTTTTGGCGCATCCGTTCGATACACGCATCCGTCGCGACGGCGGTTGCTACTTACTCTTTCACCAGCTCCGCGCGGACGGCGTACGCGTCGTCCACGAGCCGCGCGCCGTGGCCGAGCATCGCCTCGACTTTCGCGGCTTTGGCTTCGCGTCTAAGCACTTCAATCGCGGATATGACGGCGCCCTCGTCTACCGTCTGGACGATCGCGCGGTTCTTCGTGGGACGCGCCTCTTCCGCCGCTTCGGCGCTGTGGCTCTGGTGGCAATCACCGGCCGCCGTATCGCCGTCGATTGGCTGCGCCTGCTGCGTCACCACCGCCAGATCGGAATCCCGGTCGTCGCGCTGCCGTATTTCGGAGTCGTTGGGGCGGGCACGCGTCTCATAGAGTTGGCGGGCGGACTGACGGCCATCGCTGCGCGATTGTCGAGGTCGGAGACCTCATGATCCGAGGCGCCTCCATCATCTGCCTTTCGTCGGTTGACTGGTCATTCAACCGGCAGAATCCGCAGGAAGTTTCGCTGGCCTTCGCCGAAGCCGGCAATCGTGTGCTCTTCGTCGAAAACACTGGTGTGCGGCGCGCGGCCCTGCGCGATGCGCCGCGACTCTGGTCGCGTTTTCGCAACTGGTGGGGCGCTCGCGGCGGCCTGAAACGCGTGGCGAGCAACATCGACATCTTGTCGCCGCTGCTGCTTCCATCTCCGTACTCGCGCGCCGCACTTTCCCTGAACACAAGTGTGCTCGTTCGCGCCATCCGGGCGTGGATTGACGAGGGCAACGGTCCGCTGATCGTGATCACTTTTCTGCCGACACCGCTTGCGCGCGCGGTAATCGCCGCGATCGATCCGGCGCTGGTCGTCTACTACTGCATCGATCGTCTGGCGGTGAGCTCGCCGGAAGCTCGGCGGGTGGTGCATTCGGAGCGCGTGCTCCTCGCTGATGCGGACCTGGTACTGGTGACTTCGGAAATCCTCTACGAGATGGCAGCGGAAGTGACGTCACGCGTGGAGTTACTAGCCACTGGCGTCCGCATCGCTGAGTTCGAGAGCGCGCGGCAGTCGCGATCAGACGCGCATGAGATGTTCGCAACTCTGCCGCGGCCGGTGGTCGGATACATTGGCAGCCTTCGCAACGCGACCGATATCGCGTTGCTGACCAGGGCTGCGGAGCTGGCGCCGGATTTGCAGTTCGTGCTGGCGGGTCCGCGCTTTATTGACGTCAAGGCATTGGCGAACCGGCCGAACGTGTGGTTGTTTGACGCCATCGCGCACGAGGAAGTCATGCAATACATGGTGCGATTCGACGCAGGCGTTCTGCCGTATGTTATCGATAAATTCACCGACGGCATTATGCCAGTGAAGCTTAAGGAGTATTTGGCGGCGGGCCTGCCGGTGGTGGCGACCCCGATGCGGGAAGTGCGCCGCTTTGCGACTAAACATCCCGGTCTGGTGATATTCGCCCGCGACCCACAGGAATTCGTCGACGCTTTGCGTGTGGCCCTCGCCGATGGCGCGCCTGAGGAGGTGGCGCGGCGCGTGGCGGTGGCTCGACAATACGATTGGAGCGTTCAGATGGCCCGAATGTCTGAGTTGATCGAGCAGGCGCTGACGCCATCTCTCTTCTTTGTCGCGTCTTTGACAGGCTTACTACTGTCCGAACAATTGATTGATTTACTGTAGAATAGGATGCGTGCCGCCGCGGCTATGATCGGCTGTGCGCTCATAAAGTGCTCGGTCGTTGTAATAGAGAACGATGTGCTCGCCTTCGTATCGCACTACATTGGTAATCCGCCCGAAATCACGTCCATGCTCCGCTATTACGAAAGCGCTGGGATTGAACGCCAGGACCATTCCCGCCGCGTAAATAAAGCCGCCCTGATCGTAGTACGAGCCCGCGTATTGAGCCGCCGGCAAAGCTATGTCCGGTGAATACTGGCCCTGGCTGTCAGTCATCCTGTCCGCCCGGCCGATGAAAACTGTGTAGTCCGCGTAGTTCAAACGATTGCGATACCCGTGGCGCAGGGCCACGGCGAACAGCTCAGCGAACCCCTGATCGATTGCGCGCAAAACTTCGACGCGTGGATTTGTCCGGGCAAAGATGGTGACGCCTCGCGGAGTGGTTGTAGTAAAGGGGAAACTATCGCCGGTAACTTGCTGGGCCCGAGTTATCAATGCTTGTGGCACGGGCCGGGAAGGAACAGCAGTCGCTTGTCCCAGGGATAATAACGCTGTAATAAAAATCAACGACACCTTCAGAATTGCAGAATTCCTTATTAACATTTTGCCCTTCCTAAAACCTCGAAACCCCAGAACGTTAATTCGGGGGTTTCGTAATTCGTGGTCGTCTAATGTGCTCAGTAAAACGCCTCAAGGCTTTCCCCGCTTGTTGCTGTTGCCTTGATTATTATTGGGCGCCGGCTTTTCTTTGACTACCACTTTGTTATCCGGGTCCTTCGGGGGCCGCTTTGGTTCATCACCCTTCTTCTGCGCGAAAGCGCCGATTGAGACGATGGAAACCATCGCCAACATCGCCAACATTCGCTTTAGCTTTTTCATGATTTTTACCAGCCTTCTCATGTGGATTAATCAGCGCACATGAGGGAGAAAAGAGAGACGCGCCACCATCGTTTCAGCAATACGGGTGCCAAGCTGGGGATTAGAGGAATCACCTCTAGTTTACCCAATTATCCTGCGCCATCACCCCCTTTTGGAACAGGCTGACACGGTATGGTGTAGATGGCATAGACCTAAGTCCGTGCTCCTCAGCGCCGCACGGTTATGCTTGCGCTGCCAACGTTCCCGCTCGAGTCAAAGGCACGAAGCGAGACGGAGTGTTCGCCGGGCCCGATCACTGGCAGGTCCAGCAGGTAACGTTCACGCGAACTGTCGGCTATGCCGTCGTCCGGGAACACGCCGTGCCAGGGGCCGCCATCGACACTCACTTCCGCACGTTTGATTCTGCTGGTCACGTCTTCGGCTTCAAACACGACGCGCACTCTGTCCGCGCTGATCTGCGGTTCGCTTACGGAACGAATAGCCGGCGGTGTGGTGTCGATATCTACAGGCTCGCTGATGCGCTCGCCCGTCAATGCCTGGCCCGCCGGATTGTCAGGCGCGTCAGAGGCAACGATCTTGAAAACATAGCGGCCATCAGCCAGGCTGGCGCTGTCCACTGTGTAAAAGTTGTCGCGGAGTTTGTCTTTCAAAACTCGAAAAGTATTCTCGTTCAGGGCGCGATAATAGACGGTGTATTCGAGCGTGTCGCCGTTCCGATCTTCGGCTTGCCATTGCAGCGATCGAGCGCCCCTCTGGTACAGCCGCCGCGGAGGCATCTGAGTGACGACGCCAAATAACATTGGGTCGAGTCCCGACGATTCGATGTTTGGATCGGGCGGCACCTGAATCCCCTGTTGCAAGCCCACGCCAGGTGGCAGCGTAGTGATCGCCAGCACCTCCGGCGCTACGTTGCGGGGAAGATAAGCAATGCTGACGTCGTCGATTCTCGGCTCGCCGGAGTTCGCACGCGCCGGATCGGAAGCATGAAAGAGCGACCGCCACTGAATGAAGCGCGCTTTCGGACTAGCGATTTGCGAGCCCGATGCGTCGCGATAGCCGGCACTCCAATCGCTCCAGGTTGCGTCCGGTCTGTCACTATTTCCTGAACGCGTTTGCAGCTCGACCGGCCCACGTCCGCGCCACCAGATTCGTCCCCACGATGCCAAAAGCTTGGCATCACGAACCGGCGATTCGTAGCTTCCTTCGCCGGCAATGTCGTGGCCGAAGCGAAAAAGTTTTCCCTGGTTGCTGGATGCTGCATAAACGTCGGCGGCGCGAACCACGAAGGAAGAGATTTGGCCTTCGCTCGATTGCAACAGCAGCGTGTCACGACCGTCGTCTGTAACTGAATAGATGCGTCCCTTGTCAGACGTGCCAATCAACACGCCGCCCTCGGGCGCAGCCACAACGGCGAATGCGGTTATCGACGAAGAGCTCCAAAGAACATCTGTCCCGCCATCGGGCTGAATCCGGAAGACCACGCTGCGCGCGCTGGAGAGATCGTTCCGACTCCGGGCCGACTGGGGCGGTTGCGGTTGGGCTTGCGCGCCCGCTTCCTCGCCTGCGCTCGTCATGGTCACACCGCCCGCGCCGCCAGCGCCGCCTGGCTGTTCTCCCGGCGATGTTGGGTTGATTTGGTTAGGGGCTCGCGTCGTGGAAGCGGCTTCGCTCAAAGCCAGGGCATAAATAGATCCGTCCGCTGCCGGTGCAAGCGCGTGAATCTCCCGCAACGAAGCGTCGAAAAGAGCGAACGCTTTACCGTCGGGAGAAATCCGCAGCACCAGGCCGCCGGGGTCAGTGCCGGCGATCAAGTCTCCCTGCTTGGTGACGGCGAGCGAGATGACGTGGGTTTGATTGGTGCTTATCAGTAGGGACGAGTCCGGTTTCGCGCCCGCGGTGCTGACACGATAAAGCTTTCCATTGTCACCTGTGCCGACCGCGAGTGAACCGTCGGGCAATACTGCAAGTGACCAGATGTATTTGTCTGGAGGATCGAAATAAACTTCCGCGTGGCCATCCGCAGTGATGCGATAAACCTTGCCGTCCGGCGACGTGCCTGCGAAGAGCGCTCCATCGCGGCTAACGGCGAGCGCCGTAACGTCCAATTCGGACGCGTCATAGAACAAGGCGCCGTGACCGTTGGGGGTGACACGATAGATGCGGCCATCGTGTCCGGTCCCCAGATATATATTGCCGGCAGCGTCACCCGCACTCGACCACACATAAGCCTGTTCGGTGTTGAAAAGCTCTGTGAAACGTGGCGCGAGCATCAATGCGCCGGCATCTGTGACTGAGACACCGTGGGCTTCGCCTTTCAAGAGCTCGGTCCGCGAACTCATCTCCCAGACGACAGGCTCGCCGGCCTGTGCAGACGCGGCGAAAGTCAAAAGGCATAGCAGTGAAACGCAAACCGTGGAAAAGTTTCTCAGCATGTGATCTTAGTTTCCTATGTACTTTGCATAAAGAGTGCGTGCGGTCGCCACGTCATCGGTGCCGCGTATAATCGAGCGCGCATCCCTGAAGACAGTCAGCTCGTAACCGTCAGCATTAAAACGCAGGAGATAGTCATTGATCTTTACTTCGCCGGAGCCGCGCAGCCGCTCGTTTAGCGCTGCCAGGTCCACCTGAGTTGCGCGCGTGGGCGAGATTTGTACGGCATTGCGGCCGCAGAGAACTGCAGCCAACTCGCCCGCTTCGGCCTCGAGAGTTTCAAAACGGCCCAGCGCGCAAGTGGGACAATCAGGTGACGGAGGGCCGAGCGTGATTCGCCGCCACTCGTTCCGCCACACGTCGAACTGCATCAGCGAGCCGTGCAGACTGTCAATGTGATCCGTTAACAGCTTCAATGCTTCACTGACCTGCACGGCTGCCACCACGCTGATGATCGGCATGATCACGCCGGCAGTATCACAGGTCGGCGCGCTTGCCGCCGGGGGAGCTTCTTCAAAGACACAACGCAGGCATGGCGCCGTGTGCGGACGCACGGTCATCGTGACGCCATAGGAACCGACCGCCGCGCCGTAAATCCAGTTACGATTGTGCTTCACGCAGGCATCGTTAATAAGGTAGCGCGTCGCGAAATTGTCGGTGCCGTCGAGCACGATGTCGCACTGGTCAATGAGTTGCTCGACGTTGCTATTGTTTACGTCGACAACCTCAGGCTCAGTATCGATGTCAGAATTTATCTCGGCGATGTGATTGGCACAGGCGATGGCTTTTGGCAGGCGCTCCTGCGCGTCGGCTTCCGTGAACATGGTCTGGCGCTGCAGATTGGAAGCTTCAACGAAATCACGATCGACGATGCGCAAACGGCCCACACCGGCGCGGGCGAGGGCTTCGGCATGCGCCGAGCCCAGCGCCCCGCAACCAATAATTACGGCGCACGATTGTGACAGGAGTTGCTGGCCCTGTTCACCTATTCCCGGGAATAGAATCTGACGACTGTAACGATCGCTGGTCATTGTCGATTGCCAATTTCCGATTGCCGATTTGCGAATTCCCCATTAATGCGTGTGCTCTTCCCCATTAAGCGCGAGAGTTGCGGCTTCGCGCATCACACTCAGCGGCGCATCCACTCCCGTCCACAGCTTAAATTGGGCCGCTGCCTGCAACACCAGCATCTCCAAACCGCCCAGACACGCACATCCGGCGCGCGCTGCCTGCTGTAGAAGAAGTGTCTCGGTTGGATTGTAAACGAGATCATAGACCAGCCGCACCCCGCGAAGTTGCGCCGCCAGCGCCGGCGACTCGTTCTGGTGATCTCCGATGGTGCCAAGCGGCGTCGCGTTTACCACGACTTCGAAATCCTCGAACGACGCCTCCCGTAACGGCCGGCAATCAACGCCGAATCTTTGCGCCAACGGTCTGACGCTTTCAGGGTTGCGCGCGAAGAGCGTTGCTTGCGCTCCTGCTCGCTGCAAACTCGAGAGAGCCGCGCAAGCCGCACCGCCGGCGCCGATGATGGCGCAGGAAACATTGGCAAGTGGCCCAAGCGCCCCTTGGAGCGGCACAATGAAAGCTTCCCCATCAGTGTTGTAACCTCGCAGCGCGTCCTCTGCCACCACGATTGTGTTGACCGCGCCAATTTCTTTCGCGGCCGAATCAATCCAGTCCAGATGTGGGATTACCGAGATCTTGTGGGGGGCGGTCACACTAAGCCCGCGCAGATTCCAATCAATTTCACGAGACCGGGGATGCACCATGCGCCGTATGAAGGCGCTGGCGTCAATCATCTCAAATGGAATGTAAACAGCATTCAAGCCGGCAGCGTGGAATGCGGCATTCTGAAAATGGGGCGAAACAGAGTGGGAGACGGGTCGGCCCATCAACCCGAAGATTTCGGTGTGCCGATCGATGCGATCAATGCGATAAACCTCGCGCAATTCCCTTGCGGTCAACTGCCCGGGCGCCGTCGCCCTCTCGTTATCAAGCGAGCCGTAGGTGAGGAACGCTCCCCGCGACGGGCCCAGAATCCTCGTCATGATTCCCGCCGGGCCCATCGCGATCGCAATCATTTCGCGGCCTTCACGCTGGGCGCGCGCCAACAAGCGAAAGACCGGGAGACAATCAATAGCATCGTCAGCCTGCACTGCAATCTTCAAGACTCGTGACTCTGTAGCAGCCATACTCTCGTAGATCTGCTCGAGATCGTAAGAAACGCCAACAAAGTCGTGATAGGAACAGATTGACCGTGTCCAATCGCAGAGTCCCCAGCCGACGATATCGTTTCCTTCCTTCTGCCGTTGTTGCAGGAGCAACGCCAAGTCAAGTTCAATATCCCAAAAATCTGTACGTTGGTCGTTGCCTAAATGCAGCCATCGGTAATGAATTCTGACGAAAAGTCGGTCTTGAACATTGATTGCACGGCCACCACCGAACTCGGCCGGACGAAGAGTTAATATTATCGGCCGCTCTCTGGCAGCTAGCGCGGCCGAGATTTCAGAACGGCTCTGCGCCAGTTCTGTTTCTGGAAGGCAATCGAGCCGCAACTCGATCATGTCCGCCACCTCTGCGGCTCGCGTTATCGCTTGCGGCAGATCGCCGGCGTGTTGCTCGCAAACGATTGCGCAGATTCTGGCTGAGTTGCTATTGGCCATTCAGAAAACGACATGAGGCCACGCAGGATACTTGTGTAGATTTTCTTTGCGGGCCGCTGGAAACCAGTTTCAACTCCACTCACTTGCAGTCAGGAAGGGGGCATGCATGCCCCCGCTCTTCTCGCGTCCAGGCAACGCAATGATCGCTGTTAGCCGGCGAATAATTCATGCGAAAGGTATCGCTCCCCAAAGTCACAAATAATACTGACGACCCGCCTCCCCTCGCCCAGCTCCTGCGCCAGATTCAGCGCCGCCCAGGTGATCGCGCCCGAAGAAATGCCACAAAAAATTCCCTCTTCACGTGCCAACCGCCGCGACATCTCCATTGCGTCGCCATAGTCGACACGCACAACCTCATCGACGACTGCGGGATTGTAGTTGCGCGGCACAAAGCCGGCTCCGATTCCCTGAATCTTGTTGAAGCCGGCATCACCGCCCGAAATAACCGGCGAGGCTTCCGGCTCGACCGCTACCACGCGCACTCTTCCATTGAGCCTCTCCTTCAGCAGCTGGCCCACGCCGGCGATTGTCCCTCCAGTTCCCACTCCGGAAACGAAACCGTCGATACGTCCATCGGTGTCTTCCCAGATTTCTTCCGCCGTGGTTCGGCGATGGATTTCGGGATTTGCGGGATTATCGAACTGGCTGGGAATCCAGCTATCCGGCGTGCGTGCCGCAATCTGGTTGGCCTTCTCGATTGCCTCTTTCATGCCGCCCTGGTCGGGAGTCAACACCACCTCTGCACCAAGAGCTGTCAGCACTCGACGTCTTTCTACGGTTACCGTGTCGGGCAAGGTCACGATCAACCGGTAGCCTTTGACTGCCGCGGCGAAAGCGAGGCCGATGCCTGTGTTCCCGGAAGTCGGTTCGATGATCACAGTCACGCCCGGTTTGATCCGGCCGGCACGTTCCGCGGCTTCGATCATTGCCGCGCCAATGCGATCCTTGACCGAATCCATCGGATTTTGCGATTCGAGTTTGACCAGCAGTTCGGCAGATGCGGGTGCAGGGATTCTATTAAGGCGCACCAGCGGCGTGTACCCGATCAGCTCCAGCATGTTGTTCGCGATTTTTGGCCGTTGGGGCATACCGCAGCCGCATTAGAAGTGAAACGATATTGACGAAGAATTCGAGAGACTATACCGCCCGGCCACAATCAGGCGCAAGCAACTGTAAAGCAAGGTAATGCTGCCAGTCGGAAAATGCATTGATGCTTCCTGGATTCAAGCCGTCTTCAGACGGCTTTCCCGAAGGGTTAATAGACCAGCGCTTTTTAGCGCTGGGGTCAGACTGAGCACGCTGATCAAATAGCGCGCTTCAGCGTGCTTTGAATCGGCAGCTCTAGCATCACGGCTAAAGCCTGATTCATAAGCCCGTTGAAACGGGCTTTGGGATTCTGGTACGGCTTGACCCGGGCGTCAAACGCCCGGTCTAGTAACCCTGCGGGAAAGCCGCGTGAACGCGGCTAGAGAATGTTCGGTAGTGTCCTGGAATTGTGTTGCTGAATTGAGCGGCAGATCATTTCTTCAAACGTTTGTTTCGCACTCGATCGAAAATGAGAAAATGTGGTCCAGAGTAAGACGAAGATAACAAACCAAGGAATGAGTTGTTCGACAGCATAAGCCGCAAAGTTCCCTTCATAGTAAACTCGTAAGCCGTCGGTGGGAGATCTATTCCACGTCCACCAAGCTGTGGCAATTTCAGCCATCAAGGAAATTAAGAGGCTGGGAACAAATATCTGAACATTACGGTCAGGCTCCTACACTCGCTGAAGCTCCCAGTAAATTCTTATCTCTACTCTTCCCGCCCCGACTCAAGATGCCGGGTGGGCGCCTCGGCGCCGAGGTGTCGCGTGGTTCCTTCAGTGACGCTGGGAGGTGGCACAAGCTGGGCCGTGTTGCGAGGTGGTAGCGCATTTAAAGGTTGCCGCGATGAGACCGTGTCAGACAACATTGCGGATGACGCCGGCAAAGATTTGTTTTTTTGTTTGACTTGTACAATCTGCGAAATGCCTTTGCCCAATAAGGCGAAGGCAGGAATCAGCATCCAGAACCACCAGACCCTTCCTCCCATCTCTGCGCCGAATAAGCCGACGGATATCGCGACCAGAAGAAAGCCGATGCCCATGACTAGCTGTCTTATGCCATCGTCCATACGGGGCGTACCACTGTGCCGCCGCCTGCGCCGCGCATCGCGGAGCGACTCGCCAAACCCAACCGGGCTAGCCTCCGGCAGTTGGCCAGTCAGCGCCTGTGGCACGAGGCTTATGTTGGCGCCACAGGATCGGCAAAAGCTTGCTCCTTCTGAATTCTGCGTAGCGCATTTTGGACAGAACATTCTGGCCTCCTGTGATTGGCGAAATGGTTCAGACGTCCATGTATCAAACGTCCGAGGCGACGCGGCTGTTTCAACCTTCTATTTCAAGACTGCTAATCCCTCCCAAAATTCCGGGCAGGATCACGACGGGGCGGAGCATTTACCGCGCCCGCCTAAACTCCTCTTCGCAAGTGGAGACGGGGAAGATTGCGTGCCTCGGAGTCCAGGGCGACCGCGCGCTGCCGTATTGCTTCGTACAAGACTATGCCGGCAGCCACCGAGACATTCAATGATTCGATCCTGCCGCGCACTGGAATGCTTACCAGCGTATCGCAGCGTTCCCGCACCAGACGATGCAAACCCGCGCCCTCGCCACCAAAGAACACTGCCGTGGGAACGGTCCAATCCCATGCGGTGTATTCCGTGGCAGCATCCGCTGATGTTCCCACCGTCCAGATATTTCGCTCCTTCAATTCTTCGATTAGCCGTGTCAGGTTCGTCACGCGCGCGACCGGCAAATGCTCCAGCGCTCCAGCAGCCGTCCTGGCAACCGTTTCGGTTAAGCCCACCGCGCGTCTCTCAGTAGTAAAAACTCCGTGCGCGCCGGCGCATTCCGCGGTGCGAAGGATAGCGCCGAAGTTTCGCGGATCGACGACACCATCCACGACTACCAACAGCGGCGGATCATTAGAGCCAAATCGTGATCCAATTCTCTCCAGTAGTTCGTTTGCTTCCGCATATTTTGCTGCTGCAACTTTCGCGGTGACTCCCTGGTGATTGGCATTGCCGGTAGCGCGATCCAGAGCAATCCGCGGAGCGTGGCGCACCGGAATCCCCTTCGCCCGCGCCAGACCCATCAGCTCAGTTAGGCGATTATGCCGCGCACCCTCGGCGATGGTGACCACTTCGATCGCGCGATGCCCGGCACGCAAAGCCTCAAGCACCGGGGCAACCCCGTACAGATCTCCTGCCGGCGCCGCCAGGCGCGGTGATTTGGATATCTTTGCAGTAGTCGAATTTGATTCTCGCTTCGCGCCTACCGCGTCCGATCTCTTTGAGCTTTTTCCCATGGCCAGTCAAATGCCCCGAAAGTAGGACAGGCATTCCTGCCTGTCGATCGATTGCTTTGGTACTGGTGACAGACAGGAACGTCTGTCCTACCCACCGCGGAGCTTCAGGTAGTGGCGCAGACGCGAGTATCGGGTGAACTGACTTTCGTTGTCGCTCCTGGTCACAGCTTTGACGTTGTGCTTTCCCGGGCGCGCGCGATGCCAGCCACGTCCCTCCGTTTGTTGCTCCAATGGCCAAACGGCGTTAAGCAACCGCCGCACGCCAACGTAGGAATCATCAAACTCCGCCAACGGCGCTCGCCGCTGCAACACTCCCACCAGCAACGCGAAATTCCGGGAGGCAAGCAAACCCTTGCGATCACGCAGGCACGAGAAATCAAAACTGCCAGCCGCAATCCGCCAGCCACTGTCCTGGTGTTTACCGTAGATATGGAGCACGCCATCGTCGGCGCTTAGCTCTCGGGAATCCACAAGATCGCGCTCACCACCGCGAAACTTGTTCTCTTCGACTTCGACCTGCGTAACGAATAACCTGCCGGCCACAATCAGAGAAACTTCAGCCCATGGAATGCTGAGCAGGGAATCTGAGGCGGGTTCGCGCCCAACGATTACATCATCCTGGAATTCAAGGGCGCGAATTCTTTTCGGGGGCAGCTTCTCAACTGCCAGATCGGCGTCTGGCACGATCACGGTTTCGACCCCGAGCGCTCGCAGTCGTTCTTCTACCAGCGAGGCTTCCTCGACAGTTGCGGCGCGGGCCACAGGCAACGTATCGCCTTTACTGAGAACTCCCTTTATGTCCGCCAGGTCCAACCGGAGTAGGGCCGCTATTTCAGCAAGTTGCTGCTGGGGCAATTCAGCTGCTTCGCGCCTGGTAAGCACGTTGTTATATCCCTGTTCCCACGCCTCCATCGGCCGCAGCGTCGGTTTTCGCAGAGCCGCGACGCCTTCGGCGCTGGGCAGCACGGCCTGGCAATAGAAGCAGCTGGTTCGCGTTGGCGGATTTGCGCGCAGGCAAGCATCGCACTTCACCATTTCCTTCGACGAAAAACCGCGTTGTTCCATTTGCGGCGGCAGTTCGTTGAGCAGCGAAAGGGGATCTTCTTCTTGTGACAACCGCTATGCTCCGTTCGCTGGATTAGTGGCACAGACTTTAGGAAGCTCTGAATAAGTTTCCTCAAGTCAGCCAGTAACCAAGTTAAAATGTCGGCAGCTCAGTCAAAGGAGAACTGCCGAATGAGTCAACCAACATTTGCCGCGCTGGCCTATGCGAACAAAAAGAAGAAGACCCGGC
>WNGD01001188.1_pt1 | contig 51747 bp, 42 predicted proteins | sample 5400671 | NCBI WGS metagenome assembly WNGD01 (sample SAMN13153369, study PRJNA577476) | soil metagenome | isolation source: 40 cm soil or saprolite under grassland replicate 2 | place: USA:California | collected 2016-06-15 | reverse complement strand
TGCTCTCCTACGTCGAGGCCGGCCGGCGCGACGGCGCCGAACTGCTACTCGACGGTCGCGCCACGCGGGTTGAGCGGTATCCGCGTGGCCACTTCGTGGGCCCGACGGTGTTCGACGCCGTGCGGCCGGAGATGACGATTGGCCGGGAGGAAATCTTCGGACCGGTGGCGAGCGTCACCCGCGTGGCCGACCTGGACGAAGCGATCGACGTGATCCAACGCTCGAGCTATGGGAACGCGACGTCGATCTTCACCACCTCGGGGAAGGCGGCTCGCGAGTTCCGCTACCGCGTGGGGGTGAGCATGATCGGGGTGAACCTCGGCATCGCGGCGCCCATGGCGTTCTTCCCCTTCGGAGGTACGAAAGGGTCTTTCTTCGGCGATCTCAAGGCGCACGGGGAGGATGCGATCGAGTTCTATACCGATAAAAAGGTGGTGATGTCCCGCTGGTGAAGGTGGCGCGTTGAGAATCGCAGGACGGCGTTCATCGTTTCGATCTCGCGTACGTCCCCATGAGCTGCGCCGTGGCGAGCACGTGACCCTGCATCGCCGCCTCGACGTCTTTCTTCTGGGCACCGGCCTTGGGCTTCAGCGGTGCGTCCAGCGCGTACAACTTGAAGAAATAGCGGTGGGCGGGTCCCGGCGGCGGGCAGGGGCCGCCGTAGCCCGGGCTGCGGAAGTCGGTACGCCCCTGGCGGGCGCCCCCCAAGTCGAGTGTCTCGACCTTGGCGACCTTCTCCGGGAGCCCCGAGACGGTGCCCGGCAGATTGTACAGCACCCAGTGGACCCAAGTCCCGGCCGGGGCGTCCGGGTCATCGGCGATCAGGGCGAAGCTTTGAGTCCCCGGCGGCGCGCCGCTCCAAGCGAGTGGCGGGGACACGTCCGCTCCGTCGCACGTGTGCTTGACCGGGATCGCGGCCCCGTCGGTGAAGGCCGTGCTGGAGAGTGTGAATGTCATGTCTGGAACATAAGAGCGTCGGACGGGCTGTAAAAGCCAAACCCGGGGCGTGAACTCCTCCCCGGGCTGACCGGTCGGGCGAAGTGGGCCGTCAACACTTCGGCCACGACCTTGGCCAGCGAAAAGGTAGGCGGCGGCGCGACGCCCTGGGTGGAGGCGCGGTGGGGAGCGTGTCAGAGAACGGTCAGCTCACCTTGAAACCCAGCGACATCCAGTGCATCTCTCCCGAGCGTCCATGAGCGCTTCTTCCCGTCCACCGCGTCCGCGCGCCCTGTTTGTCGCCGCCCTGCTGCTGCTCACGCTCGGCCTGGCGGGCGCGATCGCCTTGCAAGCCTATCGCAACTTCCTCGGTCACAAGGCCACTGCCGAGCGCGTGTTGCGCGACTATGCGCGGCTCGCCGCCGCCCGGTTCGCCAGCCGCACCGAGATGGCATTGTACTACCAGGCCTTCTGGCCGGCGCTGGACGCGCTCTCGCGCGCCAAGGCCGGTCGACCTGACACTGAGCTTCCCGTGCCCAACCGACTGCCGGTGAGCAACGAGCCCCACGCGGCGGACTTCCGCAAGCTCGCCCGCTACACCTTCCGGTACGACCTGCGGGGCGGCCGGCTGGAAACGGCGGGTGCGACACCGTCGGCCGCCGTGCGACGGTGGCTGCGGGACACCCTACCCGTTCACAGCCGGACGGTCTACGATCCGAAGGAGCGGCTCGGCGCGATCGTGCGCACAGTGGACGGGCAGTCGCGCGCGATCGTCTACACGGTGGTGAACGACAAAGCGGGACGCCCGCGCACCGCGGTCGGCTTGGAGGAAGATCCACGAGGCTTCGAGCCGCTGTACACGGCGGAAGAAGACAAGTTTCCCCTGCTGCCGCGGCCGCTCACCGGAGGCGTGGTCTACGACTCGCTGGGCTCCGCCATCGTCACCCAAGCGGACGGTGTCGAGTTGTACCGCTCGCCGGTGCAGTATCCGCCCACCTTCGCGGCGCGTGACTCATTCGAGCACCCGATGATGGGCGGGATGCGGGTGCAGGTCGCCTTACGACCCGACATGGCACCGAAGCTCGTGATCGGCGGCATGCCGCGATCGAATCTGCCGATGCTGCTCTCGTTGCTCGCGCTCACGGCAGGACTCGTCGTCGCGGCGCTGCTGCAGCTGCGCCGCGAGTACGAGCTGTCGCGCCTGCGCGCCGACTTCGTCTCCGGTGTGTCGCACGAGCTGCGCACGCCGCTCGCCCAGATCCGCATGTTCTCGGAGACCCTGTTGCTGGGCCGGGTTCGCTCGGATGAGGAGCGCGAGCGCTCGCTCGAGATCATCGACCAGGAAGCGCGGCGGCTCACCCACCTCGTGGAAAACCTGCTGCACTTCTCGCGTTCCGAGCGGCAGCTCACCCAGCTCTCACCGGCGCCGGCGCCGCTCGCACACCTCTTGAGCGAAGCGGCCGAAGGGTTCGCGCCGCTCGCCGCCGCACGTGGCGTCACGTTGCGCACCGACCTCACGGACAGCGTGGTCGCACCGGTCGACGCCGACGCCCTGCGCCAGATGCTCCTCAACCTGCTCGACAACGCGGTGAAATACGGGCCGTCCGGCCAGACCGTCACGCTCGGCCTCACCGTGGGCGAGGGCCGGGCGCGCATCTGCGTGGACGATCAGGGCCCCGGCATTCCCGCGGCCGACCGCGAGCGTATCTGGGACCAGTTCTGGCGGCTGGAGCGCGACCGCGGCTCGGCCGTGGCGGGCACGGGCATCGGCCTGTCCGTCGTGCGCGAGCTGGTGGCGCTGCACGGCGGTCGCGCCTGGGCCGAGGACGCGCCCGGCTCGGGGGGGGGTGGCCGGTTCGTGATCGAGCTGCCGCTCGAGCCGCCGGCCCGCGCCGCGCGGGGCGCAGGATCCCTGCACGCCGACGCGGGAGCGACGGCATGACGCGGATCCTCGTGGTCGAGGACAATGCCGATCTCGCCTACGGCCTGCGCAACAACCTCGAGATCGAGGGCTACGACGTCGTGGTGGTCGACGACGGGACCCAAGGGCTGGCACGCGCCCGCGACGCCGGAGCCGACTTGATCATTCTCGATCTGATGCTGCCGGGCCTGGACGGCTACCGCGTGCTGCGCGCGCTACGCGACGAGGGGCGCCGGATGCCCATCCTCATCCTCACGGCACGCGGCGAAGAGGCCGACAAGGTTCGCGGGCTGCGGCTGGGGGCGGACGATTACGTCACGAAGCCGTTCGGAGTGCTCGAGCTGCTGGCGCGCGTGGAGGCGCTGCTGCGACGCACCGCTCCGCCGGGAGACGGCGCCGGAGAGCCAGAGGAGTTCGGAGGCGTGGAAGTCATCCCCGCCTCCCGCACGGTGCTGCGGAGCGGCCGGCCGGTGGCGCTGACCCCGAAGGAGTTCGACCTGCTGCTCGCGCTGCTGCGGCGCGGCGGGGCCGTCGTCAGCCGCATGGAGCTCCTCAGCGAAGTGTGGGGCTACAGCGCCGCGGTGCTGAGCCGCACCGTGGACACCCACGTGGCCGAGCTGCGCCGCAAGCTCGAAGCCGATCCCGCCGCCCCGCGGCACATCCTCACCGTCCGCAAGGCGGGCTACCGACTCGAGCGCTAGCGCCCCACGATCAGAATCACAAAGGTCCCAGGAACGATGGACGGCCGTGGGCGCGGCTGTTCCGGGGTCGGCGCGGGCGCGGGACCGAACTCCGCCGTCGGAAGGAAGAGCGCGTGGGTCCGCGGATCGAGTGCCAGGGTGCGTGCGCCGCGTTGCGTCGGAACCGTGTCGACGACGGCGAAGCTGTCTGGGCTCACTTCCCGGACGACCGTGAGCGTGCCCTCGCCGTTCGAGCTGAATGCCAATCCGGTCCCCGAGTCGAACGCCGTACCGTCCACGCCGTCGCCGATCGGCAGCGTCGCGACGACACGCCCGCTCCCGGGATCCACCACCGCCATCCGCCGGTTCGAGCAGCCGACGAACAACCGGGAGTGCGCCGCGTCGAGCGAAAGTCCGGTGGGTTCCTCGCAGGGCGCGAGCGGCCAGCGAGCCGCGACGGCGAGGCGGCGGGCGTCGAGCACCACCAGCTCGGCGGTGTTCTCGATGTTCACAAAGATCCGGCCGTCGCCCGGCGCCACCGCGAACTCGGGCTTGCCGCCGAGCGCGACGGTGCCGGCCACAGCGCCCGCCATCAGATCGATCGCGGTCGCGTTCTGGCCTGCCCCGTTGAACGTGAATACACGATGCGTCGCCGGTTCGTAGACGATGGCGTCGGGATTACCGCCGGTGGTGCGGACGTGGCCCAGCGTCTCGAGCGACCGCAGGTTGAAGATCGTCACCGACTGGTCGCGCCCGTTGCTGGTCGCGCCGCGACCCAGGTCGGGCGCCAGCGCGATGCCGTGTACTCCGGGGGTGTTGGGAATCTCACCCCGCACGGCGCCTGAGTCCGCGTCGATCACCACGACGCGCGTGCCGCGGGACACGTACAGCCGGCGCGTGGCGGGGTCGAGCAGCAGGTAGTCCCACCCGCCTTCTCCGCCGAGCGGATAGCGGCGCACCACATGGTAGCCGGTCGATTGTGGGGCGGGCGCGACCGCGGTCGCGACGACCGCAACGGCGACGATCATGAGCAAGCGTGGCATGGTGTTGCTCCGGGAGAGGTGTAGGGAGAGATGGAATCGACGCCGCGCGGGGCGACCTGTAAAGGTGCGTTCACGACCGGAACGTAGTAGTGTTCTCCCCCATGACCGATCCCCGGCCTCCGGCGCGATACAACGTCGGCCTGGTGCAGATGGCGATGTCCGCGGATCCCGACGCCAACCTCAAGAAGGCGGTTGCAAAGATCGCGGAGGCCGCGGCGGCCGGCGCGCACCTCGTCTGCCTTCCGGAGCTGTTCCGGTCACAGTACTTCGCCCAGCGGGAGGACCCCGAGCTGTTCGATCTGGCCGAGTCCGTCCCGGGGCCGAGCACGGAGGCGCTGGGCAAGGCGGCGAAACAGGCGAGCGTCGTGGTGATCGCGCCCGTGTTCGAGCGCCGCGCCGCGGGCCTGTACCACAACAGCGCCGCCGTGATCGACGCCGACGGGCGTGTCGTGGGGATCTACCGCAAGATGCACATCCCCGACGATCCGGCGTACTACGAGAAGTTCTATTTCACTCCGGGCGACCTGGGCTTCCGGGCGTTCGACACCCGCGTGGGACGGATCGGGACGCTGGTCTGCTGGGACCAATGGTATCCCGAAGGGGCGCGCCTCACGGCGCTGCAGGGCGCCACCGTGCTATTCTACCCGACGGCGATCGGCTGGCACCCGAAGGAGAAGGCCACTCACGGCGCCCAGCAGCTCGACGCCTGGCGTACCATCCAGCGCAGCCACGCGATCGCGAACGGCTGCTACGTTGCCGCCGTGAACCGGGTCGCCCACGAGCGACCTGCCGGCACCGACGGCGACGGCATCGAGTTCTGGGGCTCGTCCTTTCTCGCCGATCCGTTCGGCGTAATCCTGGCTGAGGGGCCCAAGGACCGCGAGGCCATCGTGTTGGGTGAGATCGACCTCGCGCGCATCGAGGAAGTCCGGCGCGGCTGGCCGTTTCTGCGCGACCGCCGGATCGACGCCTATGCGGGGATCGGCAGCCGCTTCCTCGACGACCACCCGTAGTGCCCTCCGCTCCTCCCCGCGCCGAGACCCCGGTCGCCCTCGGTTTTCGCATGCCCGCCGAGTGGGAGCCGCACCACGCGACGTGGCTCGGGTGGCCGCATAACGCGAGCGACTGGCCTGGCAAGTTGGCGCTGATCCCCTGGGTGTATGGCGAGATCGCGCGCGCGCTCGCCCCGGATGAGCTCGCCCGCATCCTCGTCAGCTCCGCCGGGCACGAGCGGCAGGCGCGGCGCGTGCTCGAGCGCGCGGGCGTGGATCTCGCGCGAGTCGAGTTTTTTCGCTTTCCCACCGATCGAGGCTGGACCCGTGATTTCGGCCCGCTGTTCATAGGGCGTACCGGCCCACGACCGGAGATCGCGATCGCGCGGTTCCGCTTCAACGCGTGGGCCAAGTATCCCGATTGGAAGAAGGACGACCGGATTCCCGAGCGCGTGGCCGCGAAACTCAAGGTGCGACTGTTTCGTGCGCGGGCCGGCGCGCGTGACGTGGTGCTCGAGGGCGGCAGCATCGACGTGAATGGGCGGGGCACGCTGCTCACAACGGAGGAGTGCCTGCTCGATCCCGCGGTGCAGGTCCGCAATCCGGGGCTCGGGCGCGGGGAGGTCGAAGCGGTGCTGCACGACCAGCTCGGCGTGACCAATATCCTGTGGCTAGGAGCTGGGATCGCGGGCGACGACACCCACGGCCATGTCGACGATCTGTGCCGCTTCGTCAATCCCCGCACAGTCGTACTGTGTCGGGAGAGGGACCCGCACGACGCGAATTATCGCGCGCTCGAGGAGAACCGCGAGCGACTGCAGGGGATGCGACTCGAGGACGGGTCCAAGATCGAGGTGGTCGACCTGCCGATGCCCGCGCCGCTCTCCTTCGACGGCCAGCGCCTGCCCGCGAGCTACGCGAACTTCTATGTGGCGAACGCTGCCGTGCTGGTGCCCACGTTCAACGACCCGAAGGACCGCGTGGCGCTCGGCATTCTGGCGGAGCTGATCAAGGATCGGCCGGTCGTCGGGATCCATGCGGTCGACCTGGTGTGGGGACTGGGGACGATCCACTGTCTCACGCAACAGCAGCCAAGCAGCGGCCCATAGGCAGCCGCAAGGCGCAAGCCGCAAGTGGTTGACGGTGCTCAGCGACCAGGTTGCCTCGGCCCATCAGGCAACCCGCGGAGCAATCCGTACACCGTACGGGCGCACTCCTGCCGGGTAGCATGGATCTGTACGAGATCTTCGGGCCGGAAGTAATCGAGCGCCGCCACGAGATCCAAGATTGCCTCGACCTCATGAAGCGACGATCGCGCGATGTCGAGGAACTTTCGAAAGTCCTTGATGCCTCGGCGACTCGCACCCTCCGCAATATTGAGAGCAACACTGTACACAGCGCGCCTCCACTGGTCAGCCAGCGCGTATCGCTCGCACTCGGGAAGTCGAGCGATCGCAGGTTTCGACAGGATGGCGAGCCTGCGAGCGTGCTGCCAGGCCTTGAGATCTTTGAAGTCGCCCATACGGATAAACGTGAGACCGGTGAGACAGAGCCGCAGCACCCAATCCGCGCGAGCATGAGCGTTTTCTCGCGCCTTGTGCCTTGCGGCCTGCGCCTGTCAAACGCGCTTGCGCCTTGCGCCTTGCGACTTGCAACTTGGGGATCATGACTCCGACCACTCAACCGTTCGGCCTCTCATCGATCGGCCAGATCTTCGTCCGCGCCCGCGATCTCGACCGCGCCGTCCGCTTCTATCGCGACACGCTCGGCATGCCGTTTCTCTTCCAAGCGCCGCCGCAGATGGCGTTTTTCCAATGCGGCCCGACGACCGTGATGGTGGGCGTGCCGGAGAGCCCGGAGTTCGACCATCCCGCCTCCACCATCTACTACCTCGTGCCCGACATCGACGCGGCACACGCGACGCTGCGCGGCCGGGCCGTTGACTTCATCAGCGAGCCGCACCTCGTGCACCGGGCGGCGGACTACGAACTGTGGCTGGCTGATTTCCGCGACTCCGAGGGGAACGTGCTGGCGCTGATGGCGCGGAAATCGCGGGCGTAGCCGCCGTCCTGGCTCGGGCTTCCGGCCCTGGGTATCGTTCGGAAGCCACCTCCCACCGGGAGCCCGAGCCCAGTGATTCCCCAACGCCACCGGATCGTCCTCGTCGCGCTGCTCGCGGCCGCCTGCCGCGCAGGCGCGCCCCGCGCGGAGCTGCCCCTCCCCCCGCCCGCTCCGGCGCCCGGGGACACCACCTGCTCGATCGCGGCCGGTCGGACCGCCGCTCGCGACACCGTGAGGCTCGCCGTCACCGACCCCGTCGACCCGGGACACGCTCCCCTGCCCCGCAACGACGCGGAGCGGTTGGTCTTCGGACAGCTCTATGAATCGTTGATCCGAGTCGACTGCCAGGGACGTCCGCTGCCCGGCCTCGCCGCGGCCTGGGAGGAGGCGCCGGGAGATCGCTGGGCGTTCACGCTGCGCGACAACGCGCGATTCTGGGACGGGGCGCCGGTGACGGCGCGTGACGTTCTCGCCTCCTGGCGGTCACACGACGCGACGCTCGCGGCGAGCCTCACCGTCACCGGCGACCGCACCTTCACCGTGGCGCCGTCCGCCGCCCCGTTCCAGCACCTGGCCGACCAGGCCTTGGCGATCACCAAGCCCGCGCCGGGCGGCGGCTGGCCGATCGGCACGGGCCGTTATTGGATGACGAGCGGTGATCCCGCCTCTCCCGACGCCCTCGTAGCTCAACCGATGGCGCGCTCGGGACAACCCGTGGTGAAGATCGCCACCGGACCAGCGAGCGCCGCGCGCGATGCGCTCGACGGCGGAGCCGACGTGCTCATCACGGACGACGCCGCAACGCTCGACTACGCGCGGACCTTGAGCGGGTTCGTCGACGTCCCCCTGGAATGGAGTCGGACGTACGTGCTGCTCGCCCCGGGGCGGGACAAGCCGGTGGCCGGTGACCTCCGCCTGGAAAGCCTCCGCGAGGCGGTACACGGAGACGCTCGCCCGGCGGAATGGTCGGGTCCGGGCCGCTTCTGGTTCACCGATCTGCAGCCGTGTGGCGCTCAGGCGGGGCGCGACACGCTCGGAGGCGCCGGTCGGCGGCGGCGCATCGTGTACAACCAGAGCGATCGCAGCGCCGCCGATCTCGCAGCCCGGCTCGTTGGCCTGGGCGCCCTGGGCCGGGGCGCCGTCGCCGCAGGCGTGCCGGCGAGCGCCTTCGGATCCTCGCTGCGGGGCGGCACCGACGCGGCGTACGTGCTCGAGCTGCCACGCCGCGTCTACGATGCGTGTCGTGCGGCGCTCGAGCTGCCGCCGTGGAGCTCCGCCGCCACCATCGAGCCGCTGCTCGACGTCCGCTCGCACGCCGTTGTCCGACGTGGGCTCCCTCGGATGACCCTCGACTGGGACGGCACGCTCCGCCTCACCCCGCCATGACCTTTCGCGCCCGTCTCCTCCTCGGATTCGGCGCCGTGGTACTCGTCCCCCTGACCGTGTTCGGGTTGCGGATTCGCGTCGTGATGGCGAACCGCCTGACCGCGGAATACCAGCAGCGGGTGGCCGCGCTCGTATCGGTGATCCGTGCGGACCTGGATCAGCGGAGCGCGGGGATTGCGCTCCGGCTCGCCGCCCTGCGGGACGCCATCCCCCGAGACAACCGGTTCCGCGCAGCGCTGCAGGGGGGTGAGCGTAGCTACCTGCTCGACTACGCCGGCGACGCCATGCAGCTCGCCGGGCTCTCGCTGCTGCAAATCCAGGACGAGACGGGCCGTATCGTGAGCTCCGGGCATTTCCGCAACGAGTACGATCAGGCCGACCCCGCGCTGCCGCGCCTCCTGGCCGCGGCTCCGGGACGCACCGCGCTGGTCCAGGCACGCACGGCGGAGGTCCCCTTCTTGGCGCTGGCACGCGTCGACTCGGTGCGGCTCGGCGGCCGCGCCTTCACGCTCGTGGGGGGGATCGCCGTGGACTCGAGCTTCCTCGCACGCCTCACGCCCGATCCCGAGCTGATGGTCGCGGTCGCCCTCCCGGGCGATTCGTCGTCGGTCGTCGATCCCACGACGCGGGTCGTCGACAGCCTCACCGTCCCGTTCGTGGCCGAGGGCGACTCGGCGCGGCTCGTTCCCGCGCGGATCGTGGTCTCGCACTCGCTCGCCTCGCTTGTGGCGCTGCGCCGCGGGGTCGCGCTGTCGTTCCTCGTGGCGGTGCTGGTCACCGGGCTGATCGCGCTGCTCCTGGCCTCGTGGCTGTCGACCCGGATCAGCGGGCCCCTGACCGCGCTCGCGGCGAAGACCGCCGACGTGGACATGGACCGGCTGGATGTCGTGTTCGACAGCGACCGGCCGGACGAGATCGGAGCCCTCAGTCGCCTGCTTGGAGCCATGACCGAGCGGCTGCGCGCCGGTGCCGCGCGCCTGCGCGAGGCCGAGCGCCGGCTGGCGATGGGCGACCTGGCCCGTCAGGTGAACCACGACATCAAGAACGGCCTGATCCCGATCCGGAACGTGTTCCGGCATCTCGGTCAGGCCGCCGGCGAGAGTCCGGACCGGCTTGCCGCCGCCTTCCGGGATCGCCAGGCGACGGTCGACTCGAGCATCTCGTATCTGGAGAACCTCGCGAGCAACTACGCGCGGCTCTACCCGCAACCCGCCCGCGAATCCTGCGACGTGAACGCCGTGGTGCGCGAGACCATCAGCCGTGTAGGCGGCACCGGGCTGGCGGACCTGCGACTGGAGCTCGCGGAGGACCTGCCCCCCGTCCGGACGGACCCCCTCGTCCTGCGCCGCATCCTCGACAACCTGATCGGGAACGCCCTCGAGAGCCTGGCGGCGCAAGCGGGCCGCGTCACCGTCACGACGCGGGCGAACGGAGCGGCCGGCGTCCGTGTTGTCGTCGCGGACACAGGCAAGGGGATGACCAAAGAGGAGCTGAATCGCGCCTTCGACGACTTCTACACCACGAAGCCCGGTGGTACCGGCCTCGGTCTGTCGATCGTGCGACGCCTCGTGCTCGACGCCAATGGCGCGTTGCGCGTGGAGACGCAACCCGGCGCGGGCAGCACGTTCATCGTCGAACTGCCGGGTGAGGGCGCATGAGCGCCGTTCTCGTGGTCGATGACGTACCCGCCATGGCGGAGCAGTACGCGTACGACCTGAAGCGCGTAGGCGGCTACGACGCATTCGTCGCGCACACCGGCCGCGCGGCGCTCGACCTGCTCGAGCGCGAGGCGGTGGACTGCGTCATCCTCGACCTGGAAATGCCGGCGATGGACGGCTTCGAAGTGCTGCGGACCATGGAACGCCGGGGGATCCGGATTCCGGTGCTCGTGTACACCGGGACGGGCAACTTCGACCGCTGCGCCGAGGCCATCCGGCTCGGCGCACGAAGCTTCATCGACAAGGCCGAGCCGATGGAGCGGGTGGTGCAGGAGGTCGAGCACGCCCTCGAGCAGCAGCGCCTCGCGGGGCAGCTCGCCGTGCTGCGGGGTCGCCTCGATTCCGAGGCACCCCTCGTGGGTGCGAGCCCCGCGATGCAGGAGCTCAAGGACGCGATCGGGCGCGTCGCGAAGATCCCGAGCCCGGTCCTGATCGTGGGTGAGAGCGGGGCGGGAAAGGAGCTCGTCGCCCGGGAGCTGCACCGTCTAAGCGCCAGCCCGGCGGGGCCGTTCATCGCGCTCAATGCCGCGGCCCTCCCGGAGAACCTCGTGGAAGACGAGCTGTTCGGCCACGAACGGGGCGCCTTCACGGGCGCCGCATCGCTCCGTAAGGGTGCGTTCGAAGCCGCGTCCGGCGGTACGTTGTTTCTCGACGAGATCGGTGAGCTCCCCCTCGCGGCGCAGGCGAAGCTGCTCCGCGTCATCGAACAGCGAGAGATTACCCGGCTCGGCGGTAACCGGACGGTCGCCGTGGCGGCGCGCGTCGTGGCCGCCACGAATCGCGATCTCGAGACCGAAGTGCGGGCCGGCCGGTTCCGCGAGGACGTCTATTTCCGACTCAACGTCCACGTGGTCCGCGTCCCCGCGCTCCGCGAGCGGCTATCGGACGTCCCGGCACTCGCCGAGCATCTCCTGGCGGCGACCTGCGCCCGCTTCGGCGTACGACCCAAGAGGATCGACCCCGCGGCGCTCGACTGCCTGATGCGATACGACTGGAGGCGGAACAACGTGCGAGAGCTGCGGAATGTCGTCGAGCGGATGATCATCGCGACGGACGGGGAGGCGATCGGGGTAGACGACATCCCTGCCGACGTCCGGGAAGGGGCGGGTCCCCAGGGCAGCGCCACCGGGGGCGGCGCGGCACCGACCACGTTCCATGCCCTCAAAGCGGAGGCCGAGCGCCAGATCATCATCGCGGCCCTGGAGCGCAACGACTGGCACATCACGCGGACGGCGCAGGCGCTCGGCCTCGCCGATCATGCGAGCCTTTTGAAGATCATGCGGAGACATAACATCAGCCGGGAATAGCACTTCAGCCCAGAATAGCACTTCAGCTGCTCGTCAACGGAGCATTGGCCGCCGCCGCTCGTGCGCGGCTTCAGCCGCGGACTCATCGAATGATGCGACGGTCGGGCCCGCTCCATTGCTCTTCGCTCGCCGCCTCGTACTCCGGATCGTCGCCCTTCCACCCCACGATTGCCTTGGCTGGATGACGAGCCGGCTGCGTTCGCAAGTACTCCCTCGCTGCCATCAAGGCGCGTGCGCCCAAGGTCGCGATCGAATAGCCTTTTGCCCACTTCAACCTCACACCCGTGGTTGAGTAGTTCCCTTTCCCCGCGAGCGCCGAGCTGCCTCCCTTCAGTCGTTGGACCAGTCGCGTCAGATCAGTGGTCGGGTGCGTTCGTACCAACGCGTGCACGTGCGTCGTCACCATCCCGATCTCGAGTGCATGCGCCCGCTCCTGACGCGCGACACCGCGAAAGTAGGGGCATAGAAACGTGGCGAGACCCGCGTCGATGAGGCGGGAACGATCGCGGGTGGTCCACGTGACCAAGTAATACAGGCGGTGCCACATCGGGACGAAAGTGCGCTCCGAATGCCGTGCGACAGCATCGATCGACCGCACGAGGGATCGTTCCTACGCCGCTCGTGCGCGGGTAAACCCGCGGCTCGGCAGTGCCCGTAAACGGGCGCGCCCGAGTCGGACATCAAGCCGGTTTACCGGTAATGCCGAGTCGCGGCTTCAGCCGCGGACTCGTGTCCGGATGAACACGGAGGGCCTCGTAATCCCGTGTCCGCCCGGACACGAAGGCCTTTTCCCGCAGACGCAACTCCTTGATCTGACGAGTGATCACCGCAGACCAATCGCTGGCCTCCGTCCTGCCTTACAGCAGGCGTCCACTGCTGTTCGAACGGCGCTCGCCGAGCGCTCAACCAGGAGGAGGATCTCATGCGGAAAGTCACCATCATCCCGTACGTCGTCGCCGCGTTGGTCGCCGGCGCGTGCGGAGACAAGCACTCTCAGTCGAGCGACGCCAACGCGGCCGAAGTGACCGTGTCGCCCGAGGTCTCGAGCGTTTCGACACCCACCGGTCCCGCCCCCGCGGGAACCGTGACGTTCGACGGCGCCCAGGGCGCGTATACCGAGAAGCGCTACGACGAGGCGGTCCGGCTGTTCACCAGCTACACGAGCGAGCACCCGGACAACGTTTGGGGCTTTTACATGCTCGGCCTCTCGGCCTGGAAGACGGGCGACCGCGACGCCGCGGTGCGGGCATTCACACAGGCGCTGGAGAAGGACTCGACCCACGTGAAGAGCCACCTGAACCTGAGCCGGGTGCTGATCGAGCAGGGCAAGGCGCAGGAAGCGCTGCCGTACGTCGAAGCGGCGCTCAAGATCGACTCGACGTCGAATGAGATCTACCGCGTGCTCGGACGGGTGAAAGGCGAATTGGGGGACTCGACCGGCGCGATCGAGGCGCTCAAGCGGGCGATCGTGCTGGACGAGCGTGACGCCCGGTCGATGAACAAACATCGGTCAGGGTCGGTTCGAGGACGCGCTCGGGCCCCTCGCCCGGGCGATCGAGATCGACTCGACGGTGGCGGCGTTCCATACCAATCTGGGACGAGCCCTGGAACGCACGGCCGACCGCGGCAGTCTCGCGGAGGCGTTCGTGGAGCAGGTGCAGACCTGGCGGTAGGAAACTAGAAGTGTGGGTTGCCTTGGTAGGGGCGCAGCATGCTGCGCCCCTACCACGTTTCAACTGCTACGACATTTCGACCGCCCGCCCGAGCGCGACAATTTCCTCCCGGATCGCGTGGCGCTCGGCCAGGAGCCGCAGGAATGCCCATCGCCGGAACAGGAATAGACCGAGCGCCCGCGCCCCGCCGATGATGCGGTCGAGCCGCTCGAAGAACACCAGAGCTGCGTACGCGGCCAGCGGCGCGACGGCGAAGGCCAGCACCCCCACCTCCATGCCCCGCCACCGCCAGAACGTTGCCGCCACGCCGATCCACGTGAGCGGAAAGAGCAGCATCGCGGCGAGTACCTTGATGCTCGCGAGCGCATCCTCCGCACCCTTGGCCAACCCCGTCGCGACGAACCCAACCGCCCGGTAAGCCGGATAGTGCACGACGACGCCGACCAGCGCGGCCGGCAGGAGCAGCACCAGTACGAGCGCCGCCCTGCCGACGTACCCGGTCACGCGGCCGAGCATGAAGCGGCCGGGCGTGAGCTGGTGCGGGTCGAGCCCCGCCGCGGAGAGCGCGGCTTCGTAACGATCGATCCGGGTCGTCAGAGCGGCGAATCGCTCGGGCCACTGGGCCCGCACGACGTCGTACCCTGCGAGGAGGCGGCGGCGCAGCGCGAACTCGTCCGCGAGGGACGGCGGACTCGCCGGCGCCTCGTCCTGCGCGCTCACGATGCGCTGCGCCCGGTCGACCAGCGCGTGCGCCTCCGCCTGCTCCGCCTGGAGCGTCACCGCGGCCAGCGCCTGCTCGATCCGGGCCGTCAGCTGGCGGACGGGCCCCGCGGGCGGCTCTTCACCCGGCCCGAGCGCGACCGGTTCGACCTCGAACGGCTCCCCGAAATACAGCAGCGCGGCGCTGCGGAACGTGCGCTTCGCCCGGTAGTACAGGCCCGCCGGCACGATCCGGATCGGGGACGACGCCGCGAGGCCGCCCGCGGCCCCCAAGGCGATCCGGGCCGCGCCCGTCTTCAACGGCCTGAGCTTGGGATCCGAGTGCGAGGCGCCCTCCGGGAAGATGGCGATCGCCCCGCCGCGGGTGAGCACGGCCCGCGCCGCGTCGAACGTCGCGCGGTTCTGCGCAGGGTCGGAGCCCGCGTCCTGACGCCGGTAGACCGGGATCGCCTCGAACGCGCGACAGAAGAATCCGATCACCGGCATCCGGAACAACGGGGCCTTGGCGAGGAGCGAGACGCGTCGCGGGGCGAGGCACAGAAGGAACGCGGGATCGATCAACCCGCTGGGGTGGTTCGGGACGAAGATCACCGGACCGCGTTGGGGCACGCGCTCGACGCCCGAGACTTCGATGCGGCGGAAGAAGATGCGCAGGATCAGCCCGAACAGCGCCCGGAAGAGCGGCCTCACGGCGACGGCTCGCCGCCAGCGCGTCCCCCCCGCCAGGCGGCGTAGGTCCAAACGATCCCTCCAATGAGCACGGCCAATGGAATGATCAGCACGGCCTCGCCCAGCGAGCGCGCGTCGGAGAGCACTCCGACGAGGGACGGAGAGGGGACGTCCCCCAGGAGGTGGATGGTGAAGATGCTCAGGGCCACCGCCGTGGCCCGCATGTGCGGGTCCACCACGTTGACTATCATCGAATTGATCGGGCCGGTGGAAGCGAACAGGCACAGCTCGGCCGCCACGATCGCCGTCCAATAGACGACGGGCTGTGGGGCGGCAAGCGCGACCAGCGTGAGCGGCGCTGCGACGAGCGTGACCGCCCCTGAGACCCAGAGGTACGCCTGCCGCGAGACACGAAGGAAATAGTCGCCGATCCAACCTCCGGCATACGTCCCGACGAATCCCGTGACCACCACGACCGCCCCGAACTGCACGGTCGCCTGCGCTTTCGGAATGCCGCGCGTGCGCTCGAGGAAGGCCGGCGTCCAGAAGGCCAGCGCGCCGATCGCAAACGTGTAGGCGGCGTAGCCCAAAACCGTGAGGACATACGGGCGGTTGCGAACCAGTGCGGCATAGGCGGCGCGGGCGGCGCTGCCGAGCGAGGATACGGCGCGGCGGCCGAAGGCGGGGCGATCAGCCGAGTCTTGGGCGCCCCGGGGCGGATCGTACAGCCGCAGGGCCAGCGCGGCGAGCACCAGTCCGGGCACGCCGGCGACGAAGAACGCCTGCCGCCACCCGAAGTAGCGGTCGACCAGACCGCCCACGATATATCCGAGCGCCGAGCCGATGGGGATCGCGGCGAAGAAGACTGCGAACACCCGACCGCGCCGCGCGCGCGGGAAGTAGTCGGCCAGGAGCGCCGGCGAGATCGTGCCGTACGCCGCCTCACCCACGCCCACGGCGGCTCGGGCGGCGAACAGCGACGCGTAGCTCGTCGCCAGGCCCGCGAGCGCCGTCGCCACGCTCCAGATCGCTACGCCGAGGCCGAGGAGGCGCGTCCGGGACCGGGCGTCGCCCAGTGAGCCGAACAGCGGCGCGGCGATCATGTAGACGATGATGAAGCCGGTCATGAGCGACCCGAGCTGCGTGTCCGAGAGCTGCAGCTCCGAATGCTTCATGCTCTCGGCGAGCGCGGCGACGATCCACCGGTCCAGGTAGTTGAACAGGTTGATCAGCGTGAGGACGGCAAGCGCTCTCCTGCCGAGGCGAGCGAACTCCGGCCCTACAAGTGGGCCTTCAGCCACGACGTGAACAACCCGTACAGGTTTTCCCGCGTGTTACCGCCGGTGATCGCGTGGGTCTTGTTCGGGTAGATCCGCATGTCGAACTGCTTGTTCGCGGCCTCGAGGCGCTCCACCAGGCGCTCGCTGTTCTGGAAGTGCACGTTATCGTCGCCGGTGCCGTGCACCAGCAGGAAGCTGCTCCTGAGGCTGTCGGCATAGGTGAGCGAGGCGCTCTCATCGTAGCCGGTCGGGTTCTCCTGAGGCGTGCGCATGTAGCGCTCGGTGTAGATCGTGTCGTAGAAGCGCCAATCCGTGACGGGCGCGACGGCCAGCGCGGCTTTGAACACACCCCCGCCCAGAAACACCGTGCGCGACGTCATGTACCCCCCGTAGCTCCACCCCCAAATGCCGATCCGATCGGCACTAACGAAGGCCTGCCGGGCAAACCAGCGCGCCGCGGCGATCTGGTCGGCCGACTCGTACCGGCCGAGGTGCAGGTAAGTCGCCTTCATGAACCTCGCGCCGCGGCCGCCGGTCCCGCGGTTGTCGACGCTCGCGACGAGATACCCGTCCTGCGCCAGCATCTGGTGCCAGAGGTACTGCGCGCCACCCCACGCGTCCGTGACGGTCTGAGAGCCCGGCCCCCCGTACACGAACATCAGCAACGGGTAGCGCTTGGACGGGTCGAAATCCCGCGGTTTGATGATCCAGGCGTTGAGCTCCACGCCGTCGGACATCGGGACCTTGAGGAACTCCGGTGCGCGAAGCCGCAGTGCGTCCACTTTGCGCACCAGCGCCAGGTTGCCCGCCAAGGGCCGGACCAACGTCCCGTCGGCACGCCGCAGCGTTTGCACGGGGGGCACACCGGCCCGCGAATAGGTGTCGACGTACAGCTTGAACGTGGGATCGAACGCAACGCCGTGCGTGCCCGGCTCCGTGGAAATCCGCGCCAGTCTGCTCCCGTCGAGACCGACGCGGAGCAGCGGCCGACCGAGCGGCCCGTCGATGGCAGCGGTGAAATACAGCACCTTGGACGGCTCATCCACACCCAGCAGCTCGAACACGTCCCACCCACCCGGCGTTACCCGCCGGACCAACGAGCCGTCTCGATTGAAGAGATAGACCTGGTCGTAGCCCTCCCGCTCGGAGACGAACAGGAATTGCCTGCCACCCGCGATCCAGCGGGGCTGGTTGGCGTCGACCCATGCCGAGTCGCCGTCGCTCATGATCACACGCGCCGCACCGGTCGTCGCGTCCGCCAGCAGCAGGTCGAGCCGGTTCTGGTGACGGTTGAGGCGCGTGAGCCAGACCTCGGTTGGCGAATCGGCGAAGTCCATCGCCGCGACGTACACGTCTTTGTCCGGGCCGAGGTCGACCCACGACGTGCGACCGGTCGCCAGCTCCGTCACGCCGATCTTCACCGTGGAGTTCGCCGCGCCCGCCTTGGGGTAGCGCACGGGCACCAGCGCCGGATAGAGCGAGTCATGGTCGATCAGGTAGAACGGTCGAATGGCCGACTGGTCGAGCCGCCAGAACGCGATACGCCGCCCGTCGGGACTCCAGCGGAAGGCGTCGCGCAGGTCGAGCTCCTCTTCGTACACCCAGTCGGAGGTGCCGTTGATGACGTTCTCGCTTCCGTCGGTGGTCAGCGCCGTCTCGGCGCCCGTGGTGAGGTCGGTCACGTAGAGGTTGTTGTCGCGGACGAAGCCGACCATGCGCCCGTCGGGCGAGAACTTGGCGAACTGCTGATAGCCGGGCCGGGCGCTCACGGGCACGAGGCGCTTCCCGGTGAAGTCCCACACGAAGAACGTCCCCTTGGTGTTCTGACGCCAGACGCGGGCCGAGTTGGTGAAGACGAGGAGCTTCGAGCCATCTGTCGAGAAGCGGTATTGCTCGATCGCGATGGGCTTCCCGCCCCCTGGCGGCACCAGGTCGGTGCCGCGGACCAGCAGCTGCTTCGTTCCCGAGAGGGCATCGACCCGATACAGATCGGTATTGCCCGTGGCGTCTTCCTCGATGGCCGTGTACGCTTTGCCGTCCTTCATCCAGGCGACCTCTACCAGGTCGCTCGCGTACTCGTGCGAGCCCCAGATGGCATGGACCGTGAGCGGCGGAGCCTGAACGCCCTGGGCGGCCAGGGGAAGAGGGTCCGCGAGGCGGATGACGACGCACACGGCGATGAACCGGCGAAGCGCGGCTGACACCATGATGGCACTCGGTGGGAGGTTTGGGGTGCCCCAAAGCTACCCGCCGACGCCCAACCTGGAAGATTGCACGGACGCGCCGCTTGGGAGCACGTTTCCTGCACGAATGGCGGGGTTGCGATGTTCACCAGTCCCGACAGCCGATCCAGTGCTGCGCGGGTGCTACGCTGTTGTGACCGTGCAACGATTCGCTCGGAGCCCCGGGACGGTGCAGCCTAGCGGAGCCGAACTCCCTCGCCTGAGTGCCGCGCACTGGCCGATCGGCGCCTACCGCCGGGAGCGTCTCCCTGAGCGGGTGCTGCAGTTCGGCACGGGCATGTTGCTGCGCGCCCTGTGCGTGGCGTCGGTGGACGCCGCGAACTCGGCGGGCGCCTTCGCCGGCCGCATCGCCGTCATCCAGAGCACGCCGCAGGGCCATGCACGCGCCATCAACACGCAGGACGGTCTGTTCACGCTGGTTGAGCGCGGGCTCGAGCGCGGAGCGCCGGTCGAGCGCACGCGCCTGATCGGCGCGATCTCGCGCGCCCTGGTGGCGGAAGCCGCCTGGCCCGCGGTGCGCGACGTGGTCGCGCGGCGGGAGCTGCAGGTGATCGTGAGCAACGTGACGGAGGCGGGATTTCGAGCGGACGCGAGCTTCCCTGCCAGACTGACGGACCTGCTGCATACGCGGTTCGTGCGCCTGCCCGATGGCCCGCCCGTGTACGTCATCCCCACCGAGCTGGTAGACGACAACGGGCCGCGTCTCGCCGCGATGGTCGACCGCTTGGCCGACGGACTCGAGCGCGGGCCTGAGTTCCGCCTGTGGCTCGGGGCCCGGGTGCGGTTCTGCTCCTCGCTCGTGGACCGGATCACGACGGGCACGCCGGCCCGGGACATCCGCGCGGCTCTCGAGCGGCGTCTCGGATACGCCGACGCTCTCCTCACGGTAACGGAGCCGCACTCCCTCTGGGCGATCGAGGCCGATCCGGCGGCATTGCGGGCGGCGTTCGCGATCGACGTCCTCCCCGAGTCGGTGATCATCGCGCCGGACATCGCTTTCTACCGGGAGCGCAAGCTGCGGCTCTTGAACGGCGCGCACACGGCGACGGCGCCGCTCGCACTTCTCGCAGGCGTGCGGACCGTGCGCGAGGCCGCCGAGCACCCGCGGCTGGGCGCCTTCCTGCGACACATCTTGTTCCAGGAGATCGTGCCCGCAACGGACCTCCCGGGCGACGCAGGCGTCGCGTTCGCGCAAACCGTGATCGATCGCTTTCGCAACCCGTGGCTCGATCACGAGTGGCGCGTGATCGCCGCGAATCAGACGGCGAAGCTGCGGCTCCGCGTGGTGCCGTCGCTCACAGGATTCGCCCGGAAGCGAGGAGCGGGGGGAATCGCGCCGCAGGGCTTGGCGCTGGGTCTAGCGGCCTACTTGCGTTGGGTCCGCTCGCACCCCGCCGGCGATGCCGATCTGCCGCTGATCGAGCGGCACTGGCGGACGGCGACCACACCGCAGGAACTGGTCGCCAGTGCCCTGGCCGACGCGGACGTGTGGGGCGTCGATCTCGCCGCGCTACCGGGACTCCCCGAGGCTACGACGCGCTGCCTCGTGGTGTTGGAGCGTGACGGCGTGGACGCGGCGCTCGATGCGCTGCCCGGCACGCCGGAGCACGCAGCCACGGGCCGCACCTGAATATGACCCTCACGGCCACGACCCTCCCCGGTCTCGATCCGCTGCTCCAGAGCGGCGTCATCGCGGTCGTTCGCGTGTCCGCGGCGGTCCGGTTGGGTCCCGCCGCGCGCGCGCTGGCGGCGGGCGGCGTGGGCGCCGTCGAGGTCACACTGACGACGCCGGGCGCGATCGACACGATCGCCGACCTCGCCTCCGATACCGGTCTCGCGGGGTGCGTCATCGGCGCCGGCACCGTGCTCGACGAGTCCGCGGCTCGCTACGTCATCGACGCCGGCGCGCGTTTCGTGGTGAGCCCCGTGCTCGATCCGGCCGTGATCCGCACGTGCCGCGACCGCGGCATCCCCTGCATGCCGGGAGCCCTGACCCCGACCGAGCTGCTCGAGGCGTGGCGTGCGGGCGCGCCGGTGATCAAGCTGTTCCCCGCCGCCGCGGTCGGTCCGAGTTACCTCCGCGACGTGCTCGCGCCGTTGCCGTTCCTGCGACTCGTCCCCTCGGGCGGCGTGTCGCTCGAGAACGCCGGCGAGTGGATCCGCGCCGGCGCCGCCGCAGTGAGCGTGGGAAGCGCGCTCGCCAGCGCCGCGCTCTTGACCGACGAATCGACGGCAGAGCTGACGGCGCGCGCCCGGTCATTCGTCGAGCGCGTCGCCCAGGCCCGGCGCCACCCGGGCCACGCGCAGTGACGCGGGCGGTTACGTTCGGCGAGCTGCTGTTGCGGCTCAGCCCACCGGGTGAGCAACGCCTGTTCGAGTCGAGCGACCTCGTGACCTGCTTCGGCGGCGCGGAAGCGAACGTCGCGGTCGCCCTGAGCCATTTCGGCGTGCCCTGCGCGTATGTCACGCGCGTGCCCGACAATCCCATCGGGGACGCCGGCGTCGCGGCGCTGGAGCGAGAAGGCGTCGGCACCGAATGGATCGTGCGCGGCGGCGAGCGCCTGGGCATCTACTTCGTCGAGCCGGGCGCCGATCTGCGCGCCATGCGCGTCGTGTACGATCGGGCGGGCTCGGCGTTCGCCCGGATCGAGCCGGGTGCCGTCGCTTGGCCTCGGGTACTCGCAGGCGCGGACTGGTTCCACACCTCGGGGATCACCCCCGCGCTGGGCGACGGCCCCGCCGCCACGCTCGCGGGCGCGATTGCCTGCGCGCGCGCCCAAGGCACGCGCGTCAGCTTCGACCTGAATTACCGCGAGGCGCTGTGGCGCGACCGCGATCCGCGCCCGATCGTCGAGCCCCTGGTGCGGCAGGCGCAGCTGCTCGTCGGCAATGCCGCCGCCCTGCGCGCCATGCTCGCGATCGACGCGGACGAGGGGTCGCTGGCGACGCGGGAGCGCGCGCGCGACCTGGCGGAGCGTCTCGCCGGTCGCTTCGGCGTCGAGCGCGTCGCGCTCACGCGACGTGAGATCCTCGGACCCCGACGACACGGCTGGAGCGCCGTGCTGTACGACGCGACGACCGGCTCGTTCGCACAGAGCCGGCGACACTGCGTGGAGGTCGTGGACCGGGTGGGCGGCGGCGACAGTTTTGCCGCGGCGCTCATCGCGCGGCTCGTGGGCGGGGACCCACCGCCTCAGGCGCTCGAGTTCGCCGTGGCGGCGAGCGCGTTGAAGCTCACCGTCCCCGGTGACTTCAGCCGCGCGAGCGTGCGGGAAGTCGAAGCCCTGCTCCGCACATGATCCCGACCTTTCGCTGGTTCGGCGCCGCCGACCCGATCCCACTCGCGCACATCCGACAGATCCCCGGCGTCACGGGCGTGGTCAGCGCGTTGTACGACGTGCCGGTGGGCGACGCCTGGAGCCGGGCGCGCCTCGGCACGCTCAAGGCTCAGATCGAGGACGCCGGACTCTGCTTCGCCGTCGTCGAGAGCATCGCGGTGCACGAGGACATCAAGCTGGGGCGTCCCGGGCGCGATCGGCTCATCGATCACTATAGCGCCAGCATCGCAAGCATGGGCGAGCTTGGCATTCCCGTCCTGTGTTACAACTTCATGCCGGTCTTCGACTGGACGCGCACCGACCTCGCGATGCGGCTGCCCGACGGGTCGACGGCGCTCGCGTACGACGACCGGGCGCTGGCCGCCATCGATTTGTCGCGCGGCACCGGGGAGCTCCCGGGCTGGGCCACGGCCTACCGGCCCGCCGAACTGCAAGGGCTGCTCGCCGCCTACCGCGACGTGGACGCGGAGCGGCTGTGGGACAACCTCGCCTATTTCCTGGAGCGCGTCGTGCCGGTGGCCGAGCGGGCCGGCGTCCGGCTCGCGATCCACCCCGACGATCCTCCCTGGCCCATCTTCGGACTGCCGCGGATCATCACCAATGGTCGAGCCTTGGAGCGCCTCGTGGCGCTGGTGGACAGCCCGGCGAATGGCGTGACGTTCTGCACCGGCTCGCTCGGCGCGAGCCCCGAGAACGATCTGCCGGCCATGGTGCGGCGGCTGGGGGGGCGCATTCACTTCGCCCATTGCCGCAATGTCCGGGTCACGGGGGAGCGGCGGTTTCACGAGACGGCCCATCCCTCCGCCTGCGGCAGCGTCGACCTGTTCGAAGTCCTCCGCGCCCTGAAGGAGGTGGGATTCACAGGCCCCATGCGTCCCGACCACGGCCGCATGATCTTCGGCGAGACGGGGCGCCCTGGATACGGGCTGTACGATCGAGCGCTCGGCGTGACGTACCTGCAGGGTCTGTGGGAGGCCCTCTCCCGGAGCGACGGGTGAGCGCGGCGGTCGCGCCCCGGCGAATTGGGTACCGATGGACGGTGTGCGCGCTGCTGTTCGCGGTCACCACCATCAACTATGTCGATCGTCAGGTGCTGGGCATTCTGGCGCCCACGCTGCAGCGCGAGCTCGGGTGGTCCGAGGCCGCGTACGGTGACGTGGTGTCGTGGTTCAGCCTGCCCTACGCCTTCGCCTTCCTCGCGGCGGGGCGGCTGTTCGACCGGATCGGCGTGCGACGCGGGTTCGCGGCAGCCGTGGTCGCCTGGAGCCTGGCGGCCATCGCGCACGCGTTCGCGCGCACGACGGCCCTGTTCTCCGCGGCGCGCGCCTTGCTGGGCGTGGCCGAGTCGGCAAACTTTCCCGGCGCCATCAAGGCTGTCGCCGAGTGGTTCCCCAAGAAGGAGCGGGCGCTCGCGACCGGCATCTTCAACGCGGGGACCAACACGGGTGCGATTATCACACCCCTCCTTGTCCCGTGGATCGCGCTCAGGTGGGGTTGGCAGTGGGCCTTCATCGCGACAGGCTCACTCGGGTTCGTGTGGCTGCTCCTCTGGCTCGCCGTGTACCGCAGTCCCGACGCGAACCCACGCGTCTCGAGCGAGGAGCTGGCACACATCCGCAGCGACCCGCCCGATCCCGAAAACGCCCGCGTGCCCTGGATCCGCCTCCTCAGCTTCAGGCAGACCTGGGCGGTCGCGGCCGGAAAGCTCTTGGCCGATCCGATCTGGTGGTTCTACCTGTACTGGCTCCCGAAATTCCTGGACGCCCGGTACGGGATCAAGCTGGCACAAGTGGCGCTCCCGCTCATCGTCGTGTACGTGGTGGCCGATGTCGGCTCGGTGGGCGGAGGGTGGCTTTCGAGCACGCTGATCAAGCGTGGCTGGACGGTCAATCGGGCGCGCAAGACCGCGATGCTCACGATGGCGCTGCTGATCGTGCCCACGGCCCTCGCCCCCCTGGCGGGAAGCCTGTGGGGGGCCGTGGCCATCGTGAGCGTGGCGGCTGCGGCGCACCAGGCCTGGTCCGCCAACGTGTATACGCTGGCGAGCGACATGTTTCCCCGGGCGGCGGTGGGATCGGTCGTGGGGATCGGCGCATTTGCCGGCGGCATCGGCGGCTGGGCGTTCCAGCGCGTCACCGGCCGGATTCTCGAGGCCAACGGCAACAACTACACGCCCATCTTCATCATCTGTGGGCTGGCCTACGTCTCGGGCTGGACCCTCATTCATGTCCTCGCCCCGCGGCTCGAGCCCGCGACCCTGGAAGAACCCGCCCGCGTGTGACCCTCCGCATCGGCATCCTCGGTGGCGGCAACATCAGCGGCACGCACGCGCGGGCGGTGCGGGAAACGCCGGGCGTGGAGCTCGTGGCGTGCTGGGGGCGCGACCCGGAGAAGACGGCCCAGATGGCTGCGCGCTATGGGGCGACGGCCTATCGCGATCTCGACCGCTTTCTCGGGCACCGGCCGATGGAGCTGGTGCTCGTGGGAACGCCCTCGGGGCTCCACGCCGAGCACGCTCGGGCGGCCGCGCGGCGGGGGTTGCACGTCCTGGTGGAGAAGCCGCTCGATATCACGACCCAGCGCATCGACACGCTGATCGAGGAGTGCGACCGGGCGGGCGTGAGATTGGGCGTGATCTTTCAGGACCGCGCCGCGCCCGACCTCGTCTGGCTGAAACAGCTCGTGGCGGGAGGGGCGCTGGGCACCGTGTTCCTGGCCTCGGCGCGGGTGAAGTGGCATCGCCCGCCGCAGTACTACGCCGGCTCGGACTGGCGCGGGACGTGGGCGTTGGACGGCGGAGGAGCGCTGGCGAATCAGGCGATTCATTCCCTCGATCTTCTGCTGTGGCTGCTGGGAGATGTGGAGCGCGTGTACGCGGCGACGCGCACCGCGGTGCACGCCATCGAGGTGGAAGACACGGCGGTGGCCGTCCTCGAGTTCGTGGGCGGCGCCGTGGCGACGGTGGCGGCCGCGACGTCCGCCTTCCCGGGCCTTCCGCGACGCGTCGAAATCACCGGGTCCGAGGGCACCGTCATCGTGGAGCAAGACCGCGTCGTGTCCGTGCAGCTCCGGACGCCGGTGCCCGGCCCGCCACTACAGGAGGACGGGGACGCGAATGCGAGCGCGACCTCCCCGGTTGTGGCGGATGTTCGTGGGCACCGGCGGGTGCTGGAGGACTTTCTGTCCGCCGTCCGCACGGGCGCGCCCCCCTTGTGCGACGGGCGCGACGGCCGGCGCTCGGTGGAGCTCGTCGAAGCGATGTATCGCTCGGCGCGTCTGGGAGCACCGGTGGCGGTGCGCTCGCTCTCCGTGGCGCAACCGTGACGGCGCGATCTCGCTCGCTCGGGCTCGATCGCTCGTTCGGGCGCCTCCTGCCACGGAGCGTCGCACGGGGCGCGATCGCCCGTCTCGGTCCCGCCCTGGCCCTCGTGGTGGTGGTCGCGGCGTTCGCGCTCCTCGCCGAGGCGCCGTCGCGATATCTCTCGCCCACCAATCTCCGCATCGTACTTTCCCAAACGGTGATCGTGGCCCTGGGGGCGATCGGGATGACGATCATCATCATCAGCGGCGGCATCGATCTGTCTGTGGGCGCCACGATCGCGTTGAGCGGCGTAGTGGCGGCGCTCGGAATCGGCGCCGACTGGCCCGTCCCGGCCGCAGCGACGGCCGCGGTGCTCGCCGGCGGATTGGTGGGGCTCACGAACGGCCTGCTCATCACGGGACTGCGCGTCGTGCCGTTCATCGCCACGCTGGGCATGCTCGGCGTCGCGCGCGGGGTCGCCAAGTGGCTGGCGCACGAGCAGACGGTCAACGTGCCCCCGACGTGGCTCAACGACCTGCTGGTCACGTTCCCGCGAGCCGCCTGGATGGTGCTCCCTCCGGGCGTCTGGATCACGCTGGCGCTGGCACTGCTCGCGGCGACCGTACTGCGCCGCACCGTGTTCGGGCGGCGGGTGTTCGCGGTCGGGTCCAACGAGCTGGCAGCACGCGCCTGCGGCATCGCCACGGACCGGCTCAAGATCATGATCTATGGCTCCGCTGGGCTCCTGTTCGGGTTGGCGGGCGTGATGCAGCTGTCTCGCCTCCGGCAAGGGGATCCCACCGTGGCGATCGGCACCGAGCTCGACGTCATTGCCGCCGTGGTGATCGGCGGCGGTAGCCTGCAGGGGGGCGAGGGGAGCGTGTTCGGCTCGGTGGTCGGAGCGCTGATCATGGCCTTCTTGCGCAACGGCTGCCAGCAGATGGGCTGGCCGAACTACATCCAGGAGATCATCATCGGCGCCATCATCGTGCTGGCGGTGGCGGCGGACCGGCTGCGCGCCGGCTGGGCGGCGGCATGATTGCGGATTTCGGATTGTGGATTGCGGAATGGAATGGCGGACGTCAAATCCGCAATCCGAAATCCGCAATCCGCAATCGGGGGGGGAGGCGGCGGTGCGGATAATCGACTCCCACGTGCACTTCTGGGACCCCGGCGGGATTCCCTACCCATGGCTCAGGAGCGTGCCGGCGCTCGATCGGGCCTTCCTTCCGTCCGACTACGCGGCCGCGACGGACGGGACCGCGATCACTCAGCTCGTATTCGTGGAGGGCAACTGCCGACCCGAGGAGGCACCGCGCGAGCTGGAGTGGGTCGAGCGGCTCGCGCAGGTCGAGCCGCGCATCGCCGGCGTCGTGGCCTTCGCCGATCTCACCGAGGGCCTCGGGACTCGGGGCTCGGGGCTCGAACGGACGCTGGATGAGCTGGCGAGCTCGCCCAAGGTCAAAGGCATTCGCCAGAACATCCAGGGGCAGCCGGCAGGCTTCGCGCTGCAGCCGGCGTTCGTGGAGGGAGTCCGCGCGGTCGGACGCCGGGGCCTCACGTTCGACCTCTGCGTGACGCACGAACAACTGCGAGAAGTCACGGACCTGGTCCGCCGCTGCGCCGACACCCGCTTCGTTCTCGACCACTGTGGCAAGCCCGCGATCCGGCATGGGCGGCTCGAGCCGTGGCGATCGGACATCGCCTGCCTCGCAGCCCAGGAGAACGTGTGCTGTAAGCTCTCGGGACTCCTCACCGAGGCGGAGCCGCAGGGCCGGCGCGACGAGGACCTCACCCCCTATGCGGCGTCGGTCGTCGAGTGCTTCGGAACCGAGCGCGTGCTGTACGGGAGCGACTGGCCCGTCCTCACCCTGGCCGGGAGCTGCGGTGACTGGTACGGGTTCGCCGAGCGCTTTACCGCCGGGTGGACGGCGGCGGAGCGGCGTCGTTTCTACGCCGACAACGCGATTCGCGTATACGGACTATGAACGAGATCGAGGGCAAGGTCGCGATCGTGACGGGCGGCGGCTCGGGGATCGGCCGGGCGATCGCCCTCCGCTTCGGGCAGGGAGGGGGCGGCGCCAGCGTGGCCGTGGTGGACATCGCGGCCCCCGCGGCGGAGGAGACGGTACGCGGCATCGAGGCGCGCGGCGCAACCGCCATCGCCGTCACCTGCGACGTGAGCCGGCCGGCCGACGTGGCGCGCGCGTTCCGGGCCGTCGCCGATCGGCTCGGACCGCCGGACATTTTGGTCAACAGCGCGGGAATCGCGCACGTGGGCAACGTGGAGCAGACGTCGGAGGAGGATTTGGATCGGCTGTACGCCGTGAACGTGAAAGGCGTCTTCAACTGTATGAAAGCCGTCGTGCCCGCGATGAAAGAACGCGGCGGCGTGATCCTCAACATCGCCTCGGTGGCCTCGACGGTCGGCATCGCGGACCGGTTCGCGTACTCGATGACCAAGGGTGCGGTGCTGACCATGACGTATTCGGTCGCCCGCGACTACGTCGCGCAGGGGATCCGCTGCAACGCGATCGCTCCGGGACGGGTCCACACCCCCTTCGTCGACGGGTACCTGGCGAAGAATTATCCGGGCCGGGAGCGGGAGATGTTCGAGCAGCTGTCGCGGACGCAGCCGATCGGTCGCATGGGCCAGCCGGAGGAGATTGCCCAGCTCGCGCTGTTTCTCTGCTCCGACGCCGCGGCGTTCATCACGGGCTCGAACTACGCCATCGACGGCGGCTTCGTGACGCTGAAGATGTAAGCCATGAAACTCATCCGATTCGGCCCACCGGGCCGAGAGCGGCCCGGCCTGATCCTGTCCGACGGCAGGCGCATCGATGCCTCAGGCGTGGGTGCCGATTACGACGAGGCGTTCTTCGCCTCGGGCGGTCTCGAGCGGCTCGCCCGCTGGCTCGCCCAGGACAGCGCGGCCGCGCCGGTCGTCCCGGAGGACGTGCGACTGGGGCCTCCGATCTCGCGGCCGAGCAAGATCGTGTGCGTCGGCCTCAATTACCGCGACCACGCCCGCGAGTCCGGGATGGCGATCCCCGATGAGCCGGTCCTGTTTTTCAAGGCCACGACGGCGATCGTCGGTCCGAACGACGACGTCATCATCCCGAAGAACGCCGCCAAGGTGGACTGGGAGGTGGAGCTGGCGGTCGTCATCGGCCGCCGGGCAGTGTACGTCGAGCGGGAGCGGGCACTGGCGCACGTGGCCGGATACTTGCTTCACAACGATTACTCGGAACGGGCCTTCCAACTCGAGCGGGGGGGGCAGTGGGTGAAGGGCAAGAGCTGTGACAGCTTCGCGCCGCTCGGACCGTTCCTCGCCACGCCGGACGAGGTCAGGGACGTACACGATCTCGAGCTATGGCTCAAGGTGAACGGCGAGACCAAGCAGTGCAGCTCGACCCGCGAGCTCATCTTCGACGTGCCGACGCTCGTGAGTTACATCAGTCAGTTCATGACGCTCCTGCCCGGCGACGTCATTTCCACCGGCACACCTCGGGGCGTGGGACTGGGCCAGACTCCGCCGCGCTACCTCGTCGCTGGCGACGAGGTGGAGCTCGGTATCGAGGGACTGGGCACCGCGCGCCAGCGCCTCCGTGCCTACCGCTAGGAAGCCCCTGGAGGGCAAGGCGGCGGTCATCACCGGCGCCGGCAGCGGCATCGGGCGGGCCAGCGCCCTGCGCTTCGCGCAGGAAGGCGCACGCCTGGTGCTGGCGGACCTGCACGATGCCGAGGGGGACGGCGTGGTGCGGGCAATCGCGCAGGCGGGCGGCGCGGCGTGCTTCGTCCACACCGACGTGAGCCGCCGCGCCGACAACGAGCGGATGATCGACGTGTGTGTCGAGCAGTACGGCCGGCTCGACATCCTGTTCTGCAATGCCGGTGTCAACCTGCCCAAGCTGCTGCCGCACAGCTCCGACGCGGAGATCGACCACCTCCTGGCCGTGAACGTGACGGGACCGCTCTACGCCGCCCGGCACGCCATTCCGATCATGCTCGGGCAGCCCGAAGGCGGCGTGCTGCTCTTCACGGCGAGCAAGACGGGTCTCGTGGCGCAGACCGATTCGCCGGTGTACTGCGCTTCGAAGGGCGCCGTCGTGATGCTGGCCAAAGCCCTGGCGCTCGACTATGCCGCCCCCGCCCGAGGGGGGGGCGGGGGGGGCATCCGCGTGAACGCCCTCTGCCCGGGAATCATCGACACGCCGATGCTGCGCGACTTCGCGGACGCCATGCCCGATCCCGACGCCGCCTGGGCGGCGTACGCCGCCGCGCAGCCGCTGGGACGCCTGGGCACGCCCGAGGAGTGCGCCGCCGCCGCGCTGTGGCTCGTCTCCCCCGAGGCCTCCTTCGTCACCGGCGTCGCGCTGCCCGTCGACGGCGGCTTCACGGCGATGTGACCATGCCGAGCACCATCACCCAGATAGACGCCCTGGATATCCGGTTCCCAACGTCACGGGAGCGGGACGGCTCCGACGCGATGAGCCCGGACCCCGACTACTCCGCGGCGTACGCCATCCTGCGCACCGACCGCCCTGACGGCCTGGAAGGCCACGGCCTCACGTTCACCGCCGGGCGGGGCAACGAGCTATGTGTCGCCGCCATCCGTTCGCTCGCGCCACTCGTGCGAGGTCTCACGCTCGAGGAGATCAAGGCCGACATGGGCCGCTTCTGGCGGCGGCTGGCGAGCGATTCCCAGATGCGGTGGGTGGGACCCGAGAAGGGGGTACTCCACCTCGCAACAGCCGCCCTGGTGAACGCGGTCTGGGACCTCTACGCCAAAGTGGAGGGCAAGCCGCTGTGGCAGTTGCTCGGCGGACTCACTCCCGAGGAGCTGGTGCACTGCATCGACTTCCGCTACATGACGGACGCGCTGACCCCGGTGGAGGCACTCGCGATCCTGAGCAAACGGGAGCCGACGCGCGCTGAGCGAGCGGCCGAGCTCCAACGCACCGGCTACCCGGCCTATACCACGTCGGCCGGCTGGCTCGGCTATCCCGACGACAAGATCAGCCGCCTCTGCCGCGAGGGCCTGAAGCGCGGATGGTCGCACTTCAAAATCAAAGTGGGGCGCGACCTGGCCGACGACCTCCGGCGCGCGGCGCTCGTCCGCCGGGAGATCGGGCCCGACCGGAAGCTCATGCTCGACGCCAACCAGGTGTGGGACGTGGGCGAGGCGATCGCCTGGATGCGCGAGCTGGCGCGGTTCAATCCCTGGTGGATCGAGGAGCCGACCAGCCCGGACGACGTATTGGGTCACGCCACCATCGCGCGGGCCATCGCGCCGATCGGCGTCGCGACCGGAGAGCAGTGTCACAACCGCGTCATGTTCAAGCAGCTCATGCAAGCCGGTGCGATCCGCTTCTGCCAGATCGATAGTTGCCGGCTGGGCGGGGTCAACGAGGTCCTGGCCGTGCTGCTGCTCGCCGCGAAGTTCGGCATCCCTGTCTGCCCACATGCCGGCGGCGTGGGCCTGTGCGAGTACGTGCAGCACCTCGCGATGTTCGATTACATCTGCGTCAGTGCGTCGCTCGAAGATCGCGTCGTCGAGTACGTGGACCACCTGCACGAGCATTTCGTGGACCCGGTCGTGATTCGCGACGGCCATTACATGCCGCCCACGGCGCCGGGCTACAGCATCACGATGAAGCCCGAGAGTCTGGCGCGGTACGCGTTCCCGGACGGCGAGGCGTGGTCATCATGACGCGCGGCGGTTGGAGGAGGTTATGGAGGTTGGGGGAGGCTATGCCGTCCGCGAACCGGCACAACCTCCCGAACCTCCCCCAACCTCCCCAACCTCCCCTAACCCCCGGAGGTGTATGTCGCTCTGCCACCTAGTCGCCATCGCAGCACTCATGCAAGCTCCTACCCCGGAGACGCCCGCCCAGCGCGACGCCCGCATGGGCTGGTGGCGCGACGCGCGCTTCGGGATGTTCATCCACTGGGGCGCCTACGCCGTCGCCGCCGGCACGCACAAGGGGGAGCGCATTCCCGGCATCGGGGAGTGGATCATGAGCCGGGCACACGTCCCGATCCCGGACTACGAGGAGTACGTCCACCGCTTCAACCCCACGCGGTTCGACGCTGACGAGTGGGCGCGTATCGCCAAGGACGCGGGGATGAAGTACATCATCATCACGTCCAAGCATCACGACGGCTTCGCCATCTTCGATTCGAAGGTGTCGCGCTACGACATCGTCGACGCCGCGCCGTACCACCGGGACGCGCTCAAGGCCCTAGCGCAAGCGGCCCACCGCGCCGGGCTCAGGTTCGGCGTGTACTACTCGATCATGGACTGGCATCACCCCGACGCCCAGGGCCCGAACTTCCCCGACTACAACTCGCGCACGTACACCAATCCCGACTTCGGTCGCTACGTCGAGACCTACATGAAGCCGCAGCTCAAGGAGCTGCTCACCCAGTACCCCGAGATCGACGTGCTCTGGTTCGACGGCGAGTGGATCGCGGACTGGACGGACGAGCGGGGGCGGGATCTCTACAACTACGTGCGCGCAATCCGCCCAAGCCTGCTCGTGAACAACCGGGTGGGCCACTCGCGCCAGGGCCTGAGTGGGCTCAACAAGCAAGGCCAGGTCGATCTCGGCGACTTCGGTACCCCCGAGCAGCAGGTGCCGCCCGAGGGGCTCCCCGGCGTCGATTGGGAAACGTGCATGACCATGAACGACACCTGGGGATTCAAGTCCTACGACGACGACTGGAAGGACACGCGGACGCTCGTCCGTACCCTGATCGACGTGGCCTCCAAGGGCGGCAACTTCCTCCTCAACGTGGGCCCCACGGCCGACGGGGTCATTCCCGCACCCATCGTGTCGCGTCTCCACGAAATGGGCGAGTGGCTGAAAGGCAACGCCGAGGCGATCTACGGCACCACCGTGAGCCCGTACGGCATGCCGGCGTGGGGCCGCTACACCGCCAAGCAAGGAAGAGTCTACGCCCACGTCTTCGATTGGCCGAAAGACGGTCGGCTGGCGCTGACGGGGATGAAAGAGAAGCCGGTGCGCGCGTACCTCGTCGCCGACGGGAAGTCGCTCACCGTCGAGCAGGCGGACTCCGGGCTGGTGGTGCAGCTCCCCCGCGTGCCACCGAGCACCATCGCGTCGGTGGTCGTACTGCTGGTTCCATGAGGGCCGCCGTCCTGGTCCAGCCCGGCCAGATCGAGCTTCGGGACGTTCCCTGCCCCGCTCCAGGACCGCGCGACGTCCTGGTGCGTGTGACGGCGGTCGGGCTGTGCGGCACGGATCTCCATATTTTCGCGGGGCACGTCAATTACAACCGCGACCGCCGGGGGCGGGCGATCCCCCTGCGGGACGAAGCGCAAGTCCTCGGGCACGAGATCGCGGGTGTCGTGGAAGAGGCGGGTGGCGCCGTGGACGACCTCGGCGCCGGTGACCGCGTGGTGGTCGACCAGGGGAGAAACTGCGTGAGCGCAGCGCGCTCGCCCGCGTGCGAGTACTGCGCGAGCGGAGACTCGCACCAGTGCGAGTTCTACCGCGAGCACGGCATCACCGGTCTTCCGGGCGGATTCGCCGAGTACCTGACCATCCCGGCGGTCAACGCCGTCCGCACCGACGCCGATCTGGATGCCGCCACCGCCGCCCTGACGGAGCCGTTGGGCTGCGTTGTCCATTCGGCCGACGTGCTGCTCCGCACGCCGGCGCGCTACGCGCTGGAGGGCGGCAGGGGCACCGGCGGCAAGGTTCGCCACGCGGTGATCTGCGGCGCCGGTCCCGCTGGTCTGCTCTGGGTGCAATATCTGCGCAACGTGCTCGGCTACGACGGATTGCTGCTTGTGAGCGAGCCCGCCGCCGTCAAGCGCGCGCTCGCGGAGCGCTTCGGAGCGGACACGATCGACCCCGGCGCCAGCGACCCCGCGGAGGTCGTGCATGAGCGAACGCACGGACGCGGCGCGGAGCTCCTCATCGAGGCCACGGGGTCCGGGCGGGCGTTCGCGGCCATCCCGGGGCTGGTCCGGAAGCAGGCCACCGTCGTCCTCTACGGACATGGCCACGCGGGCGTGGACCTGAGCGTCCTGAGCCCACTCCAGTTCCTCGAGCCGACGCTGCTCACACCGGTCGGCGCCTCGGGAGGGTTCGAGCGCGACGGCCGGCCGTCCACGTATGTCCGCGCCCTACGGTTGATCGAGCGCGGGCAGGTGGACGTCGCACCCTTGATCACGCACCGCTATCCGTCGCTCGACGCCGTGCCGCGCGCCTTCGCGGGCGAACACAGCGCGGCCGATTACGTGAAGGGCGTCCTCACATGCGCGTCTCGCTGTTCGTGACCTGTCTGGCCGACCAGCTGTGGCCATCGGCGGGGGTCGGGGCGGTCGCGGTGCTGCGGCGATTGGGGTGTACGGTGGACTTCGACGAGCGCCAGACGTGCTGCGGGCAGCCGGCGTTCAACACCGGCTACCGCCCGGCCGCACGCGCGCTGGCCCGGCGGCAAATCGAGATCTTCGAATCGAGCGCGGCCGACGCGATCGTGAGCCCGTCGGGCTCGTGCACGGCGATGGTGCACCATTACGACCAGTTGTTCGACGATGCGAGCTGGCGGGCGCGGGCGAAGGGCGTGGCGGAGCGGACGCACGAGCTCAGCTCGTTCCTGGTGAACCGGTTGGGCGTGGAGGACGTGGGCGCGACCTTCTCCGCGCGGCTCACCTGGCACGACGCCTGTCATGGCCTGCGGGACCTGGGGATCAAGCACGAGCCGCGCCGCCTGCTGCGCCACGTGCAGGGAGCGGAGCTGGTCGAGCTGCCTCCCCCGGGCGCCGAGACGTGTTGCGGCTTCGGCGGAACGTTTTCGGTGAAGTACCCGGAGATCTCCGTGGCCATGCTCGACGAGAAGGTGGACGCCATCGAACGGGCCGGCGTGGACGCCGTGGTGTCCGGCGACGTGAGCTGTTTGATGCAGATTGCGGGCCGGTTGTCGCGCCGGGGATCGACCGTCCGCGCCCTGCACCTGGCGGACGTGTTGGCGTCCACATGAGCTTCGACCGCGACGCACGCGCGGCGCTGGCGGACGGCCAGCTGCGCGGCGCATTGCGCCAGGCGACGACGCTGTTCGGCGAGCGGCGGCGCGCGGCCCTCGCCACGGTGCCGGATTGGGAGAACGCCCGCGACCGGGCCCGCGCGATCAAGGACGAGACGCTCGAGCATCTCGATCGCTACCTCGAGGAATTCGTGGCCAACGCCGAGCGCGCCGGCGCGCAGGTGCACTGGGCGCGCGATGCCGCGGAAGCGTGCGACATCATCGGCGGGATCGCCGAGCGGCGTGGCGCCAGGACCGTGGTCAAGAGCAAGAGCATGGCCTCGGAGGAGATCCACCTGAACGCCGCCCTCGCCCGCCGTGGCATCGAGCCGGTGGAAACCGACCTGGGAGAGTACATCGTCCAGCTCGCCGGCGAGACGCCGTCGCACATCGTGGTTCCCGCCATCCACAAGACCAAGGCCCAGATCGCCGCGCTGTTCGCGGACAAGCTCGGGATCGCGCTCTCCGGCGACGTCGCGACCCTGACGGCCGCGGCCCGCAGCGCGTTGCGCCGCCGCTTCGCCGAGGCGGAGCTGGGGATCTCGGGCGTGAACTTCGCCGTCGCCGAAACTGGCACGATCCTCATCCTCGAGAACGAGGGCAACGCGCGCCTCACGACGAGTCTCCCGCGCACGCACGTCGCGCTCATGGGGATCGAGAAGGTAATCCCGCGCTTCGCGGACCTGGACGTGTTTCTGCAGCTGCTCCCCCGATCCGGGACCGGCCAGGTGCTCACGGCGTATCAGTCGCTCCTCACTGGCACGAAGCGCAGACCGGAAGACGAGGGACCCGAGGAGCTGCACATCGTGCTGCTGGACAACGGCCGCTCGCGCATGCTGGCTTCGGCGGTCACCCGACAAGCGCTCGCCTGTATACGGTGCGGCGCGTGCCTCAACGCCTGTCCGGTGTATCGTCAGATCGGCGGCCATGCTTACGGGTCGGTCTATCCCGGTCCCATCGGCGCGGTGCTGAGCCCCCAGCTGTTCGGACTCGCGCGCTCGGCTGCCCTCCCCTATGCGTCGAGTCTGTGTGGGGCTTGCCGGGATGTCTGTCCCGTCAAGATCGACATCCCGGCGCTGCTGCTTCATCTGCGCGGCCAAGTGGTCGAGCGGGGCGCGGGCAAGTCGCGCGTGCTCGAGCGCCTGGCGTTTCGCGCTTACGCGGCCGTGATGCAGCGGCCGCGCGTGTTCGAGTGGCTGGTGGGCGTCGTCCGCCGGCTGCGCATCATGCCACCGCTCGCGGCGTGGACCAAGTGGCGCGATCTCCGGCCCCTCGCGCCGCGCAGCTTTCGCGAGCAGTGGCGGGCCGGTTTGCGCGATCAGGGAGACGCTGATGCGTAGCGGCGACGCGCGCGCACAGATTCTCCGCGTGATCCGCGAGAACTTGGCCCAGAGCCTGGAGTCCTTACCCCCTCGCCACCTCTCGGCTCCAGGGTCCTCACCCACTGCCTCCCTCTCGGTGCCAGAGTCCTCACCCCCTGTCCCCCTCTCCGTTCCGGAGAGGGGGGACGTTGTCACACACTTCACAGAGCAGCTGACGGCCGTCGGCGCCCTGTGCACCACCGTACGGAGCGAAGCCGACGCCGTGGACGCGCTTACCCGGATCCTGACGGATGCCGGTGTCCGGCGCGTGGTCGGCTCGGACGCGCCAGTGGTTCAACGGATCCTTCAAGCCGTGGGGAATGGCATCGCGATCGATCGGCTCGAGCAACTGTCGCGCGACGACCTGTTCGCCTGCGACGCCGGCGTCACGACCGCGCAGTGGGGGATCGCGGAGACCGGTACGCTCGTCTTGGAATCTGCTCGCGAACGGAGCCGGCTCCTGTCACTCGTCCCGCCGATTCACGTGGCTCTGCTGTCCACGCGGTGCATCTGTGAGTCGCTAGGCGACGCGCTCGCCCGTGTGAGCACTTCCAGCCACGCGATCACGTTCATCACCGGACCGTCACGCACCTCCGACATCGAGCTGACCCTGGTGGTGGGGGTGCACGGTCCCCAGACAGTCCACGTACTCCTCATGGAGGAATCATGACGTCGAAGCTGCCGTTAATCCTCGTCGCCGCCCTTGTGATCTGCGGGTGCGGTGGGTCCGGCGCCGGGCGGCGCGGCTCCCGCGCCGATGCCGGGCGGCAGCTCAGGATCGCCGTGATCCCCAAGGGCACGACCCACGAGTTCTGGAAGAGCATCCATGCCGGGGCGATCCAGGCGTCGCGCGAGCTTACCGACCAGGGCACCCCGGTCGACATCATCTGGAAGGGGCCGCTGCGCGAGGACGATCGCGAGCAGCAGATCCAGGTCGTGGAGGGCTTCCTCAGCCAGGGTGTGCAGGGCATCGTGCTCGCGCCGCTCGACAGCCGCGCGCTGGTCCGTCCGGTCGAAGAGGCCCGGCGCGCCGGGGTCTCCACGGTGGTCATCGATTCGAGGCTCGAGTCGGACTCAATCGTCAGCTTCGTGGCCACCGACAACCACAAGGGTGGGCAGCTGGCAGCGGGCCGGCTGGGTGAGCTGCTCGGCGGGAAGGGCAAGGTGCTGCTGCTGCGCTACGCCGAGGGATCGGCCAGCACGACGGAGCGGGAGCGGGGGTTTCTGGAGGAGTTGCACGCCCGTTACCCCGGGGTCGCGCTCGTCTCGGCCGACCAGTACGCCGGGCCCACGCGCGAAACGGCCAAGCGCGCTTCGGAGAACCTGCTCAACCGCTACAGCGGCGAAGTACAGGGCATCTTCACCCCCAACGAATCCTCGACGGTCGGGATGCTGCTCGCCCTCCAGGATATCGGCCTCGCGGGCAAGGTCCGATTCATCGGCTTCGATGCCGCCGCGACACTGATCGACGCGGTCCGCACGCGACAGCTCGACGGCGTCGTGGTGCAGAATCCGATGCGCATGGGATACCTCGGCGTCAAGACGATGGCCGATCACCTCCTCGGCAAGCCGGTCGAGCCGCTGGTCGACACGGGTGTCATGCTGGTCACGGCGGCGAACCTCGATTCCACAGCCACGCAAGCGTTCGTGAACCCGCCGGTCGCGCGCTATCTCAACGAGCCATGAGTATGGGAGCCGGGCGGGGGCCGGTGCTCGAGCTGCGCGACCTCGCGAAGCGGTTCGGCGCGACGGTGGCCCTGGACGGGGTGGACCTCGAGCTTCGCGCCGGCGAGGTGCACGCCTTGGTCGGAGAGAACGGCGCCGGCAAGAGCACCCTCATGAACATCGTCGCGGGGGCGCTGCGTCCCGATCGGGGCGAGATGCACGTCGACGGCCGGTCGTACGGTCCGCGTACGCCGCTCGAGGCGCGACGACGCGGCGTCGCGCTCATCCATCAGGAGCTGTCCCTGTGCCCGCACCTCTCGGTGACGGAGAACATTCTGCTCGGCGCCGAGCCGGCACGCTGGGGGTGGCTCGACGCGCCGGCGGCGCGGCGGCGGGCGCAGGCCCTCCTGGCCCACTTCGACCATCCCGACCTGGACCCCGCCGCCCGCGTAAGCGACCTGCCGCTGGCCGCGCGGCAGGTCGTGGAGATCTGCCGAGCGCTCGCGGCGGATGCCCGCATTCTCTTGATGGACGAGCCGACCAGCAGCTTCCAGCGTGCCGAGATCGACCGGCTGTTCGCGCTGATCCGGCGACTCGCGGCCCAGGGGATCGCGGTGATCTACATCAGCCACTTCCTGGAAGAGGTCCGGGAGATCGCCGAGCGCTACACCGTGCTGCGCGACGGCAAGAGCGTCGACAGCGGGAGCCTCGCGGACACGAGCACGGCCCGTTTGATCGAGCAGATGGTGGGGCGGCCGGTGGCGGGGCTCTTTCCCGAGCGCGCACCCGCAGGAGGGGAGGAGGTCGTCCTCGCCGTGCACGACATCGCCGCTCCGCCGGCTCTGGTGCACGCCAGCTTCGAGCTACGAAGCGGCGAGATCCTCGGGATCGCCGGGCTCGCAGGGTCGGGGCGGACCGAGCTCGTGCGCGCCCTGTTCGGGCTCGACCGGGCGGCCTCCGGCCGGATCGCGATTCGGAACCGCGCACTCGCCGCGGTGGGGGCGTCCCCTGCACAGCGGCTCGACCAGGGGTTCGGGTACCTGAGTGAGGATCGCGCCCGCGAGGGCCTCGCGCTGCCGCTCTCCGTCGCCGACAACCTCACCGCGACCCGTCTGTCCGCTTGTTCGAGGGTGTGGGGCTGGCTCGATCTCGCCCGGCAAGGCGCGGCGGCCGGCGCGTGGATCGACGCGCTCCACGTTCGGGCGGCGTCGCCGTGGCAGCCCGTGCGCGCGCTCTCGGGGGGGAATCAGCAGAAGGTCGCGATCGGCAGGCTCCTGTTCCAGGACGCCGACGTGCTCCTCCTGGACGAGCCGACGCGAGGGATCGATGTCGGCAGCCGGGCGCAGATCTACGAGACCATCGTGCGCTCGGCCGCGGCGGGGAAAGCGGTGCTGCTCGTGAGCTCCTACCTGCCCGAGCTGTTCGGCCTGTGCCACCGGCTGGCGGTGATGAGCCGGGGGCGGCTCTCCGCGGCCCGCCCGATCGGGGAGTGGACGCCGGAGAGTGTACTGGCAACGGCCATCGGGGGCGCGACGTGAGGGGAGCAACCGGGCTACTGGCGGGGCTCCGGGTATAGCAATCGGGCTCGATGAGATAGAACCACGTCTCCCGGAAGCCTACGTAGCAGCTCCCCGTAGCGCGCGCTCCCGTCCGCATAGGCGACTCCGGCCCGCTCGAGCAGCAGCACCGCCCAATCCGGCTCGGGCGGCGTGATCTCTTGGCCGGGCCACTTGAGGACTGTGTCGGCGTAGGGCACGACGTAGTCGAGCGCCTTGCGGATGCTCCCTTCCCCTCCAGGCGCCTCGTAGGACCAGAGGTCCACGCCTACCTGACGCCCCAGCTCCGCCAGCCGGCACAGCCCCTCGAGGTTCATCGCGCTATACGAGAGCGAGCGGGTGCGGACCAGCTCGAAGGGCTGCCGGCCGTCGCGCGTGACCTGGGCGCCGATGCGCCTGGTCTTGCTCGCCTCGAGCGTGGAGCGCGCGAGCCCGGTGTCGCCGGTGAAGAGCGCGAGTGCCGTGACCTGCGCGTCGTACCAAGTGCCGTGATTGTTGCGCGCGCTTTGCTCGGCCTTCCCGATGTCACTGGCTCGCAGCCACTGGAGGTAGGCGGACATCCAGGCGCGCATCCCCTGCGCGTCTGCGTCCTTCCAGCTCGGCGAGCGCTCGAGCATGCCCATCGCGTCGACCAGACCAACGAACGAGCGCGTTTCGATGATTCCCGCGGCGCGGCCTTCGGTCACACCGGGAATCCGCTGGCCGTACCGGAGGTGCGGGTTCATGCGCGTGGCGGGGTCGAGAAACCACACGCGCAGGAGCAGCGCGGCACGGTCCGCGTACCGCTCGTCGCCGGTGAAGTAGTAGGCGAGTCCCAGCGTGCTGACGGCGCCGGTCAGCGCGGCGAGTCGCGGGGCGTCGTAGCCGGTCCGGATTTCCGGGTTTCGCTCGCCGTCGCGGCGGATGTAGGGGAGGCCGTTCGGCTTGGTCGAGTCCGGCCACCAGTACGGGCCCATGCTCACATAGTCGTGCTTGTCGCCGCTCGGCGGCGTGCGCTGCTTGTCCATCACCGAGAACGGCCCCGCCTTGAGCGCCGCGTCGGCCTCCCGCACGAGCCGGTCGTAGGCCGGACGGGCACCCGAGTCGCCGGCCACGAGCTGTAGCTTCGCCCGCTCCAGCGCGTCCGCGCGTAGCGAGTACACCCGGGGCCGGGCGGCGGGCGCGGCCCGGAGGGGTGATTGCGCCGCGGCGCCGCTGGGCTGGAGGCCGAGGCCGCATAGGAGGAGAACGGACAGGTGCGGCGAGACGCGGGTAAACCCGCGGCTCGGCAGTGCCCGTGCCGGTCCAACGTTCCTGGCAGCACATGGTGGTGCGTCCCCGCGCCCTCGTTGGAACGGCACCCGTAAACGGGCGCGCTCGGGTCGAACATCACGCCGGTTCACCGGCACCGCCGAGTCGCGGGTTGAGCCGCGGACTCGCGTCCGCGCGCCGAGGTATTGCCTCTCATTGGATCGGCCGACCGGCTGCGAAGTCGAACAGCGTCAGGCGCCGCAGCTGGTAGTACGCCCGCCAATAGCTGCGGAGCGCCTGCACGAACTGGGTCAGCGCCTGGTCCTTCTCGGTCTGGGCGATGTACAGGTTGTCGATGGTGATCCGCCCGATCACGTAGCGGTTGTAGGCTACCTCGAAGCGCTTCCCGGCCACGGTGTCGGCCTTCGCGCGCAGCGCCACATCGCGACGCGCCTGGGACAGCTCGAGCGCCGCAAAGTGTGCCTCGTGAGCCGTCTCGTCCACAGTCGCCCGCGTCTGGGTCTCCACTCGCTCGCGATCGGCCTCGGCGGCCTGCACGCCCTCCCGATGCGCCCCCCACTGCATCAGCGGGAGCTGCAGGGACACCGAGAACTGGCGCGCCTCGAGGAGATCGCGATACACGAGACTCGCCGCCGGGGCCGTCGCGTTGAGCCCGTAGCTCGCCTGCACCGTCGCGCCGATCCCCGTCGCGAGCTTGGCGTCGGTCACGCGCCGCCGGGCCTGCACCTCCTGCCATTCGACATCGCTCACCAGCGCGCGATTCCGGATCGCCGCGGCGACGGCGGCCGCGGTATCGACCTCGAACTCCGGGACGGTCCGCGGCACGGCGATGTCGAGTGACGCGCCCGCCGGCACGGCCAACGCGAGTCGGAGCGCGGCCGTGGAACGGTCGTACTCGAGCCGCGCCCCTTCGAGCGTGGTGCGGGCCCGCAGCAGGGCCAGCTCGCTCTGCAGCAGGTCGTTCTCGCCGATCTTGCCGACTTCGAAGCGGCCGGTGTTCAGCCGATAGAGTGTGTCATTCACGGCGGCATTCGTGACGGCGTTGTCGAGCGCGACGCGTGCGGCGTAGACGTCGAAGAACAGATCGGTGGTCCGGAGCGCGATATCCTCCAACGTCTCGAGGTACAGCCCCTCGTTCCGATCCGCGAGCGCGGCCTGCTCGCGTCGGTCCCATGCCATGACGTTGGGCCGGAGAATGTCCTGTCGCAGGCCGATCGTGACCGGCGCGGACGACCACGACTCCAACGACTGCTGGCCGCTCACCGTGAGCCGCGCGAGCGCCGACGAGATGAACAGGTCTCCCCCGGTGACGGGCAGTTTTTGGGAAAGCTCCAGGTTGAGCATCGCGTTGGTCTGCTGCTGCGGCCGGAACAGCGTGCTGCCGTCGGGCTGCAGAACGGGAATGATCGACCGATTGTAGTCGTAGGTCGGCACCACACTGCCGAGCGACAGCTGGGGTAAGAGTCGCGACCGGAAGGCCTGATTGCGGTAGCGCGACACGTCGCGCGCCGCTCTTGCCGTCCGCGCCGCGGGGCCACCCGTGCGCGCCAGGTCGACCGCCTGCTCCAGCGTGAGCGGTTGCTGGGCGCCGGCTGGGGGGGGCGGCGCGACGAGAACCAGGGAGGCAGCATGGATGCCCGCGAAGCGCTCGATGCTCGCGGAGAGGATCGACCCGACGATGATGCCGGCCACGCCCCCGGCGACGCTGATGAGGACGGCCTCACTGAGGAATTGCAGCAGGATGTCGCGCTCGGTGGCCCCGACCGCCCGGCGCACACCGATCTCCCGGATGCGCTCCAGCACCGAGGCGAGCATGATGTTCATGATGCCGATGCCGCCGACCAGCAAGGAGATCGACGCGATCGCCCCGAGGACGACGTTGAAGATCGCCTTGGTGCGCTGCTCCTGGCGGAGCAGCATCTCGGGCACGGTGATCTCGAAGTCCACGACCGTGTTGTGTCGCCGGGCGAGCATTCGCTGCGTCACGTCGGCCACCCCCGGCACGAGCTTGGAGTCGGACACATGGGCGACGATCCGGTCGACCTGGTTGCGGTTGGTGCGCTCCTGTCGCTGCTCCTCGCTCTCGGAGCTCGAGTCGGCGGTCACGACGGTCGCGGAGCGCGCCGCGCGCTCGATGTCGCGCTGCGTGACCTCGGCGCGGTTCCGGAACCGGAGCAGCATGGTCCGCACGGGCGTGTACACATCCAGATTCGCGTCGCGGATGCCGAGGCGCTGGACGGCCTGACGACTCACGCGTCGATCCGCCAGCACGCCGACTACGGTCAGCCACGTGCTGCCGACCTTGAGGGAGCTCCCGAGGGGGTCGTCCGTCGTAAAGAAGCGGGCGCGCACGCCGTCGCCGATGATGGCGACGGGGAGGCCGCGCTCCACCTGGAGCGGGGTGAACCACGCGCCCCTGGCGAGCGCCACGTTGGTCAGCCGGAAGTACGTCGTATCCACGCCGACCACCCTCCCCGAGCGGTGCCGTCCCTCGCGCGTGAGGGTCGTGTTCACTACGATCTCCGCGCTCGTCACGTCCACCGCGGGAATCACCCGCGCGATCGCCTGCGCATCGGCATACGTGAGGCCCGGCGAGAATTTCTTCACCTCCTTGGTCGGCTCGACCTCGACCGGGCCTTCCTTCTGCTCGACGAGGGGCGTGATCACCACGTTGTTGGAGCCGAGCAGGCGGAGCTGCGCCAGGATCTCCTGCTCGGCTCCCTTGCCGATGGCGAGCATGGCGATGACCGACGCGACCCCGAACAGGATACCGAGCGAGGTGAGTGAGGCGCGCAGCTTGTTGCGGCCGACCGCGTCCACTGCCGTGTGGAGCGTGAACGTCATCCGGGCTGCAAGCGGGCCACGGACGCGCACGTCAGTCCTGGTGGGCCAGGCGCACGAGCTTGAGCTTGGCGCGGTCGGCGGGGGGAGGCGGCGTGAGCAGCACGCGCTCGCCCTCCGCGAGGCCGCGCTCGACGACCACCTCGTCGTCGTTCATCGCGCCGGAGGCGATCTCCTGCTTGACCACACGGCCACCCGACTGCTTGAACACGAACGTGACTCCGCTGTCCGAGCCGAGCGCCTCGAGCGGCACGTAGAGCACCGTGTCGATCTTGAGCGTCTCGATCGCGTTCCCCGTCGTCATGCCGGGGCGCAGCGTCGAATCGGACTGCTCGACTTTGACCTTGACTTCGAACACCTTCGCGTCGGTGTTCGGGCGCTGCTCCCCGACGTTCGCCACGCTCGTGACCGTCCCCGTCAGCTTCTTGGATGGATCGGCATCGAGGGTGATCACGACCGGCTGGCCAGCGGCGATCTTGCGGACGTCGATCTCATTGACGTAGGTGACCGACTCCATCAGCCCCAGATTGGGGAGGGTGGCGACGCCGGGATCCCATGCCGTCACCTGCGAGCCGGTCGTGCGCTTCTTGCCGCTCCACTGCTCCTTCACGTAGATCACCATCCCCGCTGCCGGGGCCCGGATCGTGAACCCTGCCATCACGTCCTGCACCACCTTGAGCAGGCCCCGTTGCCGCGCGACCTCGGTCCCGACCTCGCGCATCTTGGCACGGGCTTGTTCGGTCTTCGTCTCGTAGTCGCTCTTGGCCTGCGCCAGCTGGCGCTCCGCCTTCTCGTAGTCGATCTCCGCCTGGCGTCGGACTGTCGGCGCCTCATAGACCGCCTGCTCCTTGGCGAGACGTTTCTCCTCGAGACCCAACTCCATGGTGCGGATATTCTCGCGAGCCGTCGACAGGTTGAGCGTGGAATCGAGCATCGCCTGCTCGTATTGCGCTTCCGCTTTCTGCAGCGCCAGCGTCACGTCCTGCAGCTTCGCCGCGACCACCGAGCGATCGAGCTCCGCGACGACGTCGCCCTTCTTCACCACCGTCCCCTCCGGCACGATCGAGGAAATCTTCATCTGGTACGCGCCGGCTTGCTGCGCGTTGGGTGGAGCGGTGATCTGTACGAACTCCCGCGCCTTGAGCTCCCCCGACGTCGTGACCGTGACCGCGAACGCGCCGCGCTTCACGCGCGCCACTACCGCCGCGTCGTCGGGCGCGGTGTTGCTCGCGAGCAGCCACGCGCTCGGTACGGCAAGCACGAGGACGGCGGTGGCGATCAGAGACCTGCGCCGGCGGAGAAAGCGTGGAGGCAGGAAGCGCATCGTAGTCTCCTTGCTCGGAGGGGCTCCTTTTAGATACCGTTGCAACGCGTCTGGTTGCCAGCGTCGCCGAGCGTTGCGTCTGCGCAACGGGGCCCACCGTCCCGGTGCTGCTGCAACACCCGCGCCGCGCGGGTACCCGCCGCCACCGTCGCGGGCTCCGTGCATGTGCGCCGGGCGGTCATCCCCGGAAGTACAGGTAGGCCGCGAGGATCAGCAGCAGCACCACCCCCGAGGCAATCACGTCCCGCCGGTTCCAGCTGCTGCGCGACTGGGCCCGATCTTCGGCGGCGACCGTCGCGTAGGTCAGCCCCGCCACCTGCTCGGGGGTGGGCGGAGCCGTCGCGTAACTCACGACGAACATCACGACGACCGAGACGACGAAAATGAACACGCTGTAGTACTGGAAGTAGAGATTGTTCACGATCCACAGGAACGAGCCGGGTGCATACCCGTCGGCGAATCCCGCCAGATGCAGGCTCACCGGCGTATCCACCGCCAGGCGGAACACGCCAAGCACAAAGCCGACGATCAACGCGGCGAGGCACCCCTTGGAGTTGAGTCGCCGGTTGAAGATGCCGAACACGAACACGGTGAAGATGGGGGGGGCGAGGTAACCCTGCACGCCCTGGAGATAGTCGTACAGCCCGCGCGCGCCCTGGATCACGGGAATCCACAGCAGGCTGATCACCACCATCGCGGCGGTGGCGGCGCGCCCCACCCAAACCAGGCGATGTTGTGGCGCGTTGGGCCGGAATTTCTGGTACAGGTCCATCGTGAAGAGCGTGGACGACGCGTTGAATGCGCCCGCCATCGAGCTCATGAGGGCGGCTAACAAGCCGGCGACCACCACGCCGCGGACGCCCGCCGGCAACAGATCTCTCACCATCAAGGGGAACACGGCCTGCGCCGCCTGGGGGATGGGGTGACCCTGCGCGTCCACGATCACGCCGAGTCCCGGGACCCGGCCCGTCTTCGCGAGCGCGAGGGCGATCAGGCCGGGGATGATGAAGATGAAGACCGGGAACAACTTCAAGTACGCCGCGAAGATGCTGCCCCGCCGCGCCGTGCGCTCGTTTTTCGCGCTGAGAGCGCGCTGCACGATGTACTGGTCCGTGCACCAGTACCACAGGCCGATGATGGGCGCGCACAGCAGCATGCCGGGCCATGGGTAGTTCCCGTTGAAGTACCAGGCGATGCGACCGGCCTCTTTCACCGGCGCCCACGAGCCTTCCATGCCCGCCGGCACGATCGGTTTCCAGAGGTTGAACAGGTCGGGGTCGAGCACCCGTCGCAGCTCATGCCAGCCACCGAGCTTGGCGAGACCGAAGATGGTGAGCAGCCCAGAGCCCACCAGGAGGATGAACGTTTGCAGCGCATCGGTATAGGCCACGGCCCGCATGCCGCCCAACACGGTGTACAGACCGGTGAGCAGCACCACCGCCACCGTGCCGATCCAGAAGCTGTTGAACGTGGCGCCGCCCACGCGCACTGCCACATCGGGCAAGAGGGTGGCGAAGACGACGCCGCCCGCGAAGATCGCCACGGCGAACTTCGTGAGCACGTGCGCCGCGAGGGTGATCACCGACAGCACCCACCGGGCCGTGGGGGAGAAGCGGCGGCCCAGGAACTCCGGCATGGTGTACACCAGCGCTCGCGCGTAGAACGGGACGAACACCCATCCGAGCACGAGCAGGCACCAGGCGTGCAGCTCATAATGCGCGAGCGCCACGCCGCTCGTCGCGCCCGCCCCGGCGAGCCCCACGACGTGCTCCGAGCCGATGTTGGACGCGAAGATGGTCGCGCCCACGAGAAACCAGCCGAGGTTTCGGCCCGCGAGGAAGTAGTCGTCGGCGGTGTCTTTGTTGCGCCGCGCCACCCACCAGGCGAGGCCGAGGAGGAGAGCGAAGTACAACACAATGATCAGCCAGTCCCAGCCGGTCACGAGGGCTCCCTCGGTAACGTTCGGGTGAGGACGCTACACGTCACGTCGTCGGTGTCAAGAAAGGTCCACGGGCGGATTTGCCGCAGCGTCGCGCCAAGGCGATACTCCGCTCTAACGGGTATGGTCTGGGAACAGCGTTGGCATCCGCTGCGGCGCGAGTGGGTCGTCGTGTCCTCCCACCGCAACGAGCGACCCTGGCAGGGCGAGCGCGTGGATGACACCTCACGCGCCGTGCCGCCCTACGTCCAGGATTGCTATCTCTGTCCCGGCAACGTGCGCAGCTCTGGGCAGCGGAACGAGCGCTACAGCGGCGTCTTTGTGTTCGACAACGACCACCCGTGCGTCGGCCCCGGGGCACCCACGCCGCTCGCGGCACCGGGGGGACTCTATCGGAACGAGCCCGCCAACGGATGCGCCCGCGTCGTGTGCTTCACGCCGCGGCACGATCTCACGCTCGCCCAGTTGCAGGCGGCGGAGACGGTGCACCTCCTCGAGGTGCTGCAGGCGCAATACCGCGAGCTCGGCTCGCGGGACGATGTCCGCCACGTGCTCGTGTTCGAGAACAAGGGGGAAGTCGTCGGCGTCAGCAACCCCCATCCGCACTGCCAGATCTACGCAACGAACTTCGTGTTCAAGACCATCGAGGTCGAGGCCGAGGCGCAGGCGGCGCACCTGGCGGAGCACGGGCGGCCGCTGTTCCAGGAGATCCTGGCCGCCGAGGAAGCGGATGGCCGGCGGCTGCTGGTCCGCCGGGACCAGGCGCTTTCCTTTATACCGTATTTCGCCCGCTATCCGTACGAGACTTTCGTGGCGCCGCGGGCCACGCGCCCCAGCTTGGCGCATCTCTCGGCCGCGGAGCTGGCGGACTTCGGGGCGTTCGGCTGGACAACTTGTGGCGCCTGTCCTTCCCGTACGTGATGGTGCTGCACCAGGCACCGACGGACGGATCGCCCCACCCGGGGTTCCACTTCCACATCGAGATTCATCCGCCGCTGCGCAAGCCGGGTCTGCTCAAATACCTCGCCGGCCCGGAGATCGGCGGCGGCAACTTCCTGAACGACGCCGCCCCGGAGGAAACGGCGGCCGAGCTGCAGGCGGTCGCGAGCGTGCACTACACCGAGGGCGGCTGACGTGACGGTAGCCGCGCATTTGCTCGAGCCGATCCTGGCACTGCACGAGCGCATCCGGGCCGCGGTGGTCGACGCATGCGGTCGCCAAGCCTCGGAGCAGCTCGCGGCAGTGGCCTCCGATACGGGAGGGGGGGGCGACACGATTTACGCCATCGACCGGGTGGGCGAGGGAATCCTGGTAGAGGGGCTCGCCGAACTCGCGCGTGAAGAGCCCTTGTGTCTCGTGGCCGAGGGACTCCCCGACGGCATCCTCGTCCTGCCGCGCGGGGCGCCGGAGCGGGATTGCCGCTGGCGCCTGCTGGTGGACCCGATCGACGGCACGCGCGGGCTCATGTATCAAAAACGCAGCGCCTGGATTCTCACCGGCATCGCGCCAAACCGGGGTGCCGACACGCGCTTGCGTGACATCATCCTGGCCGTGCAAACCGAGATCCCGCTCGTCAAGCAGCATCTGTCGGACCAGCTCTGGGCGCACCGCGGGCGAGGGATGAAGGCCCGACGGTTCAACCGCCTGTCCGGCGCGCGGGAAGACCTCACACCGCGACCGTCGCAAGCGGCCACGATCGCGCACGGGTTCGCGACCGTTGTGCGATTTTTCCCGGGAGCTCGGGACACGCTGGCCGCCATCGACGACGAGGTGGTGCAGGCGCTGGTGCAGGCGGCCCCGGGGCGGGCCGCATGCTTCGAAGACCAGTACGCGTCGACCGGCGGCGAGCTGTACGAGCTCATGGCCGGTCACGATCGTCTGATCGCCGATCTTCGCCCTCTGGTTCAGTCCGTCCGTGCCGCCAGCGGCCTGCCCCCGGGCCTGTGCTGCCACCCCTATGATCTCTGCACGGCGCTCATCGCCGAGGAGGCGGGTGTGATCCTGCGCGATCCCGCCGGCGCGCCGGTCGACGCCCCCCTCGACCTGGCCGCCGACGTGGCGTGGGTCGGGTATGCGAACGAGCGCCTGCGCACCCTGGTCGAGCCGGTGCTGCAAGGCGCCCTGCGGCGGCGCGGGCTGCTACGGTGATCCCGCTGCGCCGCCCTGCCGACGTCCGCGCCGGAGACCTCGTCTGGTTCCAACCCGCTCTCGACCGTCTGCAGGCCCTGCGACACGAATCGGATCCCCACCTCCGGGAGTTCTTCGCAGGCGATGCGCCCCTCTACATCGCGCGGGCGCCGGGGCGACTCGACGTCATGGGCGGGATCGCGGACTACAGCGGCGCGCGCGTGCTCGAGCTGCCCCTCGCATGCTCGACGGCGGCCCTGTTGCAACGACAGGAGGCGCCGCGCTGCGACATCGCGACGCGCCGCACGGGGCGGTGGCACTGCTTCAGCGTCGACCTGCCGCTTGGCACGCCCGCGGAGCTCGCGGCGTGGTTCGCGCACCGGGACGCCGACCGGTGGGCGAGTTACGTCGTGGGCATCGTGCAGCACTGTCTGTTCCGCGCCGCTCGAGACGGACCACGGCGGCTCGCGGGCCTCCGCCTGCTCATCGATTCGAACGTCCCGGAAGGGAGGGGAGTCGCTTCCTCCGCGGCGCTCGAGGTCGCCGCCGGCGCGGTCGTCGCCGCGGCCTGCGGCAGCCCTATGACCGCCGCGGAGCTGGCGGCGGCTTGCCAGGCGGTGGAGAACCACGTGGTCGGCGCGCCCTGCGGTATCATGGATCAGATAACCAGTGCCTGCGGGCAGCGCGATCGACTGCTCCAGCTCTGCTGCCAGCCGGGCACGATCGAGGGGTACGTCGACGTTCCCGACGGATACCGGTTCTACGGCATCGATTCGGGCATCAGCCATGCGGTCGCCGGAACGGACTACGGGACGGTTCGTACCGCGGCGTTCATGGGCTACCGTGTGATCGCCGCGGCCGCAGGGCTGCCGGCGGTGCGCGACGGAACGCGGGTGCGCATCGACGATCCGCGCTGGCGAGGCTATCTCGCGAATCTCACCGCGCCCGAGCTCTCGGGGCTCGGCGGCGCGTTACCTGAGGAGATGACCGGCGCGGAGTTCCTCGAGCGCTACGGTGGGCTGACCGACACGGTCACCCAGGTCCTCCCCGAGCGCCGCTACCCCGTGCGACGGGCCACGGAGCACCCGGTCCGCGAGCAGGCGCGCGTGGAACGCTTCGTCGAGCTGCTCGGCGTCCTGGCGGATGAGCCGCAGGCGGCGCTCGAGCTGGGACGCCTGATGTACGAGTCCCATAACAGCTACGGCGCCTGCGGGCTCGGCAGCGACGGCACCGATCGCCTGGTGGCGCTGGTCGCCGCCGAGGGTCCGGCGCACGGACTGTTCGGCGCGAAGATCACCGGCGGGGGAAGCGGCGGCACGGTGGCGGTGCTCGGCACGAGCGGGGCGGAGGCGTTGGTGCGCGACGTGGCGGCCCGTTATCACGCGGAGACCGGCCGGGAGGCGGCTGTCTTCACGGAGTCCGGGCCCGGAGCCGCGGAGACCGGAGTCTTGCTTATCGAAGCTCCACGCGAGCTGTAGCGGGCTCGAGCCCCTCCGCTTCCGCCGTCAGCGTCACCCTGCCCCGCCGCTCGCCCGCGCGCACGATGACCACCGCCTTGCCGTTGAAGAGCCGCACGCGGTCGGCCTTGAAGGGCGCGTGGCTGATCTGGTCGCCGTTGTCCACTCCCGCAATCCGCGCGCCGCCCACGAGCCGGAACCGGATGAGGTGATCCGCCGTGGGCACCGCGACGCCCGCGCGGTCCAGCACCGTGACTGTGACGAACGAGAGATCATCCCCGTCAGCGTGGAGGCGGGGGCGATCGGGGGCGAGCGCGATACGTACAGGCGCACCCGCCGTCCTCACCTCCTCGGTCGCGATCACCTGCCCCGCCTTGCGCGCCACCGCCCGCAGCGTGCCCGGCGCGTACGCGACGCGCCACATCAGATGGAGGACCTCGCCCTCCTTCCGCCTCACGCCCAGCGAGGCGCCGTTCAGGAACAGCTCCACCTCGTCTCCGTTTGTGTAGGCCCACACGTCGATGGCGTCGCCAGCGGTCCAGTTCCAGTGCGGAAAGACGTGCAGCATTGGCCGCGGCGTCCACTCGCTTTGATACAGGTAGAACGGATCCTTTGGGAAACCGGCCAAATCAACCACGCCGAAATAGGAGCTGCGCGCGGGCCACTCGTACGGCGTGGGCTCGCCCAGGTAGTCGATCCCGGACCAGATGAACATCCCCGAGAGGAATGGGTACCGCTCGAACAGGCGCAGCGATTCTTCGTGCAACGAGCCCCAGAATGCCTTCCGGTCGTCGTACGACGACAGCCGGTAGTTCTTGTTCGGCTGCGGCCCACTGTCCTTCACGTACGGCGTTGCGTAGCTGGCGATGCTGTCAGAGGGCTGCTCATAGACGCCGCGGCTGTTGAGCGCCGACATCGCTTCGGTGATGATGAACTTCCCGCCCGGGAACTGCGCCGGGAAATTCGACCAGGCCTCGTACGTAATCGGCCGGGTGGGGTCGAGGCGTCGCACGATCCCGGCCAGCTCCCGCGCAATGGGAATGGCGGTGGAGTCGCCGTTGGTCCACTGCTCCATGACCTCGTTGCCGATGCTCCACATGAAGACGCTGGGATGATTACGGTCGCGCCGCACCATCTCGGACAGGTCGCGCTCGTGCCACGCGTCCCAGTCCAGGTGGTAGTCGTATTTCGTCTTCTCCTTCTTCCACATGTCGAAGGCTTCGTCCAGCACGATGAAGCCCATGCGGTCGGTGAGATCGAGCAGCTCGGGGGCGGGCGGGTTGTGCGACGTGCGGATCGCGTTGACGCCCATGTCGCGCATGATCTCGAGCTGCCGCTCGAGCGCGCGCGTGTTCACCGCGGCGCCGAGGGCGCCGAGGTCGTGATGCAGGCACACGCCGCGGATTTTCACGGGGGTGCCGTTGAGGATGAATCCGCGGTCGGGATCGAACACGAACGTGCGCACCCCGAACGGCGTGTCATACTCGTCGCAGGGCTTCCCGCCACACACCACGCGCGACACGGCCCGGTACAGGTACGGCCGGTCGAGCGACCACAGGGCCGGGTTCCTGATGACCAGGTCCTGAACAAAGTCGCTGACGGAGTCGCGCGCCACGCGGGCCTCGGCTGATGCCGCCGCCACTTCCCTGCCGGCCGCGTCGTACAGCACCGTCCGCAGGGTGATCGGCTGATCGGCCTGCGACGCGTTGCGCACCGTCGTCCGCATCGTCACCCGGGCCGTGGCTGGAGTCACGTCGGGCGTGGTGACATAGGTTCCCCAGTGATCGACGTGCACGGGGGCCGTGGTGACCAGGCGGACGTGCCGGTAGATACCGGAGCCCGAGTACCAGCGCGAGTTGGGCTGCTGCGAGTTGTCCACCCGCACCGCGATAACGTTGCTC